>Ga0209508_1000412_pt1 | contig 45601 bp, 34 predicted proteins | sample AD_UKC129_MetaG_FD_184427 | JGI IMG/M metagenome (GOLD analysis project Ga0209508, IMG submission 184427) | Active sludge microbial communities of municipal wastewater-treating anaerobic digesters from Canada - AD_UKC129_MetaG (SPAdes) (version 2) | ecosystem: Engineered > Bioreactor > Anaerobic... | reverse complement strand
GACCTCTGAAACAGGAGACACCAACTATATTTCATTTCCTGTTTTTTTGAGCTATTGGCCCCCGCAGAGCGATCCCGAACCAAACTTAACCTGATTAATCAATCCGTTTAACTGTTTTTAATCTGAAATTTTCAGGAAAAAGAGGAATGAACTTTCAGGGACAAATGCCTTCAGGTAAAAAACAGCCACCGCCGGTCAACGCTTGGGGCCGTTCTTACTTGACTGGCTTACGGGTTGAGTAGCTTGAAAAGTTAAATCAAAGGTGAACCATAACTAATAATTAAAATTTGTTTCTAAATTACCAGCAATCAGTATCAAATAAAAACATGGTCGACCTGTGTACAATGGAAAGGCGAAAAAGAGATAAGGGCTCAGTGGTGACTGATGAATTGCTGGGTCTTAAAAAATAAGAAATGTAGTTTGTGTCACCTATCTTAATTTTATTTGACCCGGACTTTACTTTGACTTAATATTTAAGGTGACTTAAAAAAATAAAGAGGGGCAAAATGAAGCAGCCTAAATTTTTCTTAACTTTAATTCTGGCTTTAATGCTGGTCTTTCTGGTTGATTTTTCTTTAACTGCTCCGACCAGCCAGCATTCGGTCCTTCGCTTAGCGCAAGGTAATTCTGGTCGGTCCACCGCGGCTGCCGCCCGGTCAGATCTGGCCTTAAGCTCCAATCCGAATTCACCACCTGCTATCTCTGCCTTACACTTTAAAGGTCAGGATCAGCCGGACAGGACCTCAAGTGGCCTTTTTTATTTTCAGGCTTATGATCAGGGGAAATTTGTCGAGTCACTGACTCTCACTGACCTGGTTGCTGCTCTCGAAGGCCAGCCGCTGAATATTACCGGTTTGACTCTGGTCAAGGGTCTCAAGGTCAAAAGAGCTGAAGGTCAGGAGATTCCCTCCCCGATACTTCCCCGGGTAATTATTCTCGAATTCAAGGCCTATGATTTTCACCAGAGGATGGGTGAGGTAGTCGAAAATCTTTTCCGCCGGCCCTATAATCCGTCCGACGTAATTTCTCTTATTACTCCAGTTAATATTTATAGCTTTTCTTCTGACGACCTGCGGAATAAAACTCCAGACGAACTTATTAAGGCTGGCCTGACCATCCTGAAAAGAGATGTGTCTGTCGCCGGTCGAACTGAAAATGAAATCATAGATGAATTAACCAGGCTGATTCTTGATCTTCAGCAGGGTTCAGCGGCTAAAGAAACTTTAACTCAGTATCAGCAGAATCTCGAAAGTCTTAAAAATCTTAGAAAATTTAGTCCCGAGAAGATTACTCTGGCCGCTACCAGATTTGGCGAGATGAAAGCTATAAAGAAATATATTATGATTTATCAGCAAGAATTTTTGCCCATTCCCAATGATCAAGTGATGGATCAATTGCTGGCCAATCAGAGCGTCATGTTTCAGGCCAGCGAACTTTTCCGCTCGATACCATCCGATGTCTCAGTGGTGGTTGATTCCGTTGTAGAAGATTTGAAGCAGGCCGGGATGTCTGTGAATCTTATTTATTTCAAAGCTGGCCCCAAACGCCGGCCTGATATCAAGATGAGAGAACTATCGGTAGATATGTTTGACATTTATATGAAACTGGCCTCCGCCACCGGCGGCCTGGTGGAAGCCTCCGCCTCACCGGCTGCCCAGCTCAGAAAAATTCTCGAACAGACGGAGAATTATTATTTGATTTCATGTCAGCTGCCCGCGCTCGAGTTGTCTGCTGACCAATTAGAACAATCAGAAGTGGGTGGAATAGCTGAGCAGGACATAAAAATCTATGTCAAAAACAAAAGTTACGAACTCAGCTATCATCGGCTCTGAAAAAATAGGGGGCACCCCGGGGTGCCCCCTATTTTTTATTTGTCAGCGAAAGCGAAAACGCTCAGATAACCAAGCTTGATGACCCTGGAGAAAAGATCGCCAGAGGCTTTGTCCACAGTGTCGCTGGTCTGGTGGTAATCAGGATGCATGGCGGTCATGTAGTAAACGTAGGGTTTTTTAACCGCCGCAAAGGATGAATGGTCAGATCCACCGCCGCCTGCCCCGAGTTCAGGTTCGTTAATGAACAGATCCAGCCCGACATATTTATTCATTTCCTGCTGGAGCTCATAAAAACCTGAATCCTTGGTGGCATTAACCGAAACAAAATAAGCAGGACGAATTTTCTTCACCAGTTCTTCGACTCCGGGTACTTCCAGTCTTTTCTTGTAGCGTTCCATGGTCTGCTCATCAAAAGCCCGGCTGATCATGTCGTAATTGAGATAGCCAACCGTCTTCTCCATCGGGAAGGTTGGATTCTGCACATAATAGCGGCTGCCCAGCAAGCCCTTTTCTTCACCTGTCCACAGGCAAAAGACAATTGAGCGCTTCGGTTTAATCGGATTAAGAGCGATAGCTCTGGCAATAGCCATCACCCCCACTGAACCCGAGCCGTTGTCATCTGAACCATTGAAAACATAATCTTCCCACCTGCCCAGATGATCAAAGTGGGCGCCAACCACAAAGTATTCGTCTTTAAGTTTTGGATCTGAACCTTCAATATAACCGATGACATTTTTGGCTCTGATCAGTTTTGAACTGGCCTTGGAATCAAGAATAGCTCTGGCTCCAGGAATATCGCGAGAGGCTGGCTTATAGGTGCTCTCAATTGATTGTTTGAGCTCATCCAATGTTTTACCGGTGTTTTCCAGCAGCAGATTAGCGATTTCTCTCGTGATGCTAATCGTCGGAGCGCTCCCGCCGCCCATCATTCCGGCCATCATATCTCTGGCTCCGGGGATAACCATTCTGGTTCTTGGTCTATTAATAATCGGTCGATCATCAGCAGGCAGGGCATTCTGGTCGGTGCTCAGAGAATTATAAATGTCTGAATCCTTGCCCGTATTCTGAACAATCAACACCGCGGCCGGCTCCTGTTTATAAATTTCATCGAGCTTATTAAACATCCGACCGCCCCGGCCTCTCATCATGGCCATCATCTGCATGGCCTGAGCCTGGGGGAAATATTTATCTTTAAGTTCCTTTTTTTGATTGAAAGGCGACCTGGGATCATCCTTGCCGGGAGCTTCACTGATGACGACCACCACCTTATCCTTGAGATTTAAGCCCTTTAGTTCATCCCAGCCTATAGAAGGCTCTTTGATCCCATAACCGACAAACACTACTGGACCTTCTATTTTTTCTTCAGAGAAAAGCATACTCATAAAATCAACACCGCCCTGGAAAGTGCGGCTCCTCAGACTGCCGCCTCTGGCTACTTCTACGGTCAGAGAAGTCTGGCTGTCAGAAATTTCTTTCAGCGCAAATTCCTGAAAATAGCTCCTTTCTCTGGGAGGTGCGGACAGATCTCCGCGGGCCACCATCCCTCTCAGCCTGCCCATATCCATCCTGGCCGGGCCACCGCCTGGCTTGACACCCCACATTTTGAAGAGAGAGATGACGTAATCGGCGGCGGTATCATAACCGCGGGTACCGGTTTCGCGTCCTTCCATCCAATCCGAGGAAATATAACCGAGCATGTTAAGGACGTCAGCCGGAGTAATGGAATCGAAGCCGACTTTGTACTTGTCTGGAACTGGCTGGGTCTCACTGACCAGACAGAGAGCTCTCTTCACCTCTTCAGGCTTCATCTGCTGGGGCATTTGAGCCATCAGAAAGGAGAAAGTTGTCATGACCAGCACCAGAACGATTACCGGTAAGAGACGCTTTTTCATTAAGACCTCCATCTTCTGATTAAAAAAGCATTTTAACATTTTGACGGAAAGAGAAAACTATTTCTTCCAGAAAAAAAATAAACCGACTTGATAATTACCAGCAAATCTTCATTCTGGCCAGGACCTGCTTTAGCCTTTAAAGGTCAGGCAAAACTCGGTGCCTGGGCCGCCAGTACCAGCTTCTTCTTTTTCTCCACGTTTCATTTCGAGCTGGCCTTCAATCTGCTCGACCAGGGTATTGATAATGACCAGCCCCAGCGATTCTGACTGTTTAAAATCCATCTCAGACGGGAAGCCAACACCATCATCTTTCACCCGCAGCTCAACCAGACCATCTGGCCTCTTCTTAAAACTTACCCAGATATTGCCTTCTCTCCCCTCTGGAAAAGCGTGAATAAAGGCATTGGTGATTAACTCGTTTAGAATCAAGCCGAGAGGCACCGCTACATTCAGATCAAGGTCAACCGGTTCGATTTCAAGGTGAAGCTTGACCCGATCAGAATTAACCTGATGCTCAAGAAAAATGCTCTTGGCCAAACTGCTCAAATAACCAGCCAGGTCAATTCTGGCCAGATCCCCTGCCCGATAAAGTTTCTCGTGGACCAGGGCCATCGATTTGATCCGGTGCTGACATTCCCTGATGGCAGCCCGGGCCTGGGGGTCAGTAAGCAGTGTTGACTGCAGATTCAGAATGCTGGAAATAACCTGCAGGTTATTTTTAACCCGATGGTGAACCTCTTTGAGCAAAATCTCTTTTTCCTGAAGCGATTGCATCATAGCTTCTTCTGCTTTTTTTCGGTCAGTAATGTCGAGCGAGACTTCGATGATGAGGGTGGTCTCTCCCTGCTCGTTCTTCAGCGGGTAGGCACTGACATGCCACCAGCGTCCATCAGGAGTGATTGACTCGGCTCTCTCCGGGTGGCCGGACTGGCAGGCGGCCAGAACCGGACAGATGGGACACGGCTCGTCCCGTCCGAACCACAGTTCATAACACTTCCTGCCGATGACCTCATTTTCCTTTCCACCGAGGGCTTCAATTGCCGCCCGGTTAGCCCAGACGACAGTTAGATCCGGTCTGAGTTCCAGAACATGCTCGGAGATAGTGGCAAAAATCGCTGATTTCTCCTTATCGCTTTTGACCAGCTCCTCTTCAGCTTTTTTCCTCTCGGTAATGTCGGTAATAAAACCTTCCAGGTAAAGCAGGTTCCCGTCCTCATCGTAGACGCCGCTCCCTCTTTCCCAGACCCATTTTATCTTTCCATCAGCTGTTCTAATTTTGTACTCGTCTTCAAAAGTCTCTTTCTGATGCACGGCTTCCTGCCATCTTTTCCAGACAAATTCGCGGTGCTCGGGAAAAATCAGGTCATTATAGGCCAGGCGACGGTTGTTAATCAGGTCCTCTGGTTCGTAGCCGGTAATCTCCCGACAGGCCCCGGCAATATACTCCATTGTCCAGTGGCGATCATTCCGGCAACGGTAAATCATTCCGGGCAGACTGGCAATCAGGTGCTCCAGAAATCTATTTCTTTCTTTAAGTTGTTCCCTGGTCTCGATTATTTCCTTCTGGATTTTTCTTTCAGCCGTTTGATCTCTGAAGACCAGAATAACACCGAGAATGACGCCGTTATTATCAATGATTGGTGCGCCGCTGTCAGCTACTGAATATTCTTTACCGTCTCTGGAGATTAAAACCGAGTAATTGGGCAGAGCCACCACACTCCCTTCCCGGATAACCTGGTCGAATGGGTTTTCTTCCGGCTGCCGGCTGAATTCATTGATAAGACGAAAAACTTCCTGAATGGGCCGACCTTTAGCCTCTGCTTCGGCCCAACCGGTCAGCTTCTCGGCTACCGGGTTCATAATCTGAACCCGACCCGAGAGGTCCGTGGCGATGACGCCATCGCCGATGCTGTAAAGTGTCGCCCTGATCTCGGCTTCCCTGGCCATAATTTCCTGCAGCAAGTTCATTCTTTCAGTAATATCAACGAGAGAGCCGATGATCGCCGGCCGACCCTGGTAATCTATGGTACTGCCGTGGGCTTCCACGTAGAATACACTGCCATCCTTTCTCAGTCCTTTAAAATCATAGCGGACACTTTTTACCTTCTTTTCGAGGCGAAGACGATTATTTTCGGCTACCCTGGGCCGATCATCCGGGTGAGTTAGTTCGATATTTCCCAGTTTACCTATGAGTTCTTCCGGTTTATAGCCGAACCATTCAGCCAGCGTCTGGTTAACGTATTTAAATACTTCATCCTGGATAAGATAAACCCCAGTTAAGGAAGATTCGGTCAGGACCCGAAAGAGTTCCTGACTTTCTCTGGCCTCAGTTTCAGCTTGGTAAAGTTTAGTCAGGCTGGCTTTTTCCCGTCGCTGGCGGAAAAGCCGGGTCAACAACAAGCCGGCCAAAGTTACCGCCAGCAGGAGAAGAATGATCAGAGTCGCTCTTGTTTGCCAGATAGACAGGGCTTCCTGCTGGTCAATTTTCGACACGATGTACCAGCTGGTACCAGGGACAGGAGAAAGGAAAGCCATAACTTTCTGGCCGCGATAATCGAGGCTCTCGACCGGCCCGGGCCGGTCGAAAGCTCTTCTGACTGCTGCTAGTTTCTGCTGGTCGAGCGGCTGGCGGTAGGTGAGGGCTGCGTTTTCTTTATCTTTAAGTTCGCTGAGAAAAACGATCTCATCACCCTCTTTTTTAACCAGCAGTGTTTCGCCTGTAGTCGAGGCGATCGGCCAGGACTCGATCAATGGAAATAAAGACTTTTGGGCCTCGGCGGTCAGGACGAGATAAGCCTCAGGCCAGGTCCGCTCTTTTTCTTGTTTTCCTGCCTTTTGAGGAGCATAAATGGCGGCGACAATATCAAGATGCGGTCTGCTGCCAGGTCGGGGAAAGTGTAAATCGGTGATCGAGACCTCTCCACTCTTTTCAGTCTGAGCAAGAGCTTCCTTCAGCTCAGTAGAAAAAGAAGCCGGCGCCCCCTCCGGGGCTTCTTCTCCGACCGCCAGAAGCGGTCTTTTTTCTCTGTCCAGAATCATCAAGCGAGAATAGCCATAGACCCGAGCGGTGAGCTTCAGCCGCTCTTCTACTTCCTCGCGGTATTTATCAGTTGGTTGTTGCAGGAAGTGGAGAACGGCCGTGGCAAAAAATTTGCTGCCCGCTGTCTCTTCGGCATCGGCGCGACTTTTGTCCAGCCAGGCTTTTATTTCATCGGCCTGAAGCCGGGCAATGGTCGACAGCTGGTTGAAGATTGCATTTTTAACTCTTTTTTCCTCAGCTTTATAAAATGCGATGCCCAGGAACAGGAGAACAATTATGACCAGAAAAGAGATTAAATAAACGGGACTGCTAAATCTCTTCTTCCATCGAAGCCGCCAGGCTTTAAAACTTTTCATGGCTTGCCTCCCCCACCATGCCCTCTGAGGCCTTCACCATTTTTTGTTTCTTACCCTTCTGAAACAATTATCTATCACATCTTTAGGTTTTCATCAATAGAAGAATGGAGTCGGGCCAGCTGATTTTATTCTAAATCAATAAGATAGAGTTGATACAGGAGTGTTGTGAGGGCTAGTTGATTAATATTTTTATTGTTGCTTATAAATTGCAGATAAAAAATCAAGCGTGTTGTAATGATGAGCAGGATATCAGGAAGAGCGGTACTTCCTGCTGTAATTGATCTTTTTGCTGGTAACTGGCGATAGGTCAAGGATACATGTTCTTCCGGGTGAGGCTTAGCCAGTCTAACATATTGATAACAAAGAAAATCAGCTGACCAGACCCCACCTGAAAAAACCTGTTGATGTTAACGTTAACATCATGATACCCTTTACTTGAGCCAAGTGTACAAAAGGCCTGGCAGACCTGTTTTGAGTGATTTAATTTAAGCTCGGGCGAGAGAGATGTACCTTATTAATAATAAAAATATTAACTGCCAGGAGAATTAAAGCCCTGTCTTATGTCCTGGAACTTTTTGAGAAGGAGTTGTTGACATGAGTCATAAAATGAAAAGACGTGAATTTCTGGGTAAGATGGGAATGGCCGGTGCTATGTTTACTCCGCTTGGCCAGACTTTGCTCAGGCCGCAGAATATCTCGTCACCCTCTAAGGCCATTAATTCCCGGGTCTTACTGCCTCCGTTTGATTACCAGGGTGTGACGCTCCTGCCCAGCCGCTGGCAGCAGCAATTGGCTTCAGGCTTTGATTATTATTTGAATGTTTCTGACGATGATATTCTACATGGCTTTAGAAAATCTGCTGGCCTGAGTGCTCCCGGAACTCCCCTTGGCGGTTGGGCTTATCCCGATTCGTCAGTTATTTTCGGTCAGTGGCTTCAAGCCATGGCTCGTGCTTCCCGGAGCTTCGGTAATAACGCCATGCGGGACAAAGCAGTTAAGCTGGTGGAAGAATGGGGTAAAACCATCGGGCCGGATGGCAACCCGCGGATGAGCCATTACCCCTGGGAAAAAATGGTGGGAGGCCTGGTTGATCTCTATAAGTATACCGGCCATACCGGCAGCCTCCAACTTCTGGACAGGATCGTTGACTGGGGGCTGGCCAACCTGGACCGCACCCGAATGCCAGCAGCTAACTCCCCCTGGGAGTTACACTCTGGAAAGCCGCTGGAATGGTATACTTTAAGTGAAAATCTTTACCGGGCTTATCTGGTTACCGGAAGGGCTAAATATAAAGAATTTGCTGATATCTGGCGTTATGATGCCTACTGGAATAAATTCGCCGAAACCAGTCAACCCAGGGATGCCCACGGTGTCCATGCTTATTCTCATTGTAACTCTTTTAGCGGTGCCGCCCTGGCTTATCTGGTGGAGGGGGACGAGCATCTTCTCCGGATTATGAGGAATTTTTATGATTACCTTCAAAATTCTCAATGTTATGCGACCGGAGGTTATGGCCCGGCCGAGCGTTTTGTTTTAAATGATGGGGCCCTGGGTGATTCGCTGGCTGTTCGCCTGGATAGCTTCGAGGCGCCCTGCTGTTCCTGGGCAGCTTTTAAGCTGTCTAAATATTTAATGGCCCTTACGGCTGAAGCCCGCTATGGGGATTGGATCGAGAACTTACTTTATAATGGCGTGGGAGCCGCTCTGCCCATTGTTGACCGCGGGAAACATTTTTATTATGCCAATTATCAGCTGGGTGCTGCCATGAAAATTTACTCCCGCAATACTTATGCCTGTTGTTCAGGAACGTATTTCCAGGATATCGTCGAGTATCAGAACCTGATTTATTTCCATGATCAGAATGGACTTTATGTCAACCTCTTTCTTCCTTCTTCGGTCAGCTGGGAGCACAAGGGAGTGCTGGTCAAATTGAGACAGGAAACGACTTACCCGGAAGGCGAATTAATTAAAATGAGCCTGGCTGCCAGCAGGCCGATCACTTTTGTTCTTAAATTGCGCCTACCAGCCTGGTCGAAGGGAGTGACGTTGAAAGTCAATGGGACTCCGGTTGATGGTGAATTGAGGCCTGGCTTCTGGGCAGAAATAAAGCGGGAGTGGAAGGATGGCGATGAGGTAGAGATGACCATCCCGCTCGTCTTTCGTCGCGTTCCCATTGATCGCTGGCATCCTGAGCGGGTGGCTATCAAACGAGGGCCGGTAGTTTATGCCCAGCAGGTGGTGCACAAGCACCTGGTTAAAATTCCCCCGGACAATGACGCTTTGAATGACTGGCTCATTAAGACAGATGAGCCGGCGGTTTTTCGTTATCGTGGCCAGGAACAGAGCTCGCAGCGTGACGACTTTATGCCTTATTATCGGTTTACTGAAATGCAGACCTATCGGATCTATTTCGATCCTGGACTGCGTAGCGTTTTGTGGTGAGTGGGCGGCAACGGACTCGACCTGACGATTTCAATTAAAGATAAAAAGAGGACAATTGAATGAAAAGAGCACGCTTATTAATGTTTAATTTTTGTTTGATTTTTTGCCTGTCAGCGGTCTGGGATCAGACTGCATCTGGCCAAACATTGAAGGTGGCAGATACGGATTGTCAGCTGGTAATAACTCCGGTGAGTGATCACACTCTCCGTATTACCCTTCGACCTTATTTAGCCAGAGATAATTCAGACCATCTGGATGACAGCCCGGTACTGGTTAGCCGTGAATGGCCGGCGCCACTTTTAATTAAAACTGATCTAAAGGCTCTTTCCGTTCTCAAGTGGAATAATCTTAAGATCCAGGTGAAGCCTGAACCTCTGACGATCACCATCTCCACCTCGGGAGGAAAGGTTATTCAAGAACTGGTCATAGATAAAACAACTGCTGCTGTTCAATTCCTTCCTGGCGATAGACCCTTACTGGGTCTCGGGGGCGGCGGGCAGGGGCTGGACAGGCGTGGTTTATATGATCCAATGGACAATGGACATCGGGCTGGCGAATACCAGATCTATGGTTCTCGTCTTCCTATTCCTTTTTTAATTGGAACTGAGGGCTGGGCACTTTTCTTTCACCGCCCTTATAATGGAGCCTTTGACCTGCGGACCAAGCCAGGAGTCTTCGTTCCCCGCCAGAGACCAAAAGAACCAAAAGAAAAACCTATTCCCCTGGATTTTTTCCTCATTCTGGCTTCCTCGCCTGAAGTAATCTTAGCAGAATACACAGAACTCACCGGCCAACCAGCTCTGCCACCAAAGTGGGCCCTTGGCTATATGCAGAGTCACCGAACGATAACCAGTCCTGAGGTGATTAGCGAGATTGCTTCTACTTTTAGAGAAAAGAAATTGCCCTGTGATGCGCTGATTTATCTGGGAACAGGTTATTGCCCTTCTGGCTGGAACTTAGGTCATGGCTCTTTTGAATTCAATCCAGCCACCTTCAACCAACCAGAAAAAATTATTAATCAACTTCACCAGCTTGGTTTTAAAGTAATTCTCCACGTAAACAACCCACCTGTCACCCTCCACGGCGAATTTCCCGTCGATAAGACTTCTGGTTTACCTCCCGATCACCTGGCCAGTTATTGGGAAAAACACCGGCCGCTGCTGTCTCTGGGGATAGATGGCTGGTGGCCGGACGATGGGGATGTGCTCCCGGTTGATTCACGTCTTTCTCGCCATCTAATTTACTACCAGGGGCCTTTATCCGATCAGCCGGGGAAGCGTCCCTTTAGCCTTCATCGGACAGGCTATGCCGGGATGCAGCGCTACGGTGGCTGGTTGTGGTCGGGAGATGTATTTTCGCTCTGGGATACACTGGCTGCTCATGTAGCGGTCGGCCTGAATTCTTCTCTGAGCGCTACACCTTTCTGGGGCACAGACATTGGTGGCTTTACCCCGACCAGAGAGCTGACCGGCGAGCTTTATGTTCGCTGGTTTCAACTGGCCAGCTTTTGTCCCCTGTTCCGATCTCACGGAAGGCAGTGGTATCTTCACCGCCCCTGGGGCTGGAATACTGGAGATTTTGGCCCGATGGAAGTGGTCGAAGGTCATAAAGGGACAGGATTACCTGATCCTGAAGAACTTCGCAACAACCAGGTTGAACCAATCTGCCGGCAGTACCTTGAGCTCCGCTATCGTCTTCTACCTTATAACTATACCCTGGTGCGGGAGGCTGTCGATAAAGGTCTGCCTCTGATGAGAGCACTCTGGATACATTATCCTGACGATCCAGAAGCCACCCGGTGCGGGGACGAATATCTCTGGGGGAAAGATATCCTGGTTGCTCCTGTTGTTAAAAAAGGAGCGACCAGCCGAACAATTTATCTACCTACCGGCATCTGGTATGATTTCTGGTCAAACCGCCAGGAAATGGGAGGTCAGGTCATAAAGCGCTATGTTGACCTTTCCACTATGCCTCTTTATGTCAGAGCCGGAGCTATTATTCCTTTCGGCCCGGTTATTCAGTATGTTGATCAGCCCACTGACCAGCCTTTAACCTGGCAGATTTATACTGGAGCTAATGGTGATTTTGTTCTTTATGAGGACGATGGGATTTCGCTCGACTACCTGCAAGGCCAGGGAAACTGGATTCATGTCAGCTGGAATGATCGAGAGCGCCTCTTAACAGTTGAGCCCGACGAAAAAACGAAGATGAATATGGGCGAAACCAGAACTTTCCAGGTTGTTCTCCTGCCTGAAAGAACTAAAAAAACATTTACTTATTCAGGTAAAAAGATTGAAATCAAATTATAAGCAAAGCTGGCCAGAAAATGCCAGGATGATTGGGAAAAATCATTCCCGCCGGGCCGGCGAAAGCTTTTACCTGGCCAGCCACATAAGCAAAAAATAAAAATATAGAAGTTTTTCTCTTATTCACCTCTTGAGCCAGGGGATAAAGAAGGATTGGCTGGCAGCGGGGCCGCCTCTTTATTCCAATCAGGCGGCTCTTCTCCACGCAGGTGCCGAACAAAAAAGTCATATTGTTTTTTCAGACAGTAGGTGATCGGCCCTGCTGTCCGACCGGCACCATGTCCTTCGCCTGGAACTACCAGCAAATCAAACATTTTATTGGCCTTAATCAAGGCGTTTACCACCTGGAGAGTGGAGGCCGGATCGACATTCTGGTCCAGTTCTCCTACCACCAGCAGTAACTTACCCTGAAGCCGCCAGGCGTTGTCCACATTCGAAGCTCGCGAGTAAGACTCATCTACCGGCCAGCCTAGCCACTGCTCATTCCAGCCTATTTTGTCCATACGATTATCATGGCAGCCGGCATAGGAAACAGCCACATCATAAAATTCAGGATGAAACAGAAGAGCTCCGGTCGAGTTCTGCCCTCCGGCGGAACCACCGTAAATGCCGACCCGCGTGATGTCATAATAGGGATATTTCTTAGCTACCGCCTTATGCCATAAAATCCGGTCGGGAAAACCGGCATCTCCCAGATTCTTCCAGGCTACATCATGAAAGGCTTTCGATCGGTTGAAGGTTCCCATTCCGTCAATCATGACGACAATGAATCCCACTTCAGCTTGAGCCTGCATGCCGATCAGACTATCGCCGGAGGAGTGAGGCAGAAATGGCCAGAATTTTTTAGGGACAAACGAGCCGTGAGGTCCGGCGTAAATGTTTTCTATAACCGGATAGCTCCGGGAGGGGTCAAAGTTGGTGGGCCGGATGATGACCCCCCAGATGTCAGTCTGGCCGTCGCGTCCTTTGGCGGTGAAAACCTCAGGAGCCTTCCATCCCGCCTTAATCAGGTCAGTAATATCACCGCGCTCCAGCTCGGCCAGAAGCGATCCATCCTCGGTAAGATGAAGTTCTGATCTGGTCGGGAGATCAACCCGGGAATAAGTATCGACGTAGAAGCGCATATCGGCTGAATAACTAACATCGTGATAGGCATCAGCTTCAGTCAGGTGGGTGAGGCCTGAGCCATCGAAGTTAATACGATAATAATGGACAAAATAGGGATCTTTCCCCGGATACATGCCACTGGCACTAAACCAGATCTGTCTTTTCTCTTCATCTACTTTATCAACGCCGCGTACCACCCATTCGCCTTTAGTGATCTGGTTTTTCACCTTCCCGCTCTGGCCATCAATCAAATACAGATGATGCCAGCCGTCCCGTTCGGACAGCCAGATGATTTCGCGACCGTTGTCGATTTCGTAGCGAAAATAACGTCCGCCGTTGAACGTTTCCGGTTCTTCGGAGATTAAAGCTCGGGTCTGGCCGGTAGCCGCTTCGACTTCAATTACCCGGTAAACTTGATGGCCGCGCCGGTTATAGTCGAAGGTCAGGGTGCGGCTGTCTCGACGCCACTCAAATCTGGATAAGTTGAGGGGATTGGGGAAGAGATCATTGGCCAGGTTAATCTGGCGGGCCGGGTTGATGTGGAAAATTACAGGTTGTTCCAGGTCAACGACGTCACCTGGTTTAGGATAGAGCATGGTTAGATGTTTGGGCTGAATCTGATCTTCAGGTGCACTTTCTATATAATGAACCAGCCGGCGGTATCCAGGACAAACTCGATAGACGGCGAATTTTTTAGAGTCAGGTGCCCAGACGATCGAGCAGGGATCATAAAAATTGCCTTCTGAACCATCAGTACTGAGTATGAGCAGCGGGCCGCCTGAGGTTGGTCGTACAGCCACATTGAAATTATGGATTATAACCTCCCACTGGCCATCAGGTGACTGGCGCGGACTGCGGTCAGCCGGCACTTCCAGATCACGAACAACCCCGAAGCCTCGAGGCTGACAGGGAAGACGGGGATTGAGTTTGGAACAGGTATAATCTGACAGGCGGCAGGTCCACCACTGGCCCTCCCAGGGAACCGAGCCCACATTGAACTGGATGGAACTTCCATCGTCTGAAAAACGCAGGGCCGAGAAAGGCAGGCGATTGGCCGTCACCGGTTCGCCCAGCTCTTTCGACAGGGCGGCGGCCAGACGGGTGTGATCAAAAGCCGGTTCTTTTTTCAGCGTGTCGGCATCAACCATAATATATTGATGACCACCCGCTATTGTTTTTCGGTAGTAAAAGCGGTGAGAGGTGCCTATCCAGGCAGCTGGCTCAGCCACATTTTTGGTGAGATATTGCCATTTTTCACGAAGGCTCAAGGCGCGCTCATAATCAGCCCTGGTGACCCGGGCCTCAACTCTGATGGCTACAAAGAGCAGGACCGTCAGGGTGATAATCAATAACAGCAGCGGATTTCTATTGTTTTTATTTTCAGCTAACCGGGAAGCGGGGCCGGGAAAACTGTGGTTGTCATTTGACACTTCTGGCTTTAACTTAAATTTTAAAAAATTCATGATATCTCCTCTCGCTAATCGCTAATATGTAATATATTAAGTTAGGGAAAATATAAAAACAATTAAAAAGAATGGCGAAAAAGAAAAGTCTTGGCAGCCTGTCTCTGTTCGCTGGGTGAAGGAATCAACCCTGGCTTCAGACGACATACGAAAAGTATCGTCTGGCGAGGGAAGATTCAGTGTTAGTTATGATGGCCAGTCAAAAAACCCCTCTGGCCTGAAGCCTTTGAGATTAGCGGACGCAGCAACTGGACGGCAATAAGCCGAAGATACATCTTTTTTAACTGGTCGCTCTCATACCGCCACCCGAGCAGCAGAAACCGGGCCTCTCCTTGAGCCTTTTAACCGCCTCGAAGACATCTTTTTTATGATCCGTTATTGCTGACTTTTCTTTTTCCCGCTAGTTTATCTTATAAATCAATTTGTCCTTCTGCTTCGACTACCCGATCGCGTCCCAGCTTTTTTGCCCGGAATAGAGCCTGATCTGCGGCCTGAAGCACTTCCGCTGGAGTCTTCCCATGTGAGGGGAAAGAAGCTACACCAGCAGACATGGTGATTTTGATGAGCTTTGTTTCGCCGACCAAAAGCTCCAGGTTTCTGACAGCCTGGAGAATCAGGCTGGCTCGCGCGGCAGCTTTTTTAAAATCCATCCCGGGCATCACCACCACAAATTCTTCACCGCCAAAACGGCAGACAATATCCTCGGTCCGAACTACTGACTGCAGCTCGCGGGCTATAGATTGAAGAACAACATCACCTGCTTCGTGTCCGTAAGAATCATTAACTGCCTTAAAGTGGTCAATATCAAACATAATTATGGATAGCGGTTGGTTGAGGCGCCTGGCCCGGGCGAATTCTCGCTGCAATGTTTCTTCCAGGTAGCGGCGGTTAAAAATGCCGGTAAGAGGATCGCGGATGGACTGCTGACGTAGAGATTCCCGTAGCCGGATATTAGCCAGGGAGGAGGCTACTCTCTGTGAAAAGACGGTGAGAAGTGACTTTCTGGCTTCAAATTCCAGCAGGTCGGAGGCCTCTTCCCGGGAACAGCAGATGACCGCCAGCAGGCCGATTGTTTCTCCGCCTGAGATGAGCGGCAGGCAGGCTGTCCTGGCTGGTAGCTTGACGATGTCGCGAAAGTGAGGGCAAAGAAAAGCCCCAGTGTCGGGATCAACAAAGTGTGGAGATGATTTCCTCAGAGCCCAGCAATCCTCGAGATTAAGAATCGGCCCAATTTTCTGGGAAAGATTCCAGGCGGAGGTCAGTTCAATAAAATTTTCTTTTTCTGGCCGGAGATAAAAGAGGCCTGAATCTTCAGAGAAAAGTTTTTCGGCATAGTTGATGATAATATCTATGGCTTCTTTTTCTGACCTGGCCAGAGAAATAGCTTCGCCCATTTCAACTAACTGAACTATGTCTTTGTTTCTCTGCTCGAGTTCAGCAATAGCTTTTTCCAGTTTATCTTTAGCTTCGGCTAAGGCTTTTTCCTGTTTTTTCCTTTCGGTAATTTCGGTCAGCACTGCCAGTACTCCAGAAAAGCGGCCATCAGCATCAACCCGCGGGGCAGCATTGACAATAACCACCTTCTTTGTCCCATCAGGCAGAGTAAGCTGCAGATCATAGGTGTCGTGGAAACCCAGCTGGCGACGTCTCGTTTGCTGCCGGAGACGTTCAAAATCTTCCTGGCTGGTGAACTCGCTCAGGCTTCGGCCTTCGAGCTTGTTCTCGGTATCATTAAAAATCCGCCTGGCAGCTGGATTGGCAAAAACAAATCTTTCATCAGGATCAACTATAACCACAGCCTCGCCCAGCGATTCCACCATGGAGCGGAAAAGTTCTTCGCTCTCTCTGAGCTTACGAGCGATGGCTTCCGTTTCTTCTACCTGCCTTTGTAATTCAGCCGTTCTTTCTTCCACCTTTTTTTCCAGGGTTTCCTTGGCCTCTTCCAGATTGCTCATGGTTTTCTGAAGTTCATCCAGCCCATAATTAAAAATTGAGGCCAGTTGCCCCACTTCATCCGAACTATTCACCTCGAGCCTCAAGTTGAGATTACCGGCGGCAATTTCGTTGACTGTTCTGGCCATCTTACGCAGGGGACGGGTGACCAGAACACTTAAAAAATAAATGGTCAAAAATCCAAAAGCAAAGATCAGAAGAGAAGTAGTCAAAAATACCCGGTTGATCCTGGCCATCTCCGCCTTGATGAGTTTTAAAGAAAAGCCAGCGGAGAGGGAACCCACTGGTTCTCCTTCATGTTCAATTCCGGTATAAAGGTTATAATACAAGCCGTCGCCGGTTAGAGCCGTTCTGGTTAACTCAACTAAAGGAGGAAGAGTTGAAGACGTTGAAGTTAAAGGCACCTGAGTGGAAGGAGCAGGTTGAATCTTGGAGGCAGATTCTGATGAAGGGGTTGTCGGTTGGTTGAGTGGACGCTGGTAGCGAACCAGTTCCTGGCCGCTGGCATCAAAAACTAAAATATAGTCTATTTCAGGAATCTGGCTCAGGCTGTTCAAAACCTCGCTCATGTTATCCCGGTCGTCAAAAATTATGGCTGGAGCCAGGCTGTAGGTAGCAATTTGACCGATAGAGCTGGCTTTATCCTGCAGATTTCTCAAAAAACTGAGTCGGTATAAGCGGGGTCCAAGGATGGCCAGGGCCAGGCAGGCCAATATCAGGAGAGGCAATGAAACCAGCATAAATTTCAGGACAATTGGACTGCGCTGAATCCGGGGAGGTGAGGGGGGCGAGGCCAGGTCAGCCGGAGAACTGGAAGAGGGTAGCTTTGAGCCAGATGAATTTACTGTAGTAGGGGAAGAAGGATTAGAAATAACATCCGGGGAGGTTGGACTCTCATTCTTGATTGGTGGTTCCACGAGCTTCCCTCAACCTTTTTTTATATTGACCAGATTTAATAGTCGGGAAGAAAAATTTAAACCCTGAGCTCTGGCGGCCTCCAGATTGATGATGATCTGGGGTTTGTCTCCGGTCAGGGAGAAGGCCAGGGCGACGCCTGAGTTAACCTGTTCCAGGTTGGCAGTAAATGTGCCCAATTTCAACTTCGAGCAGAGACGGCAGATATCTTTGATGAGAGTTGTGCTTTTCTTCGAGCTAAGCGTGCCTAAATAAAGGAAATCAACCGCTTCCTGGCGGAGTTTTTCTTCAAGGAGATTCGGCGGGAAAGAATCAAGGTCAATCTCAACAATCGACACCGGCAGCTGACCGACTCTGATAGGTTGCTGTTTCAATCGATCATTGAGAGCCAGCCAATCAGAGGTCAGCCAGGAAGAAATCGAGTCAGATTTCTGACTGACAATCCCGATGATAAAAAACTCCCCTGATCGAGTCCTGGCAGTGGCCTGGCGCTCAAACTTAAGAACTTTGACCAGCAGATCAAGCTCTTTAGCTGGGTTAGAATAATAGTTGATAGTGACTTCCTGAAGGCCGGAAGCTGGGACTGATAAGAAAGCCAGTGCAAAACAGTTAGAGCCGAATTTGGTCCGGGGAATTAACTGGCTGGTAAAGGCAGGATAAGCAACGGTGGAAAATGAGAAAAATAGAAGTGAGAATAAAAGCGGCTGAATCAATAGCCACCAGGTGACTGCCTTCAACTTTCTTTTCCTGCTGGCACACCTTACCATGATCACTGTTCGTTGTCAAACCGAGACGTTAAACTCTGTTGATAAAACTACAGCTATTTTTTACAATGATAACAATTTAGAGACGGTTGGAGGCATAAGATGTTTAAAGGCTTTCGAGATTTTATTATGAGGGGTAATGTGGTTGACCTGGCCGTAGCGGTCATCATCGGAGCGGCTTTCAACCAGATAGTCAACTCATTGGTCGGTGATGTGCTGACCCCACTTATCGGAGCTATTTTTGGCCGGCCAGATTTTTCCGGGATTGCGCTCGGGCCTGTTTTGCTGGGCAAATTTATTAATGCTGTAGTTAACTTTTTTATCGTGGCCGTGGTTATTTATTTTGGAATCGTTGTCCCGATGCAAAAACTGCAGGAGAGGATAGACAGGAAAAAAGCTGTCCAGCCTGCTCCCGGCCCTTCCGAAGAAGTCCGACTCCTCGGGGAAATTCTGGAGACGCTTAAAAATAAATAGTTGCCAGCTGAAGCAGATTACTGACTGCCGGTTAGGTGTGGTCGGCCGGTCTCTTTCTCAATCAATAGAATAGAAAATATCTTGATCCGATGGTAAGCTATGGATCAGGGTTTTTTGCCGAGCACTATAAACGGGAGAAGAGAGAAAAAACAGATCAGTGGACGAAGAGCAGAAAGTCAAAAACACCAATCCTGGAGGTTACTGCCCGGGGACAGTTAAAGAGGGCGGCCTCTGGTGATATATTTGCCTGGATTGAGGCTGGCCTTTCAGCCGATTAATAAAAATTAAAAAATATAATAAGGGAGAGTGGTTCACCAGGTCACGGGGTTAAGAGGAGAGATGAATGAAAAAGGTAAACTATAAATTTAAAAAAGCGTTAATTACCGGTGCTTCTTCTGGTTTGGGCCAGGAATATGCCCGACAGCTGGCTGAGACCGGTACTGACCTGATTCTGGTTGCCCGGCGTCGAGAGCGCCTGGAAGCTCTAGCGGCAGATCTCAGTGGCAGGTATCGAGTTGGCATTGAAGTTTTTCCAGCCGACCTCAGTGCGGATGAAGACCTGAACAGGGTGGCCGGGAAAATAGTTCAGACCCCGGAACTTGATCTGCTGATTAATAACGCCGGTTTCGGTGGCCACGGTCAATTTCACCTTGATGAGAAAGGTGAGGCCGAACAGATGATTAAAGTCCACGTGGTGGCGACCACCATCTTGACCCGCGCCGCCCTGCCGGCCATGATCGCCCGCCGCCAGGGGGCAATTATCAATGTGGCTTCAGTCGCTGCCTTCTCTCCGCTTTCTGGAACAATGTACAGCTCAACTAAAGCCTTTGAGCTAATGTTTTCTGAAAATCTCCAGACCGAACTCTACGATACCGGTATCAGAATCCAGGCCCTTTGTCCCGGTCTGACCCATACGGAATTTCATGAGAGAGCCGGACTTAATCTCTCCGCCGTCCCGGAGCTCTTCTGGATGAGCGCCGAACAGGTGGTAAGAATTTCTCTTCGTGCTCTCCGTGGCTATAAGGTCATTATTGTGCCTGGCAGCATCAATAAAATAATAACTTTTTTCCTTCGCTGTCCCTGGACATTTAATCTGATCCATCGCGCTTCCCGTCAGAAAAAAATAAGAGAGATGGCCGATCGCAGTTTGAGATGAAAATCAAGGAAATCAGACTACCCGGTCAAAAAAAATCAAGAGCCAGAACCCTGCTGCTTCTATCCGGCGGGTTGGATAGCTTGCTGGCCGGGAAAGTTCTGGAAGAGCAGGGGGTGGAGATTGTTGGTCTGACTTTTGAAAGTGTCTTTTTCGACGCCAGCCGGGCGGTGGTAGCGGCCGAAAAACTAAGCTGGCCTTTAATTCTGGCTGAGATCACAGAAGAACAGATTCGGATTGTTGAGCAGCCTCGCTATGGCTATGGCCGCCATCTAAATCCCTGTATTGATTGCCACGGCCAGATGGTGAAACTGGCGGCCGGACTTCTTCCTCGCTACGAAGCTGATTTTATCTCAACAGGCGAAGTTCTAGGGGAAAGGCCTATGTCTCAAAACAGACAGGCGCTCGAGCTGGTTGAGAAATCAGGTGAAGCCAGAGGGCTTGTCCTCCGCCCGCTTTCCGCGCGTCTTCTGCCTCCAACCAGACCGGAGGAACTGGGCCTGGTCAATCGCCAACAGCTTCTTGATCTTTCCGGACGCTGTCGCCAGCGGCAGATAGAGCTGGCCCGCCATTATGGTCTGACTGATTATCCTGCTCCTGCTGGAGGGTGCCTTTTAACCGATGCCGTTTTTGCGGAGAAGCTCAAAAAACTCCGGGACTGGCGAGGCGAGTGGCGGCGGGAAGATATTGATCTCATCAAACTTGGCCGCGTTTATTTTGAAGATGAGGGGCTGATCATCGTCGGTCGGGACGAGGAAGAAAACAAAAAATTAGAAAACACAGCTCTGGCTTCTGATCTCCTTTTGACCCTGCCTGATTTCAAAGGGCCGCTAACTGTCGTCAGATTTAAAAATAAAAATAAAGATAGCCTCGTCTTCGGCGAGCTTCGGGAGGAAAAAGGCAGACAGGCAATCGAAGCCGGTCAGTCGCTCGAAATATTTGACCGGCCACTGCTAAAAAAAGCCGCTCTTCTGACCATAAGGTACAGCCGCTACCGGCAGGGAGAAGAAGCGGCGGTTATTCTTGTCTCACCCTTTCGGGCTCAGAGCAGAAAATTTAAAAAAGAGGAATGGGAACCTTACCTTTAAAACGTTTTGAGGTCGCACTTAAGCCACGGCCTTTTCTTGGCAACTAATTTTTCAGACGGCAAAGTTGTGACCGGATATAAATCAGCTACAGGTATAGGGAAGGTATAAGATTAGATATAAGTAGATAGTGGATAAAAATAGAAAAGAAGGTCTAATATTCCTGGTTATTTGTAGAAACTTCAATAATTTTAAGGCGATAAAGCCACTGATTTATTTATTCTTGCCTTTGCCCTTTTTTTCTGACTTGCCTTTTTGCTCTCCGGTCTTTCCCTTATCCTGACTCTGTCCCTTATTTTTTTGCATCTGGATCGCCTCGTGGATATCCACAAACCCCAGGCCCCTGGCTCTCATTTCCATTATCCGCTCTGGCTCTGCCTGATGGATTTCAGCTAGAAACTTGAGGTTGACCAGATTGATAATATCCTCATCGCTTAACATGACCTCCCCCCATTTTTTCTGGCCGTGATAGTGGCGATAATAACCGTAGGCTTTACCATAAGGAGGTCCGATTTTGACGACGGTAACCGGCACAAAGAAAACCTCTGGACTGAGCCCGAAGTGCACCGATATATCCCACCAGCTCAGGCCTTTAAGCCGCAGATCAATAATAAGCGTCGGCTCAACCCTGGCCTGTCTGGCGATAAAGAAGACTACCGGTAAATCCTCATCGGCCAGGCGGTAACGACTTCTGATATCAATGACCGTCTCTGAGGGGACATTAAAATATTTTGAAATAGAAAAATAAAAGCCAAGCAACCGGCCATCGGCGAAGGATACACCCAGATTAACATTCTGGGCAGAGAGGGGAGCTGGCCCCGAGAAAAGTTCCAGAATCAAAAAGAAAATAATAACAGAGAGCCAGCTGGCTATCCGCTTTGCTCTTCCTGTCATTGTTCTCCTCCTTTATCGGATGATATCTGACATCGGCTGCTCCCTTTTGCAGAAGGAGCCATCAATCGGAACTACTGATTGTCTAATTTATTATAAATCTAATTCGCTACAGATTGAAGAACCTTCGTCTCGCAGGAATTTTCAGGCCAGTGCCTTGAATGATCATAAGTGAAGGATAAGCCTGGTGCCTGGGTCCAAACCTTAATAACCATTCGGCCAGGCCCCGGGTCGGGCTGAACAATGGCTGGAAAAACACACGGATCACACTGGCTGAAGACTGAAACCAGGTTTTTTAACTCAATTGATGGCCTTATTAATCAATTGACAGAGAAGGCGGTAGTGAATATATTAGAGAAAAATAAAGCTCGTCCATGACAGGCAAAAACCAGCTAAAATCTAAGGTGAGAATAAAAAGGAGATATTATGCCCACTAAACCAAAGAGTCCTTATCTGCCTTTTGGCGACCAGCAAACTGCTCCCTGGTACGGGAAAGATATCCTTTCTGTCAGGCAGTTTACCAGGCCGGACCTCGAATATATCTTCAGCGTCGCCCATGAGATGCGGGTGATGGTGGAAAGAATCGGCACTTTTGATTTGCTCAAGGGGAAAATTCTGGCCAACTTATTTTATGAGCCTTCGACTCGAACGTTTGCTTCCTTTATGGCCGCCATGCAGCGTCTGGGAGGGGCGGTTATTCCCATCAGTGAAGTCCGTTATTCCTCGGTAGCTAAAGGCGAAAGCCTGCCCGACACGGTGCGCACTCTGGCTGCCTATGCCGATGTAATTGTCATCAGGCATCCCGAGGTTGGTTCGGCCGCTCTGGCTGCCCGCTATGCCGGTAAACCGGTGATTAATGCCGGAGATGGGGTGGGTGAGCATCCCACTCAGGCCCTCCTGGATGTTTTCACGATCAGGGAGGAGCTCGGCCATCTGGATAACCTCACTGTAACCATGCTCGGTGATCTCAAGTACGGCCGAACAGTTCATTCCCTGGCTCGCCTGCTGACCAGGTTTGAAAACATCAGGCTCCATTATGTTTCGCCTGACGCCCTGCGCATGCCACCCGATGTCATTGAGGAGGTGGGTGAAAAGTGTCTGCCTCAGGAAGAGCACCGCACTCTGGAGGGTGTTTTGCCGGAAACGGATGTTTTATATGTGACCCGCGTACAGAGAGAAAGGTTTGAAAATCTGGAAGAGTATGAGAAGGTCAAAGATGCTTATGTCATTACGCCGAAAACTCTGGAAGAAGCTAAGGAGCGGATGATTATCATGCACCCTCTGCCTCGTGTCAATGAAATTTCGATGGAGGTTGATAAGGATCCAAGGGCCGCTTATTTTCGACAAATGGAGTACGGTCTGTACGTCAGGATGGCTCTGCTGGCCATGGTGCTGGGCAAAGCTTAAAAAAGTCTTCTGCCGATTCTGTCAGCCGACTGGCAGCTCAGTCAAGATAATAGCCAATGGCCGCGTAGCTTACCCAGTGGCGCAGAGAAAAAGGTGCGGTTGTTCCCAGACCAATTTTTTTAAGCGGTAGAGCGCCTTCGCTATAACTATCAGAATAGCGAATGAGTTCTCCTTTTAGCTTCCGGCCAGCGGTCTCCTGGCTAATTTTTTCTGAAGCTAAGAGGCCGAAAGGAATGGAATATTTCCCGCACCAGTAGGAATTTTTGTAGTCCAGATAAGTTTTACCCCAGAACTCAGCGGTCAGGCCAGCCACTTTCTGTTTGTCAATAATTCCAGTCATATAGCTGGAGATCAGTTTCTGGTCAAAAGCACGCGCTTTTTCCCAGGCTTCCTGTCCTTCGCCAAAAGCCAGGTTATTGAAGTCCTTTCCATAATGGTTGCCGTCAGCTGAAATCAAAAAGAAAATGTCACGGCCCGCTACCAGTTTTTTCTCTTTCATATAATTTGCAATTACCCGGGCCAGCTCGCTGCTTATTTCTTCCATTTTATCCAGAGGCATGGGCGCCACCATGACAGGTGTAATTTTTACTTCCGGGTTGAAATATTGAAGGAAGGGCAGCAGGGCTTCAATCGAATGTTCCAGCTCATGAGCCTGATCGTTAACGACAAAATAAGCAGGCTTTAAATTCTTTTTAATATATTCACGAAGCGGGGAAACCTGAACCGGCTTTAAGGGGCCGGGCCATAAATCATAATCATCAAGAATCAAGACACTATCGAGGCCTTTAATTTCCTGACGAACAGTTCCATGGGTAACGCCAAAAATAACCACTTCTTTGGTTCTGATCAGATTGAAAAGTGGATAATAGATGCGCCCGGCTAAAAGATAATCATCATGAGGCGAAATAGCCGCGACCAGCCCTTCACTTCGAAAAGTTTCCTGTTCATTGGCAGCCAGATAGTCGACCAGTATTTTCATGCTGTCGGCATTCCAGCTAAAGCCAACGTCATCGCGCACAGGTCTGATCCGGCCGCTGGCTTGTTGCTCGGCCGCTGAAGCACTTAACCAGGTCAAAGAACCGATTAACAAAATGGCGGCCAGCGTACCCAGCCAGAAAAAAACGAATTCTTCAGCCGGCCATGTCTGGCTTTGTTTTTTGTTTTCCCTGAAGCTCATGTTCCTTCCCCTTTCAGGACTTGGCCTTTCTATCTGTTCAGGACCAGTGGCAGCAGGCTTCCGTCCGCTAAATTTGATTGTGTCACTCTTATATTTTATAGCATAACCGGCTCATTTCTTACAGATTTTGCCGAGGTGGTCTCTCTTTCCAGCTGCTTCTGGCCCGGCTGAAAAAATTTTTTTGCAACGATAACTTGTTTTTAAATTATATGCTATAATACCTCGTCGATTATAAAGGTAGAGGGCATGGGCCCTTATCGGCATACTCCTCTCCTTTATAACGGAAACTTTAAAAGGAGAGTAGAGTATGAACATCTACGCAGGAAATCTTTCCAGAGACCTGACCGAAAGTGAACTGAAGGAAGCCTTCGAAGCTTTTGGTGTGGTCACGAGCGTTTCCATCATCAAGGATCGCTACACCGGTGAATCGCGAGGCTTCGGCTTCGTTGAGATGCCCAATCAGGAAGAAGCCCAGGCTGCGATCAACGGCCTGAACGGCAAAAACCTCAAGGGCCGCACCGCCACCGTCAATGAAGCCAGACCGCGGCAGGACAAACCCCGCTCCGGTTTTGGTGGAGGACGCGGACGCAGCTCCTCTGGCGGACGTCGCTATTAATTCAATCTGAAGATAAGTTAGTAGCTTAAACCGAAAGAAAGAGCCAGGTATTAAGCCTTAGCTCCGACCAGAACCATATTCTGGTCGGAGCCAGAGAGGGCAAGGTACCTGGCTTTTTTTTATGCCTGAAAACAACTGGTGATATTTTTTGTAGAGGGAGGGTTTTATTTTGAAGTTAAAGCCTGACGGAATTTCTCAGGATCGAAGATCTGAAGGTATTTGACGATATTGGTGTAAGTGTTGTTAAAGCCAAAACCACCCTGCTGCATTTCGCGGATAGCTTCCTCTTTGGACCAGTTTTGAATGACAATGCGGTAAACGGCGACGAAAAGTCCTGTTCGGTCAGCACCGTAGTGACAGTGGACAAGATAGGGCCCATCGTCCGGATTGCTGACAATTTTAAGAAATTTCAGGAGATCTTCTTCTTTGACCTGGCTGGCCTTAGAAGGGATGGGAAAATATTTTAAATTCGTTCCGGCCATATATTTCTGATCATACTTTCCGCCGCGAAGATCAATAACCGATTTAATACCGAATTTTTCCAGTTCCTTAAAACCCTCGGCTGTTGGCTGGGCGCTCCGGTAGAGTTCCTCACTTACCTGATAAAAGTTGGGAACGCCGGCCAGCTTGATGGGTTTGGCCCAGTGCTCAGGGCGCGGAGCCCTGCTCTGGCAGGCTGGCGAACTGGCCAGAAAAAAACTGGCTGCGACCAGCAAAAGCAGCAAAGGCTGAAGCCGGCGCCTGTTCTTTATATAAAAAGCTGTCATCTTCACTTTCCTTTTAGCCTTTACATTATAGGATAAAGGTCAGGGCGTCAATTTATTTCTATTTTTTCTTAAGCTCAGGTGGAGAAGCTCAAAAAGCATCTTAACTGAACTGCTGAAAAGCCTGACCCTCGAGTCCGGGGAGTTAATCCAGATAACCGGAACCTCAGCCACTTTATAGCCAAGCTGCCTGGCCAGCAGCAGGACTTCCACATCAAAAGCAAAACCGGAGGTTTTTATCCTGGTAAAAATTTCACGGGCAGCTTCTTTTTTAAATAATTTAAAGCCGCACTGGGTATCTTTGAAGTCAGGAAGAACCAGCCATCTAACCAGGCGGTTAAAAGACTTACCCATCGTTTCTCGCAGGCAGCTCTGTCTTTTCCTGATATCTGAGGCGAGCAAAGCCCTCGAGCCGATGATCAAATCATAATGTCCGGCGACCAGCGGCCAGAATTTTTCCAGCTCCTCGATCGGTGTTGACAGGTCGGCATCGGTGACCAAAATCAGTTCACCCTGGGCCGCCAGGACCCCTTCTTTGACAGCTGCTCCTTTGCCCTGGTTCTTTTTAAGAGAAATGACTTTAAACCAGGGCCAGTCAGCCAGCTGGCTTCTGGCCAGATCAGCTGTCCCATCCCGACTGCCGTCATCAACCACTATAATTTCTGTCAGCCACTTCTGGCCTCTGGCATAGTCCCTGATTTTCTGCAAAGTGGGAGCAATTCTTCCAGCCTCGTTATAGGCGGGAATAACTATGGATAGAAATATGGCTTCCTGGCTTTTGACTGCAATTTGATCGGTTTTAACCTGCAGGTTAATTTCTCCTCACTTTAATCTGCTAGCCTGAGTAATTCAGGTTTTATTTTCCAGGTTCATCCTCACCGGACTGCTCAGGTTTATGGAAAATATTTATTAATGAAAATTACGGCCAGGACAATCAGGATAAAAAAGAAGAAGAAAGCCGACAGGGCAAACTCTACGGAGATTTTTCTGGCTCGTTTCAGATCTTCCGGGAAATGCTTGCGATACTCGGCATAGGTGATGAGATAGGCACACAGGGCAGCTACCGGAGAAAAAATCAGTGCAAAAACTAGGGCCTGTCGCAGCAATCTTTAACTTTCCTGGAACTTATAATTACCTCCAGATTATAACAGAACTCAGCCAGATCTCTAACGGGATTAGTGGTAGTTTGGAGTCGAGCTGAAAAACGCAGGCCGGTTTTTTCGGCTACCCGAACAGTCCGGATAATGTTAAAATAAAACCAGAGAAAAAATTCGATTCAAGATATATTAAGCCAGGTACAATGAAAAAGTCTGCTAGCCTTTTCTCTTTAATCTTTAAACAATTCAGGGTCAGGGAGAGAATTCAGGCTCGGGCCGGATCAGCCATCTGGAAAAAGGTTTTGGTGATGGTGGTGATCTGGCTGGTCGGCGCCAGCCTATCGCTGCCGCTGGTGGCTGATGAGTTTGAGCTCAGGCTGCCTTCAGACCTTGAACGTCGCTGGCCTGGCCCTGATTTTTTTGCCTGCAATTTTGAGGACTGGCAGATAAAAGACGGCGCTCTCCACTGTCTCACCCCGGCCATCAACCGCTATGTCTATTTTTTAAGTGGGGAGATAGAAGGACAGTCTGGCCGGTTCGAAGCCAGTTTTATAGCCAGGGTTAATTCTTCGCCCTCCCGACCGAGACTCAGAAACTATCTTGGCTTGCGGTTGGGAATCAAAGGCAAGGATGGGAACTACCGGCAGGCAGCCGTCTCCGGTCAGGGAATTGATCTGGGCCTGAGCACCGATGGTCTGTTATTTATCGGGGATCTGGAAAGTGTCAGCTCAACCGAAACCCAGGAAACAATTAAAGCTGCTTTAAAAACAGGGGTTGAGTTTAAGATTACCCTCGCCATTGACTCCGGCAGTTATCGCCTGACCTTCAGGTTGTTCGAAGCTCAGGGCGGTCGGCTGCTGGATGAACTGGAAGAAAGCGGGCAGGAACCAGAAAAGATACAAGGCGGTCTGGCCCTGGTAGCCAGTCTGCCTGAGGTAACAATCAATTCGCCAGATTTTTCTGTCGTCCAGTTTAATGAAATTAGCTTCCAGGGCGAACTTCTCCGGAAGCGGCCAGAAAGACAGCTGGGACCGGTCGCTTTTACTCTTTATACACTGAGCAATAGACAGCTTAAGCTTCGGGCTCAATTAATTCCTGACAGCCTTGAGGAAAAAAGTCTCCTCGCTTTTGATCTCAAAAATGGCGAGCAGTGGACCAGAGCGGCTGTGGAAAAAATTCAGCCTGAAAATTCAGGAGTCCTTTTCTCCATTAAAGATTGGAGAAGCCAGGCAGCGGTGGCTTTTCGGCTGGTAGTTTTAAAGGAGAATGGCCAGGAGGCGGGTTTTCCTCCTTTCTTTGGCCGGATTGCTCCTGAGCCGCTGGAACCGAAAGAAATCAGGCTGGCTGTTATATCCGAAGGTAGTGAAGCTGATTATCCTTATTCACGGGTGGTGGCTGAACTTCGGGAACTGAATCCGGATTTGCTTTTCTTTGGCGGCCATCAGATTTTTGGTCGCCCTGTCGGCTGGTGGAGGGAAAGAGTTACTCTGGCCAGGTTCAAGCAGGAATATCTCCGGCAGTGGGTTTTGTTTGGCTGGGCTTTTTCTGATCTGCTGAAAGAGCGGCCGGCAATCCTTACGCCTGATGCGCGGGATTATTTTCAGCTTAAACTATGGGGCGATGGAGGTCAAACAGGACTGGAAGAAAAGGCTGCTAATCCTTTTGAAGCTCAGGATAAGGGCGGGTTTTTGTTGCCGGCTGATTTTGTCCGGCTGGTTCTGGCTACACAAACTTCTCATCTACCGGAGTCACCAGCCGGTCAGCTTCCCGGAACGACCTTTAAACCCTATTTTTGTGAGGTTAATTATGGCTCTCTGAGTCTGGCTGTTCTCGATGACCGGATGTTTAAGACACCCCCGGCTTCTGTTTATGGCCTGGAGCAAATTAGAAACGGGTGGCCGGCCAACCCGACCCTCAAGATAGCTGACAGAGAAGCTAAGGCCAGAGGAGTCAGTCTTCACGGTCAGGAACAGCTGGCTTTTATGAAAAGATGGGCTGAAGACTGGTCTGGTCAGACAGAGTACAAAGCTGCTCTATCTCAAAGCCTGTGGGCCTGCCTCGAAACTGTGCCGGCCGGAGCTGCCGGCGATGAGGCCCTGTTTAAATCGCTACCGCCTTCTCCCGGGGGATATCCTCCCTCCGATGAGCCGGCAGCTGATTTTAATTCGGGTGGCTGGCCACCGGCTGCCAGAGAGGAAGCGGTTAAGATTCTAAGAAAAGCTCTGGCTGTTCATCTGGCGGGCAGGGGTGGTCCACCAGCCAGTCTTAAATATGGCCTTGAGCGGTATGAAGAGGCTGGCTATGCTCTGGTTCCTAAACCACTTACCAGTAACTGGCTGGTCAGATGGCTGCCAGCTGCCAGAACCAGGGTCAAGGGTAAAACTCTGCCCAACCCCACCGGTAATTTCAGCGATGCTTTTGGTAACCGTCTGACTGTAAAAGCAGTGGCCAATCCAGAAGCGGCAGCTGATCAAAATAGTAGCAGTTTGTCTTCAGGTTTTGGACTGGTCAGATTCAGGCCGGACGGAACAATCGTTTTCGAAAATAGGTCTGCGGCTCCTTCAACTTCCGCCCAGGAAGCGGGCCTACTTCCCGGCTGGCCGGTTGTTTTTTCTGTCCTGGACAATGATGGCCGGCGGCCGGCCGCTTATCTTCCAACTTTGAATTTTAAAGGAACAGATCGTCCGCTGGTTCAAATTGTAGAGGAGTCCAGCCAGGAAGTTGTTTATTCGGTAAGAGTCAGGGGAAGTGAATTCAGACCGCCTGTTTTTCGGGCTGGAAATTATACTATTCGCTGCGGGCAGCCAGGGACTTCCAGCTGGAGGGAACTAAAGAAAATCAGCTCTTTACCGGCCAGTGTCAAAAAAGTCATGGTGATAGATTTCAGCCAGTCAGCGACGATAAAGCCAGATAAATAAAAACCATAAAGAATCTAAAGGATATAAGGAGAGAAAGGAATGAAAATAGAAGTTGACTATTTAGAATATATGTGGCCAATGAGACATTATTTGGTCACTTCTGGCCGATTTGAGGGTAAAAATACTATTGCCGCTGTTAGTTTCTGCTGCCCGGTTTCCAAAAATCCACCCCTTGTTGCCTGCGCTTTAGGTCATGGTTCTTATTCGCGAGAATTAATTGAAGCCGGTCGGGAATTTGTAATTAATGTTCCTCCCGCCAGTTTGAAAGCTAAAATATATTTTTGCGGCTATCATAGCGGTCGTCAGATTGATAAATTTGAAGCAACCGGATTAACTCCTCTTAAAGGGCGTAAAGTCGATGTTCCCATTATCAATGAATGCCCGGCTCATCTGGAATGCCAGGTTAAAGATCAACTGGCAACCGGTGATAAAATTCTATTTATCGGCGAAGTGATTGAAGCTTACGCAGAGGAAGAAGTGGCCAGGAAGAAAATAAAAGTCGATTGGGCCTGGGGTGGTTTCCCTAAAAAATATGCCAGTCGTTTCCAGCAACAAAATCAATAGATAATAGCCGGGAAGGCCCGAGCAGCTTTGATTTAAATCTTGCAACCAGACCGGAAGATAGAAGTTTAATATCCTGAGTAATAAAGTGATAAGAGACAGAGTCAAAAAGCTATTTCCCCTTCTGACTATCATTATCATTTTCCTTACCTGGTTTTCAGGTTCACTACTGGCGGTTGATCTCCGGCTGGTGGTGATCGGTGATACCAGCCCTGAATTTTTCAGCCGAAAAAGTCCCTTTTTTAAAGAAATGATAGGCAAAATAAATGAGCTCCAGCCTGACGCCGTCATTCATCTGGGCGATATGATTGCTGGTTATGGCTTCCGCCGGCTCAAATCACAGTGGGATGAATTTGATGAGTTAGTGTCAAAAATTAAAGCTCCTTTTTTCCGTGTCCCGGGTAACCACGATATTTACAGTCAGAAATCCTTAGAAGGTTATCGGCGACGCTACGGACAAACTTATTATTCTGTTGATGTTAATGGTTATCACCTTATTTTTCTCTGGAATATAGAAGAAAACCGCCTGGGGCATATCAGCCGGCAGCAGTTTAACTGGTTAAAGGCTGACCTTAAAAATTCAGAGCAGTGGCGTGGAGCTCTGGTATTTGTGCATGTGCCGGTCTGGTCCAAAACCAGTAAATATGTTCTTCAAATAGATAAAGATTTCTGGCAGAACAAAATTCATCCTCTTCTCCTCCAGAATAAGGTTCTGGCCGTTTTCGCCGGTCATTATCACCGCTTTGGGCCGACAAAAGAGATGGATGGAATAAAATATTATATCAGCGGGGGAGGAGGGCCCAGGATAAATAATGTATATGTAAGTCACGGTGGAGCTAATCATTTTCTTTTAGTTGAAGTTAGCGGGGAAAAGTTTGAGGTTAAGGTAGTTTTTAGAGACAGGATTATTTCGGACGAGGAAGCCGATGTACTGAAGGATGTATTCAAATAAACGAAGCCAGAGCTATTTATTGATGAACAGGGCTGAGCCAGCCGTCAATCGTCCAGAAGAACAGATTAACGACCGCGGGGCGGGAGCTAACTGTCAGATTTTAAAGTGGTCAAAACCAGATTTTTGAAGGATCACTGGTTGACCGGTCTGGAGATAAATCAGCTTTCCTTTTTTACTGGTGATGCGGCCAACTGGATAAAGACTCCTGCCAAATTTCTGCCGGTAGCGGCGGTTAAGATCAGAATAGCCTTCAGGCCTGACGGTAATTAACAGACAGTAGTCTTCGCCGCCGGCTGCTGCCACTTCTTCCAGACGCCAGCCATACTGCTGGCTGCATCTTTTTAAGGCGGGGGAAACCGGCAACTTTTCCAGATAAACTTCGGCTCCGGTTCCCGACCGCTCCATTATCCTTCTCAAATCAGAATCCAGACCATCGGAGACATCCATCATAGCTCCTACCTGCGGTTGGTGAGCCAGGAAAAATCCTTCCTGCAGCTGCGGTTGCGGGCGGAAATGTCGCCTGAGCAGAATTTTCTCCGCCGGACCCCTGAGGCCCTTTAACTCCTTATTGAGCAGCAGACGGAGGCCACCCTCAGAGGAACCAAGTTCCCCGGTGACTGCTACCAGGTCTCCTGGCCTGGCTCCCGACCTGTATTTTATATATTTCTCCCTTGCCTTCCCCAGCACAGCTACATTAATCACCATGGAGGCAGTCGTTCTGGTTGTATCTCCCCCCAGCAGCTTGACCTGAGTTTTCTCGCTCAAACTTTTCCAGCCTGAAAAGAAACGATCAGCCCAGGCCAGCTCGGTTTCAGCCGGCAGGGCAATGGACAGAAAAGCCCACAGCGGCTCTCCACCCATCGCCGCCAGGTCACTTAGATTAACAGCCAGAGCTTTATAGCCGAGATCCGGCGGCGTTATCTTTTCTTTTAAAAAGTGGACCCCATCCAGCAGAAGATCCGTCGTCACCAGCAGTTTCCAGTCTCCTCTCCAGGGGAGAACAGCACAATCATCGCCGATGCCGGTGACCTCTTCGGGTAGATGCTGATTAAAAGTCCGGGCCAGGCGGGCAATAAAACCAAACTCACCAACGTCTGAGAGCTTTAGACCGGTTCGAGTTTTCATTTTGTTTTCAACCTGGCCTTTATAAACCATCTATTTTGATTTTATTCTTTTTCTGGTCTCAAGGATGATTTTTTTAAGTCGGCGGGCTGCTTCTTCCGGGTCAGGTGCAGCACAGATGGCCGAAACGACTGCCACCCCATCTGCTCCGGCCTCTAGAGCAGCGGCAGCATTGCGCTCATTAATACCGCCAATTGCCACGAGCGGCAGGTCGGTCAATTTTCTGGCTGCCCTCAGTCCATCGAGCCCCCAGGCCGGACCCGTATCAGTTTTGGTGGGGGTCGAGAAAACCGGGCTGATAGCCAGATAATCGACCGGCAGCTGGCTAGCTGCCTGGAGCTGGTTCAGATTCTCAACTGATAACCCGATGATCGCCAGCGGGCCGAGAAGCTTTCTGGCTATTTCTACCGGCAGATCTCTCTGCCCCAGATGAAGGCCATCAGCCCCGCTGGCCAGGGCCAGGTCGAGACGGTCATCAATCAGGAGCGGCACATCTGGTGGCAGCAATTCTTTTATCCTGATTCCAAGCTCATAAAAGTCGCGGGCACAGAGCTCCTTTTCCCTCAGCTGAACAACAGTCACTCCTCCCCTTACCGCTTTTTGAACCACCTCCACCAGCTCCCGCTGGCCGGCCAGCTTACGATCAGTCACCAGATAAAGACTCAGATCCAGTTGTTTATTATTTTTCATTTTATTTTAAGTCTTGACTGAATTTCCTGAGCAGATAGTCGGTACAGCCAGTCCAGAAAAGCCAGCTCAAAGCTGGCCGGACCGGCACAGTTTTCACCAGCCAGTTCACCGGCTATACCCATGACGGCCATTGCTCCGGCTGCAGCCTGAAAATAGTCTTGATTAACGGCAGCAAAAGCGGCAGTTAAAGCGCTGGCGGTGCAACCCAGTCCGGTTACCCGGGGCATGAGAGGATGTCCATTGGCCACCCCGATGAGGTCACTATCTCTGATTATGTAATCAACCGGGCCACTGACACTTACCACCAATCCGAATTGTCTGGAAAGAAGGCGCGCAGCATCGATGGCTGCTTCGGAAGTCTCCAGGCTGTCCACTCCTCTGGTCTGGCTGCTGGACTCGGTCAGAGCTCTTATTTCTGAAGCATTGCCCCTGATGATGGCCACCGGACCCGCTGCCAGTAACTGACGGGCGGTTTCTGTCCGGTAGGGAGTGGCGCCAGCTCCGACCGGATCAAGAACAACCGGTATATTTTTAAGAACCGCCGCCCGGATTGCTTTTTTCATGGCCTCGACCCAGAGCGGACTGAGAGTCCCGATATTGATGACCACAGCCGAAGCCAGCCTGGCCATATCTTCAACTTCCTCCAGAGCGTGAGCCATGACCGGCGAAGCTCCGATGGCAAGAAGAGCATTAGCCGTGATATTCATAGCGACATAATTGGTAAGATTGTGGATAAGGGGCGTCTCACTCCTGATTTTGTTCAGGTCAGAAATAACTGTCGTAGATGAAAACATAAAAGCTTCCTCCGCTGCCTGAATGGGACTGCCAGGGAAGGCTGACTCTGGAGAGAGCGTCTCCCTGCGCCAGCATTACCCGGGTCAGGTTCAAAGGGTTTATTCTCAGCCCCGGCTGCTTCCAGCCGTTAGCACCCCTGACAGGGTTTTTCTACTATAAAGGGAGGCGGATGTCAATTTTTTGCTCTTTGCAATCAGGATATTCTTCCCTGACCGCCAGCTGCATCGACGAGATTTCGGTCCGGTAAAGGTGAGAGTAAGTGGAGGCTGGCGAATAAAAGAACCCCTGTTTAAAAGCCTCAACTCCAGAAGCAAATGATTTCTTTGGAGCCCCGGGGAACAGCTTCTGATTGAAACCAGGGCAGTCCGGAAGAGCAATAGAAATCTATGTAAGTGGACACAGTCGTGATGATAGACTTTTAACCTGAGCTTGGATAAAATTCAAGCTTCAAAGGATACCGGGCAGCCGGTCGAAAGAGAATCAGGATGAGTGAATTAAAAGGATTGATTATAGCGGCCGGCAGGGGAGAAAGAATCTCCAACCTCTGTCCCCTCAAGCCGCTGCTCGAAGTTAATGGCCGCCGCCTTATAGACAGATCGATAGACTCTCTGGCTAAGGCGGGCGTGAAGGACATTGTGGTAGTCACCGGTTTTCGGGGCGAGCAACTGGAAAGGCATCTGGCAGAACGAAGCTATCCAGCCGGCGTCAGGGTCAGCTGGGTGCGCAATGAAGACTGGCAGAAAGAAAATGGCCTGTCTGTTTACCGCGCTAAGGACCTGGTCGGTGACAGATTTATACTCTTAATGTCTGACCATATCTTTGATCCCGAAATTCTGGCCAGCTTGAGGCAGCAGACAATCGAAGAGGGTGGATTGATTCTGGCCGTTGATTACCGGGTCAATCAGCATCCCTATGTTGATCTGGATGATGTTACCAGGGTGGAGTTAGATGGAAACCGAATTGTCAACATCGGTAAGGGGCTAGCCGTTTATCAGGCTTTTGATACCGGAATATTCTACGGAACCGAAGGCCTGTTCGAAGCCTTAAAAGAAAGCCAGGAAAAAGCTCAAAATTTTACTCTTTCCGGAGGAGTAAGAGTCCTGGCAGCCAGGGGAAAGGCCAGAGTCATGGATATTGGCCACAGATTCTGGATAGATGTTGATGATGAAAAGGCTTTTCACCAGGCTGAGGATTATCTCCGGACCCGGGGAGATCTATTATAGATATTATAAATTCAAAAGCTGTCCTTAATTATTTTTTCAGCCAGTTCCCAGTCGAGGCGCGTCGTTATTTTGAAATTCAGCTGGCTACCGTTGACCAGACCGCAGCGCAGGCCGGCAGCATAAGCCAGCGACAGATCGTCAGTAAAGGGCCTTTGACTGCCGAGCTGCTGGTAAGCTTTAAACATAGCTTCAAAGCGAAAAAGCTGAGGAGTCTGAGTCTGATAGATTCTCTGGCGATCAGGGAAAGAAATTATTTTCTGCCCTTCTACTTCCACCAGAGTATCAACCGCGGGAATGGCCAGAGCCAGCCCATCATACAGATTATCTTCTAAAAGTTTCAGTCCCTCTTTTACTCCTTCGGTGGGGAAAAAAGGACGGGCAGCATCGTGAATGATGACCAGCCCGGTCTCGGGGGGACAGATCCGGAGGCCATTTAAAACCGACCACTGCCGCTCTTCGCCGCCGGGAGCGATCAGCCCTATTCCCGGGTGGGGCTGGTAATATTTCTGATAATCATTGATCAGCACAGCGACAATCAAGTCGATGCCCAGTGACAGAAATTTCTCAACAGAATAGTCAAATAGGGGGCGACCACCAAGCGGAAGAAATTGTTTCGGAGAAGAAAAACCGCTCCTCAGCCCATAACCTCCACCCAGAACAATGGCTGCTGTTTTCATCCTGAAGCTATCCTTTCGTCTGTTTTTGTTTTTTCTTCCTCATTTTTATTCTGTCTTACCCGCTCTGCTCGCTCTTTTTATCTGCACTTTGAGATCAGCTCAATTGAGGTTGTTTTAACCCTCGAGTGTAATCCTTTTAATCAGCATGGTGGCAAATGATCCCCGGGGAAGGCTGAAAGATAAAATTAGCGATTTTGAACCGGGATGAAGCTCGTCCTCCCCCTGACTTACCACCTGCAGATCCCGTGGATAGAGAAGAACCCGGCGCTCAAAGGAGCGGAAAAAAACACGGCTTAAAGCCCTGGTCCGGAAGGAGCTGAACTTTAAGTTGTGGTCGGCCAGGAGCTGGCAGTAAAGCTGACGGCTGAAATCATCCGGGAAGTGCATGCGGGCAGCCGGAGTGGGGAGTTTTAACTCCTGCAGGTAAGCCAGTGTCGGTTCGTCCAGCCGGTGCCAGAAAAGGAAAGTTCCCGATTCAGCCTCAACTTCGACCAGGTCTTCTATTTTGGCTCGCAGCAGCCGCCGCAGAAGTTCATTCCACAGATATGAACCAAAGGCAGCATAAGCCATGGAAATCTCTTCGCGCGGGATTTTTTCGAGAGCAGCCAGATAATCATCGGGGCGAAGGAGAAGAGTTCTGAAAATCCTTTTTTCGGTCAATCCCTGGGCCAGCTCCAGGCACTTTTCCCAGTTTCTCCAGCTGGCGATAATTTGAGCTATTCTTTCCTTATTCTTTCTGTCGGCAGCCTTGATATTCTGCGACTGAAGGAAAATCTGCAGGGCTCCGTTGTAGTGACCTCTGAGAACCCGATCGGCAAAAAAACCAAGTTCCTGATTGGTCCCGCGAAAACGCTGGTCGTCAAAAAAATTAGGGAAGCCATAGGTTTCTACCTCCTGCAGGTTTTCCAGCAATGGCTCAATGGCTTTCAACTGACGGATGGTGATACGGAAGCGATTGCCTTCAATGAGAGCCGGGCTCATCGGGCGGCGCATGAAGCCCACTGATTTGAGGGAAAAATTGGGTTCTTCCAGGCTGAAATCCTTTTGACTCCGAATAGTGATGTACTGAGTGGTCAGGCCGTGCTTGTCTTTTTTCCCTCCATAGGCGATGGCCTTGGGCGAAATGGACAGATATTTCGCCAGGAAATGGACGAGGTCAGGCGTGGTCCAGTTCTTTTTGGTCAGCTGATAAACCCGGAACTCTCCTCTGTCGACCAAAGGCAGCGAGGCTATCTCCTCGACGATGAAATCTTCCGGTCTGGCTTTTATCATTTAAAAATAATTTTAGAGGAAAAGCCCAGAAAATGCTAACAATTTGCAAGATGGTGAGTTATAGGCTAAAATAAAGAAAAATCATGGGATATGAGGAGGTAAAGATGAAAGGTGATAGCAAGCTAATCGAGGTTCTTAATTCCCTTCTGGCCGACGAAATCACAGCTGTTAATCAGTACATGGTTCATTCAGAGATGTGCGCTAGCTGGGGTTATGCCAGACTTCATGAAACGATTGAAAAAAGAGCTATTCAGGAAATGAAACATGCCGAAAGCCTGATTGGCCGCATCCTTTTTCTGGAGGGCAGGCCTATTGTCTCCGAGCTGAAGAAGATTTCAATTGGTAGTGAAGTTCCGCAGATGATGGAATTTGATCATAAGGCTGAGTTTGATGCCATTAAATCTTATAACGCTGCCATAAAACTGGCCGGTGAAGTTGGCGATTATGCTACCAGGGAATTGCTGGAAAAGATCCTCCAGGATGAAGATGCGCATATTGACGAAATCGAAGAGATCATGGACCAGATCAAGCAGATGACTCTGCCTGTCTTTCTGACGACTCAGACTAAATAAAGAAACTGGCCGGGAGTTTTTACGTCTTAAAGGGGAGCTTAATAGGACGCACTGGTTGAGGTTGATCAACCGGTGGCGAAAAGCGGAATTAATTATAATCTACTTTATTAATAGCCCCCGCGCCGGGCGATTGAATCTGGCAACAAAAACCTCACCTGGTTCTGGCTCTTTAGCGGCTCAGGATGGCAATTACTTCCAGGTGAGCGGTATGCGGAAAGAAATCAACCGGTGTTATATTCTCTAATTTATAGCCACTCGCCAGGAGAGGCTCGAGGTCTCTGGCCAGCGTTTCAGGATTACAGGAAACATAAAATAAATTTGGAATCTGAAGAGAAATAATCTGTTTCAAGCCACGGGGGCTGACCCCGGCCCGCGGTGGATCGATAATCAACAGGTCAAAGGAGCCCCGGCTAATTTCGGTCAGAGCTGCTTCTATCGGGCTGGAGATAAATCTGGCGTTTTTGACCCCGTTCAGGACAGCATTTTCATTGGCCGTCCTGATATTGGCCTCATCCCAATCAACTCCTACTACCTCACCGACCACCCGGCTGAGACAGATTTCAATTGCCCCGGAGCCACAGTAAAGTCCAAGTGCCGATTGAGCTCTGAGCCTTCTGGCTTCTTCGGCCAGCTGCTCGTAGACCAGCTCAGCGGCCCGGGGATTGGTCTGAAAGAAAGAGGATTGATGAATCTTAAAGCGCAGCCCGAGAAGGGTATCTTCAATCGCTTCCTGTCCGTAGATCAGGTGGGGTTTTTCATAGGTGACAACGTCAGCCGTTCGGTTATTCTCTACCCACCAGAAACTCCGCAAGCCGGGGAAAGCTCGGGTCAATTGGAGACAAAACTCCTGCAGGTTGATCTCGGCCTGACTGGTCGTAATAAGGCTCAACATTAAATCGCCACTGGTTTTCCCTTCACGAATAACCAGATGGCGGAAGAATCCCTGGTTGGTCTTGAGGTCAAAAGCAGGGAGCCCCGATTCTTCGGCCAGCTGCTGGAAGAGTGGAAAAAGTTGTTCGACCAGGGGGGTGGAGATCAGACAGCGGTCGAGCCTCACCACATTCTTCTGTCGCTGGTGGGTTTTTGTTCTGGTTTTTTCTCTTAAGCCTAGATAAATTTCCCTTCCCGATTGACCGAAGGAAAATTCCATCTTATTCCGATAGTAATACTCGCCGGGCGAAGGTCTGACTTCTTTTATTTCCAGATAGCGGTAGTCGGCCGGGAAATACTTTTTTAATACGCCCGTCAGATAATTTTTTTTCTGGCGGAGCTGTTCCTCATAGGCCAGATCCTGAAAACTGCAGCCGCCGCACCGACCAAAATGAGGACAGGGAGCCGGTCTTCTGGCTGGCGACGGACGGAGAATTGAAAGGAGACGGGCCTGATGGACTTTTCCCCGGCCGGGCTGATAGGCAATCTCTACCTGGTCCCCGGGATAAGCCCCGCCTACCTGATAAGTCTCACCGTTGGCTGTTTCAATTATGCCCAGTCCTGCCGGTAGTAGAAAACCGGTGACTTCACCTGTCAACCGCTCTTCAAAAAATTGCCGGAGAAGTTGACGAAGCTTGTTGAGCGGCAGGCCGACCACGTTATAGTAATCACCGTTGATTTCTTCCAGGAACTTATCTTTGACGTCCTGCAGGGCATAGGCTCCAGCTTTATCGGCATAGGTGTTCAGGGCCAGATAGGTTTCGATATCTTCTGAAGGCAGGGGCTTGAAGGCAACTTCGGTTATTTCATGATCGCTCAGGAGTTTTTGCTTATTCTGGCAGAAAAGCACAAGGGCGGTAATTACCTGATGCCTGCGGCCAGAGAGCCTCTCCAGCATTTCCCGGGCTTCCTGCCGGCTGGCTGGTTTACCCAGGACCAGGCCATCAATGGTCACCACCGTGTCGGCAGCAATGACCAGATCGTCAGGATATTTTTCTCCAACGGCTCGGGCTTTAGCTTCGGCTGTCTTGAGGGCGTAGTCCAGCGGGTCCTGTCCGTTAATTTTTCTTTCATCCAGGCCACTGGGGACAACCGTGAAATTTTTAAAAATTCTCTGGAGAAGGTGACTTCTTCTTGGAGATTCCGAAGCCAGAATGACCTTCATTTCTTGTCCGAGGCTCCAGGCTTGATGAGAGGGAGGTTCTGCCGGCAGAGAGGGCAGTTCTCCGGCTCGAAAGCCTCAACTTTAAGTGACAGCAGACTGGTGGCCGGCTGACCAGCAAAAAGGACCTCGCCACCACTTCGGTCTACCAGACAGTAAATCCCGGCCACTTTGACTTCTTTCTGACGGAGGCACTCAATAACTTCCCGAACAGAACCACCGGTCGTGACGATATCTTCAACAATGATGGCTTTTGATTTATCCAGTCCGGAAAAGCCGGAGCGGATAGTCATTTTTTCTTCAACTCTCTGGCTGAAGGCGAAGAATTTATTAAGTTTAAGGGCGGTTAAGAAACCGATAGCAATACCACCATAGGCGGGCGAGACGACGTAATCAACATCAAGGTGATCATCTTTAATTTTTTCGACCAGCAGGTCAATGATTTTTTCCAGAACAATAGGCCGTTCGATGAGCTTTATTTTTTCAAAATACCATTCGGAATGTTTGCCCGAGGTCAATTTAAAATGGCCCCTGAGCAGGGCATTGCTTTCCTCAAATAATCTCAAAATTAAGTCGGAGCGGTTTTCTGGCATTGTTTCCTCCGGCCAGGAAGAGATATTTCTGGCTAAGATTGAAAAACAAGTATAGCTTAAGGCTCAATCAAAAGAAAGAGACTTTTGCCGCCCGGCAGCGGTTCTGATAAAATATTCAGGTGAAAAATCAGGGAGTGGTGATAATCCCGACTTATAACGAATCAGAAAATATAGAGCTCCTGGTGGAAAAGGTGCTGAATCTGGAGCCGGCGGTCGATGCACTGGTAGTCGATGATAATTCGCCGGATGGGACGGGCGAACTGGCTGACAACTTGAGTGAAAAGTATAAAGAGCGGCTCTTTGTTCTGCATCGGCCAGGGAAACTTGGTCTGGGCACAGCTCACCGGGAAGCTTTTAAATGGGCCATGAAGCATGGCTACCGGCAGCTGGTCACCATGGACGCCGATTTTTCCCATCGGCCGGAGGCCATTCCGATTATGCTCAATAAACTCCAGGTGGCTGATGTGGTTATTGGCTCCCGCTATGTCAGGGGAGGGCAAATGGAAGGCTGGACGCTGACCAGGAAGATAAACAGCTGGACCGCCAATTTTCTGGCCAGGAGGTTAATGGGGTTAAAAACTAAGGACTGCACCGGAGCCTTCCGCGCCTACCAGACTGACGTTCTGAAGATTGTCCCGCTGGAAAAGTTAAGAGCCAGGGGCTATTCGGCTCATTTAGAAGTCCTCTATTATCTTGAAAAGGCTGGAGCCAGGGTGGCCGAAGTGCCCATCACTTTTGTCAACCGGCAAAAAGGACAATCAAAAATATCTGTTGGGGAAGTCAGGGAAACACTCAATGTGCTCGTCTATTATTTTCTTTTCCGTCCCATGGTACCTGCTGCCAGGAAGGGGGAAAGGAAATTAGAATTTTTTAACTTCACCTTATAAGTTGCTGATAATAAACAAAAAAATTCTGGCCAGGCCCGATTTCATGGAAAAAGGAGAGGTTTAAGATTATAATTAAAAAAATTTTATAACCAAAGGAGTCAGGCATGAAGAAGACAGCAATCTTAAGAAAAGCAATTATGGAACGGCGGGCGGTAGTTGTCCCGGGGTGCCATGATGCTTTGAGTGCCAGAATAATTGAGAAATGTGGTTTTGAAGCTACTCAGGTTTCAGGCTTTGGCCTGGCTGGCTCTCTTCTGGCCAAACCGGATGTCGGTCTGGTTCAGATGAAGGACATCATCGATCTTACCTGGAATATTGTTCAGGCAGTTAACATCCCGGTCATGGCTGATCTGGATACTGGCGGGGGTAACGCCGTTAATGCCGCCTGGGTGACTGAACGGGTGATTACCATCGGGGCAGCCGGAATGAATATCGAGGATCAGGTTTTCCCCAAGCGCTGCGGACATATGGCTGGCAAAGAGGTCATTTCAGCTGAGGAAATGATTGGGAAAATTAAAGCCTGTGCGCGGGTGAGGGATAGACTCGACCGCGATTTTGTCATCAATGCCCGGACAGATGCCTTTGCTGTCTATGGTCTGGATGAAGCTATTCGGCGCTGCCAGCTGTATCTTGAAGCCGGAGCCGATCTGGTCTTTATTGATGGCATCAAATCCCGAGCCGATATTGAGAGAGCAGCCAGAGAAATTAAGGGGCCGCTGTCAGTTAACCTGATGGATGGGGTGACCGGTGTCAAAACCGAGCTGGTGCCGATTCCTGAACTGGCCAAGATGGGCATCGGGCGGGTATCAATTCCGGTGGCTTCTATCATGGTGATGCACAAAGCTCTGATGGAGTTCTTCACCGCTCTGAAAAATTCGCCGACCGGTATTCTGGCCGGACAGACTAACTGGTTAAGCTCTTTCGAAGACTACACGACTTTTGTTGGTCTGAGGGATTATCGGCAACTCGAAGAAGAATTTCTACCCAAAGAAAAAGTTCAAAGCAAATACGGCCAGTAAAAATAAAAATAAAATCAGTGGTAGTTTGAACGGAAGCGATCCGGGGAGTCCGGCAGTCAGTGAAAGTTTAATCGGGTCTGAACCGGCGGCACTCAGGACAGCTGCGGCTTGCCTCAGACTCCGGGTCTTAAATTAAAGAGGAGTCGGAGGCAGCCAATTGGGTTATAATATAAACAAAGCTAAATTACTGGAAAGCTTCTGTTCATAATTAATAATTCACAGGTAATGGCTAATTAATAAAGGAGGTGACGGTATCATGGCAATGACAATGGTCGAAAAAATTCTGGCCCGGGCAACCGGTCAAAAGGCGGTTAAGGCCGGCGATGTTGTCGAGCCAAAAGTCAGTCTGGCCATGTCGCATGAAAATGCGGCCCTGGTCATCAACCAGTTTCTGGAGATTTATAAAGATACAGGTCTTAAACCAAAAGTCTGGGACCCGGATAAAATTGCCATAATTCTGGATCATCGTGTCCCGGCAGAGAGTGCTAAAACGGCCACCAATCAGAAGAAAATACGAGAATTTGTGGCTGCTCAGAAAATTAAAAAGTTCCATGATATTCGCGGCGACGAAGGCGGCATCTGCCACCAGATTTTACCTGAAAACGGCTATGTTTTGCCCGGGACAGTGGTCGTCGGGACGGATAGCCACACGACCAGTCATGGTGCTCTGGGAGCTTTCAGCTTTGGTATCGGGGCGACGGAAATGGCCTCAGTCTGGGCCCTGGGCCGGGTTCTTAACGTGGAAGTACCGAAGACGATCAAAGTTGTGGCTAAAGGGAAATTCGGGCGTTATGTGCTTCCCAAGGATTTTATTCTGTACCTGATCGGTAAGATTTCGGCGGAGGGAGCCAATTTCAAGGTCCTCGAATATCATGGCCCGACCATCCAGAAGATGCCCACCTCGGGGCGCCTGACTGTAGCCAACATGTCAGTCGAAGCTGGAGCTACTTCTGGTATTTTCCCGCCTGATGAGGAAACTCTCCGTTATCTTAGAGAAGAAGCGAAGGTCAAAGGTCCAATCGACATCTTCGGACCTGATCCCGAGGCTGAATATGACCAGGTGATTGAGATAAATGTATCTGAGCTCGAGCCAATGGTGGCCTGTCCTCACACCGTGGATAATGTCAAGCCGGTCAGTCAGGTCGGGCGGGTTAAGGTTGACCAGATTGTCATCGGTTCCTGCACTAACGGCCGCCTGGATGACCTGGCCGTGGCTGCCCGCCTTCTCAAGGGCAAAAAAATAGCCAGAGGAACAAGAATGCTGGTTTTCCCGGCTTCTTTCCGCATCTATCAGCAGGCTCTTCAGCTTGGTTATCTGGCCGATCTGGTTAAAGCCGGGGCGGTGGTGATGAATCCCGGTTGCGGTTGCTGTCTGGGTGTGCATGAGGGAGCCCTGGGCGATGGAGAGGTAGCACTTTCTACCACCAACCGCAATTTCAAAGGCCGGATGGGCAACCCCAAAGCTGAAGTCTATCTCTGTTCACCGGCTGTAGCGGCGGCTTCGGCCCTGACCGGTTATATCACTGATCCCAGAAAAGGAGGTAAATAACATGGCCAAGGTCGTTCTTAAACTGGGAGACGATATTTCAACTGATATCATTTATCCGGGAAGATATATGGCAACTGTGCTGCCTTCCGAGACGCCACAGTATGCTTTTGCTGATCTGCCCGAGTTTAACTCGAAATTGAAAAGCGGTCAGATCCCAGCTGGAAGTGTGATTGTTGCTGGCAAAAATTTTGGCTGCGGCTCATCCCGGGAACAGGCTGCTTCCTGCCTCAAAGGCTATGATTTAATCGTTGTCGCTAAGAATTTTGCCAGGATTTTTATGCAAAACGCCATTAATTTAGGTCTGCGCCTGGTGGTTTGCCCGGAGATTGAGGCCGAAGAAGGTGACGAACTGGAAATCCTACCGGATAAGATCATTAATAAAACTTCCGGTAAGGAATTTAAAGTTGAAGCACTGCCGAAAGCCAGGCAGGCGATTATTGATGCAGGCGGTCTTATTGCCTATACCCGTCAGCGGCTCCTGGCCAGAGCAGGCTCCAGGAAAAAAGCCTGAGATTGCGGCTCTCAGAGGTTAAATCCGAGAAGCTCCGGATGTTATAAATTAGGTAAAATACACCAGATATCTGACTAACAGTTATATCTAATTAGCTTGCCATCTCGCCGAGCCACCATAACTGTGGACAACCGGGCGATGATCTTTAGAAATCAGGGTCAGTTATCTTTTTTTCCTCCCACCGGCCGTATTTCCCCAGCTGTTTTTTAACCTCGCTGGCTTTACCCACAACGACCAGGGTGTAATTTTTTTCTGGTAGGAGTTTAATAGCGGCCTGCTTGATCTCCTTTGGACTGGCTGCCTGGATATCGGCCAGGTAACGGTCGAAGTAATCAAAGCCGAGGTCATAATAGATAAGGCGAAGGTAGGCACTGGCCTTGCTTCCGTTGGTTTCCAGGGTCTCGGGAAATTGGCCAATAATATAATTTTTGGCGCTTTCAATTTCTTCCGCTGAAAAGCCCTGGCTCCTGGCTTTCTTCAGCAGCTCGAAGGTGATATCCAGCATTTCGCCAATTTTTTCATTCCTGGTATAAGAGCTGGCCATAAACAAACCGCCGTTTTTCCATGATTGAAAGCTGCTGCTTGCTCCGTAGGTCAGGCCGCGTTTGATCCGGAGCTCGGTGCTTAACCAGGAAGTAAAACGCCCGCCCCACAGAGTATTCATGATGGTGGCCGGCACAACTATTTTATCTTTTTGAGGAAATCCGGGAGAGCCCAGGGCGAAGTAAGCTTGAGTGGCGTCCGGCTTGTCCACCAGGACGAGTCTTTGACCGACCGGGGAAGGCAGAGGGGGAATACTGGCTGCAGGTGCTGGCCCAGCTGCTTTCGGCCAGCGGCCGATGGTCTCATTTAAAAGTTTGACCAGGTCCTCTCGCTTGACGTCGCCAACGAGAGCCATCATGGTCATATCCGGTCTATATCTTTGAGAGTGGAATTTCTTGAGTTCCGGGAGGGACATCCTGGCCAGGGAAGAATCAGTGCCAAGAGAAATATGGCCAAAGGGATGCTGCCCGAAATAGGCCTTTTTAAAATACTGACGCAGAGCCCGGCCTGGATTATCCTTAACCGCCTTCAGCGTATCAACTTTTCTCGACAACTCCTTTTTATATTCGTCCTCATTAAAGGCAGGAGAGCTCAGACAATCAGCAGCGATATGTAACAACCTGGGCAGGAATTGAGACAGGCATTCGCCACCTCCACTGACATATTCTTCGACTGAAGTAAAACTTAATCTGGCGCCCATGAAATCAAGAGCTTCGGCTATCTCTTCCGCCGTCATCGTGCTCGTTCCTTTGAGCAACATATCAGCAGTGAAATTGGCCAGGCCATCGAGCCCGTCAGGTTCGAAAGCGCTGCCTGCTCCTTTGATGAGCAGCCTGAAACTCACCAGAGGCAACTCTGGATTTTGCAAATAATAAACAACCAGCCCATTGT
>Ga0209508_1000407_pt1 | contig 45941 bp, 34 predicted proteins | sample AD_UKC129_MetaG_FD_184427 | JGI IMG/M metagenome (GOLD analysis project Ga0209508, IMG submission 184427) | Active sludge microbial communities of municipal wastewater-treating anaerobic digesters from Canada - AD_UKC129_MetaG (SPAdes) (version 2) | ecosystem: Engineered > Bioreactor > Anaerobic... | reverse complement strand
TGATAGTGAAAACCAGACAAACCAGAATGGCGATAGCTTTGGTTAAAGATTTACGCATGGTGAAATCCTCCATCCATTAAAATTAGCCCTGTGGGATGACAGACAGAGAGGGCAGGAAAGAGTCCAATACCCCCTGCTTTTCATTCTCCTCCAAGGCGCAGAAAAAACATAAAATTTTTTTTGGCGTTTGTCAAGTAAAATTTTTTGCCTGGGAGGCAAATAAATTTTTTATTATCTGCTAGTTAAAAAAGAATTTAATCTCAGTTTCGGCCGTTTGAGGGCTGTCCGACCCATGAACTGTATTCCTCTCTATGGAAAAACCGAATTCTCTTCGCAGAGTACCTGGCCTGGCTTCGGCTGGGTTAGTGGCCCCCATCACCTCCCGCCAGTGCTTGATGGCCTGTTCCCCCTCCAGTAACAGAACCACAATCGGGCCAGATGACATAAATTCGGTTAGACTGTCGTAAAATGGCTTATCCTTATGGACGGCATAAAATTTTTTGGCCTCTTCCAGGGTTAATTGGACCATCTTCAGCCCGAGAATATTAAATCCTTCATCTTCTATCCGCTGGATGATCCGACCGATGACTCTTTTTTTAACGGCGTCTGGCTTGATTATGGCCAGAGTTTTTTCGCTCATCTTGGCCTCTCCCTAATTTATTTTTTCGGACCGACGAAAAGCTGTCCTTCCCTTAAACTGAATTTATACTTTAAAAGTCTCTACCGGTCAACAGCCCGCATTATTCGAAATTTTTGACATTCTATTCATCTCGCCTTACAATTTTTACTCATGAGTACTGATACCAAGAAGGATAATTCTGTTGAAAATTATGAACTTCTGCGAAAGTTGTCACTTGAGGTTCTCGGGTTAAATCTCTTTGGTGTAGCTGACATTTTGCCTGTCAGGGATAGCTTTCTTCTGCCTTCTTCTCTCGTCAAACACTATCCGGTCGCTATTTCACTTGGGAAGGAAGTTTTGCTTTCTGTTCTAGAAGAGGTAGAGGGGGCTCCAACTCCTCTTTATTTCCATCACTATCGCCAACTTAATAACTTCCTTGATCGAGCTGCTCTGCAGCTGGCGGCAGAAATCACCTCCCGTGGCTTTCTGGCCCTGCCCCTGGCAGCCTCGCAGATCATTGACTGGAATGAGCAGAAAGCTCATGTTTCGCATAAAAAAATCGGCCAATTAGCCGGTTTGGGTTGGCTGGGAAAAAATAATCTGCTGGTTAATCCTGCCTTTGGTGCTCGTTTTCGGCTGGTAACAGTTCTGACCAATTTTCCTCTTAAAACTGACCAACCTCTTCCCTTTGGCTGCGGACCATGTCGCCGCTGTCAGTTAGCCTGTCCGGCCAGAGCGATAAAAGAAACTCCGGAACAATTTGACCATCTTGGTTGTTATGCTCAGCTAAAGGAGTTCCGCCGGTCCGGCCTGGTCAGCCAGTTCATCTGCGGCGTTTGCGTTAAAGCTTGTTACGGACAAAAGGGGTTGAAAGACTACGGCCTCGAAGGTTGACCAAGCGTCATCAGGTTTAAAGACCATCCCGCCCGCCGCTCTCGTTTTTCAGCCTTTTTTACAGGGAAGCCAGATTTCTGTTTTCAGCCGATCGGATGAAGTTGAAGCTGGGTCGGCATCAAGATAACGTTCCAGGATCGGTCCATTCTGAACGTAGCCGTTATCTTCCAGCCACTGCCGCATCTTTAGAATAGTCTCTCCGGTCTTTTCATAAGGCCCCTCATGCAGGCTGACAGCTACCGTGGTAAAGATCCATTGTTTTTTTTGAAGCGGGGCTTGAACCAGCACCTGCTCGTTAATCGGGAAGCCAACTTCCCACTGAATTTTTTCCGGGTCTGATAAGGTCGGTTCGCCGTGGTAGATGCCAATCATTGAACCCATGGGAAAAACGTTTTGAATCTGCATCTGTTGCAGCAATTCGCCCACAGCAGCCTCGATGTCAGAAAAAGATCCGGTTCGGCTCAAAGAGCAATAAACAAAAGGCTCTACCTCTTTGATTTCAACCTTAATGTCTGTCACCTGACCACGGGCTACTGTTCTGGGAAAAGCCACGACCGAGCTGAAAATCATGACAGAAACCGAAAGCGAAATGAAAATTGAAGTCTTAAGCCAGTTCTTTTTCACACTTCCTCCTTTGCTCTTTCCATCTCTATCCTATCACTACCCTGATGCCCAGGGGAAGCCCCTGGGCAGCGGTGTACAAAAAATGTGCAGTTTATCAGAACCCGTTTATTTTCAAAGCAATAAACCTGCTCTGGTCCCAGATTTCCACAGGGATTTTCACAGTAATTGTGGAAAAAGGTTTCATCACCAAAGCCTGTCACCTTTTCTTCACATACCGGTCAAACCAGTCAATCATTTCGGCCAGAACATGCAGCACTGATTCCCTGGCCGAATACCCATGGCTTTCATTGGGCAGCATGACCAGTCTGGCTGTTCCTCCCAGTCCTTTAATGGCGGCAAACATACGCTCGGACTGGATGGGGAAAGTGCCCGAATTATTGTCAGCTTCACCATGGATGAGGAGAAGAGGTTCGTTTATCTTATCGGCATACATAAAAGGCGAAACTTTCCAGTAAAGCTCAGGGGCTTCCCACAGGGTTCTTCTCTCATTTTGAAATCCGAAGGGAGTCAGTGTCCGGTTATAGGCACCGCTTCTGGCTACGCCGGCGGCAAAAAGATCAGAATGAGCCAGCAGATTGGCCGTCATAAAGGCACCATAACTATGACCGCCGACACCAACTCTTTTTCTATCGATAAGACCCATCCGATCAAGCGTATCTATGGCTGCTTGAGCATTGGCTACAATCTGCGAAATAAAAGTATCATTCATGGTTTTGGGATCGCCAACCACTGGCATCTGGGCATTGTCCAGAAGAGCGTAGCCCTGGGTTAAGTAGAAAAGCTGGCTGGCCCCACGGTAAAAAGTAAATCGGTAGGGGGATCCTCTAACCTGGCCAGCAGTGGTTGGATCGTTATACTCCATAGGATAAGCCCAGACGACCAGGGGCAATTTCTGTCCCTCTTTATAGTCTGGTGGAAGGTAGAGAAAGCCCGAAAGCTCCACGCCGTCGTTTCTCTTATATTTGATGAGCTGGCGCTTAGCTGCCGTCAGTCGGGGGGCGGGGTCAGGAAAGGAAGTTAGAGCTGTTCTCTTTTTTGTTTTGAGATTAACCAGATAATAATTGGGTGGCGTGGTGGGTGACTCGTAGGAGGTAATTATTTCTGTTTTGCTCTTGTCATAAAATGAAATAAAGGTCTCATAGACACCACGGTCGCACTGGAAAAGCCTTTGCACCCGGCCGTTTTTAAGATTAAATCTATCAATAAACGGACGGTCGCCCTCAGGTGATGATCCTTCTCCCCTTAGATAGATATAATCACCATCCTGAACAGCCACTCTATCTCCGGCTGGAGTTGAAGTCATTACTGGTCTTCCCGGGTCGTTATACTGATCCTGGGTGCTCAAATCAAATATCTTTTGCAGCGCCCCTGGCCGATCTGTTGAGAAAAGGTAGGTTGTCCGCCAACGCCTTTTCCATTCGTACTGAGAGATGAGACCCTGGCCCTCTTTCCCCAGCCAGACGATTCCCTGATATCTTTCTGGCAGTCTTAAGACTTCTGTCGCCTCCTGGCTAAAAGGTGCTTCCAGTAACATAAGCTTTTCTCGGACCGGAACGCTCTTCTCCGGATCGCCGTTATCAAGAGCCTCTACCCAGATCAAAGTTGCTGCTTTTAGCGGTTGCCAGCCCAGGGCCCGCGGACCAACCGGAACGCCATTTCTTGGGACCTCTTCGGCAACCGGCAGGTCGGCAATCACTTTAATCAGATTACCCTGGCTGTCCCAAACTTCAACAGTATGGCTGAATAGCCGGAAAGGAACACTATAAGAAAACGGGCGTTTTATTTTATCGATGAGAATAAATTCACCTGAAGGGGAGGGAGTGGCTTCTTCATACATTCCAGGCTGACCGAGATTGGTGAGCTCTCCTGAACGAATATCAAACCTGGCCAGCTGAACAGTGGAGAAATATTCAAATATTTGTTCATCAAATGGAGTTCGCAGCAAATCCTGATAAGTAGCCACGGCTACCTTTTTGCCCGCTGTTTCCTGAACATTTGGTCCTGCCGGCACGCGAGGCGGTTGTGGCTCCGGGCCACGATTGGCTGGATTTATAGTGATTAAAAGACTCCGGCTGTCTGGCCACCAAACATATCCGTCGGTCAAAACAGCATTGAGAGATGGGCCAAAAAGCTTTCTGGCGCGGCCAGTTGAAGCCTCTATTAGCCATAACTCCAGGCCGTCATCCAGGTATTTCTTTAAAGCCAGGTATCGGCCATCAGGAGACCAATCAGGCAAGCTATAAACTGCTTCTTCTGGCAGGTCGACTGGAATTTCCTGGCCGGTCTTGATGTCTTTTAGAACAAATTTAGTAAAAAAACGCAGCACCTGGCGGCTGTTATTGTGAGGTGTTATTCTCAGACCCGCCACCCGGTGAAAGGGCTGACTGACCTGAGCGATAGAAGGCATCGCTTGATAATAGCTGAGAAGCATTATCTTATTCTGCGGATCGAGACTGATCATAGGGAGAGGCGGGGCATCAAGTATATCAACAATTTCTTTCGGCGGTAATTTGTATGGCTCCTGCGCAAGGAGCAGGTTGACAGATAGAATTAGAAACAAAAGACATATCAAAATGCTTAAATTTTTTCTGGCTGAACTGGCGGACATAGCCTTTCCTCCTTATTAAGTAAATCGTTGAGGAGAAATTCCTCCTAGAAATTTATAAATTAGAGTAAAACTTTATTCAATAGAAATGTTCAATATTGTCCGGGCAAGCCGTTCAATCGCTCTGGCTGATTTTAAGTCGCCCGGTAATAGCTATGGTTATAAGATAGAGACCGCGATCGTTGCTGACTTTTATTGAAGCTAAATTGGAGACTGTTCCCTGAGGATAAAAAATCGGCTCATTGTTGGCCGTTATTTCTACGCCTTCTAAAAATCGCCTTGATCTTATCACCCAGAATGATTTCTGACTGTCGAATTCAGACAGTTCACAGAAATTTTCATGGAAGCTGACTTTAACCGGTACCTGCTGGCGAATAGCTCTAAATCTGGCTAAAGACAAACTGGAGTAAATCTGATTAACTGCCGTCTGTAGCTGGTGTTTTCTGGCATCAGGTCTTAATGATGAACCAATAAAGACTATGGCCAGAACTATTGACATAGAAATAACGGCTTCAAGCAGAGAATAGCCCGAAGCTCTTAATTTAAGCTGGTTCTTTATTGTCCTGCTCATTTTTTTGACCTCCATTCAACAATTTTGAACTCGCTAAGATGAACCAGGGCCTTATTGGATAAAATATGAAACGCATCCGGGTGGTCGTGGCCGCTTTGGTCTTGAAGGCCCGTAAAAATTCTGAGTTCGTTTTTCCCGGTTTCCAGTCTGGTGGCGACTAAGCCACCGGCAATTTGCACTGTTCCTTTTCCGGGATTATTAACCTTTAACCCTTCTCCGCCAGCTACCAGATTTCCGGCTATGGTCAGTGGACTGTTTTCTCTGGAGAAAATATTAATTCCTCCATCAATCAGCTCCTCTGTTTGAAAATCTTTGCCTGTAGACCAGATAATCAATGGTGAGTCTTTCTGGCGGAGATAGGGGACACCTTCTTTCCAGTCCAGCCCCTGGGCCTTAAGATTGGTCGTGATGTTGATTTCGGAAGAGGAGACAATAGCGAGTTGACAACCCGTCAGGATACTTACCGTGTCTTCTTCAGCTGACGCGCTTAGAAGGCCATCAGAGCCGGGCTGGCCACAGGCCAGATTGTCTACCCGGCCATTGATCATCACTACTGGAATTAACAGCCAGTCGAAATTTTCTGGGCCGTCGGGAGAGATGAAAGTTGTTTTCTGGGTGGCAGGGCTAAATTTTACCTGCCAGATTTTTTCTTCCTGCTTAAACTGGACAATTTGCCACTCAGCCTGAATTCCAAGTAACAACTCGTCCAGGTCGCCTTCCACAAAGATGCCGCCCGGGCCAAGGTCATTTCTAATCAGATAGACTCCGTCCGGAACAGGATCAGGACCAGAAGGCAGGCCCAGGGCCTGACGCAGTAACCAATTGGGTAACTTGTCTGGCTTTAAAAGTTTAAGTCCCCTGGAGATAAGTGGCAGAGCATCATCGGGAATCGTGCCCTTACTTAAACTCAAAGGAAGGTCGCCGCCAATGCTCGCTCCTTCTGACGAGACCAGTTTCATCTGTTCTTTGTTCTCTTCTGAAATTCCACCCTCTTCTATGGCAGCTGACAACTGGTCGAGAGGCAGGTGACCGGTATAGAAGGTTAAAAGAGCGACGACTTCTTCTGACCTTTGTCCGGCGAAACCCTGCACCCGACCAGTTGAATCTACAGTTAGCCTGCAGGTTGATCTAAGATACTGCTCAAAATCTTCGAGCCCGGTATTTTCTATTGAGGCGAAAACCTGCCAGGTCATCTGAGAAAAATCATCGTAACTTTCCTCCTCTATCATTTCATCCAGATCAGAAACGGTCAGTGGAGTTTCGCCTGATAGCAGGTGGTCTCTGAGCCTCTGGAAAGTTTCTTCATCTATTTCCTGTCCGGACCAGGACTCCTGCAGATGTTCATTTATCAACTCCAGCGAGGTCTTGAGGCCATTTTCAGCCGCATAGAGTGTCAGTCTATTTAATTTCCGGCTCCCTTCGACTTGAAGAAAGATTTGTGAGCTAATCAGCCAGCCCAGACCAAGAGAAGTGAATATGGCCATGACCAGCAGACAAACCACCAGAGCTGAACCAGAGTCATGATTTTTTAAAGGCATTTTTAGCATAGAAAAAAAGCTCATGAATTTTCTCCTTTTTCGAACCCGTCTGGAGTCTTATCCAGGTCAGGTTGGTTTCAGGGTCATAAGCAGGTTGAAAACTGCAGACCTCTTCTAATAGAGGCTGGCCCGAAGTCTCGTTAACTCTTCTCCTCAGAATAGATTGTTTTGAATCCAGATAAAATTCGACTTCTTCCAGAAGGTAGGCGATTGACTCTGCTCGTCGAAATGAGCTGGAAAAAGCCGGGGAAAGTGTCACCCGGTTATTTGAAACATTAACTATCTCTGCCAGGTCGCTCTGGCCCTGGCCGGTAATCAGTATTACCCGTCCGGATCTGATCTTTGAACCAGAGCCTGCCCAGGGGACGATCAAAGCCCAATCCTGGCCGGCCTCGACATCACTCGCCAGCTTTATCTCGAGTTCCCCGGAAAGCAAAGTGATCTGTGAATTTTGGACTTTTATTGGCCATTGATCAATAGCTGGTCGGCACCCGTTAACACCCGTACCGGCTTTCTCCAGATCTTCCCTGATTTTCTCCAGGGCGATACTGGCTGCGAGGGAGGCCTCCTGCTGGGCCTGCAGTCGGTTGTAAATCTTTTTGACCTGAGTGATAACTTCCAGAGCAGAGACTAAAATAAATAAGCTCAAAGTGAGGCTGATCAGGTTTTCGAGCAACGAAAAACCTTTAAGATGAAATTTAATCCGGGCAGGTCGTCGCTGGCAGTGTGCGCCAGGTGGGAAAAAATAGCTTCTGAAATGGCGAATAGGAGCCATGATTATCCTCTGTCCTTTCAATTGTCCTGTCGATGACAGAAGTCCAGGAGTTCTATAAACCTTAGCTTTTAAAAATTTAAATGGTGTGAAAAGTGCAGGGTAACCCTAACCTCAGACAGCCTCTGGCTAACGTCGGCCGGAGAGAGACTCAAGCAGATCTTTTTTAAGTTTTTACTGATCTCAATTACTTCCCAGCTCAACAAAAACCTTCTGCCCGAGTTCGGCTCTTCAACTGGCTTCTGGTGAAGTCCGGGCGAAAGATCGGGAGTATCGACGCCAGCGCCTTTGAGCTGTTCGAGTTCATTAGAAATAATATCTGCGGCCAGGCGATGGTAATCGGCTTTTTGCTTGATGAGAAGAGAAGAGGCCAGCATTTCAGCCAGGCCGGTGAGCAAGAAAAAAACAAGACCCATAGCTATGGTCACTTCCAGCAGGCTCGAACCTTCAAAGATTAGCAGTGGAAGCCGCAGTTTTAGCCTCTTTTTCCCGATCTTTCTTGTGATCATTTGACACACCTCGATTTGAACGATACCAACCACGCCGATTTAAGATTTGCAATCGGCATGCCAGTTGAGTCCAGAATCTCCTGCCTGTTTTTCGGCTCAAACCGATTTTGGAGGTAAACAAATGTTGACCAGATAATTGAAAAATAATAAGATAAGGACAACAAAAATTGATCCTGCCAGTGGTCAGAAATATTTTTTTATGGGCCACTTGACAAACAGGCGTTTTGGTTTTATATTAGTCTTGCCTTTTGGCGGTCGATAGACATAACGTCATTGATTACAAAAAATAAAAAAGCCTAAAAGGAATTTCTTTCTCGGGATAGAAAGAAATCAGTTCTTTGAAAGAAAAAGCGGAGCAACCAGCGATCGACCTATTTGTCTAAACTCAAAAGTAAAGAACTCGTAAGAGTTCAAAATAACTGGAGAGTTTGATCCTGGCTCAGAGTGAACGCTGGCGGCGTGCCTAACACATGCAAGTCGAACGGGCCAGTGCTTCGCACTAGTCTCTTTCTGGGGTTGTTACCTTAGAGCTGCCTGCTGAAGTTGTTGCTTTAAAGCAGGGGTTTTAGGGGACTTTCCCCCAAAGGGGCCAGTGCGGAGCACTGGCTAGTGGCGAACGGGTGAGTAACACGTGGGTAATCTGCCCTCGAGTGGGGAATAAGCTTCCGAAAGGGGGTCTAATGCCGCATAACGTTTCATAACGATGGTTATGAAACCAAAGCCCAAAAGGCGCTCGAGGAGGAGCCTGCGTCCTATCAGCTTGTTGGCAGGGTAATGGCCTACCAAGGCTATGACGGGTAGCCGGCCTGAGAGGGTGTCCGGCCACACTGGAACTGAGACACGGTCCAGACTCCTACGGGAGGCAGCAGTGGGGAATTTTGCGCAATGGGGGAAACCCTGACGCAGCGACGCCGCGTGGAGGATGACGGCCTTCGGGTTGTAAACTCCTGTCAGAAGGGACGAAATCCCGCAAGGGACTGACGGTACCTTCAGAGGAAGCCCCGGCTAACTACGTGCCAGCAGCCGCGGTAATACGTAGGGGGCAAGCGTTGCTCGGAATTACTGGGCGTAAAGGGTGAGTAGGCGGTCGGGCAAGTCAAGGATGAAATCCCGAGGCTCAACTTCGGAATTGTTCTTGAAACTGCTCGGCTTGAGGGTAGTTGAGGAGAGTGGAATTCCCGGTGGAGCGGTGAAATGCGTAGATATCGGGAGGAACACCTGAGGCGAAGGCGGCTCTCTAAGCTACTCCTGACGCTGAATCACGAAAGCTAGGGGAGCAAACGGGATTAGATACCCCGGTAGTCCTAGCCGTAAACGATGGACACTGGATATTCCGGCATTTCTGCTGGAGTGTCGTAGCTAACGCGTTAAGTGTCCCGCCTGGGGAGTACGATCGCAAGGTTGAAACTCAAAGGAATTGACGGGGGCCCGCACAAGCGGTGGAGCATGTGGTTTAATTCGACGCTACGCGAAGAACCTTACCTGGGCTTGAACTGCTGGTGGTAGAAGCCCGAAAGGGTAACGACCCGGAGCAATCCGGGAGCCAGTAGAGGTGCTGCATGGCTGTCGTCAGCTCGTGTCGTGAGATGTTGGGTTAAGTCCCGCAACGAGCGCAACCCTTACCCTTAGTTGCCAGCGGGTAATGCCGGGCACTCTAAGGGGACCGCCCCGGATAACGGGGAGGAAGGCGGGGATGACGTCAAGTCAGCATGGCCTTTATGTCCAGGGCTACACACGTGCTACAATGGACGGTACAGAGGGAAGCAAGGCCGCAAGGTAGAGCTAATCCCTAAAGCCGTCCTCAGTTCGGATTGCAGGCTGCAACTCGCCTGCATGAAGTCGGAATCGCTAGTAATCGCGGATCAGCTACGCCGCGGTGAATACGTTCTCGGGCCTTGTACACACCGCCCGTCACATCACGAAAGCTGGTCTCGCCCGAAGTCGCTGAGCTAACCCGCAAGGGAGGCAGGCGCCGAAGGCGAGGTCGGTGATTGGGGTGAAGTCGTAACAAGGTAGCCGTACGGGAACGTGCGGCTGGATCACCTCCTTTCAAGAGATCAACAACAAATCAGGGAGGTCCTGGAAGCTCCGCTTTTCTTATATATTTATATCAGCGAAAGCTCTCTGGCCATTAAATTGGCTCTAGAATAGATTGGGCCTATAGCTCAGGGGTTAGAGCGCCCGCCTGATAAGCGTGAGGTCAGTGGTTCGAATCCACTTAGGCCCACCATTATCAACGAGTGAGCGAATGTAGGCCAGGGCTCGGCGGCGAGAAGCTTTTCCGCGGGCTCGATCAAAAATTTTTCGGTTGAAAAATTTTTGGGGCTGTAGCTCAGCTGGGAGAGCGCCGGTTTTGCAAGCCGGAGGTCGCCGGTTCGATCCCGGTCAGCTCCACCAATGCTAATAAAGTGGTAATTGGTTCCCTCTGGTTAGAGGGAAGCGATAGATTAGATCTTTGAAAATTTAACAAAGCGGCAGTTTTGCCTTGACCAAACTTTATGGTCAAGTTACTAAGAGCACACAGGGGATGCCCTGGCGCAGGTAGGCGATGAAGGACGTGGCAAGCTGCGATAAGCTCCGGGGAGCCGCTAAGCGGGCTTCGATCCGGAGATGTCCGAATGGGGAAACCCACCGCGGTGAAGCCGCGGTATCCTCATCTGAATACATAGGGTGAGGAAGCGAACCCGGGGAAGGGAACCATCTCAGTACCCGGAGGAAGTGAAAGCAACCGCGATTCCCTGAGTAGCGGCGAGCGAAACGGGAACAGCCCAAACCGTTTGCATGTTAAAGCCCTGGCGCGTTGTGCAAGCGGGGTCGAGGGACCTGACCTGGCTCCTGCCCGGAGGAGTCAGAGAGTCAAAAAGGGCAATCTTAGCTGAATACCATGGAAAGGGTAACCATAGAAGGTGATAGTCCTGTAAGCGAAAAGATTGTCTCTCTCAGTCAGGCACCCAAGTACCACGGGACACGTGGAATCCTGTGGGAATTCGGGAGGACCATCTTCCAAGGCTAAATACTAACCTGCGACCGATAGTGCACAAGTACCGTGAGGGAAAGGTGAAAAGAACCCCTGTTAGGGGAGTGAAACAGAACCTGAAACTGTGTGCTTACAAGCAGTCGGAGCCTCCGCAAGGAGGTGACGGCGTGCCTTTTGCTTAATGAGCCGGCTAGTTACTCTAAGCGGCGAGGTTAATCTCTTAAAAGAGAGGAGCCGTAGCGAAAGCGAGTCCGAATAGGGCGATTAGTCGTTTGGAGTAGACGCGAAGCCGAGGTGATCTACCCTTGGCCAGGATGAACTGCGGGTAACACCGCAGGGAGGTCCGAACCGGTGTTGGTTGAAAACAGCTCGGATGAGCTGAGGGTAGGGGTGAAAGGCTAATCAAACTCGGAGATAGCTCGTTCTCCCCGAAATAGCTTTAGGGCTAGCCTCGCGTGAATGGTATAGGAGGTAGAGCACTGGATGGCCTAGGGGGCCGAAAGGCCTTCCGAATCCAACCAAACTTCGAATTCCTATAACCACTGCGCGGGAGTAAGACTGCGAGCACTAAGGTCCGTAGTCAAAAGGGAAACAGCCCAGACCGCCAGCTAAGGTCCCAGAATGCAAGCTAAGTGGGCAAGGATGTGGAAACGCTTAGACAACCAGGAGGTTGGCTTAGAAGCAGCCATCCTTTAAAGAAAGCGTAACAGCTCACTGGTCAAGTATTTCCGCGCCGACAATGTAACGGGGCTAAGCTTGCTACCGAAGCTGCGGACTCCCGATTCGTCGGGATTGGTAGGGGAGCATTCCGTGGGCATTGAAGTGGGATCGTGAGGTCTCATGGAGCGCACGGAAGAGACTCTGCCGGCACGAGTAGCGATAACTGCTGTAGAAACCAGCAGCGCCGAAAATCTAAGGTTTCCTGGGGAAGGTCAGTCCGCCCAGGGTTAGTCGGTCCCTAAGCTGAGGCCGAAAGGCGTAAGCGATGGATAGCAGGTCAACATTCCTGCACCACCTGGAGAACGTTTGTACGATGGGGGGACGCAGAAGGATAGGCGTACGTGCGGTTGGAAATGCACGGCCGTTAAGTAGGAGGAGCTCCTAGGCAAATCCGGGAGCTCGTTAACTCCGAATACAACGGGGAAGCAGGGCTTCGGTCTTGTCAACTCGCTGATTCCACGCTGCCAAGAAAATCCTCTAAGGAGTTGTCCAGGTGACCGTACCGCAAACCGACACAGGTAGATGAGGAGAGAATCCTAAGGCGCACGTGTGAGCCCTCTCTAAGGAACTAGGCAAGTTGACCCCGTAACTTCGGGAGAAGGGGTGCCTCAGTAGGGTGTAGTTGTATAAACAAAGCCCGAGGAGGCCGCAGATAAATGGCTCTTGCGACTGTTTAATAAAAACACAGGACTCTGCAAAGACATAAAATCGATGTATAGGGTCTGACGCCTGCCCGGTGCCGGAAGGTTAAGGGGAGGGGTCATCCTGCTTCGGCAGGAGAAGCTCTGAACCGAAGCCCCGGTAAACGGCGGCCGTAACTATAGGCTGGACCGCTGTAGTTATAAAACCTGACTATATGCTGGAAAATCCGAGTATCCGGCACTACTTGTTGCCTCGTTTTGGCTGACAAGTAACAATGTGTCCGGTGCGGACAATCAGCAGGAAAGGCTTTGTGAAAAGGAGACACGAATGACTCTAAATGTAAAAGCCATTCCTCCTCGAATAGGTTATTATCTTGCTGGTTTTGCTGATGGGGAAGGAAGCTTCAATGTTTCCTTCAGACCAAGAGATGACTATGCAATTCCCTGGAAAGTTTCTCTCTGCTTCAATATTTCTCAAAAGGACAAAGTTATCCTTACCCTCTTCAAGAAACACCTCAATTGTGGAACGTTAAGAAGCAGGCCAGATGGAGTTTGGTATTATGAGGTGAATAATTTCAGGGCTATAGTTGAAAATGTCATCCCGTTTTTCGATAGGTTCGGGTTCCTATCAGCAAAAAAGAAGAGAGATTTTTCCAAGTTCAAGAAGATTGCTAGAATGATGCAGGAAAACCGTCATCTGGATAAAGAAGGTATTCTCGAGATCCTGGAAATTAGAAAAGAGATGAATGACGGCGGCAAGAGAAAACACAGCGAGGCGGAAATTAAAAATCACCTTTTCAGTAAAGAATCCTCAGAGACTATACGTCAGGCTCTCCCAGAGAAAGAGGAGAGATGATATAGTCCGTTCCCTTCAGCGATGGAGGGCGCTCGGTATTAGCACTGAGCAGTATCTCTAATAGATACAACGTGAAGAACGGTCCTAAGGTTAGAAGAGCTAGCCTTAGTAAAATCTGGCTATATGCTGGAAACCCTGTCCCCTTCAAAAGGGGTGAAGAACCCACGCTACTCCTAACGAGTAAAAATGCGACGGGTGCAGGCAATCAGCAGGAAAGGCCGAAGCAAATGTTTCGGAGTCCTCAGAGACTGTATGCCAGACACTAAGATGCAGTGAAGATACAGTCCGAGCCGCATGGCAACATGCGGAGGCTGTCAGAAATGGCAGCCCGCCTGGTTTGATACCAGGTCATCAAAGTAACAGCACTGAGCGAAATTCCTTGTCGGGTAAGTTCCGACCCGCACGAAAGGCGTAACGACATGAGCGCTGTCTTAGAGAGGGGCACGGCGAAACTGTGGTACCGGTGAAGACGCCGGTTACCTGCCGCTGGACGGAAAGACCCCGGCACCTTAACTGCAGCCTAGCATTGGATTTTGGAACATGATGCGCAGAATAGGTGGGAGGCTATGAAGCCGCACCTCCGGGTGTGGTGGAGCCATCAGTGAGATACCACTCTTCATGTTCTGAAGTTCTAACCTACTCCCCTTAGCGGGGAGGGGAACAGTGTTAGGTGGGTAGTTTGACTGGGGCGGTCGCCTCCTAAAATGTAACGGAGGCGCCCTAAGGTTCCCTCAGGTTGTTTGGAAATCAACCGCAGAGTGCAAAGGCATAAGGGAGCTTGACTGTGAGACCGACGGGTCGAGCAGGTGCGAAAGCAGGGCTTAGTGATCCGGTGGTCCCGTATGGAAGGGCCATCGCTCAACGGATAAAAGGTACGCCGGGGATAACAGGCTAATAGTCTCCAAGAGCTCACATCGACGAGACTGTTTGGCACCTCGATGTCGGCTCATCCCATCCTGGGGCTGAAGCGGGTCCCAAGGGTCCGGCTGTTCGCCGGTTAAAGGGGTACGTGAGCTGGGTTTAGAACGTCGCGAGACAGTTCGGTCTCTATCCACGGCAGGCGCAGGAGATTTGAGGGGGGCTGTCCATAGTACGAAAGGACCTGGATGGACGAACCTCCGGTTTACCAGTTGTGCCGCCAGGCGCAGCGCTGGGTAGCTGTGTTCGGTAGCGATAACCGCTGAAAGCATATAAGCGGGAAGCGCGCCCCAAGATAAGATCTCCCTCCCCGCAAGGGGCTAAAGGGCCCTCGTAGATGACGAGGTTGATAGGCTGGGTGTGTAAGCGCAGTGATGCGTTGAGCTAACCAGTACTAATAGCCCGTGAGGCTTGACCATAAAGTTTATCAAGGTGAAACATGCCGCTTTGTTAGCAATCATATCGGATATGTTCCTAATATAGGAACGTGTCCCGGGTTTAATCGATAATTAATCCCGGCAACCATAACGAAGGGGAAACACCCGATCCCATTTCGAACTCGGAAGTTAAGCCCTTCGGTGCCGATGGTACTGCGGGGGAAACTCCGTGGGAGAGTAGGTCGTTGCCGGGTTTTTTTTTATCTTCTGTCAACCTTTCTTTTTATGGCTATCCAAATTTGTAACTCCATCGATCGGCATTGGTGCACGCGCCTCCAATTCCTTTAGCTGAAATATTATTGTTAGAGCGGATTATTAGAATTAGCTATCTGCTAAGGTAAGCTCGAAACCTATCCCTGTCTTTTTGATAAAAATGCAGTAGATGTCAACTATTAGCCGACAAAAATAAACAAAATATGTAAGCTAACGCTTGACAAAACATCTATTTCTCCCATAATATTAATTATGCCCAAGATTTATGAGAGGAAACTTACTCCATTACTATTAAAAGAAATCGATCTGCAGCGCATTGTATTGCTGACCGGTATGCGTCAGGTCGGGAAAACGACTCTGATGCGTCAGATTTTTGACAGTATAAACAGTTCTGCCAAGATATTTCTAGATCTTGAAAATCCATTAAACCAGCGAATCTTCGAAGAAGCAAATTTTGATAATATTCTCGCCAACCTTAAAAACCTGGGTTTTTCTCTTGAAGAAAAGTCCTATATATTTTTAGATGAGATACAATTAGCTCCCGATATAGTCAAAGCCATAAAATATCTTTACGACCATTATCATATCAAGTTTTTTTTGACAGGTTCTGCCAGCTTCTATTTAAAAAACCTTTTTCCTGAATCCCTCTCTGGCAGGAAAATTGTCTACGAGCTTTTTCCACTGGATTTTGAAGAATTTCTGATATTTAAAGAAAAAAAGAAAAGTCGTGAAAAAGATTTCAGAAGTAAGGCTCAGGGTAAAAGCGAAATTTCCTTTGAAACCTATAAGTCCTATTTTAATGAGTACCTGGAATTTGGCGGCTTCCCAGCAGTAGTCCTTGAAGAAGATAGAATAAGGAAACGTCAGATATTGGAAGACATCTTCAAATCCTTTTTTGAAAAGGACGTCAAGAGCTTATCAGATTTCAGAGAACTTCGAAAACTCAGGGATCTGATTATCCTGCTGGCCAATCGGGCAGGATCAAAACTGGAGATATCAAAGATATCTTCTGAGATTGGCATATCCCGGGAGACCGTTTATTCTTATTTAGGCTTTTTAGAAAAAAGCTACTTCATTTCTTTAGTTTACCCATTTTCCAGAAGTCTGGACGGCGAGGTGCGAGGGGCAAAAAAGGTTTACCTCTGTGATATCGGCCTTTTAAATTATCTGGGTCGGCTAGGTGAAGGAACTGTTTTGGAGAACGGCGTTTTCCAGTGTCTGAGGAATTACGGTCATTTGAACTACTATGAAAAGTACAGAGGCCCTGAAATAGACTTCATCTTGAATAATCAGATTGCTTTTGAAGTTAAAGTCAAAGCTGACCGGTCTGATTGGTCCAGACTAAAAAGAGTGGCTGAAAGCTTGAAGTTAAAGGAATATTATTTGATTTCCAGGGATTATTCTGAACTTGAAGGGGTAATTCTGGCCCAGGATTTATAACAATAGAGATGGAGGCTATCCCGTATTTCCTTTTTTATCTTATAATATATAGGAATTAGATGAGATGGAAAAAGCGCTTATCGTCATTGAAGAAATGACCCGCGTGGGAATAATTAAATCCTATGCGATTGGCGGCGGAATTGCTGCTACCTATTACATTGAGCCGGTTCTGACTTATGACCTGGATGTCTTCTTTATCCCGGTTAAGGAGGGCCTGGATGAACTTGCTCCAATCTATGAATTTGCCCGTAACCGCGGCTACTCTGAAGAAGCAGAAGCTATTCTAATAGAGGGTTTTCCCGTCCAGTTTATCCCTGCCTATAATGATCTGGTGCAGGAGGCGGTGGCCGAAGCTCTAGTGACCAGATATCATGATGTCCAGGTCAGGATTTTAAGGCCAGAATACCTGACGGCCATCGCGCTTCAGACTGGCCGGGCGAAGGATAAAGAGCGAGTCGTGAGACTTCTGGAGAGTGGGACTCTTGATAGAGATGTCCTTTCTAGAATTGTCGAAAAATACGGCCTGACAGATAGATTGAGGAAGCTCAAGGATAGCGAAGGAAATGAATAAATCTGCCGAACAAGTTTTCGAAAAAAAGCGTGAACGCCGCCGCCAACTGGCCAAACTGCCCTTTGAGAAAAAGATTGAGATTGTAGTCAAGCTGCAGCGGATAGCTGCCGAAATCCACCCGGATAAAAGCCGCCGGGTCTGGCCAATTTAAGCTTGAAAAACTGGCACGTGCTGGGTTAGGTCAAATACCGGGGCTTGACTTCGTTGGCCAAAAGCATAAACTAAAAGTACCCATAAATGGGTACTATTGGTTTATGATTATGGAAAGGGATCGCTTATCAGTCTTACTCCGTTCTGAGAACACAGTCTTTACTTTTAAGGAACTGTCTTTAATCTGGAAAGAAACCGATGCCAGACTGGTTAAAAAATATGCCTACCGCTATGTAAAAGCCGGTAAGCTTTACCCCATCCGTAAGGGAATTTATGCCAAGGATAAAGGCTATGACCGGCTGGAGCTGGCGGTCAAAATATACACCCCGTCTTATGTTAGCCTGGAAACTATCCTGGCCAGAGAGGGCGTGGTCTTCCAGCATTATGATCAGATTTTTGTGGTCAGTTACCTAAGTCGTGAGTTATCTTGCGACGGGCAGACTTATGTCTTCCGGCGAATAAAGGAGCCTATTTTGACCAATTCCCTTGGCCTGGAGACAAAAGATAATTATTACTTTGCCTCCAAAGAAAGAGCTTTCCTGGACACAATATACCTGAACAAAAACTATCACTTCGACAACTTATCCTCCATTAACTGGGACAAATGCTTTGAGATAATTCACATCTATGGCAACCCGGCCATGGAGAAAAGGCTGAATTCCTATTATAAGCTGGCCGCCCATGCTTGATATCAACACTCATAAAACCATCCTGCTTCAAATATTAAAAGATATCTATACAGATACTTCGCTTGGCCCGGTTCTGGGTTTTAAGGGTGGGACTGCTGCCTATCTTTTTTATCGCCTCGGGCGTTTCTCGGTAGATTTAGACTTTGATCTTTTAGACAGTGAGCAGGAATCTTCCGTTTATAAAAAACTCGAGGTGATCCTCGATCAATATGGCGTTATAAAAGAAAAGCACCAAAAGCAACATACTTTGTTGTTTGTCCTTTCCTATGATGACCAGTCACAGAACATTAAGATTGAAGTTAATTTAAGAAACTTTGGCTCGAGCTTCCAGCTAAAGAACTATTTGGGCATTCCGATGCTGGTCATGGTCAGAGAAGATATGTTCGCTCATAAACTGGTAGCCATGCTGGAGCGCAAAAAAACAGCCAATCGCGATGTTTACGACGTCTGGCATTTTTTAAAAAACCGCTGGCCGGTAAATAAACAAATCGTTGAGAAACGCACCAGGATGAGTTTTAAAGATTACTTGAGAAAATGCCTGGCATTTGTGGAAAGCCTTAATGACCGGAACATTCTGGCCGGAATGGGTGAGCTTCTGGATGAAAAACAGAAAACATGGGCAAGGGCTAATTTAAAAAAAGATACTATTTTCCTGCTCAAGATAAGGTTGGAGCAAGAGAGGTAATGGATCTGGTTTTGGCGGGGCAGCAGGATATAGTCAGATAGCCGAGCAAAAAATATTTTCATTTAGCTTTTCTGGCAAGGCAGTAAATAATCCATCGATAGCGAAATTGGCAAATATCAATTTGTCTTTTCTTCTGACGTCAATAACGTATTAGACACTTTTTTCTTAATGATTAGGGGATAGGTACTGATAAATGCATAAAGAATCAAATATGCTATGGATACGAAAAGACCAAAAAGAAGAATCCACCTTGACCTGGCAAGCTCAGCCGAAATAAAACCTGCTAAAGATCGAATTTTGTCAGGTTCCGTCATAGAGATACCCCGGAAGAGGCTAAGATTATGATACATACTGCCAATCAGGCCCAACAGAATCGAGCCAAGCCCTATAGCCAGGAGTTGTCTTGATAAAACCTTCAGGGGAGCGAGGAATAAGTCCAGGCATTTGTTAACAGTATCTAAAATGGTGATTATTGAAAGAGAACTGAATTTGGTCAGCTCCTGTTTGATGATTTGTTCTATTGGTTTGAGTTCTTTCATCTTGGGTGTCGGCAGCTTGATTGAGGCGGGATTTAATCTATTCTTTATCAGTTCAGGAAGTAGCTCAAGCGATATCCATTTGCCCAGTGTTCTGGCTCTTTTGTAGGAAGCTATAACCATGGGTATAAAGTAAACAAGGGCAATAATAAAAATGCCTATTATGAAAATGACTAACCCAGATAAGCCTGGAAGATAGTCAAGCCAACCGCCCTGGACAAGTCCGAATTGCATCTTATCCCCCCAATATGGCTGCAACGAATTATAACAAATAGGGTAAGAGCGTAAAAGTTTTCAAAATAAAAAAGGAGAAGGCTATAGTTAATTTTGTTCCTGTTAGAACTGCGCTTCGAGAGAAAGATTGAGACGGTAGTCGAGCTTCAGTAGCTAGCAGCTGAAATACGCCCGGATAGACGCCGCCTGGTCTGGTCCCTTTAAGAGAAAAGCCGGGTAATAAAGCCTGCTCCCGGATAAAAAATCAGGCAGGCCGTTGCCCGGGTCCACCCGTTGATCCGCCCCTATAGGCTCAAGTGGCTAAATTGTCTGACTATTCACGAAACCCTTAATTCCGCCCCACGGGTTAATCAGAGAATCTCTGCTTTTGCCAGGCCTTTATTCCTTTTTATTTTTCTATTTTATTTTTCTATCTTAGCAACGTTTTTATTTTCTTAGCAACGTTTCCGCCATAATACTCAGCAGTTCATTTTGATAATCACCGTTATATTCCCAGAACATAATTCCGCGAAGCTGTTGATCAATAACGTAATTGCATTTTAATTTAACCGAGACAGCATCATCGTAAGATATAAATATCCGGCGAGAATGGCTGTAAAGATAGGGAGCCTTGGCCACATCATCCCAGTACCTTTTAAAGCCATAATTACCTTCTAATTCCGTCCTGATTGATTTATACGAGGAATCAATCGAGGCTGGCTTGCCAGGCTGAAAAAGACCATTATTTTTACTATCCACTTCTCCCCAGGCCTGGCCATAAAAGGCGGCACCAATGACAATTTTATCTGATGGCACACCGGCTCGAATAAAATTCTGGACGGCGTGGTGCGTTGATATATCCTTAGGTGCATCAGGATTGGTATAAAGACAGGTGTGGTGACCGGTAATGGGGTCGGCCTCGGCCACGCAAAAATCATAGGTCATAAGATTTACAAAGTCGAGATATCTCGCCACCTCCCCCATCTCCGTCGCCTCGACAAACTCATCCGCTGCTCCGGCGGCTACCGTGGTCAGATAGTGTTTATTATCTTCTGCTTCATATTTGTCCAGTTCGTCTCTTAGAGCTTTTAAGAGCAACGTATAATTTTTCTTGTCCTCGGGACGATGCGTATTGCCTATACCCGGCAACCCGGGATATTCCCAATCAATATCAATACCGTCAAGTTTATATTTTCTGACAAACTCTGCCGCCGATTTAGCAAACTTACTTCTTGATTCTTCTGTCAGAGCCATATCAGAAAAGTTACCAGACCACGTCCAGCCGCCAACGGAAATAAGGACTTTGAGGTCAGGATTTTCTTTTTTTAAAGAGTTAAGAAGTGCAAAATTCTGTTCGTCAGACTCAAATCCCTTTTTGATCACACCGTTTTCTATATTAGCAAAGGCATAATTAATGTGGGTTAATTTTCGAGCAGCTATTTGTTCCGGCTGGATTAAGTTATTCTCCACAAATACATAGGCCAGTACAACTTTATCTTTTGTGTTATCTTCCACCAGGCTGGTATCTCCGACGCTTTGACGGCAGGAATTAAATAAAAGAACAGCTGAAATGCCCATTGATGCTATTAAAAGTTTTTGATAAACGTTATTCATCCCTCTCCTCTCCATTTCTTATAATTTATTGAAATAGCATACATCTACCAGGCAGTATGAGGAAGCCATTGCTCGTTCCAGCGCCAGTCATGGTCCTCTCCTGTTTCTTCATAAGTTCGATACCAATCAATATCATTAATATCATAAATATCATATAACCAGGCGTGATCCCATCTATAATTCCCAGGAAAAGTTTTTTATTCCCATGAATCTTATAACAAATAGGGAGCCCTGCTTTTTCAAGTACCATGCTCAGAAATTTGCCAGCCTCTTTTGCACTTATTCCTACTACCGGCTGTCCAGCACGTCGCGACCGAACCTCATTATTCAGTATAAGCTCTCTCTCAGAGGCGCCTACCTCTACGTGAGCCAGTATAATGTCTTAACCTGATAGAGTGACCTGTTTGATTTAATAAAGAATTTAGTGTATGTGTCGTAATATGTATGTGATATATATGGCTGAATGTTTTAAAGGGGATGAGGCCAAATGCCTGATAAAAACTTCTTCAAATTGAGGGCTGGCCTGACGCTATTATTTATTTCCCTCAGCGTCTCTTATGCTCAGGAAATTAAACTCTCGCCTGTGCTGACTATCGGTAAAGACGGTTCAAAGGAACAGGAAATAATCGGGAACATAACTGATCTGGCTCTTAGTTCCACCTATATCTATATTTTAGACGATAAAATCACACGTATTCAAAAATACACTAAGACTGGTGACTATGTGGCGAGCATCGGGAAGATAGGCCAGGGGCCGGGGGAATTGGAAAATGATCTCAGATCCATTGCCACCGATGGAAAAGGCCATATCATTGTTGGCGGGACAAGAAAAATATACATCTTTGCTGAAAGCGGGCAATTTATTAACTCATTTCCAGTTGATTTCCAGATGAACCATCTCGATGTGGATAAGGATGGTAACATTCTGGCGGTTGGCTTAAAAAAAGACAGGATAATTCAGGTCTATGATCAGCAAGGCAACTGTATTTCTTCTTTCGGTGAGCCGTTTGAGGTAGCTTCCAAATTCAGTAAATTTAAGAATTTTCCTGTTGCCAGGCTACCATTCAGGGTCTGTTGCACGGCCAGTGGACGGGTTTGTTTTATTAATCCTTATAAGTTTGAGGTCTACGTTTATAAAGATGGCCGGTTAGAAAAAAAGATCGAGCATCCTTCTGATTATTTCAAGCCTACTCAGCTGATTGAATTTGGGCAGGGTTTTGCGATTGTGCCGATGGACTATTCGATTTTCGAGCACAGGGATTTATTATATGTATCTCTCTTTGACGGGGAAAAAGGAAAATCGCAATTAATACTGATGAGGGGCGGCAAGCCTTTAAGCAAACTTGAATTAGACCATTTCCCGGTGGCGATGGATGAAGATGGTTATTTATACTCAATTGTCAGGTCTGACGCGCCTTATGTGGCTAAATATCTGGTTAAGTTATCCACCCAGGCGAAGGGTCTTAACTGAGCCAGAGGACTTTGGATTTTGATACAAGGCAAGGAGCAAATGGAAAAGCTGGCTGTAGGCTATACCAAGCCAGCTAAAATAGGGTAAGTAAAATGAAAGCCGGGTTTTGCGGCCATGTTATTGTTCCGCTATCCTTATTCTTGTTTTTTATTTTGTTTAATGCTGCTGGCTGCAGGCAGCAGGAATCAGCCTGGACAGGCAGCATCAATAATGAGAAAGGAATAACCTGGCCGTTGATGATAAGGGCAGGATATTTGTTAAGACCTTTGAAAGAGAAAAGAACAAAAAAGACACGTTTTATTTTGATCTTTTTGATGAAGAGGGGAAGTATCTGGCTAAAATGCCGATAGTTATTAGCTTGAATCGAGACTCTGTGTGGAAAAACGGTAAGCTTTACACGGTAGAAACGAACCAGGACGGGGTCTTGATGGTCAGGAGATTTAAGGTAAGTTTTGACCTGCACCATTGACACTCTGAGATGAGTCTGAATGGACCTAAGCCTTGAAACTTAGAAAAATCGGAAAACAGAAAATCAGGGAAGTAAGACGATTCTCCCGCCTACTAGAAAGCCCTGAGTGATGACACTGTGATGAATGATAGATTCTGATAGGCGTTCGGTCTGGGGTTTCGCCCTCCAAAGCAAAAGGTTATAGAAGTGAGGGCGTGGAAGCATTAATTAAATCAGTTCGGGTCTCTGATTTCGCCTGAGTGAAGAATCGATATTAATCAGCATAAATCAGTACAGATCAAAACACGGCAGCCTGAAATTTCACAGGATTTTTATCAGAAATAGAAGCAACATTTAAGGCCATCTCTCTATAGCTTTTAGCGATTCTCAACCTGAAGAACATACAGCCCATCGAACGTGGCGCACAAACTCTGGCTTTGAGCCTCAACCACTTCCACTTTTATCCGCATCTTCCAGTTGGCTTTTCTGGTGGGCTTAAGATCCTCGGTTATCCGGCTCCGGGTAATAAGGTCGGACAGTCCTGGCTGGTGATAGGTAATGTGTGAAGACAGGAGAAACAAATTACCTGAGAGGTTCAACTGGCCCAACCTTTCCAGAGCCGTCTCATAGCCTGACAGCACGGCCAATGAGAAAATAGAACCGGCAAAAGCTGTCCCCTTATCATTAATGTTGGGAGCCAGCGGTAGCCTTAACTGCCCCGGCTTATTTGACTCCCGTCCAATTCCCATGGCTCTGGCTGGAAGAATCGAATTGATATCAAGCATGTCCTGTACTTTTCCTCAGAATAATTTAACACGCCGGCCATTAAGCATCTTGGCCTGGCTTATTTTTTGATTGTCCTGATCGAATTTAAGCACATCAGTAATCTCTTATAATTCTAAATTTTATATGAACCTTTACCAGCACTTCTTAACCTTTACGATATCAGCCGATGATTCTTTCTGTCAAATATTCGCCCTGATCGTCAACATTTAATCCCGGTGGATAACCTGCCTTAATTTTATAAAATCAATGCCTGCTAGATCTTAATTTCGCTTCCGGTAACATGAAACTTAACCACTGGATTTCCATCAGGACCAGGAGATGCTTTAGGATTTCTAATTTTTACCCATCCGGCGTTTAGCCATGACCTTCCCAGGACAAAGCCGCGAATCCAGATGTTACTTTTTAATTGCCTTTAAATATCTTCTGATCATCTGAGCGATATCACGGGCAGCCGGCGGATCATAATTGGAAAGGACAATGATTGTGTATCCTGCCTGCCCATCCATCTCAAGTATCGCATTTATCCCAGGTGCTCCGCCAGCGATGCCAATTCCCCAGCGGCTTCTGTCTATCGCACTCTGGCCAGCCTGGACTGGCGAAGATTTCGCCGCTGGATTTTCTCTTCTATCCGGCTCTGTTATCAATTCCTTGTCATTTTTGCTGTCAGAAAAGGCTTCTTGCTCCTGGCTGCTCTCCAGAAATATTCGATAGAATTCATTACTACCCGCGCTTATAGCCTGATTTTGTTTTTCCTGTCTATCCGAATTTTTTGTTGTCTGATTCTCTGCCTGCGGCTCTCTGCCGGTAAAAATCCAGTTGGTCCAGGCCTCATTTAGAAGCTCACAGCCGAAAAGAGCCCGGGCAAACTTCAGCAGGTCTTCGGCCGTAGCGTAACCGCCGCCAGCCGCACTGCCTCTGGCTGGTCTGGTGTAGATATTGTTTCGCCAGCCCTGATCCTGCCTGGCGACCGCGCGCCTTGCGTTTGTTTGCAGGCTTGGACTACGTTCAGCTTCTCGCACATCTTTTTTCTGTGCCATATCCCTTTTCTGCGCCTGCTGATCGCCTGGTTTCCCCAGCTCGGCCGGACCTCCCTCTTCCACTTGTCTGGTATATCCTTCAGCTACATTTTTGACCGGCACATCAGCCTGAAACCAATCCGAATCTTTCATCCCGGCTGGCTCAAAGATGTTTCGTTTTATATAGTCATAATAATCCGTTTTAGAGACAGCGCTGATAATTTCTCCCAGAACGACATATCCTCCGTTAGAATACATCTCCTTGCTGCCAGGTTCAAAAGCGAGAGGCTTAGTAGCGAAGAATCTAAGGTAATCACGGTTATGTCTGATCATATCTTTTGGAGTCTGTCTGAACTCAGGCCCAAAGAAATCGCCAATGCCGGAAGTCATGTTGACCAGGTGCCGCACTGTGACTTTTTCTTTAGCCTCCTCGTTTGGATAAGCGGGCAGAAGCTGACCCAGTTTATCATCGAGACTGAGCTCGCCCTTAGCCACCAGCTGAGCGATAGCAATTTTGGTAAATATTTTGTTAATTGAACCAAGATTAAAGCGGGTATCAGTCCGGTTAGGCACTTCAAATTCCTGGCTGGCCAGTCCAAAGGGCTTATAAAAATGGGCTGGAAATCTTTAGCGACGAGAACTACACCAGAAAATCTGTCATCCTGCACTGCCTTTTCAATTGCCTGCTCGAATCCCTGGATAGCCTCAGGCAGAGCGAGTGGAGGCAGCGGAGGAGCCAGGTCTTCCGGGCCGGCTTCATCGATGGTGAATTTTTGAAGAAAGAGGTTATTCCCGCTCTTTTCAAAGCCCAGCTCCAGCCTGAAATATTCTTGGCTACGATTAGCGAGAATTAAAGTCATCTCCATTGGCCCTGAGGTCAGAAGCTTCTGTAAACTTATTTCTCCCAGCTGCCGCCGGATATTTAAGAGCTGTTCAGCTCTTTTATCACCTGGTATTTCTTTGAGTTTTTCCTGCGGGAGGCTCGATTCAAAAAACTTCTTTAGCCCCTGGGTATCGGACCGAAGAAAAGCCTCCCAGAAAAGCTGGGCTTTCTGGCCCGCCGGTGTTTCCGGGAAAATAATTCTGACTTGCCCGGGCAAGTCCGTTTTTTCTGTTTGAGCTTTTGGTGGCAGAATAGAGACAACAGTGCCCAGCCCGTTATTTAAAGTGAGGAGCAAAAGCTGAGCCACGAAAAGCACCGGTATTATTTTCCATCTTAACTTTCCAGCTCTTACTTTCGTGCGCATTTCATGCCTCCTACGGTCGCCGTCCCATAAAATTAATAAAAATCGTCTGGCTCCGGTTATTTTCTTTTCAGGTCGAGTTTATCACTTTGTGGCCCGATGTGCTTATAAGACCTTTTTAGCTTCTCATTGGTCTGGCCAGCAATCTTTAGAGCCAGCTTCATTTAAAAACCAAAGAGCTCCTCTACAGGTTGCATCGCAGAGGCTACACAATGCAGGTGGCCTGACCTGATTATTCTTAGCTGGGTCAGACATGAGTCAACGACTCCCGGGCTTGAAGCTACGGTCGGAAACAGATAACATTATTCCGGGTAGATAGACACAGAGAACCGCTTGCTTCGGCTCCCTTTTCTGCCTGAACACCGGGAATTAACTCCGTGTTTCATTATTCTCTTTGGAGGTTTTAGCATCGTGATTGATGAAAAAATTGTTTCAGAAGCGATTATCGAAAGTTACACTGCAAAGCTCCTTAATTGCCTTGAACTGGATGTGGCGGTCTGTGGAGCCGGGCCTTCCGGCCTGGTTGCTTCCTGCTACCTGGCCAGGGCCGGTTTGAAAACGGCCGTCTTTGAGAGAAAATTATCTATTGGCGGCGGCATGTGGCGCGACAGCATGAGCGCCAATGCTACTTTTGGTTCTTACCGCATGGGCCCCATTTTTGGCGGTATGTTACTTTCGGGGCGAAAAGTGGCCGAATTGATCATAGAGAGAAGCAAAACAGAAAAGAGCAGAGTGAAAAGCGGCCAATGAAAAATATTCTGACCATTGCCGGTTATGATCCATCCTCCGGTGCCGGGGTAACGAGAGACCTGGATACTTTTTTTTCACTGGGCTGCCACGGACTTTCTGCCCCAACCTGTTTTGTTGTCCAGGGACCTCGAGGAGTCAGAGATATACATCCAATTCCAGTTGATCAATTTGCCTCCATGCTGAAGGTCATAGAAGAGGAGGTGGCCATAGACGGGGTGAAGATCGGGGTGGTGTGGGATGTGCCTTATATCGAAATTATTTCGGGCTTTTTAAAAAAACTCAAAGGGAAACCGGTGGTGGTTGACCCCATCTACGCCGCCAAAAATGGCCATAAACTCATCACGGAAGAAGGCTTAAAGTGCCTGGTAAAAGAAATCCTTCCTCTGACCACGCTTTTTACCCCCAACCTGGAAGAAGCATCCTTATTAACCGGCAAAAAAATTAAGACTCTCGATGAGGCTAAAAGGCGCGCCAGAGAACTGGTCCGGTTAGGCCCGAGGGCAGTGGTGGTTAAGGGCGGGCATCTCGAGGGAAAGCCGGTTGATGTTTTCTTTGATGGGAAGGAAATATTTCTCCGGGAAAAGCCGAGAGTTAAGCAACAGATTCATGGCACCGGCTGTCTTTTTTCTTCTTTGCTTGCCGCCTTTCTGACCAATGGCTATCCGCTCGAAGAGGCCTTTTTGGCGGCGGAAAAAGAAATGGAACAAGCTCTTGAGAAAAATTATTCTATTTCAGGTGCAGGCGACGATGGCGGCTATTTCTATTCGTCTCCTTCGCTCATTAAAGCTGGCCTGGCTGAAAGATGGCAGGTGCTGGAGATGCTCCGTCAGGCGGCCAAAAAACTTCGTGAGCTCAATCCGGTCGAACTCATTCCTGAAGTTCAGATGAACCTGGGCTATGCCCTGCCTCAGGCAGAAAAGGTGGAAGAGGTAGCTGCTTTCCCGGGTAGAATCAGCCAGAGCCGGGGGGAAATCTTTTTTAAAGGAGAGCCGCAATTTGGTGCTTCCTCCCATGTAGCCAGATTGATTCTGGCCATGATGAAGCATTTCCCTTACCTTCGGGCCTGTGGCAATATACGTTATGATCAGGCTTATGTGGAGAAGGCCAGGAAGAAAAATTTTAAAGTTGTCTTTTTCGACAGGAAAAAAGAGCCAGCGAGATTAAAACGGGCGGAAGGGAAAAGTCTTGATTTTCTGATGGAAAGCATTTTAAAAAAGATGGACCAGCCACCTGATTTCATCTATGACCGGGGTGATGTGGGTAAAGAGCCTATCATTCGTTGTTTTGGCAGAGATCCGCTGGAGCTTCTGGAAAAAATCGAGAAAATAAGGCTTTAAAATAAGGCATTAAAGCCCATAAATTGAATCGCTCGTCAGGCTAAAAAGACAACCCATGTGGACCAAACTTTCTTACTCTTCCGGCTATCCCGGGTTATATGTCTTAATTTTGTCAGGCTAACTCATTGACATGATTTTCCGCAAAATCTATCATCGAAAAAGAGAAATGAGGCAGAGCGTGTTTAGAAAATCTTAATGGCCAGATGGTCGGGACAATCAGAAGACCTGGTGTTATGAGCAAAATTAGATATCTGGTTTGGCAAGATAATTTCTGCCTGAAGTAACACGAGGGAAGTGATTAGATGTCTCCTTTGATCAGGATAATTATTATTCTCCTTATTGGAGCGGGTGCCGGCATATTAACGGGCATAATGGGTGCCAGCGGGGTGATGGTAGTTGTTCCCATGTTGGCCCTGGTTCTCTCTTTTCCTGTGCACAAAGCCATCGGGACGAGTTTACTGATCAACATCTTAGCCGCCGTGGTGACCTCAATTATCTATTACCGTCACCGTCATCTTTATATCAAACCAGCTTTGTGGATTGCGCTTGGTTCAATCATTGGAGCTCAGGCCGGGAGCAAATTCGCTGATATGATTCCGCCTGTTGGCATGAGTAATCTCTTTGGTTTGATGCTTATTCCGATGGGTATTCTCCTCTGGGTGAGAGGAATACGGCGAACTGCCGGTGGTTTAAAGGCCAACAATGGTAATGAAGGATTGCCCGCTCAAACCTTAAAACAAAAATTGGCTGCACTTGGCCTGGGCGTATTGGTTGGCATTATGTGCGGTCTGTTCGGAGCTGGCGGCGGGGTGATGATACTGATGATCCTCATCTTTGTCCTTCGCTATCCCCTTCATCTGGCCATTGGAACATCTTCACTCATCATGATGATAACTGCTACTTCGGGGGCCATAGGTTATGCCATCCATGGGAATATTGACGTTCCGACAGCTTTAATAGCCAGTGTCTCGACTGTCCTGGCAGCCAGTCTTGGAGCCATAATAGCTAACCGGGTCAGCGAAAAGACTCTCGGCCGCATCATCGGTGCTATCCTTGCTTTCCTGGGCATCGTCATGATTGCCACCCAGCATTTAGCCCGTTAAAGCATTTATATATCTCGGCAAAAGGAAGTCTGGTCAGATGAATAGTGGCTCAGGTTCTGGTTTTATCTTGCTTAGCCTGTAGCCTTTAAGAGAATCCAAAATACCAGCTGGTAACTCATAACCTTCTTTCTATCGGACAGGAGGAGGGAGATCCCAATCAAGTCTTTCGCCAGATAAGGGATGTCTGTCTTGATTAAGGGGGAAAATACGGTCTTAACCTCTGGCTAAAAAACAAATTCCAGGCTTCCTTTGAGGTTGATGACATTCCTCATGAGGCTGATAAAGATGGAAATTTCTATCTGGCTGGCGGTGTTGAGGTGCCGAAGGTGATCAAATACCGCCTTGATATTTTGAGCGCAAAAAAAAGGAGAAAGCCATCGTTTTGAAGCAGAGGCAAAACCCGTGAATTTGTCCATGTTGCTTTTTTTTAGAATATAGAGTTAGCTTTATATGAGCTTGTTTTTGAGGCTAATTCTTAGGGGGAGGGTAGATGTGAATATTAACAGGCTGGAAAATTGGAGACAGCCTGAAAAGGCTGTTAGGTGGCTTCTGGTGCTTTTAATATTTTCCTGGGGGCTATTAAGTTGTGAAGGTAACCAGGAACAGGTGATTCATCTGGCTGAAAAGGGTGTTATCCCCAACCCCGAAGCCAGCAAAAACTGCTCTCTGGCCAGCCTTCGGAGTCTGCAGATTGATGATGAAGGAAGTGTTTATGTTCTAGACCCTAAAGATAAAAAAGTTAAGGTGTTTGACGTCCGGGGTTCTTGTCTTTATGAATTCGGAAAATTTGGCCAGGGACCTGGTGAATTTCAATCTCCTACAGACATCTTTCTGTATGGCAAAATATTATCGGTCTTCGACATGGGAAATAAAAGAAGCTGCCAGTATTCTTTAGCTGGCGAGCATCTGGGGGACGTAGATCTCCGCTCGCTGCCGGGAATGTTCAGGCCAGAAGCTGAAGATGAGGAAGCACTTTATGGAAACATGATCGAATATGCAGAAGATGGCCGGGATATCCTGAAACTAATAAAATATGACAAAAAAACGAAGAGTCTGACCACGATCTATGAAGTAAAACCAGAACATGCTTTTCCAGGTCTAAATCCGCTCGAGGTTACCTTCAAATTGCGCCTGCGGACTGATAAAACTCTGGTCTGGGTTTATCCAGAAAATTATGTTATTTATCTGATGACTGAAGACGGGAAAAAGGTCAAGGAAATTGTCCAGAAATACAATCGGGTGGAAGTGACCTCAGAGGATAAGGATGAGCTGCTGACCGAAATTTTTGGCGGGAAAGAAAAAATTACCCCCGGTTTTAATATCGTTTGGCCAAAATATTTTCCGCCGGTGTCATTGCTTCTCGTGGACGAGGGCAACAATTATATTTATGTCGAAACGAACGAAAAGAATAAGCAGGGCGGAATTAAATACGATGTCTTTGACGACAATGGTAATTTCCGGGGTTCTTTTTACCATGGAGAGCCTATCCGGCAAATAAAAAATAATATGGCCTATATTGTTTCAGAAGATGCTGAAGGGTGTCCAATGATCAAACAATATGAAATCCATTTTGAGCCAAGCCCCCATCTCATAAGGGGCGCGGGCCTGCTGGCTAAACCAGGGGAAGGCTGTCTTTTAGCATTTCTTCGTAGTAGGGAAGGTCTTCCGGCCTGGCCACGATGAGATCAAGAGACATTTTCAAACGTTTAGAAAAGAAACAAAAATAAGGTTTGATTCTTTCTATGGGGTTTTTAATTTCAGTTTCGGCCACAATAAATATATCTACATCGCTGAGCCCTGTTTCTTCATTTCTGGCGAGAGAACCAAATAGCCTGATCTCCTTAATTTCCGGAAAAGCGTCCTTGGCTTCCTTGGCTGCCGTTTTTAACTCTTCCAGCAGCTGATTTCTATCGAGCCAGATAGCCTTCGCAGAACCTGATGATGCTATTTGCCGCATTTATAGCCTCCCTGCCCTGCTTTTCAGAAAAATAATCGGCTGGTTTACCTGAAGCAAAGCCATTTGGATATCTTGGCGGTATGTAATACAAATCGAGAAGCCTGGCCTTCTCTTCTATTTCTTCAGGAATTTTCATTGTCCTGGATAAAAGATCAATCATTTCAGTCAGCGAATGACCCCAGAGAGTAATTCCCTCTTTCATGGCCATAGCCTTTATTACCTTTTCCGCTGATTGTTGTGCGGTAAAGCAGGCCCACTCATAAAAGCCATGGTCGAGGTCAAGTCGAGCTTTTTCCAGGTCTCGTTTGCCCTGTTCATACCAATCTTTCCACCGATTCATTTTCGTCCTCAAAGAAAAAGATATTTAAGAGACTTAGAGTTGGCCAGTTCGTCTTCACCCTGGGAACTTTAACCCTGTTTAATTCTACCGAATAGTTGTCCGCCTGGCAAATTTTAGAGGTTCCTGGCTCGAGTTCGATCAGTATGAAAATGTACTATGGAAGCTAAATTAAAGTTTCTTAAGCTCGGGCAATTCTGATTAAATCTGATGAAATATGAATAAACATTAAGCAGGGCTGTGTCGTATCATAGATAAAGTGAGCCGACAGAAAGTGGCTGCAGTTTTTGGTTGACAAATAAGGTGATAGACGGGATTCTGAATTGTCTGGATAGGGCAGGTAGCAGGTTTTAGCCTCTGGAAGGAAACAGAATATATAGGGTGTATGGTGTGTGTTTTTTCATAGAATAAGATATGTACTAAAAAAGGGTTATAAATAGGAGGGAAGATGAAAGATATCAAGAGGTTCCGAGTTTTTATCATATTGGTCTCTGCCTTCTGCCTGGCTATATTTACCTTGTTTAGCTGGGTAGCAGGCCAGACGAAAAAGGTCAATGTCCGGGTTGTAGCCCAGATTGGTCACAGCGGCGACAATTCCAGCGCCGATGATCCTTATTTATTTTCACAAATCTGGTCTGCTACCTGTGATACTGAAGGTAATGTCTATGTTCTTGATTATAAAGACGTCTGCGTCAAGGCGTTTGATCAATCAGGCAAGTTTTTAAGAAAAATGTTCAGAGAAGGGCGAGGGCCGGAAGAAATAGAAGCCCCTTACCTAGCCGTAATAAATAAATATTCAAACCACCTGTTTGTCCTGAATATGTATGGCACCGAGCTAAAAGAATTTGATTTGTCAGGAAAATATATTAATGTTTTTCATCTTCCCCATCAGATAGGTATTTTCTTCGATTTTATTGACCAAGACAGGCTTATCTTTATTAATACCAGAACCGATGAAAGAATAAGGGTCTTAAATCTACATTCCATGGAATTTGAAAAGGGACTGGCTAAGACCGAACCTGTTCCCAGCGTAGTCTACGGTAACCAAAGGTTCGTAATAAAGGATGGTATTCTCTGGACCTGCCATAATGATGAAACTGTGCTAACAGGTTACAATTTTGATTCCGGAAAAGAAGTGGCCCGGATTCCGATTCCTGAAAAGTATGAAAAATATGTAATTGACAAAGGTGAAGATGTCAATGGCGCCTGGTGGATAGCCAGAATCAGACAGTTTGCTCAGCCGATAATATTAAATGACACCCTATATGTATTATTTACCAGATGGGGATGGACCTCAGATAAGCCGGCGAAAGAAAAGAGCCGGGATCTTTTCCTCTACCGTTTAAATGGCAAAAGGCTGGAAAAGGTAACAGACCTGCCGGAGGGAAGTTTTATGTTTCTTGGCGATACCTGGAAGAACCGGCTTATTCTCTATGGCAGCGACCCATATCCACAGGTGAAAATATTAGAAATTATAGAGTAAATTTCAGGACTGCTTCTGAACTTAATTGACCTGGAGCGGTTCTGCATTATCAATTAAAGCCAATGCCCCTCGAGTTTTTTAATCAGTCTTGAGAAGTAGATTGTCACAGGCGGAGCGAGGAAGATCAGGCGATTTTTTCCCCGAGGCAATTTTAGCCGGCGATGGGAAACCCGATGTCCTGGCATATACCTATAAATAAGTGGTAAATCCTCGTTGGCTTTCTGTGGCTATTCCGCCTCCCAGGCTTTACAAGAGAAGGAAGTTACTGATTTTGCCCACCAGAGCTTCGCTCAAGTCGGTAGCTATCGCGGCCTTCTCTCTGAATAATCAGATTGGGAGCAAGGTCAGGTGACTTTGTTCCGGGGGGAAATTTGTCTCGGGAATGAACCTTTCCAGCCGGATTTTCGTCTTAGATGATGAGCAGTTCGTGATAAACGAATAAAGGGCTCAGCCAGAACAAATCCAGAATGTTAGCTTTGAGGAGATGGAGAGATGAATCGCAAATTTTTTCAGGCGCCTGGCTTATTTATTTTAAATTTGCTTACCCTGACCATAGCCGTCCCGCTTCTCTTGGCGGGCTCACTTTTAGCCTCAGGAAAAGCTGAGGAGACCAAAAAGACTTACCGAATTCCAGAGATTGAAGGGAAAATCAAGATAGATGGCACCCTCAATGAAGAGGCCTGGGCCAGAGCCCTAAAAGTTGCCGTGGATATAGAAATCATGCCTGGCGAAAACATCGAAGCCCCGGCCAAAACAGAATGTTTTCTCTTTTACGACCGTCACAATCTTTATATTGGCTTTATAGCCCACGACCCTGAGCCGAACAAAATCCGGGCTTTTTATAATGACCGGGATAACTGCTGGCAGGATGATCTGGTCGGCATTATTCTTGATACTTTTAACGATGAAAACCGGGCCTTTGCCTTTTTTATCAATCCGCTCGGCATTCAGGGTGATGAAATCATGAGCCTCGGCGGGCAGCAGGAGGATCCGAGTTGGGACGCCATCTGGAATTCAGCCGCCAGGCTGACCGGCTCTGGTTACGAGGTGGAGATAGCCATTCCTTTTAGTTCTCTTCAGTTTCAGCCGTCAGAAAATGAACAAACCTGGGGTTTTTTGCCCATTCGGATTATGCCTCGCAGCCGCCGCTATCAGATAACGATGATGCCTTTCAATCGCAATAATCCCTGCACCCTCTGTCAGGCTCCAAAAATTACCGGCTTTAAGGGGATTTCAGCCGGGCGGAATCTCGAGCTTGATCCAACTTTGATCGGTGCGAGAACAGATGCCAGGGAAACCTTTCCGACAGGCGACATGAAGAAGCTCGACTCCAAAGCCGATTTCGGAATATCGGGGAGGTGGTATTTCAACAATAATATGAATTTGAGCGCCGCGGTCAACCCTGATTTTTCGCAGGTCGAAGCCGATGTTGCTCAGCTTGATATCAACAAACAATTTGCCCTTTACTATCCAGAAAAAAGGCCCTTTTTCCTTGAAGGCCGGGATTTCTTCGAGACACCAGTAGAAGCTTTTTATAGCCGCTCTATTGCCGACCCGGATTGGGGGATAAAGCTCTCGGGTAAAGCGGGGAAAAATGTGATCGGGTTTGTCTCAGCTCAGGACACGATGACCAATCTGATCTTCCCCGGGCCAGAGGGCTCAGAGTCAACCACACTCAGTCAGAGGTCCTACGCTAATGTCTTTCGCTTCAGGAGGGATGTGGCTAAGGGCTCGACCGTTGGTTTGATAATGGCCGACAGGGAAGGAAAGGGCTATCATAACCGGGTGGCCGGGGTGGACGGCCTGCTTCGCTTTACGGGGTCAGATACTTTGACCTTTCAGTTTCTTGGCTCCAATACGGCTTATCCGGAGGATATTGCCGACAGTTTCAATCAGAAAAAAGGTGATTTCACCGGATACGGCGGGACGATTGGCTTCAGCCATGATAAAAGATCATATTTTTTAAATGCTGAATATAGCTTTGCCGATCCCGACGCCAGGGCCGACCTGGGCTTTGTGCCGCAGGTTGGATATAGAAGATTTGAGGCCGGAGGCGGACTTACTCGCTGGGGGAAGCAGGGAGACTTCTTCAGCCGGGTGACGGTTTTCAGTAACTATGATCAGACCAATGATCATGATGGGAATCTGCTGGAAAGAGAACTGGAGGGAGGAGTCGATCTCGAAGGCCCGCTCTGGTCATATTTTAACTGGGATGTCGGAACGCGAAAAAAAGTTTACCTTGGGCAGTCCTTTAACCAGGTCTTTAATCAATTTTTCTTCAGTATCAGGCCAGCCGGCAACTTCAACTTTAGGACTTGGCTTAGTTTTAGAGATGAAATTGATTATGAAAATATCAGGCCAGGCAATGCTTTTGAGATTGAGCCTGAAATCAGCTTGAGGCTCGGTAAGCGCCTGGAACTGGGCTTGAGCCATATGCTGAGCCGTCTTGGTGTTGAGGGTGGGCGGCTTTTCCTGGCCAATCTCACCCAGTCGAAGCTTTTGTATCATTTTAATAGCCGCACCTTTTTCAGGGCGATCCTTCAGTACCGCGACGTTAATCGAAATCCGGCTCTTTATAACTTCCCGGTTGATGAAAATTCTAAAAAACTTTTCACCCAGTTACTTTTTTCCTATAAGCTCAACCCGCGAACAGTTTTATTCCTGGGCTATAGCGATAACTATTTCGGTTATAACGGAGTCTCTCTGACCCAGTCCGACCGCACCTTCTTCCTGAAGCTCGGCTACGCCTGGAACCTATGAAAATTTTACCAGTTCTGACGCCAGGACCAATCGTCGTCTTTGTCCATAACCAGTTGGGTCATCTCTGACATTTTTCCGTTATCATCTTTCTGGTTAGTGCCAGGGCTGTAAACAATAAATCCATCTTCTTTGGTCCTGTAAATAAGCGATTGCCCGGTGAATGGATCAAGCGGCTCCTCTTTCAGGATGTCGGGGAGAAGGTCTGAAATCTTTTCCGGGTATTTTCCATACTGGTTTCTATAAATCAGACAGGCCAGGCCGATTCGGGCTGCATCTATCATTGCTTCCAGAGTTGCTTCTTTAACCACAACTGTGTAAATGCGCGGCAAAATCAATCGGGCCAGCTTGTATTTCGATGGAATATCTTTCCCGCCGCCCAGAATCATCTCTTTTTCGCTCTTATAAAAGGGCAGCTCGGCAGCCTCGATCATTTTCTGATACTGCTCTGATACCCAGATTACTTCGGATTTCAGAGCAGGCCTCTTCCACCAGTTAGCAAGACGCCCTCTCCACCCGACTGAATTTATATCAGGCAATAGTTCGCCCTTCTGAACCAGTTCATAGGTTCCAAAACAAAAGCGCCCATATTCGGCTTTAAAGGCTCTGACCATGGCTTTTCTCCAGGTTTCAGAGTCGAGAGCTTTCATAATATTGATCAAAGCTGGTGTGGGCACAGGCGCTTTTGCCTCTGACATCAACCGGTTAAGGTTGTAGAGAAGCAGCCTGGCATTAGCCATTGAGATCTGAAAATTAATAAGAAGGGGTTCATCGGAGCAGAGCCGGGCAAAGGCCAGACCTTGAAGCATTTCATCTAGAGCTTTATCTATCTGTTCATCCTCTCCCTTAAACAGGGCATCTATAATAAGCAATCTTGTAGCTTGAATCATCAAGCTAAAGTCCGGCAGCTGGCGCTCAAGCACAGGCTTCTGTAAATCACCATATCGGAAACAAGGCTTAGCTGAAGCTTCGACAATGAGTTCGATGACTTTCCTGTTTCTGTCTAATAGAGCTTTAAGCTTAATCTTATCTTCAGTGCTAAAAGGCTTCCAGTCAGAAAAGTCACTGACCAGGGCGAGCAAACTTTTATCACCCTGCTCAAGAATAAAGAGTGACTCAGCTGCTTTCCACCAAAGGGCACCATTGTCAACGTCTCGACAGGGAGAAGCCAGTTTGGAGATATCAACCAGCCTGCCGCTGGCTTTTTGTTCAGCCAGATAGTGCTCAAGTTTTTTACCGTGGTGGTAATTCAAAAAAGTTCTCACTCCCAGTCCGATGACTATTATGACCAGAAGGATAAGACCAGCGGCAGCCAGTATCTTTTTGACTTTAGCTCCCTTCGCATTAGCTCCCATTGTATTCCTCCTTCATATTGAGGAGATTTAAATACTCTTCAATCTTTTGTTTTCTGGGCTCGGCTTTTTCCCGGATCCGCCTCTTGAAGATCTGTGGGGATTTTTCGAGGTCGGCCAGTTCCGGGACATCAGCCAGGAAGGAAGGCAGAGCTTCTTCGACAATTCCGGATTCAGTGGCCTGATTGATATCCAGAAAAGCACTGAGATACCGCTCTTCAGTCCGGTTGATAAAAAAATTGGCCCCTAAAAAAATGACGATGAGTGCCAGGCAAGCAACGGCGATTTTCCACCTGGGCGGAGTTATGGCCTGTTCCAGCTTTCGCCTTTCCTCAACCCGGCCGAGCAACTGTTCTTTAAAACCGGGCGGTGGGACCTTTCTTCTGAACCTGGAGAGATAAGACTCCATTTCTTTTTCCGGGTCAGTCATCCTTAGCCTCCAGAAGAGACTTCAATTTAGAAAGACCGTAGCGATAGCGGCTGGCCACGGTGTTAAGCGACAGGCCACAGACGGCGGCTATTTCCTTTAAAGTCAGCTCTTCAAAAAACCTAAGGACAATGACTTCGCGCTGTTCTTCGGGCAGGCGAGCCAGGGCCAGTGACAGTGATTCTTTATCGCTCGGGTCAGGACAATCAGTGACAAGTGAGTCGTTGATGACCCGCGCCAGCGCCGGGGCATTTTCAGGGTTTATTTGATTCTGATGCTTTCGCTTTAGAAAACGATTGGCTTCGTTTCTGGCCACCCGGAAAACATAGGGTTCTTCATTTTTTATAAATTTCCAGCGGATAGAATACCTGGCCAAACGCAGGAATACTTCCTGAAGGATATCCTCAGCATCTTCTGCTGAGGCGAGTTTGACGGTTAAATAGTGATACAATTTTTCCCCATAACGGTCATAAAGCTCATCTAATTTCATCTGGTCTTTTCTGACCTTGTTCGTTATATAAGACCCGAGCAGGCGAACTTTTTGTCTAAAAACTCAGAAATACTTTTATCTTTAGCTTGTCCTTTGCCCACGCGATAAGCTTACAAATATCTGCCGATTAAAGTCAAAAAGCCGCAGGAAGTCAGGCGGAAACAGAGGACACTAACTATATTTCCTGTTTTTTTGTCCTCCCGATGATTTTGTCATTAGCGAGCTACAACTCAGGTCAAGATATCACTGCCTGACTTGAAATGGTTGCATCGTAAGTTTCCCATTCAGGTGAAGCTGGATGACCAAATTGATTGTCAACGCAATTGGCGTGCTGGAACACTCCCAGACGGATTTAAATAAGCCTCCTACTCCTTTTTATTTTTACCGCGAAGGCGAAAAATATCAGGAAATCAGGAAATATAGTTTGTGTCCCCATTTTTCATGTCGAGATTTTGCCAGTGAGTGGCTTTGTTCTTGACTTTCTTTTCAGGCAGGTTCTAGCATAGGGAGGGGAGATAAATATGAAAACAAAAAGACTCTGTGCTCTTTTGCTTTTACTGGTGTCGATCATATCCTTAGCTGTTGCCGGGGAGGTATCGAAGCCTTTAGCTGAAATTTACAAAAAAGGCACAGTCCGTTTTGTGCCAGACCTTGTCCTTGATGAAAGCTCTTTGCCGGCAGAGGCCCTTATTGAGAGCCTGACCGATGTCAAATATGACCCGCAGGGCAATATTTATTTCTGTGACTATAAAGCGAATAATATTAAGAAATTTAACCAGGGAGTAAAATTCCTGAAGGCCATTGGCCGAAAAGGCCAGGGCCCAGGTGACTTTAATATGCCTTTTCTCTTAGCAGTGACCGCTGACCGGCTGTTTGTCTGGGATATGGGCAACCGTCGGCTCTGCTCTCTAACCCTCGATGGGGACTTTATAAAATCAATTCCCATTCAGTTTTCTCAGGGGATGCCGACAAAAATGGAGGCTCTGCCTGATGGGAACATCCTCATCGGAATGGAAAGGAACTATCCTAGTGAGGAAAACAGGCCGGGTGATTATTTAATAGAAATCTATTCTCGTGAGCTCGACCATCAAGGCACTTTTTATACTCAACAGGTTTGGACACAAAAAAATATCAGAACAAAAGAAATGAGAATAGCGATAGCCCTGCCCTTTGCTGCTCAGGTATGCTGGGATGTTTCACCAGATGGGAAAGTTATTATTGGCTTCTCGAAAAATTATGAGATCGAAGTTTACTCAAGTGACAGGGGAAAGCTTTTTTCTTTTAAACATGCCTATAAGCCGGTGAAGGTTACGGCGAAAGATAAACAGGAATTCTTTGAAGGCCTTACTTTCTCAGTGGACGGTGTGCGAACAAGCCAGATCCCGGATTTTATTATTAAGAACACGGACTTCCCGGCAGAAAAACCAGCTTTTTCCCATCTCAAAGTTGATTCTGATGGCAACATCTTAGTCTGGCCTTATCGTCCTAAAAGAGAAGAAGAAGGTATCTATCTTGACGCTTTTGATACCGAGGGGAAATTTATTAACCAGGTTCGGCTCATCGGAAATAAAGAAACTCTGGCCAACTTCAGCTGGTCTAAACTTTATCAGGGTACATTCTGGTCGAATGAAGTGGATGAGGCCGGCCGGATAAAATTAATCAGATACCGTCTTTCCGATTAAAATTAGCAGATTTGGGCTGCCCTTTTTATACTATTGGCCGACATTTTTTCAGGTTGACTTTCGGGTGTTTCCATAGGAAGATAAAAAGTCAGGGAAAATAATGGCAATCTGGCAAAATCAGAATAGCAAAGGAACATAAGTCAGGAGAAGGAAGGTAAATAAAAATGACAACCAAATCCATTGGCAAGATTCAGCCACTGGTCTGCTTAACGATCATCCTGGCCTTTTTGACCGTGCCCCTCATGGCCAAAGAGGTTTATCGCGGTCGGATGCTGACAGGAAAGGCACCCGTCGAGCCGGCAGCCGTCGATATTCAGATAGAAATCGAAAGCTGGACGACTCCGGAGGAAATTATTGAATTCAACCGTGTGCTGGCCAGCTCGGGATCTGATGCCTTTCTTTCACTCTTCAATTCCACTAAAAAGGGTGTGGTCAGATTTCTTTACGCCCGTGGTTATAATCTGACCATCCATATGGCTCAGGCTCAGGAAGAGGAAAATGGGAAAAAGGTCATAGTGGTCCTCCGTCGCGAGCCCTGGTCCCAGGGAAGCCAGCTGGGCGTCGGGCGGAACTATTTTATGGCCATTGAGCTGAATCTTAATAAAGAGGGGAAAGGCGAAGGCCGGTTTTATGAAGATGCCCAGATAGAAATGGACGTAATGGGTGGTAAAGTCTATCTCAAGAGCTATGAATCTTCACCAAAAACTATTTCTTCGGTCAAAGAGACGAAGAAGAAATAAAAAGGCAATAACAGAAAAATAATTTGCTTCATCTGTTTTAACACGATATATTCATAGCCGGGAAAAGATAAATATAAATTTAAATTGGCTTTGGGGGTTTGCCTGCCCAGTGTCTCAGCCAGTCGATTCTAACTCAAAAAGATAAAAAATAGGGAATATAGATTATGTCGCGAATTTTTGTCCCAAATTTTCAATTAATACAGGGGAGGTTAAAATGGCTTCAAAGCAACAGCCACATCCCTTGGTTATAATTTTATTCATGGGTCTTGGCCTGGGTATCTTTCTGCTGAGTTCGTGCGGCTCGGGTAAAGAGAAAATAGAAAAAATTAAAGAGGACGGAATTGAGGTCGTCATAAATCACTTAGAGCCATATAAGACTGGCGAGAAAAGCTCTTTTACCTTTGAGAAAATTTGGTCTATTGATACCGAAGAGCCGGAGATTCAGAAGCTTGGCCTGATGGATATTATGGGTTTTGAAGTTAATTCGGCAGACGAGATTTTTGTTCTGGGAAAATTAAGTGGCGAGGGGAATCTCATCTTCAAGTTTGATAAGGATGGAAAGTTTATTAAATCGTTTGGACACCAGGGCCAGGGACCGGGAGAGATAGAAGCTCCATTTCATCTTTCATTGGATGGTGAGGGAAATATCCTGGTCAGTGATTCTTCGAGGCAACTCGTAGTGATATATGACAGTGATGGATCATTTGTAAAAAATCAGGTGATGCCAGCAGGTGGGATGATGACTGCCTCAGGGCCACGAGGGAGGCTCCTTATTATGGGGACGATTGGCGAATCGTTCTGGCTAAAACTCGTGGATTCTGACTTTCTGGAGATTAAAACCATAGATGAATTTATTATGGAGTTGCCCCGGACCGCAAAATTTAGAGCAACTCCACCTATCTTTGCCTGGAGTTCATCCCGGGATAATATTTATGTGGGGAAAGAAGACAGGGGGTATGAAATCCGTGTATTCGATGCGGATGGGCAGCTAATCCGCAAGATTAGAAAAGACTATAAAAAGGTGCCGGTTTCTGAAAGCTATAAGGAAAAAATATTAAAGATGTTCCCGCCCGGAATGAGAGAGATGGCTGTTTTCCCGGATTTCCAGCCTCCCTTTCAATCCTTGATGGCTGCGGATAATGGAATGCTCTTTGTCTGTACCTTTGAAGAAGGTCATAATCCAGGGGAATTCATATTTGACATCTTCGATAAGGACGGTGTTTTTATCGGCAGGACGAGTTTAAATGTTTTTATCTGGGAGGGACATCTCTGGGCACGTCTCAAGGACAATAAATTCTATTATCTTAAGGAGAAGGATTCAGGTTATAAAGAGCTTCTAATTGGCGAGATCAGATGAAAACAGGGGACCAATATATATTTCTTTTTTTGTGGTTTGCCTTTTGCAACTGAGATGCGGTGAGTGGGCGAAATGATAGGAAGAATTCCAAGAAGCATTTAAGATGTGTTCAGCATACAATTAAAATCTAAAATGCGGATGCTGGCTTAAACAAGTTCGAAAATTAGGTCGTCCGGCTGTCTGCTGTTTGGCCCACTCAAAAGGGAAAATTAAAAAATATAGATTGTTTCACCATTTTAAAAGCGATATATTAATCTCGGGTGATAAAAATACAGCAAGAGGAGGTGCGTTTTGAAAACATACCGTGCTTCTGAGAATTATCGTGCTGCCGGGAATTATTGTGGCCAGAAGGTTTTGACCCCGATCATTGTCGTACTCTCCATCTTTTTAATATTTTTTAGTCTGAAGGTTCCGGCCCTGGCTTCGGCTTCGACTTTGGCCTCTACCTCTACAGCCAGTTCAGTCTCAGCAGCTCCTTCGTCTTCCTCTCCTTCTGCTTTAGCTTTATCCTCCGCTCCGCCTTCTGCCCCGACGCCCATGTCTGCCCCGGCACCCGCCTCCGATCCTTCGGCTCTTGCCCGCTCTTCATCCTCTTCTCGTTCTGCTTCTTCCTCCGGTCAGATAGTCGTCAAAAATTCGGAAAAGCCGGAAAACAAAAAAGCCGGTCGTACCATCCGCCTGGAGGAAGTTCTGCGCATCGAAGATGATGGCAAGAACTTCATTCTTCGCCAGCCGCATGACTTTTCTTTTTTCCCTGACGGCTCCATTATCTATTTCGATTTTCCCTATATTTATAAACTCGATAAAGACGGGAAGCTTGTTTTTAAAGCCCTTAAAAATGGTCAGGGCCCTGGCGAGTGCGAGTATCCTGATTATTATTTTATTGATGGGAACCGGCTGTTCGTCCATGCCTGGGTTCCTCCCAAACTCCTCGAATATGATCTTAATGGCAAGTTTATAAAAGAAAAAAAGCTGGCTGACCCGATTCCCTTTAACTTTCTCTGCTTCACTAATGGCAAAATTTACGGCGTGGTGGATATGATCCGGTTTTCTGATTATATCTATCGTGAAGGTACCTTTAAAACGCCTTATGAGCTCCGCGAGATTTCGCCTGATTTTAAGAAAATGCGGAAAATTCATGACATTGACATGGAGCATTATATCAAGCAAGGCCGCTGGTGGAAGCGGGCTTTGTTTGAGATGATACCGTATGACCATTTTCTCTTTTACGTTCACAGTGCTCGTTATGAGATAGTCAAATTCGATCTGGCCACGGAACGGGTAGAAAGGGTTTTTAGCCGTCCCTACGCTTCAGTAAAAATAAGTGAGGAAGGCGAAGAAGAACCGGATCCTTACGAACACGTCTCGAAGCAGCTCCAGCCTCCTCCTGTAGATTATTTTTTTGATCTTCAGCGCCTCCAGATGTTTCAGGATACCCTCTGGGTCAAAACCAGCACCGAAAAGGACGATGGCCAGAAATGGCAGATAGATGTCTTTGATCTCGACGGGAAATATGTTGATTGTTTCTGGCTCGAATTTCCGAAAAAGGGCATGAGGCATTCGTCTCAATTTACCATTTCCAGTGACGGCTTTATCTATGTTACGGAGGAAAATCAAGAAACTGGCCTGATCAATCTGGTTAAATACAAATTAGCCGAGAACAGGTCCGATTAAATTTCAGACACACCGGTTCCTTCAACCAAAAAAAACTTCTTGACAACGGCAGAGGGAATTTTTTACATTAGGGCAGGTATGCTAACGCTAATATAAAATATATTTGATATGTTAGAAAGACCGGTTTTCGAGCCAAAGGGAAAGAAGGACACATCTTCAGACAAGCTCCTCCCTACAATAAGCCCGAGTTTTCGGCTTTAAATAGATCATAAAATTTTAAACATTAAGATGTAAGGTAAAGGAGGTAGGATGACTCGAAGACTTTCGGCAGGCATTCTTTGTGGGTTTATGTTGTGCTTGCTTCTTGTCTCTCTGGCTAACGCTCAGGGAACCAGCCTCGACACAGGTACAATCAGAGGTATAATTCGGGATGCAGAAGGAAATCCTCTCCCCGGGGTTAACATTACCGTCTCCGGCCCAGCCATCATGAAAACTGAGACAGCGGTGACCAATCAAAATGGTGAATTCCGGATACCCCTGCTACGTGTTGGGACATATACGCTGACAGCAGAACTCCCGGGATTCAAGATTTACAAGCAAGAAAATGTTTATGTTGGCCTCAACGCCACAGTCACTCTCAATATTGCTCTGGAGCAAAGCACCATTGCTGAGGAAGTGACGGTAACGGCGGCGGCTCCGACCGTTGATGTCAAATCATCAACTTCAGCTACCAGTGTTAACTCTGATTTAATCCAGAATTTGCCCATTAGCAGGAGTTTGGGGACAATTGCTACTCTGGCTCCGGGTGTGGTCAGCTCAGAAATGATTAAAGGAGGCACAGCGGCTAATACTATCTACAATGTTGATGGCCTTTTTGCCAATGACCCGGACAATGCCGGCATGGGTGTAAATCTGGATGTCAATATCTTTGAAGAAGTGGAAGTGGTGACGGGAGGTGCCCCGGCAGAAGTTGGAATAGCTTCGGGTGGCTATGTCAATGTGGTGACCAAATCCGGCGGAAATAATTTTTCCGGGTTATTACAGGGTTTTTATAACCGGGAGCCATGGACAACCGTCGTTGTTCCTGAAGATCAGCTCAAATCTATGGGGTTGGGGAAGCCCACTGCCGATATTTACAATTATGAGATATCCGGCAGCCTGGGTGGGCCCATTATCAAAGACAAGCTGTGGTTTTTCGCCAATGGTCGCTATGGTGCCTCAAAAAGAAGAAGTGGATTTGTTCCCTGGACTTCTCCTCTCGGCGTATTTTATGACGAGTACGATCGGAAGAACCATAACGGGGGAGGCTTTCTCAAATTAACCTACCAGCCAATCAAAAGACTCAGAATTTCAGTCAACGGCAATTACCGGGCTAATTACCTGAACACCAGGGCCAGTGGCCTGTTTATGCCTTACGACTGTACTTATACTGACGATCCATGGGAAAACTACAATGCTTTCGGGACTATTACCTATATTGTCAGCCCCACCACTTATTTAGAAGCTCGAGTCGGTTTCTTGAAAGTTTCAGCTAACCTGCTGCTCCCCAATCCATCCCAATCTGGAGAAGACCTGAATTATGTTCAGCACAATTATGATTCCTATACGGGCTATTATTTCGGGACAGGGGATAGGACTAACGAGTGGATTGGACGTCCCTCAACCCAGTCTTCTCTGCAGTTTACTCATTTTAAAGACAATTTTCTGGGTGGAGACCATGAATTTAAGGCAGGCTTTGAGCTGGCTACTGGTGCCTGCAACTGGGCCAGCTGGCAGGCTAATCCTCTTCTGCAGTACTGGTATAATGGCAATCCTTATTACTGGCGCGGTCTTTATGGCCTTAATGCGCCTCATCCCACCTATGGCGATGGCCGGATTCTTATTTATGTCATCGGGCAGACTAAGGAAGAATCAATGGCCAAGTCCGCCACAGTACGCTATTCTGGCTTTGCCCAGGATTCCTGGATCATCAAAAACCGGCTGACGATCAACCTCGGCCTTCGTTATGATTACTTCAAGGGCTGGATACCAGATGTTTACAAAGGGAAAACGGCTGGAATTGGTTATTCTTTAGGTGAAGCCTATTTTAAACCAACCTATGGCCTCAATCCTTATGATGAATTCAGACAGCCAGGTGTAAAGCCTTTTATTAAATGGGATATGTTTTCACCCCGCCTCGGGATAACTTTTGATGTCTTCGGTAATGGTAAAACAGCTCTGAAATTTCACCTTGGCCGCTTCAGTGATTGGCTATATGCCTCACTTATAATTCCCTACAACCCAATAAATGAAGATGTCAGCTTCTATGATTTCAACTGGTGGGATGATAATGGTAATCAGAAGCCAGACGAGGCTGGTATTGATAGATACGAGGTTGTAACCAGTCGCAGTCCTCTTTATATGTTGCGTGATTACTGGAGCCAGCTGGCTGATAAGAATATCAAGGGAAGTTATGATAATCAGGTCTCCGTCGGCATAGATCATGAGCTTCTTCCTAACCTTAAAGTCGGTATCAATTACCTTTATAAGGAAAAAAAGAATATGATTGATGATGCTCTGTATGATTTTGAGACCGGCCAAACCTGGTACCAACCGGATAGCGGCTACTGGGTGCCTTTTACCACTACTGTTCCGGCCATAGATCAATTTCCAGCACAAACTGTCAATATGTATTTCATGAAATCAAATGCACCGGAAATGGTCAAAATTCTGACCAACATTCCTGAAGCCTACCGGAAATATTCAGGTGTGGATATTAGTTTTCAAAAGCGATATTCAAATGGGTGGCAGCTGGGTGG
>Ga0209508_1000404_pt1 | contig 46078 bp, 46 predicted proteins | sample AD_UKC129_MetaG_FD_184427 | JGI IMG/M metagenome (GOLD analysis project Ga0209508, IMG submission 184427) | Active sludge microbial communities of municipal wastewater-treating anaerobic digesters from Canada - AD_UKC129_MetaG (SPAdes) (version 2) | ecosystem: Engineered > Bioreactor > Anaerobic... | reverse complement strand
GAAGACCCGCCCGTGAAAGAGGTTGCGCAGGGCGGTATGGATGACGGATATGCCGACCAGAAGGTAGGCGGAAAAGAAGACGGCGTATTCAACCCACGCAAACGGCGTGCGACTTACCCGTTCACCCCAGATGAGGCCTGTTAAGAAGAGCACACCTGCTGCTGCGATTTGCCATAGGTTTCCACTTTTTTCGTCTTCTTCTACGTGCACCGACCCCTCACCCTCCCGGTCGAGGGACCGGAGGCCCGGTTCAACCCGAGCAACGCACTCGCAGGTTCCTTCCTCCGGTCCTCGAGGCGATTTTTGCGCCTCTTCTCTCGCGCGGTTTGAACTCATCTTTCGACCATCCCCATCGCGCAATTTGCGCACAATTTCACCTTACTGCACCCGACACAATCCAAGCCGACCAAAAACAATGCATCTATCGCTGCTCCGCGAAGTGAGCCTGAGCCTCTCGGATCAGGCTCAGGACATGTTCGTCGTCCAAGGAGTAATAGACCATCTTCCCATCGCGGCGATACCTCACCAGGCGCAGCATCTTGAGGAGCCTCAGGTGATGCGATATGGCGGGCAGGCTCATACCCAAGACCGAAGCCAGGTCGCAGACGCAAAGCTCCTGGTGGGCCAATAAATACAAGATCTTCGTCCTCGTCTCGTCCCCAAGCGCTTTAAAGATCTCCGACAGCCCCGCCACTTCCAAAACCTTTTCCCTGAGGCAGTCGAGATTGCCGGAAGGACAAAACTCCTCGCACGGGTCTTCGTTTCCCTCTCGTGTTCGCCGAGACAAAAGCATCACCACTAACTATTAAGCAGCTTTTTAATTGTAGATTAACAAAAGCTCCACCCTTTGTCAAACCAACGGCTACGACGACGATTGCCATTTTTCACGCAGGCCGAACGAGGGCGACAGAACCCTTAAAACGCGGTCGGCGCAGGAGGCTGGAAATGCGCCTCGAGCGGTTCACCCCTATTGAGATGAGGCCGCTAAATCGCACAGCAAATGACACCTGTGGCATTATCACAAATGGGCAAAAGGAGCGGGAGGCGGCCATAAAATGGCTCGATCTCCCGCTCCTTGTTTCTTTACTTCGCCAAACCTAATTCCTTCATGAGGTTGCCCATTACCTCGTCGTCTTTCTCTAAAAACTCGACCGCCTCGTCGCTCGGTATCCAGATGATGCCGTAACCCACCTGGTCCATGAAATTCACAAAGCGCTCACTTTCGACCGCCTTCTTCAGCGCCGGTTCCAAGATATCGACGACGTCATCGGGAAGTCCCTTAGGGCCGGCTATGCCGCGCCAGCAACCGAGGCTCCAGTCGACGCCGAGCTCTTTCAGCGTAGGTATCTCAGGGAAGGCTTTGATGCGCTCATCCGCCATGACCGCGAGCCCCCTGATCTTGCCGGCCGAATAGAGACTCATGCCCTCAGGCAAGCTGCACGGCGCAAAGTCGACGCCACCGCCTACCAACTCGCGCAATCCTTCAGCAGCTCCGGTGGAAGGGACCCAGGTTACGGCATTAGGCGGAAGGCCCATGGAAGATAGCCATCCCGCCATGGATAGATGCCATATGCCACCCGTGCCCGTGCCGGAGGCGCGGAGCTTGCCCGGATTTGCCTTTATCTCATTTACAAGGTCTTCCATCTTGTTCCACTTTGAATCGGCTGCAACCCATATTGCCGCAGGATCATAATTAACCATGCCTATAGGCCTAAAATCCTTGTAGGTCACTTCTGCCATGCCCATCCAATGCATCATGTTGAGTTCGATAGTGATGATGGTGAGCGTATATCCGTCGGGTTGAGCCTTAGCGCCTGCCATATGGCCTATGGCTCCGCTGCCCCCAGTGCGGTTTACCACATTAAACGGGACGCCCAAATCCTCCTGCAGGATAGCGCCTATCGTCCTGGCAACCTGATCCGTTCCACCGCCCGCACCCCAGGGGCAAATGTATTCAGTCAATCTATCATTCTGATGCTCCCGAAGTGCAGGAATTCCACGGACTTTGGGGCTCGCTGGGAGTCAGCCGAAACCTGTATAGTGGTTTCCAGCCACTGGAAACTGAACAACATATCTTTATTGTCATAGGAGGTGTTTTCTTTGATCGAAAAGGAGAAATGTAAACTCTTAGGATTAATAAGGCACCTTCGCGGTAACGCTTACCTCTAACAGCTTACCTAATTTACCTTTCTCACGTCTCACATTTCTTACACCCCTTGACATACCCATTTACGGGTAGTATTTTTACTCATGAAAAGTAGATCCTAAAAACAGGTGGTATTTTGGAAAGCATGTTAGATTCTTTGATCACCTCGCAAACGAGGGTAAAGCTTTTGCTCAAATTTTTCCTGAACCCGGAGAGCAAGTCTTACTTGAGGGAATTGGCCGAAGAGTTCGGCGAATCCACCAATGCGGTCCGCCTTGAGCTCAACCGCCTTGCCCAAGCGGGCCTTTTAACTTCGGCGGAAGAGGGCAGAACCAAAGTCTACCAGGCCAACCCACGTCACCCCCTTTTCCCTGAAATACAGAGCATGGTGCGAAAATTTACTGGGATCGACCAGCTAATCCCGCAGGTCCTTTCTCAGCTTGGGGATGTTCATTCTGCCTTTATCGTCGGCGACTACGCAAAAGGGATAGATTCCGGTATTATTGACCTCGTTTTGGTGGGCAGCGTCGACCAAGCTTACTTACAAAAGCTCATCGACAAAGTAGAGCCTTTGATCCGCCGCAAAATCCGCTTTCTGACTTTAAGCGAAGAAGAGCTTGAAAGGTTTAAAACCACGCTGAGAGTGGATGAAGGGATTGCGTTGATAAGTGATCAGTGACGAGTAATGAGCGAGATGTAAAGAGAAAAACGGGAAATGTAAAAGATTAGACAAAAAGTTAGTAGAGGCTGAGAAACACCAAAAGTAAAGACCTGGACCTGGAGGTTTGTAGCTCTAAAAAACTATGAGCAAAAATAAGGTTTTGGATAAAATTCCTTCTGGTGCAAATGATAGCAACATAAGATTTCATGATTTGAGAAAACTTCTGTTGGAATATGGTTTTTATGAACGAATTAAAGGTGATCATTACATATTCACTAAAGATAACGTCGATGAAATTGTAAATTTGCAATCACTCAAGGACGGTAAAGCAAAATCGTATCAGGTAAGGCAAGTAAGAAATTTATTTTTGAAATATAAATTTCATTTAGAAAAGGGGAATTAAATATGGAAGATTATATAAAATATGAAATGATTATATACTGGAACAAGGAAGACGACGCTTTTATTGTAGAAGTGCCTGAACTGCCGGGCTGTATAGCCGATGGCAAAACCTATGAAGAAGCCATTAAAAACGCTCTAATTGTGATCAGAGAATGGGTAGAAACCGCAAAGGAACTCGGCAGGGAGATCCCTGAACCGAAGGGGAGGTTGCTTTACGCGTAACACAACTGACGTTATAGGATGTGAGACATAATGTGTGATACGTGACGAGTGAATGTGAAAGTGGATGCGAGTGTGAAAGTGAAAGTAAAACGTAAGACATAAGACGTGATGAGTGAAGCGTAAGAAGCACAAAAGATAAAGACTTGATCCCGGGAGGTAAGTATATGAGCAGGCTATTAAACGGTTAGAAAGCAGAGTTTCGTCGCCCACCGCAGGCAACGGGTCAATATACGCAGCGCGCAAAGCCCTTAGCGAAGAAATATTTAAGAAACCGGCGCCCAAGCTACCGCACGTCGCCTATTATTTTTGCCTTTCCTGTTACGCTATGTTAAAAGGGGTTTTCTTGGCCCTGCGGGGGCACACCATGATTACTTGGCAACCAAGCCGCTGACCCCCAGGGCCAGGTCTTTGCTTTTTGTGTTTCTTAGCCCGCACCTGCGCTAACTTTTTATTTCCGAAACTATCTTTGCTCTCTCTCAGTGGCTATAATTTGGGAGAAGAGCCCTTAAGCAAAGTTGGCTTAAGACGAAAGCCCTAAAGTGGGAGGTAAAAGGTAGTGATATTAGAAAAGTTAGCTAAAGATTTACGAATGGAACCAGATGAGCTGATGAAGGAAAGCCTGGAAGTATTCTTGAAGCGTAAACTTAAAATCATTGAGTCTGAGTTGTTCCTTTTGGCCAAGAAATATGGCGTGCTGGATGTTCAGGAGTTTGATAAGATGATCCAAGAGGGGAGGTTCCATGAACGAGAAGCCTTTGAGGACTACTTCAAGTTCGATAATCTTGAGGCAGAAAGGGACCTCCTCTTAGAGCACTTAAAGAGTCTAAAATGATTTCCTTGGAGGATTTGGCGAGGATCGCCGAAATCGAGTTCTCCGATATTGTTGACAATGCCGAGATGATGGATGCTAAGCTGCGCATAATGCTCGCTGACGGCAGCTTTGTGGATGTGTGGCTGTCTAAGAAATTGGCAGGCCGCTTTGGTTTCCATTGGGAGCATAAGGCTGCCGGTCTCTTCTACCGTTACGATAATTTTCCTGACACAAATTGGAGGCATATTCCCACTTTTCCGTATCATTTCCATAACGGCTCTCAAGACAATGTAAACGATTCTTCCCAGTTTAAGCAGGACATTGCGGGAGCTTTTAGAGATTTCATGAACTGGATAAGATCGAAGTTGAGGGGTGAAGACGGAAAGCTCGGGGTCTGATTTTGCTTTTTGTGTTTCTTAGCCTTTACTAATTTTGTTCGTCTTACCCATCGTATTTTGCGCCTCTTCACGCCTCACTCATTACGTTTTACTCTCACCCTCACACCCACTTCCACATTTTTTCACTCGTCACTCATCACCTAATAAACTTTGGGGTTCAGGTCTTTACTTTTTTGTCTTTCTTAGCCTCCACTAAGTTTTTGCGATTGCCCTCACCTTCACCCTCCACACCCACACCCACACCCACTTTCTAAAAAGAGAGCCATCGCGAGATTGACATTCCCTGCCCCTTGTTCATAGAATTGATGCGGCTTGAAACGTTGCCGAGACTTAAATATGTCAACTCGAGGAGGGCGCATGTAATGTCGGAGGGAGCTTACAATGCTTTGATCATGCACGAAAATGACAACGTAGCCACTGCGATCAAAGATTTGGAGGCAGGAGACATAGCTATAGCCAAGGGCGAATCGGGCACGTTTGAGGTGAAGATCCTCAAAAAGATCCCCTTTGGCCACAAGTTTGCGTTAAAGGACATCCCCGCCGGTTCCGCGGTGACGAAGTATGGCGAAACCATTGGCCTGGCTACGCAGGATATAAGAAAAGGAGACCATGTCCACGTCCATAACGTGGAGGGAACGCGCGGCAGAGGAGACAAAGTTAGACAGGGGGCACATTAGATGAAGATAATGGGATATGTAAGACCCAACGGGGCCGTAGGAATTAGAAATCACCTTTTGGTATTGCCATCTGTAGTGTGTGCCAACGATGCGGCCAGAAAGATAGCGGAGCAGCTGGCCGGTGCTGTGTGGGTCGATCATCAGCACGGCTGCGCCGAGCTTGCGCCCGATGCCGAACAGACCCGCAGGACGCTTGCAGGGTTTGCCAGCAATCCAAATGTGGGGGCGTGCATCATCGTGGGATTGGGCTGCGAGGTGGTGAACGCCCATGGTTTGGCGGAGGCTGTGGCAAAAACTGGCAAGCCAGTTGAGTGCTTCGTAATCCAGGAGGTAGGAGGCACCGTAAATACGGTCGCAGCGGCGGTTAAGGCGGGAAGTCGAATGCTAGAGATGCTCTCGAAGCAAGAGAGGGAGGAATGCGACCTCTCGAGCATCACCTTGGCGCTCGAATGTGGCGGCTCTGACGCCTGTTCCGGCATTGCGGCCAATCCCGCAGTGGGGGCGGCGAGCGACATGCTCGTCGAGCAAGGGGGAACTTCCATCTTGTCCGAGACTCAGGAGCTGATAGGCGCTGAGCACCTCTTGGCTAAGCGTGCCGTCTCTCCGGAGGTCGCCGAGCGCATATGGTATATCTGCAAGCGCGCCGAGGAGGGGGCGCTCAAGATGGGCGTGGACATACGGTACACGAACCCGGCCCCCGGCAACATCGAGGGGGGCATAACGACGCTTGAGGAAAAATCCCTCGGCTGTATCCACAAGGCAGGTCATACCCCGATTCAAGAGGTGGTCGAATACGCCGAGGCGCCCAAAAAGAAGGGGCTTGTCATCATGGACACCCCGGGCCACGATGTGGAATCGATCACCGGCATGGTAGCCGGAGGTGCACAGGTTGTGGTCTTTACGACGGGGAGGGGAACGCCTGTGGGTTGTCCTATAGCTCCAGTCATAAAGGTCGCGAGCAATACGACCATGTACGAGTGCATGAGAGACAACATGGATATAAACGCCGGCGAGATCGTCGATGGCGAAAAGAGCATCCGCGACGTGGGCAAAGAGATCTTCGACGAGATCATAGCTGTATGTAACGGCAAGAAGACGAAGGCCGAAGTCCTCGGCTTCGGTTCCTTTGCCGTAAATCGCATAGGGCCCACGCAGTGATCGAACTTTCACCGCAGGTGGCAAGATGAGGGCATGAAAGAGGGCCTGGGCCGCATCGCACCCAGTGCAATTGGCGTAAGGCGAGAGGGGAGGGGAAGGGAAGGGCATGTTGAACAAGGTGGAGCCGTTTTTCGTCTCTGCGCTGGAGGATATGGAGCATTCCGGTCGACGCAAGGGCAAGGAGAACATCGTCGTGGGCGTTAAGAGGCCGGAGGGGGGCAAAGGACCTCGCTATTTGGTCAAGGGGAAAGAGGGACATGAGTTCATCAGGATGAACTCAAACTCCTATCTGGGGCTTTCCTTGAACGAAGAGCTCCTCGCCGCCGAAGAGGCCGCATCCAGGGCGTACGGAGTCGGGCCAGGCGCAGTGCGCTTCATAAGCGGCACATACAAGCCCCATAGGGACCTTGAGAAGAAGTTGGCCGCTTTTCACGGCAGGGAGGAAGCGATGGTTTTCAGCTCCGCCTACTCGACGGTCGTAAGCATCCTCCCCTCGCTCGTCACGACCGAGACTGCGGTGATAAGCGACGAACTGAACCATAACTGCATCATTAACGCCATAAGGCTCTCAAGGCCGAAGGATAAGGCGGTATATAAGCACCTGGATATGGCCGAGCTCGAAGGGTGCATTATAAGCTTCATAGAGCAATCGCGTCGCCTTATCATCGTGACCGACGGCATCTTCAGCATGCGAGGCGACCATGCGTCCTTGAAGGCGATCGCGGACCTCGCACAAAAATACGATGTCCACTTTCCGGAAGGTATTTTGGTGGTCGTCGATGACTCGCATGGCGTTGGGGTCTTCGGAGAGACTGGGCGAGGGACAGAGGAGTTCACGGGCGGGCGCGCCGATATCCTCATCGGGACGCTGGGCAAGGCCTTCGGTGTCAACGGGGGTTACGCCGTTTCGAGCGATGCGGTCATTACATACCTTAGAGAGACCGCCCCTATGTATATCTATTCTAACCCGATAACGCCTGGCGAAGCCGCCGCCGCTCTCAAAGCCTTAGAGATCCTTGAGGGCCAGGAGGGGAAGAGGATTTTGGCTCACCTCAGGGCCATTACGGAGCGCTTCAGGAGCGCAGTCTCGTCATTAGGCTATGAGGTCATAGAGGGCGATCATCCGATAGTCCCCATAATGATCAGGGATACGAAGAAAACGGCGGAACTGATCTCCTTCCTCGCCGAGCGAGGGGTTCTGGCGACGGGCATGAGCTATCCTGTGGTGCCCAAAGGCGACGAGGAGGTCCGTTTCCAGGTGAATGCGGACCACACGGAAGCCGATATAGATTGCGTCGTGGAGGCACTGAGGGAATATAGGCACAAAGGTGGATAAGCTTTCTTCTAATAAATAAAGGCACAAGAAAAAGACACAAGCGATAACCGCCTGCGGCGATGTCGTTTGCCTTTCTGTACCGTCTACGCAGTTTTACCCTATCTCTTAATCCGTCCGGTTGTTTATGCTCTCGGTATAGGGGGTATGTTCGATGAATAAACGGTATCTCGCGTTGATAGCTATGGTGGCTGTATTCGCTCTCAGCTTCAACGCTTTATATGCGCCGGTCGCCGGTGCGCAAGCGTCACAGGATAAGGCGAACGAAAGCCACCCTTTGACTCTTGAGGCTCTCGAAGCTCAAGTGTTTGAGAAGGCTCGCCAGCTCGCGCTGGAGCCTTATCAGGAGCCTTCCGAGAAAGCACCTGACTTCTTGAAAGGGCTGACGTATGATCAATGGCGCGACATACGCTTTAAACCGGAGAAGGCCCTTTGGCGGGACGAAGGGTTACCTTTCCAGCTGCAATTCTTTCACCTTGGCTTTTATTACGAGTATCCGGTAAAGATCAACGTAGTGACCGATCAGGGCATTATGCAAGTTCCATTCTCTCCTGAGCTTTTTGACTACGGCAAAAATGCGTTGCCCAAAGAGGAATTGGAAGGGTTGGGTTTCGCCGGCCTCAGGGTCCATTATCCTGTCAACAGGCCTGATTATCACGATGAGCTAATCGTCTTTTTGGGCGCGAGCTACTTCCGTGCCCTCGGGAAAAATCAACGTTACGGAGTCTCTGCGAGGGGACTTGCCGTGGATACGGCTTTGCCTAAGGGCGAGGAGTTTCCCCATTTCAAGGAATTTTGGATAGTAAAACCAACCCCGGATGCCAAGAGTCTCACTATCTATGCATTGTTAGATAGCCAAAGCCTCACCGGAGCTTATAAATTCTTCGTGCAGCCCGGCGAAAATACGGCTGTAGATGTGAAGGCGGCGGTTTTCCGCAGGAAAGACGTAGAGAAAATCGGCATAGCCCCTTTGACCAGTATGTTCTACTACGGCGAGAACAGCCGCAATCGCCCCGACGACTATCGCCCCGAGGTTCACGATTCCGACGGCCTGATGATAGCGCTCGGGAACGGAGAGTGGTTGTGGCGGCCGCTGAACAATCCTCCTCGCCTTGCAACCTCCGCTTTTCAGGCCGAAAAACTCGCGGGCTTCGGCTTGCTCCAGCGCGACACGAATTTCGACCACTATCAGGATCTGGAGGCGCGTTACGATCTGCGCCCCAGCGTCTGGATCTCTCCCAGGGAGGATTGGGGAGAAGGGCATGTGGAGCTGATTGAAATACCCACTACATGGGAGACTACGGACAATATCGTAGCATTCTGGGTTCCCAAATCGCTGCCGGCGCTGGGCGAACCCGTCAGTTTCTCCTACAGGATGAGTTGGTACTTACCAAAGGGTTCGCCTCACGGCGGAGGTTATGTGGTGGCTACCCGTACGGGAAAGGGAAAAGATGAGGGCGTAAGGCGATTTGTCGTAGATTTTGAGGGAGGAGCCCTCAATGCCATACCGGCCGATGTCGGTCTCACCAGCGTGGTTACGGTCACAGAGGGTATGGAAATTTTGGAGAAGATTCTGATGAGAAACGAGGTTACAGGCGGGTGGCGCCTCGTCCTCGAGGTGCGCCCCGCGAAGGGCGGCCCCATAGAGCAGCTCATCCCTGAGAGGAGGCCCAGAGTCGAAATGCGGGCCTTCCTCAAGAAAGGCGAAGACCTGCCCGATGTCCTCACCGAGACGTGGAGCTACAGCTACCAACCGTGACGGGGCACGAGGTTTTCTGCATGGATAAGGTCTGGCATGAAGCCGAGAAGCGGATTTTGCTTTACATTTGGGCCATAGGTATTGTGCCTATCGCTTCTCTTAAACTTGCCATTGAGGCGGTGAATCGCGCACTTTCTCGCAAAGACAGCTCGAATCCGGTCAAAAAAGCTGTAGAAGAAGTGCGAGCCCTCCTCCGCGAAAGGAACGTCACCATAAAACATCCGAGATGGCACCGTTTGGACGAGTTGGCCTCGCCGCTGCTTTTGACCGAAGGGTGTGGAGGAATCGCGTCAGCGCCGCCGTTGAAGCGCGCCTCTATGGCTCCTAAGGGGTTTGAGCTGGGCCTGCGCAGTCTCTTTTCCGCGAATAGAGAGGTTATCGACGAAAAGCCGCCACTGTGGGAGCGCGCAGCCGGTCGCAGGAGGTTTTTGCTCACCGTCCTTGTGGTGATTTCAACTTCTGTGGCGACTTCTATCATGGGAGTTGTGATGCCGCACAAGGGCGGGGCGCTCCTTGAGCCCCTCATGATAATAGCGTTTGCGGCGCTTTTTGCGTGGATATCCGTGGGTTTTTGGACAGCTATAGCGGGTTTTTTCACGATTCTTAAGCGTTTTGACCGTTTTGCCCCTATGATCGAGCTGAAGGAGATCTCGCCGGACGTGCGCGTCGCAGTGTTGTTTCCCATTTTCAACGAGGAGACCGAACGCGTCTTTGCAGGGGTTGAAGCGACATATCGTTCCCTTGAAAAGACCGGCGAGCTCGAGCACTTTGACTTCTTCGTGTTGAGCGACACTAACGACCCCGACACATGGATATCGGAAGAGCTGGCGTGGGCTGAGGTGTGCGAGCGCCTCAATGCCGTGGGGAAACTCTTTTATCGTCGCAGGTGGAGAAATACGAAGAAAAAGAGCGGCAACATCTCCGACTTTTGCAGAAGATGGGGCAAGGATTATCGCTACATGGTAGTCTTCGACGCCGACAGCGTAATGAGCGGAGAGGCCTTGGTGAAGATGACGTGCGCCATGGAAGCAAACCCAAAGATCGGGATATTGCAAACGGCTCCGAAGGCTGTGAGGAGGCGCACCCTTTACGGTCGCATCCAACAATTCGCGAGCCACGTCTATGGCCCGCTTTTTACGGCCGGCCTCCATTTCTGGCAGCTCGGCGACGCGCAATATTGGGGGCATAACGCCATTATCCGCGTCGAGGCGTTCATGAAGCATTGTGCCCTCCCCAAGTTGCCCGGAAAGCCTCCGTTGGGGGGAGAGATTTTGAGCCATGACTTCGTTGAGGCAGCGCTCATGAGGAGGGCCGGCTTCGAGGTCTGGCTGAGCCACAACCTTCCGGGCAGTTACGAGGAGGTCCCTCCGACGTTGTTGGAGGAGCTTTCGCGAGACCGCCGGTGGTGTCAAGGTAACCTCCAGCATGTGAGGCTGTTTATGCTGAAAGGGATAATCCCGACTCATCGTTTTCTTTTTTTAAACGGCGCCATGATATACGGCTCTGGCTTGTTATGGTTCTGTTTCATATTGATGAGTTCGCTCGAGGCCATCTTGGAGGTTTTGATCGAACCTGTCTATTTCCCAGCGGAGCACGCCCTCTTTCCCCAATGGCCCGTGTGGTATCCTCGGTGGGCGTTGATACTCCTGGTTACGACGTTGATCATTCTCTTTCTCCCAAAGCTCTTGGGTGTCTTTTTGGTCTTGATCAAGGGGGAGGCCCGTCTTTTCGGCGGTGTGAGGAGGCTTTTTATGAGCATGATCCTCGAGGTGCTTTTTTCCATCTTGTTTGCCCCCATAAAGATGCTATTTCACAGCAAATTTTTCTTTTTTGCCCTCTTGGGACAGCAAGTGGGGTGGGGGCCTCAGGAGAGGAGCGACGTGAGCACCGGTTGGAAGAGGGCTTTGCGCTTTCACTGGGGCGGCACTTCCATGGGACTCCTGTGGGGAACCTTAATATTGATCGTGAACCCCTCGTTCTTCCTGTGGCTCTCCCCGATAGTGGCCTCCTTCGTGCTCTCGCTGCCGCTTTCGGTGTGGACGAGCAGGGCTACCGCGGGTGAGGCCTTCAAAAAGAAAGGGCTTTTTCTGACCCCTGAGGAGACGAGGCCCTCTCGGGAGCTCGACCTCTTAGAAAAAGCTGCCTCAAGGGATCTCCATCTTCCCGAAAGCGGATTTCAGTCCGCTGTTTTAGAGCCGTGGGTGAACGCTTTTCATAGAAGTTTATTGCGAAAGAAGGGCAGGATGTTAAAAAGAGAGGAAAATCTCCTTGCGCGAGCCCTCGAAGTCGGCCCCGAAGGTCTTTCGAGGGCCGAAGTCATGATGATCTTGAAAAATCCCAGCCTGCTCTTTGCGATACACAGGGGTGTTTGGGAGGCATCAGGCGGCGATATCGGAGAAAGGTGGATGTTTCTCGGGACAGTGCGGGCGTGGCCTTATATTTAACGTCCGCACCGCCTTGCGACCTCATATCCCTTTAGGTCGATCCGGCAGCGCAATCCGCTTCGGACTGCGGCTTCCAATATTCTCACCCTCAGTTTGCCCGCATAGCGCTGGGCCTCGCCGCGATCGAAGAAGATTTTTCTCCACAGTGGCAGTAACTTAGGAAAACGTTTCGCCAAGAGCGGGTAGCAGGCGCGCCAAACGCCGCTCCTCGCGTGAACTAGATCCACCCAGAGGCCCTGAAGGGGCAATCGGCGGATGCGCGCGAAGAGCGCACTCAGGCTGTCCACGTCATCGCCCAGGCCTGGCAAAAGAGGCGAAAGTGAGAGGTATACAGGGATGCCGTATTGCGCCGCCTCTGCGAGGATCTTTAGGCGCTCTTCGGGGGGCGAAGCGCGAGGCTCCCATAACAGGCTTAATGGCGGCGGGGTGCTCAGCGAGACGCCCAGCGTCACCATGTTCCGATATTGGCTCAGTACGTCAAAATCTCTCCTGATCAGGTCTGATTTGGTCAGACAGCGGAGTGGGAACCCCCCTTTTAGCAGAATCAGGAGGCACTCTCTCGTTATGCCAAAGTGCTTCTCCGGCCATTGCCAGGCGTCGCAGACCGATCCGACCATGACTTGCTTGGGAGGGTAGCGCTTAACCTCCCTCGCCAGCACGTTGGGCATGTTCGTCCTGGCGTGGCAATACGTCCCCCATGGCGGCGGATCGTCCTCGAAACGCTGCATCATGCGGCAATAACCGTACACGCAAGCATGCAGGCAACCGCGGTAAGGGTTCAACGTATATTCATCCCAGGGCGGGCGCTGTAGCGCGCTGCGGCAGGTTATCTCTTCTATTTTGACTCCTCCGCGAGACGCAGGGGAGCCTTTATTTTTGGCGACGAAGAGCTCGAGTTGTCTCATCCCTCGCTCCTTTGCTCATCCGAGGCATGGGTAGGAGCCCAATAGGCGGAAACGGGCACTCCTGCTTTTAATTTTCTCCAACGTCTTTGCGACGACTTCGTCGCTTGCGTCGCCCTCGAAGTCGACGAAGAAGTTGTATTCGAAAGGGTTGCCCGGCAGCGGCCTGGATTGTATCAGAGTCAGATTGAGCCTCGCCTCATAAAAGGGTTCAAGGGCCTCAAATAGCGTTCCAGGCTTGTGGGGGACGTTGAAGAGTATAGAGGTTTTGTTTCGAGGGAAGGGCTTGTTGGGTTGCCTCCCCACGACCCAGAAGCGGGTGGTGTTGTGGGGTTGGTCTTCTATATGTTCCATTGCGATATCGAGGCCGTGAATTTCAGCAGCGAGGCGGCTACATATCGCTGCTTTCCCTCTTTGCCCCTTCACGGAGGCCGCCGCAGCGCTCGTGCTCGAGGCGGGGATTTGTCTGGCGCGAGGGAGGTTGGTCCCAAGCCAAAGCCTGCATTGGGCCAAGGCCTGTGGGTGAGAGTGGACTTCGTCGACCTCATCGATGGATGTTTGCCATGTGGCCAGCATGTGGGCTATGGGCAGCCTGACCTCGCTCAATATGCGTATGTCTTGGGGGGCGGTCGAGAATGCGTCGAGCGAGGCGTACACTGTGCCTTCTGTCGTATTTTCGACAGGCACGACCCCTAAATCCGCCCTCTCTCTTACAATGGCATCGAAGACGCCCTGTGGGCCATCGACGAAGACTACATCTACATGAGAACCCAATGCCTTGACCGTGGCCTCTTGAGAGAAAGAACCGGCGGGCCCCATGCACGCTGCCCTGAGCTGCCTTTGGACCGCCCTGCACAGAGAGATCACCTCTCTGTATATGGCGTCCAGCGCCTTCGCGTCTACATCCGGGCAAAGGTTGCGCAGGCGCTCCATCAGGGCGAATTCGCGCACGGGATCGTATATGGCTCCCTCTTTCATCCTCCCCATAGCCTGCGCAACTTCGATGCGCCGCCTCAAGGATTTTGCTATCTCCTCGTCGATCGAGTCTATCTCTCTTCGCAGCTTCTCTATCTCTGTCATAATCTTTCCTCCTAAAATCGGTTAGCGCAGCCGCGGGCGGACGATGTCGCTTACTGCTAAACTCTCGCCATCTGCTATAGAGACCGCCTCGACTATGGCCCAATCCTCGGAGAGGGATACTACCTCGACGACGGCGATGCGGCTGGGTATTTTAACCGTCGTGCCCTCTTTTGCGTAGACCTCCTGCACGCGATATGCGTCGAGTTTGTCTTTTTCCCTTAATCCCTTTGCCATGCCTATATTCACGAGGTATCTATCGCCTCTTCCAGATTCTTGGGGCATGATCCTCACGATGCGCCCTTCGAGCTCGAGCATCTCGGAAGCTCCGTTTAAAAAGAGATCGCACAGCTCCTCTATCGTTACTTTACAGGCGGCCCAATAGGGGGATCTCTCGAACTCATCCCAAGTGAAATGCCCCTGCGGTTTTGCCTTGAATTCAGGGGTCCACCTATCAATTTGCTTTTCTGCGACGTGGGAGAATAGGAAATTTCCGCGGCCGTCGTAGGCTACCAATCGAACGAGGGCCCTTCCCTTCATTTGGCTCCCCAAGACATCGCTTTTAATACGCCTTAGCTCGTGAAGGGTGAGCTCTGCTGTCAAGTCGACTTCGTCGGAAGTGGTCTTGCTCTTGGGGGAATATACCTCAAGAGAAGGAAAGCGCCTCAATAGGGTTGCGAAGGTTTCGGCCGTTTCGGTGGGCAAGGGATCCGATGGGTCAAAGCGGTTTCTCCATACGGGAAAGCCCGACTGATTCTCAGCTTTCGGCACCAAGACGCCGATTGCCCATTGAGAAGCCCAGGCTTCGGATGTATATAGCAAAAGCAGGGCCGAGAGTGCGCCGAGCAGTTTTGCCCTTTTCATAAAAGCTTCAACTCCTCGTTCACAGATCGAAAGAACTCGTCTATGTCGGCATCCACCCTCAGCGCGACTCGGCTTGAGGGGAGGTAAAACTCCGAGACCTCTCCCTTGTTGACCACCACGATCTCGCCCGACGTGGCAGATGGTATCATCGCTGCCGGCGTCACCACGAGCGATGAACCTACGACGAAAAAGAAGTCAGCCTTTCTGGCCAAATCGAAGCACTCGTCTATGTGTTTTACGGGTTCACCGAAGAAGACGATGTCGGGCTTTATGACCCCACCGCAATTGTCGCACCTCGGGATCTCCTCTTCGAATGTCATCCTCTTGCTCGTCTCGTAGTCGAAAGCCTTGCCACATTTCGTGCAATGGCTTTCCCAAATGCCACCGTGAATCTCATATACCTTGCGTGAGCCGGCCCTCTGGTGCAGCGCATCGATGTTTTGGGTTACTATGCCCAACAGTTTGCCCTTCTTTTCTAAGGCGGCGAAGAAAAAATGAGCAAAGGTGGGCTTCGCGGCATCGAGCGCCTTCAAAAGCTCGCGGTGAAATGAGTAAAACAAAGAGGGATCTCGATAGAAATACTCTATATCAAAGATCCTCTCTGGGTCCGGTATACCTGCCCTTTTGTAAAGCCCTTGAGGTCCTCGGAAATCGGGGATCCCGGCGTTCGTGGACATGCCGGCGCCGGAGAGAAGAGCTATGGCATTGGCCTTTTTGATCATCTCAGCGCACTGGCTTGCCTCCTGTTGCAAGGCTTTCACCCCCTGAAGTTATTATAATGATTTTCACGGGAACGATTTACGAAGTAGGATAGCGTCAAAGCCAAACGGTGGTGGCTGTTTTTAAGGTCTATATGCAGTAAGTTTTCCAGATCATTTAAATAATTGCGTATCGTATTATAATGAAGGTGCAGAACCTCAGCTGCTCGTTTTGCGTTGAAGTCGCACTGGATCAAAGAGCAGGCCAACTGCAGGGCGCTGATCGCATGTCGGCCCGGCTTGGATTCCAAAAGGGGCTTCCAGTAGCGCTCCCACAGGGATTCTGCCTCTGGGAGCCTGCCCAGGTTTGAAAGTAAAGCGTAAAGGGCGAGTTCGTAAAAGTGGTAAACGCCTGCAGGCGCATCGAAATTCCTCACCCAATCCAAAGCCCCCTTGACCTCCTGATATGAGCGATAAATCTCCAGCGGTCCAGAGGCTTGTGTCCCTATCAGAAACCATAGGCCCTTGGCTTCTGCCAGCGCCTGAAGCTCCTCTTTTTTGTATTCCCTTACATCCGCGATGATCACCCAGGAGTTTCCCATGCGGTACGCGAGCTTAAACGGAGGCGTCCAGCGATGGATGTCATCTCCTGAGGTGGGCACTCCCAATATGACCGACGAAGGGAACGACAGGTTTAAGCCCAACTGTTGGGCCCGTTCGTTTATGATAGCGGAATTGTTGTAAAATCCCAAGCACAAGTTTTCCAAGAAGCGTTCCCGTCTCGCCACGTCCTTGTTCGATGCGTAGACGGCCTCCAGCGCAAGAGCCCGCAAAAGGCTTATGGCCCTGATCATCAGCTTATCTTGGTGTTTTGAGGGTGACCGCTCGCCTGGTGCCAATATCACTCCCAACTCCATAGGTGTCTCGTGAGGGATGCTATATGTTGCCATCCACCTAGGCGGAGAATTTTTGATCAGTCTCAACCCTACGGACAAGGGCCCTCTTTGCGACACTTGAGCATCGCCTTTTTCTCCTTGCAGAAGAGCGGCTGCATCTTCTGTCTTCTCGTTCACCTCTTCGATGCTGCCGTTTGGGTGAAAGATGTGATATAAGCCCAACTGAGGCGATCTCGCGAATATTTTACGCTGTACCTCGGCGGCAAGTGATAAGAGCAACTTGTAGGTATCGGCCAATTTGCCGGCCAATAGCACTTCGCTCATGTTTTCGTCCTGTTCCGTATGCCTTCGTTGTCCTTCCTGGATGAGCTGGCGGCAGACTACGTCGATTACGTCCGACCATCTATACGATACGGGGATCTCGATCAGCGGAAGGCCAAATTCGTCGGCCTTATCGATCGCCTCTTGCGGCAGTTGCGGCAAAAAGCGGTCCAGTTTGATTCCTAAAGCCGCGATCTCTTTGCTCGAGACGTCGGATAGGAAGTTTAGGAAAGCCTTGGGCTCCTGCTGAAAGACGAAACCGCTGCTCAAAAGCAGTTCGCCTCCGCGCATCCAGCGGTAGCCGTCTGGCGTATCTAGCACGCTGACGGCTGTGATTTCTTTGTTCAATCCTTCGCTTCCGGCTGCCAACTTGAAGTCCTGGAAGAAGTCTCTCTTGAAAAGGTCCGCTACTTTCATTTTCGCCCTCCTAGGTCACGCCTTTGCGGTCTGTGTATATAGATCACCGGCAAGGAGGTAAAATGTGTCACTCATTGCCATTTACACTCATGGTCCCTATGCATATCATAGTAAACAGCTCAGCTTTTATCTTATGGTTTAGAGATTGATATGTCAAATGTCGCGCTTGTTATAGACGAAAGCGTTTTTTGCTCTCTTTGGCTTGTGAATTATGTCAGCATATCATAACATAGCGTTTCTTCCAGGGGCCCTCGCGGAACTGTAGTACAATTTTTATATCCAAATCTAAAGCGCGTAGGAGGCATCGGAGATGGCCAAAACGTTGGAGGATTTAGTGGTATTGGACTTCAGCCGAGTGCTGGCGGGCCCTTTTTGCACTATGATGCTTTGTGACCTCGGAGCTACGGTCATAAAGGTAGAGAGGCCCGGCGGTGGCGACGATTCCCGCACGTATACCCCTTTCGTTAAGAGCGAAAGCGCCTATTTTATGAGCATCAACCGCGGCAAGAAGAGCATAACGTTGGACTTAAAGCACCCAAAGGGCAAAGAGATCGCCGTAGAGCTCGCAAAGAGATCTGATGTCTTAGTAGAGAACTTCAAACCGGGGGTTATGGACAGCTTAGGCCTCGGTTACGAAGCGCTGAAGGAGATAAACCCGCGCCTGGTTTATGCCTCGATCTCAGGCTTCGGATATACCGGCCCCTATAGCGAGCGCCCCGCCTACGACCTCATCATCCAGGGCATGGGCGGCATCATGAGCATAACCGGCCCTGACGAACATCACCCGACCAAGGTGGGGAGCTCGATCGCCGACATCTTTGCCGGCCTGTTCGCGGCCATAGGCATACTCTCCGCCCTCCACAATAGAGAACTCACCGGCCGCGGGCAGTGGATTGACGTGGCCATGCTCGATGCCATGGTAGCGGTGCTGGAGAATGCCGTATCGCGGTATTTGGCCACAGGCAACGTCCCCAAGCCTATAGGCAACCGTCACCCTTCGATAGCGCCTTTCTGCTCCGTCGAGACAGCTGATGGATTTATAAACATAGCCTGCGGCAACGACGAGCTGTGGCGGCGTTTTTGTCGCATCGTCGGGCTGGATCGCCTTGCGGACGACCCCCGCTTTCTCACGAATGCGGACCGCGTCAAGAATTTCTCGGAGTTGGAGCCCCTCATAAACGAAGCCACTCGCAAGAGGTCATCGACTGAGTTATTAAAACTCCTGGAAGAGGCAAAAGTCCCGTGCGGTCCGATAAACGACATAGCCTCGGTAGTCAAGGATCCGCAGGTGGCCGCGCGAGAGATGCTTGTCGAGGTCCTTCATCCGGTCGCCGGCGCTTTGAAGCTGCCCGGCGTGCCGATAAAGCTTTCAGATACGCCGGCTTCTATAGCGGGGCCAGCTCCCTTGTTGGGCCAGCACACGGAGGAAGTGCTCAGCGGGATGTTGGGCATGGGACGTGAAGAGATTGAAAAGCTCAAGGAAGAGGGCGCGATTTGAGTTTTATAGGAAGGAGCTCTGATTGGCAGATGGCGCCGCTTCGCCTCGTCGTTGTAGAGCGCCATAAAAGCGTGATAAATCTACGAAGCAGAGCGGGGAGACGGTACAGCGTCGTTACCAAGGGTGAGGATATGGGGCCTCGGTCTATATTGTCTAAGCGCCTCCCCGATTGGAGTATGGGCGAAGAGGTGATGGTTTTCGCAGAGGCGTTACCCGTGTGCTACGACCCGGAGATCCCCAAGACCCCTCCGTCGAGGCGATGGCGCCCTCTCTGGTTTGAATGGCTCGACTTCTTGGCGGAGCCCCCGCTCGACGTCGTAGGGAAAGAGCTCGCAAAGGGTGACCTTTCTTCTGTCGCGGGCTTGGGTCCGGGTTTGACGCCTGCCGGCGACGATCTCCTCGCCGGTTATATGACTGCGACCAAGTTGAGGGGCGAGACGGTGCCGGCTCAAATTTTTCCCAAAATGGACACTACTACATGGCTCTCTTTCGATATCCTCCGCGATGCCTTTGCCGGCTTGGTTTGGAGGCGCATCAAAGATCTCTGCGATGCCTTGGCTGGTGAGGGGGTGTCCTTGCTCGAAGAGAGTTTGACCTCTTGCCTGGCCATGGGGCACACATCCGGTAGGGCGTATCTCGCCGGCATGGCCTTAGGTTTTGAGGCTTAATTTGTGAGGTGGTGATGCTGTTGCAGCGAATTCACGTCGAAAAAGGCGCGTATTACGATAGCGTGACGCTGATGCTCGTGGCGAGGGAATTGCAAAGCATGGAGGGAATAGAAGAGGCGTCTTTGAACATGGCCACCGAGGCCAACCTGAAGATTTTGGCCGCCGCCGGATTTGGCGTGTCAGACATTCAAGCTGGCCAAAGCGATCTTCTGATCGCCGTCCGCGGCGACGGATCGGTTTTAGAGGCGGCGATCGAAAAGGCGCGCGAGCTCCTGAAGAACCCGCCGGGCCGCAAGAGCACCCCAGGTGAGTATAGGCCTAAGAGTTTAGACGGTGCCCTTTCTATGCTTCCGGAGGCCAATATGGCCCTCATTTCCATAGCGGGCCGCTACGCCGGAGACGAGGCCGACAAGTGCCTCGACGCGGGGCTTCACGTGATGCTTTATTCGGACAATGTTCCCATAGAGAAAGAAATATCGCTGAAGAACAAGGCCAAGGAGAAAGGTCTTCTCGTGATGGGCCCGGATTGTGGTACCGCTGTGATCCGAGGGGTCGGTCTCGGTTTTGCGAACGCCTGTCCCACCGGCCCGGTGGGGCTGGTCGCAGCGGCCGGCACCGGTCTGCAAGAGGTGCACGTTCAACTGGCGCGCAGGGGCGTAGGCGTGCTCCATGCCATCGGCACCGGGGGCAGAGATGTGAAGGAAGAGGTAGGAGGCATCACGTTTTCGATGGGTTTAGAGGCGTTGCTTTGCGATGAGGAGATCCAGGTCGTAGTGCTCATCGGCAAGCCGCCAGCCCCGAGCGTAGAAGAGAGGATATTGAGAATCCTCGAAGGCGGAAAGAAACCGGCAGCGGTGGGATTCATCGGCGGAAAGGCCTCGGGCGATAAACCTCCCCTTTACCTTTGTAGGGAACTCGAGGAAACGGCGGCCGTGGCTGCCGCGTTGGCAAATGGCAAAGACCCTTCGTCAGCCAGAGAAGAGCTTTTTAAAAGCTATGAGAGACTAAAAGAAAAGGCTGCACCCATGAAGCGCAAGGGCTTCATCAGAGGGCTTTACTCAGGCGGCACCCTCTGCTACGAGGCGCAACTTATCGCTACGGGTTTGATAGGCTCGGTTTACAGCAACGCGCCGCTTGCGTCCGAGATGAAGCTCGCCGATAGCCTCAAGAGCCGGGGTCATACGATGGTGGATTACGGAGAGGACGAGTTCACCCAGGGCAGGCTTCACCCTATGATGGATAGCACCTTTAGGGCTGAGAGGCTTCTATCTGAATCGCAAGATCCCGATGTTGGGGTCATACTCTTCGATTGCGTCCTCGGTTACGGGTGTCATCCGAACCCAGCGGGTCAGATGGCGGAGGCGGTCGAGAAGGCGCGCAAAAAGGCCGGCGGGCGCATAGCCTACGTGGCTTATGTCTGCGGTGTCGATGCTGATCCTCAGGGCGCGACCGAGCAGCGCAAAATACTTGAGGAAGCGGGCGTAACGGTTTGCGACAGCAATGCCGAAGCTGCGCGTCTGGCATGTTATATCGTGGGGTGAGGGAGATGACGGTAAGCGAACTGCTCAAAAATGGACCTAAGGTGATAAATATAGGCGTCGAGCAGTTTTATGAGGATTTAAAAAGCCAAGATGTGCCGGTAGTCCAATTGGATTGGAGGCCGCCGGCCGTTAACTCGGAGTTGCTTTCGAAGCTGCATCGCCTAAGAGGAGGCGGCAAATCTTAAATAGAGGCAATCAGGTAAATAAAATTACAGGAGGTTGATGACAGATGGCGAAGAAGATCTACGACCTTTCCCAGAAGTTGGGCATCGACACGCAGTTTTGGCCCTTCTACCCGCCTTTTGAGGCCAAGTACTTCAAGAGGAAACCGGAGCACGGCGTAAATGCCCAGTATATACAGACCTCTAACCACATAGGAACGCATCTCGATGCTCCTCATCATTTCGTCACCGCCGGCATCACAGTTGAAAAAATCCCCTTGGAGTGGCTCTATGGCCCCGGCGTTATCGTCGACTTGCGAGACGCCTTGGACGACTTGGATGTCTACACGCCCAAGATGATCGAAGATCGCGTGGAGGTCCGAGAAGGGGACATATTGGTGCTGAACACGGGTTGGCACAGGTTTGCCCCCGACGGGGCCGAGCCGGATGAGGAGCGTTACATTTTGAGGCATCCGGGCGCGCATCCGGACATGGTGAAGTGGTTGCTGGACAAGAAGATACGTCTATGGTGCGTAGATGCGGTATCCACCGATCACCCGATGAACTTGCCCATAGGGAGGTTCTTGGGCAAGGGAACGTTCGGCCAATGCGACAAGGTTCGCAAGATCTGCGAAGAGAAGTTCGGCGGCAAGGAAGGCGTTGAGAAGCTGTTCCCTGAGGATCACTATCAGCTTACCCACAACGCCCTATTCCGCCACAATTGCATCCACGCGGAAAACCTCGGCGGAGACGATATGGATGCGCCGGAGATCCAGAACAAGAGGCTGACCATCGGCTGCTTCCCGTGGAAGTTCGAGGGAGGGGAGGCTGCCTTCTGCAGGATGGTAGCATTCTTGGACAGATAAGGCGATAGACAAAGGGGGAGGAGATGGGCGTTCCCTCCCCCTTTGTCAGATGGAGAAGCGTTTGGAGGGGGTTTCATGAGAGAGTTTATTGCGGCAGGTGTCCAGCTTGCTCCTGTGCCAGGGGATGTCGGCGCGAACATAGAGAAGGCTTTAAAGGCCCTGCCCAAGGCCATCGAGGTGGGCGCCGAGCTGGTCGTTTTTCCAGAGACGGCGACCACGGGCTTCGATACAGGGCTTTCGAAGGAAGAGCTGTGGGATTTGGTCGATTTCGTCCCCGGCAAGGCCACAGAGAGGATCCAGGAGGCCGCAGCCAAATATCGCATTTATATCGTATGGCCCACCTATGAGCGCGGTAAAGATAGGGGCGTAGTCTACAACAGCGCCATCTTGATAGACAGAAATGGCGATATCATCGGCACCTACAGAAAGACCCACCCGTTCCCGGGAGAGTTGGTCGAATTCGGGGGGTGGACCACGCCGGGCGATCGCGCAGATGTCTTCGAGACGGACCTTTGCACCCTGGGAATGATCATCTGCTACGATGGCGACTTCCCAGACCTTTCCACTACTTTAGCCTTAAAAGGGGCAGAAGTAATAGTGAGACCTTCAGCACTGCTCCGTACGTATGATCACTGGTGGGCCACCAGCTTTGCCAGGGCCTACGACAACCACGTATACGTAGTTGCGGTGAACGCTGTGGGCGGCGATGGCGGCGGCAATTATTACTTCGGCCACAGCATGATCATAGCCCCGAACGGCTGGAAGCTCGCCCAAGGGCGGTGCGCCGAAGAGGTGGTCTACGCCACATTGAAGGAAGACGCGTTGAAATACGTATACGGCGGCATGACAACCCTACAATCTTTCGATCACCTTGAGGATAGAAACTTGAAAGTATATGACGTGACGAAGCCGGGGAAGTCTCGATTTGAGCCCGGCCGCCACGTAAGGGGAGGTGCATGATTTGATCGATTTAGAGAAGGCCAACGAGGAAGCGCTGAACAGGCTGCTCAGCGCTCAGCCGGTTTTGGTGGATATGGGCATAGCCAAGGATACGATTCCGGGGCTCAACGAGAGGACCTTCCTGCACGCTGGGCCGCCCATCGATTGGAAAAATATGTCCGGCCCAATGCGAGGAGCCGTCATCGCCGGCATACTCTTTGAAGGATGGGCCAAGACGCCCGAGGAAGCGGAAAAGCTCGCCGCAAGCGGCGAAATCGCTTTTGAACCGAACCACCACCATCATGCCGTTGGGCCTATGGCCGGCGTTATAACGCCGAGCATGCCGGTATTCGTCGTGGAGAATAAGGCCTTCGGCAACAAATCCTACACGAACATAAACGAGGGCTTGGGGAAAGTCATGCGCATGGGCGCCTACAGCGAGGAGGTCATAGAGCGCCTTCGCTGGATAAAGAGAGTGATGTATCCGGCGATGCAGGCTGGCATCAGGCATGCTGCGCCCGACGGAGGAATAGACCTGAAGTTCATCATCGCGCAGGCGTTACATATGGGAGACGAGTTGCACAATCGCAACAAAGCTGCCACGTCTCTGTTTGTGAGGATGCTCGCGCCGCACATGATAGAGGCTGCGCCGGTCGTCAAAGATGTGGCGGATGTGGTGCGCTTTTTGGACAGAAGCGACATCTTCTTCGTGAATTTGGCGATGGCTGCGGCCAAGGCATCTCTCGAACCCGCTCACGGCGTTGAGGGCTCGAGCATGGTGACGATAATGTCGCGGAACGGCACGGAATTCGGCATCAAGGTATCCGGCCTCGGAGATGACTGGTTCACTGCGCCGGCGGCTGTCCCAGAGGTGCTCCTATTCCCAGGGTTTACCAAAGATGACGTAAATCCGGACATAGGCGACAGCGCCATCATGGAGACGCTTGGCGTGGGAGGGTTCGCTCTGGCTGCTGCACCGGCGATAGTGCAGTTTATCGGCGGTTCGCCCCAGGACGGCGTCAACTATACCATGGAGATGTACGAGATAACGGTCGGAGAGAACAACGTCTATACGATACCTTACCTAAATTTCCGCGGCACGCCCACGGGCATAGACATCCTCAAAGTGGTGGAGACCGGTACGACTCCCATCCTCGATACGGGTGTGGCTTGTAAGCGGCCGGGCGTCGGACAGGTTGGAGCCGGCATAGTCCGTATGCCGATGGAGGCGTTCGAGAAGGCGGCCGAGCGCTTCGCCGAAGTGTATTTAGGTTGAAATATATGCACCTGCGAGGGAAGGGGGTGATGTATTGCAAAAATAGCTACCTAATCTCGATTTATCCCTAATAAAAAGGGGGTGTGGAGAGACATGGTGGAAGAGTTCACTGTAGTCCCTAAGGGTTACAAAGAAAACCCCGATTTGATGCCAATTCCGTCGAGCCAAAGGCATTATGGTACGCGCACCTTCTCCTTCATGATGTTCAGCCTAAGCGCGAACATTCCCCTTTTCTTCCTCGGTCCTATGGCAAAAAGCCTCGGTCTCGACATAGTTCAGGCAGGTGTAGGTGCCTTTTTGGGCAATTTATTTGCCGTAATCCTCGCCTGGCTCATAGGCGTAGCGGGGGTCAAGTATGGCATCACGTATCCCGTGCAGCTAAGAGAGTCCTTTGGCTTCAAGGGCGCTCATGTGCCCCTGGTCTTGAGAGGGATTTCCGGCACCGTGTGGTTTGGCATAGAGATATATGCCGGCTCCCTTGCACTGATGATCATATTGCTGATGGCCCTGGGTGTCCCCTCCGACGAGCTCGTGGCGACAGCCATCCGCTGGATACCCATAGCCTGTGTGCTGTACGTGCTGTCGTTTATATTGGTCATGAGGCATGGGTTGAAGGGTATCGGAGCGGTGGCGGATTGGGCAGGTCCCATCTTGCTTCTGTATTTTATCTGGCTAGTCCTATTTTTGGCGACGAGGGAAGAGTTTTCGCCCAAAATCCCGGAGATCTTCGAAAGCAGCGCGGGCTACTTTAGCGCCAGTTTTGGCATATACTTGGCAGCTCAGACCAATTGGTGGGCGACCATTGCCCTCAACATTTCCGATCTCTCGAGAGGTATAAAGACTGGGACGCCGCGCGCCTTGCCAATAGGGCTATTGACAGGCATCGTTGGTGGCATGACGTTGGGCTCTGTGCTCGGTCATGCCGCGGTTACCATGACCGGTGTGGTGCTGCCGCAGGAGATCATTTTGAAGTTTGCGCCCGGCGTCATCGCAATTCTCCTGGGGCTTTTCTTCTCCTTCCTGGCACCGTGGACCACCGACCTCACCGCAAATTCCCCACCTCTAATCGACTTGATCATGGTCGAGGGCAAGCTCTCGTGGAAGACGTCTACGATTTTTGCGGGCATCGTAGCGTTCTTCATCGCCCCGTGGTGGGCCGTGGAGAGCGGTCCCGATTTCGTCAACTATATCACCGCTTGGGCCTCTAATTACGGCATCCTCTTAGGTCCCTTGGCGGGCATCATGATCGCGAACTTCTGGGTCACCAGGAAGGGGCACTATGACATACAGAGGCTTTACACCTACGGGCCAGAAGGTCCTTGGTACGCCAATGGTTGGAGCAAAGCTGCCTTTGCATCTCTCGTCCTTACCTGGGCGCTTTGTTACATCATAGCGTATCCCACTGGTCAGATCGCATACCTCGCAGGCGTTCCGTTCCCTGGAGGAGTTATAACATATCCCGCCGTGGCGATCTCTTTCGCTCTTTATGCGCTTTTGGCGAAGGCCTTTGGGGAAGACAAGGTAACGCTTTTTGAAGCTGCGTCCGGTGCAGAGCCGTTAGCCTAATGGAGTTACGCGGTTTTTGAGCATAGATAAATTGCCGCCATTTGAAGCTTCAAGTGGCGGCAATTAGCAAAAGGGGTGATGACAAGTGATAGCCTTTGAATTGGAGCGACCGCGGTCGCTCCAAGAGGCGATATCGATTCTTGAGAAATTCGGCAGCCGTGCCATGCCCAAGGCCGGAGGCACAGATCTGCTCATGTGGATGAAAGACAGGCTCGTGACGCCGGAGGTGGTGGTGGACTTAAGCCTCATACCGGACTTGGCGGGCGTGAATCTCTCTAAAGATGGATTGCGCATAGGCGCAATGGCGACCTGCACGGAGGTATTGGAATCAGCCGCGGTAGAAGACCATTTCCCGGCCCTCCGCGACGCTTGCCTTTCGCATTCAGATTGGTTGATCCGCAACAGGGCTACCGTAGTTGGAAACGTCTGCTCGGCTGTGCCCTCTGGCGATGTAATGCCGGCGCTTTACTGCTACGATGCGACGATCCGCATAGTCGGACCAAGGGGTGAAAGGTCTATCCCCATAAATAAATTCATCTTGGGACCTCGCAAGAAGGACATGATCGCCGGCGAGATCGTTACGCACGTCTTCCTCCCTCTCCCCGAGGGGAAATCGTCCGGATGCTACCTGAAGCTAGGGAGGAGGAACGCCCTCGACCTCGCCCAGGTCGGAGTCGCTTGCGTTGCCATAGACGGTAAAAATGGCAGGGAGTATCGTCTGGCCTACGGCGCTGTAGCTCCGACGCCCGTGAGAGCACTCGAGGCCGAAAAGGCGCTCCAAGGCATAAAGGCACCCGACGATGCCATTCTCGAAAAAGTTTCCGCCCTCGCCAAGGAGGCCGTGAAGCCTATATCTGACGTCAGGGCGGGCGTGGAGTACCGCCTGGCCATGGTGGGCGAGCTGACCAAACGGGCTATCGATACTTGCGTCGAGCGCCTCAAGGAGGAATAGCGCCATGACAAAGAGAGAGGTGCACTTCACCCTAAACGGGAGGTCTGTGACATATGAGGTGGAGCCCAGGACGACGCTCCTTCGGGCATTGAGGCATCACGGAGTAACGAGTGTGAAGAGGGGGTGCGAGGAGGGCGAGTGCGGCACATGCACAGTGCTCTTGGACGGCGTTCCAGTGAAGTCGTGCACGGTCTTGGCCCTTGAAGTAGAGGGCAGGAGCGTGCTGACCGCCGAGGGGCTTGTGGGCAAAGATGGAAAGCTCCATCCCGTACAGCAGGCCTTTGTAGAGGAAGGCGGCATCCAATGCGGTTTTTGTACCCCAGGCATGGTGCTTACGACCTACGCGCTGCTCAAAAAAAACCCTGATCCCTCCGAGGACGAGATACGCCTCGCCTTGGCTGGAAACCTCTGCAGATGCACTGGTTATGCCGGTATATTCAGGTCCGTCAAGCGAGCCGCTGAGTTGCTCAAGGATCAGGCGTAGGAGGTGATGACTGTGGAAAAGAAGAGCATGATAGGCGCCTGGGTCACGAGGGTCTACGATCCCGAAAAGGCCGCCGGCACGTTGAAATTTACCGATGACTTGAGCTTTGGACCAGAGCTGCTGCATGCGAGGGCGGCGAGATCTACGATACCATGCGGAAAGATCGTAAATATTGACTACAGTGAGGCGCTTAAAGTTCCGGGCGTGGTCAAAGTCATCGTGGGAAAAAACTTCCCCATACATTTCGGCATATACCTTAAAGACAGGACGGCCATGGCCGTGGAAAAGGTTCGCTACATAGGTGAGCCGGTGGCGCTCGTGGTGGCAGAGAGCGAGGACGCCGCGGAAGAAGGAGTGCTCAAGGTTAGGGTGGAATATGAAGAGGAGACGCCGGTGTTCGACGCAGCGGAAGCCATGAAGGAAAACGCCCCTTTAGTACATCCCGACCTCGGCAGCTATGAGCACGTCTCCTTCGTGACACCGGTGCCGGGAACGAACATAGCCCAGCACTTCAAGATCCGCCGCGGAGACATAGAAAAGGGTTTCGAAGAGGCGGACCAGGTGCTCGAAGAGAGTTTCTCCTGTCCGCAGATAGCCCACGCTTTCTTGGAACCGCATGCCTGCATATGTCTGCAGGATCCTGTTAGTCAGGAAGTGACCATATGGTCGACGGCCCAATCGGCCTTCACGTTGCGCGAGCTCGTGGCGAAGGGGCTCGAATTACCGCTCCATAAGGTGCGCGTCATCGCTCCTCCCATCGGAGGCGGCTTCGGCGGCAAGGCTGGGATCACTGTAGAGCCTCTATGTCTGGCGGCCGCTTTGGATCCTGACATAAAGGGGAGGCCAGTGAAGCTCTTTGTGCCCCGAGAAGAGGTCCTCACCACTTCCTGGGTGCGTCAGGGATGGAATACGAAAGTGAAGATGGGCGTAAAGAAAGACGGCACGATCTGTGCCATGAAGGTAGAGCTCGTCTTCGACACGGGGACTTCCGCCGAGTACGGGGCAAACCCCGTGAGGAGCGCCGGTTACACCTCCATGGGCTGCTATTATGTCCCCAACATATGGACTGACAGCTACGGCGTTTACACGAATAAGCCCTTCGGCGGCGCCTACAGGGGCTTCGGCCTGCCGGAGCTTATGGGAGGCCTCGAAGCGGTAGTAGATGCCATAGCATACAGGATCGACATGGATCCCATCGAGTTCCGCCTGAAGAACCTCCTAAAACCTGGCCTTCCGACCTGCACGGGTATGCCCATGCCGCCCCATGCGCTGGATAAAATCATAAAGAAAGTGGCGGAGAAGATCGATTATCATCGAGAAGAACCGCCCGTCAGGAAAGGTTGGAAACGGGGTAAAGGCATCGCCTTGGCCATAAAGGCTCCGGCAATGCCTGCCGATGCGTCGTCTTCGGCCACGGTCGAGATTTTGGGAGACGGCTCGGTCAAGGTCTTGGCCGCAACCATGGACATGGGACAGGGTGCATACACAGCTTATGCCCAGATCGTTTCGGAAGAGCTCGGAGTGCCCATGGAGCGCGTGAAGTGCTACTATCCGGACACGGCCGCTCAGCCCTACGACTGGCAGACCGTGGCGAGCCGCTCGCTTTGGTCGATGGGCATGGCCATAAAGCGCGCCTGCGAAGACGCGAGGAGCCAGCTCTTAGCCCTATATGCCGAGTATTGGCAGTGCAACCCAGAAGAGATTACGATCGAGGACGGCATCGTGAAATGCCCCAAGTTGGGCAAGGCCGAGCCCATCGATGAAAAGACGCAGAACGGCTTCAAGATGCCAGACGGAAAGTATAAGGGTGGCCCTATCATCGGCAGGGGGCATTTTGTTCCTCCCGATGTGGTTTATCCGGACTTAGAGACGGGGCAGTCTGAGAAAAGCGTCGTCCACTTCACCGTTGGCGCCGTAGGAGTGGACATAGAGGTGGATCCCGGCACCGGCGAGATCGTCGTCAATAAGGCTGTGGCTGGTTACGATGCCGGTAGGGTCATCTCCCCTCTAAACGTCAAATGTCAAATAGAAGGTGGTACCGTCCAAGGGTTGTCGGCGGGAATGTTCGAGGGGATCTACTACGACAAAAACGGAAAGCTTCTGACGCCGGATTTTACCGATTACAAGATCGCAACGACGATGGATGTGCCGTGGGAAATAGAAAGCTTCTGCGAAGAGACGCCGGAGGACCCGTCTCCCTACGGCAACCGCGGTGTGGGTGAACACTCCATGATCTCTCCCGCTGCCGCCTTGGGGAACGCGCTTTACAAGGCGATCGGAATCAGGATCCATCAATATCCCTTCACGAGGGAACGCGTCTATATGGCGATCAAGGCCGCAGAGAGAGGAGAAAAAGACTTCTGGGGTTAGTCTGGGTTTTTGTCGTAGCGAGCTAAGATGCCGACAAGAACACGATGGTGGCGGTTCCTCAGCTCCTGTGATATAAACACGGTGAAAGGCTGAGTTGTCTTTGAGGAAAGGAGGTGCCGCCACCGTTGTAATGTGCGAGGAGTAAGACGAGAAGGAGTATACGAAGGTATACGAAGGAGGTGCTGATTTAATGGCGAGAAAAAAGATAATCTACGGCGTTTTAGACAAGCCTCCGCTTCCCATCATGATCTTAGCCGGGGCACAACACGTGCTCACGCTCTTCGGCGCTACCACCTTGGTGCCCCTCATCTTCGGCCCGGCCATGGGGATGTCGACAGCGCAGTTGGGGTTTTTTATCTCTTGTGTATATCTGGCTATGGGGATCGCCACCTTGATTCAGACTCACCCGAAGCTCGGTTCCGGCCTTCCCATAGTTCAGGGTTCGTCTTTCAGCTTCATTCCTCCGATCATGACCATAATCGGAGCTTACGGGGCCCTCGGTCCAGAGGGCATCATGCAGTACGTGGGCGGCGCTCTGATATCCGGCGGGATCTTGCTTTCCGTCATCGGCTACAGCCGTTTGATAGGTGTAGTTAGGCGGATTATAACGCCCGTTGTCATCGGGCCGACGATAATGGCCATCGGTTTTTCGTTGGCGGAAACGGCAGTTGGCCTCAACGCCGCAAATTATTGGCCGCTCTCGCTTTTGGTTGTAGTGTGTATCTTTCTCTTCAGCCTCGTGAGTCGTAATCGCTACCTTAATATATTTGCAGTTTTAAGTTCTATTGTTTTAGCCTATTTGGTGGCTTTGGTCGGCAGCCTCGCAGGAATTTTCCCTGCTGGTCACCCTGCACATGTCGACCTTACTTCGGTTGCCCAGGCTCCGTGGTTTCGTTTCACCGGGCTGATGCCGTGGGGGCCGCCCAAGTTCAGCTTGTTGGCCTTCGGGGCCATCATAGCCGGTTTCTTCGCCGTCACCATCGAGTCGATAGGCGATTACCATTCTTGTTCCTATGCGGCAGGCTTAGACGATCCCACGCCAGACATGATCAGCCGTGGGATCGGCGCCGAAGGGCTCAATTGTGCCATCGCGGGATCTCTCGGCGCGGTCGGCACCACTTCCTACACCGAAAACATAGGTCTCATCGGCCTGACGGGCGTGGCCTCGAGGGCTGTGGTCCGAACGGGTGCGATAATCCTCATCTGTCTTTCTCTCATAGGCAAACTTGGAGCCCTCATAGCCACGATTCCCTCTCCCGTCATCGGCGGGGCCTATATCGCTCTCTTCGGCACGATAGGCGCGCTGGGCATTCAGGTCCTCATGAGGGCGGATATGGGAAGCCAGCGCAACGTGCTCATCGTCGGTTTCGCTTTCCTCATGGCCCTGGGCCTGCCGCCGTGGGTGGAAGGGCAGCAGGAAGCCTTTTTCGCGTACGGAATCCTCGGACAAGTTCTTTGGGCAATTCTAAAAACCAATATGGCGGTGGCCGGGATATGTGCGGCCCTTTGCGACAGCTTGGTCCCAGGCACCCCAGAGGAGCGAGGGATAGGAGTAAAGGCTAAGTAGCTCACGGGTTCACAACTCGGCGGTTGTATCGGAGAGGCAAGTTCCCCACTTTGCCTCTCCGGACTTTGCTGTTTTCAAGATCGGGGGGAAAGATGTGGGAACGTTTTTAGAAGTGGCGAAAAAGCGACGCAGCGTCAGATCGTATAAGCCCGACCCAATCCCAGATGAAATTTTGAGCGAGTTCTTAGAGGCATTTAGATGGGCTCCCTCGGGCGCAAATTCGCAACCGTGGGAGGTTGTGGTGACGAAGAATAAAGCCACGATAAACGCTATAGCCGACATATTTATCGAACAGTACGAAAGACAAAAGCTCAAAGATCCAGACTTTCCGGGAAACCGCAAGGAATACCTGAAGGAAGTGCCAGTTGTCGTCGTAGTTTGTGGCGACCCAAGACTAAAGGACGCGTATCCCAAAGCGCTCGGCGATAGAAGAAGAAATGCCATATATCTATTCAGCGTAGGTGCTGCTATAGAGAATTTATTGCTTTCCGCTGCCGAGCAAGGCCTTGGCACGGTATGGATAACGCCAGAAGAGGAAGACGAGGTCAAGCTAAAAAAATTGCTCTCCATACCGGAAGCTCTTGAGGTGTGGGCCTGCATACCCGTGGGTTGTCCGAAGGCTACGCCTGGGTCGCGTCAAAGGAGACCTTTGGATGAGTTCGTACACTGGGACTCTTTCGATGCTGAGAAGCTTCGCTCGAATCTTCAGATTCGGGAGTTTATCGCGACAGGAAGGGCAAAGCTCATGTATGGTCCTGGCCGGAATAAGCCGTCACATTCGGACGATGGAGGTGACAAAAATTGAAGGAATCGTCGACTTACGACATCGCGCAGAAGGGCAATCGCGACGATGAGGCGGTTTGGGAGGAAAGGCCGGAGATCGTCACTCCCATATTGAAGATAGACGAAAGGCCCGCCTCGTGGTGGGAGTGCCTGCTCTACGGCTGGCAGCATACGCTGGTGGATATATCGCCCTTCGTATTGCCGCTTTTAGTGGCTACTGCAGCCGGACTTTCGGAGGCAGAAGGGGCCATATGGGTGAACAGAGGGCTTTTTACCATGGGCATAGCGACGCTCATTATGACCGTCTTTGGCAACAGATTGCCCATAATTCAAGGGCCCTCAGCCACGCTGACCGGCGCTCTATCTTCGGTCGTATCGCTATATGGCATGCCCGCCATGTGGGGCGGCGTTTTAGCGGGCGCCTTGATGGAGATGGTCATAGGTCTGTCCGGCGTTCTAAGGCTCCTGCGAAAGGTCTTCCCCGTGGCCGTATCCGGTGTGGTGGTTATAACTATAGGTTTTTCTCTGGCCAAGACGGCCACCATTTGGATCGTGGGGAAGGGCGACCCTGTAAATTTCGCTTTAGCCGCCGCTACCGTCCTTTCTATATTTCTCTTGCAATTTTTGGGCGGCAAGGCTGCGGGTGGGATAGTCTCCAGAGGTTCGATATTTTTTACGATTTGGATCGTCGGCTTGGGTTTGGCCGGGATCATGGGTCAGGTCAGATGGGACATCATAGCCTCGAAGCCGTGGTTTGACCTGCCGAAGCTCTTTCCCTATGGAGGGCCCGGCTTCGGTTGGGAGTTTGTGGCAGGGGCGATAATAGGGGCCTCGGTAGGCTATCTCGGCTCTATACTGGAGTCCTTGGGGGATTATGCGGCTGTATGCGCCGTGAGCGGCGAGGTCTATAAAGTTAGACATATGAATAGGGGCATAGCGGCTGAAGGGTTCGGCTGCCTCATAGCGAGCCTCTTCGGGGGCATCCCCGTTACCAGCTATACGCAGAACATAGGCGTTATCGCCACGACCAGAATAGCCTCCCGCTTCGTCGTTCAAATCGCAGCGCTGATATTGATGCTCTACGGCCTTAGCCCAAAGGTGGGCGCCCTCTTGGTGGCAATTCCGAGATCGGTGATAGGAACGGTCTTCTTGATAGTGTGCGGAACTATAGCCGTTTCCGGTTTGAAGCTCGTGACGTCTGCAAAGTTGGATACGGCCAACACGTTTCTCGTCGGCACGACGCTGATGCTCGCTATCAACTTGCCCGTATGCGCCACATATGTCGTCGGCAGCTGGACGAAGACGCTTCCCCCAATAGTCCAGCTTTTCCTGACCAATTCAGTGGTCATAGCTGTAGTGGGTGGCATAGTGTTGAACCTTCTAATCAACTTTATCTTGGTGCCGCTTTCCGATAGGAGGTAAAGCGAGGCATGACGAAGCTCTTCTCGAGCGCGATTCGATATGCCGAATTCATTTTAGGTTTTCGTCGCGGCGAGGTCTTTTCGAATGAGGGTTGACCCGGTCCTGTGGGCGGCGGTGCTGGCGGCAGGAGAGGGGAAGAGGATGGGCTACGGCAAAATGCTCCAGCCCATTGCGGGGAGGGCGATGCTGCTTTGGACTTTGGAGGCAGTCGTCGCAGGCGGCGTGTGCGAAAGTTCTCTCATCGTGGTGGTCGGATACGACGGTGAGAATGTGGCCGATCTCGTCTATTCAGCCTTTCCGAAGGCTGCGATCGCGAGGAACCCCGACTACCACAGGGAGATGTTCTCTTCAATCAAGGTTGCGGCCGAGCGCATCCCTCCCGCGACACCGCTGCTTTTGGCCTTGGGTGACCAGCCAGCGGTGAGTCCTAAAACGATTGAAAGATTAGTTTCGGAAGCCGCCTGCGGAAAAGTCGTGCAGCCCGTATACGAGGGAAAGGCTCATCATCCCCTGATCCTGCCGCCGCACATCGTAGATGCCGTGAAGAGCTCTCCCGTATATGGCACGTTGAGGGAGCTCTTGCCGCCGCTTTCCGAACGGCACTTGGTGGCCGTAGACGACCCGGGGGTCGCATTGGATGTCGATACGAAGGAAGACCTCAAGCGCGCGGAATCGATCCTTGCATCTCGAGTGCAGCCGTGAGCGGCGAGCGCAGCGCCTTTATGTCGGCACCTTTTTCTGCGGCTATTATCTCAGCGAGGATCGATATAGCTATCTCTTCGGGCGTTTCGGCCTTTATTGGCAAGCCTATGGGCGCATATATTCGGTTTAGGTGCTCTTCGGATACGCCATCCTTGAGCAGATTCTCTTTCATCACGGCTATTTTACGCTTGGAGCCTATGACGCCGAGGTAGGCGAAGGGCTTTCCCTCCAACGAGCGCACCACTTCGCTGTCGAGGGCATGCCCTCTGGTGACCACGACGACGTAGCTTTTGTCGCTTAAGCGTATTCCCCTATCCAGTGCCTCTTTCAATGGCAAACAGACAGTGCGCCCCCAGGGGATGTTGTCCGGATTGGCGAACTCCTGGCGCTCGTCCCATACGGTTACCCTGTAGCCGGTGATCGTCGCCGCGTGGGCCAAAGCCTTCCCCACGTGTCCGGCGCCGAAGATGACGATCTCTCTCGCTCGCCCTATCACCTCGAGGAATACCGCCGCGCTTCCCCCACAGGCGGCGCCTTCCTCCGCAGCTTCCGTCGCCGTGAACGACTCTCTGTACAGGCGAGCGCGGGCATTTCCCTCGAGCAACTTGAGCGCTTCGGCGATGACGTGATGTTCCAGTATGCCTCCTCCTATCGTTCCGACTATGCTGCCGTCAGGGAAGACCCACATCTTTGCCCCCATGCTTCGCGGGGTCGAACCTGTTTCCTCTACGACGGTGCAGAGGACTCCTTCGGGTCCCTCTTTTAATGCTCTATCTACGGCTTTGAGGATGGCCTCGTCCATCGAAATGACCCCTTCTTTCGGCGATTTGTAAGCCTATTTTAGCATGGCCATTGTACAATGCCTTTTGGCTCTGCCTGCCTTGGGCGAACTCTCGGGCGGCGAATCCTGCGCGGCAAATGTACAAGTGTATAATTTCAGACAGGGCCTATAACTGCAAGGCAAGGCTACAATTTCTCGAAACAGGATGGAGGAAATTGCCGTGCGAAAGTTCCTTAAGGCGCCAAAACCGATCCTCGATGCCTGCAAAGAAAAGGAAGATGTGAGAGTCACGGTCGAGGATATAATAGCGGCCGTTAGAGAAAAGGGAGATGCGGCTATAAAGTTCCTATCTCAGAAGATCGACGGCGTAGAGGATCTGTGCATCCAAGTGCCCTCCGAAGAGGTCGCCAGGGCCTATCGTTCAGCCCCGGATTCAGTAGTAGAAGACCTGCGCTTTGCGGCCAGGCAAATCCGCGACTTCGCCCGAGCTCAGTTGGAATCCATCAGGCCCTTGGAGGTCGAAATCCTCCCTGGCGTGCACCTCGGCCACCGGGTGATCCCGCTTGCCTCGTGCGGAGCCTATGTCCCGGGAGGACGCCATCCCTTGCCTTCGTCGGCGTTGATGTCCATCATTCCGGCGCGAGTCGCCGGCGTAAAGCGAATAGTGGCCTGTTCTCCCCCGTCCCGCGATATCCGTGGCATAAATCCGGTGACTTTGGTGGCCATGGATATAGCCGGGGCCTCCGCTATCTACGCCATCGGCGGGGCCCAGGCTATAGCCGCTATGGCCTACGGCACCGAGACGGTCGAGGCGGTTGACCTCATCGTGGGGCCCGGCAACCAATATGTAACCGAGGCCAAAAGGCAGGTCAGCGGCGATGTGGGGATAGACTTCCTTGCAGGGCCGAGCGAGGTCCTCATCATGGCCGACGCCAGCGCCAATCCTGCCTATGTTGCCTGCGATCTGTTGGCCCAGTCGGAGCACGATCCTCAAGCGAGAGGGATTTTGGTCACCACGAGCGAAGAGTTGGGGCAGAAGGTCATGTGTGAAGTGGAATCCAGGCTGGGAGGGCTTTCCACAGCGGATGTCGCCAGAGCCTCGTGGGGAAACCATGGCCAAGTGATCGCAGTGGACGATATCGAGGAGGCGATAGACCTCGCCAACGAGATCGCCCCCGAACATCTGGAATTGCAAGTCGAAAACCCGGAAGGTTTAATTGAGCATTTGCGGAACTATGGATCTTTATTTATAGGTGGATTATCGGCTGAGGCTTTTGGGGATTACGCGAGCGGGACTAACCATATACTGCCCACAATGAGGAGCTCAAGGTTTACTGGAGGACTTTGGGTTGGCACTTTCTTGAAAGTTTTAACCCACCAGCGCCTCGACTTGAGGGGCGTTAAACAAGTAGCCCCAGTAGCGGCGCGCTTGGCGGAGATAGAAGGTTTAATTGCCCACAAAAGCGCGGCCACGATCCGCATCGAAGACCAAACACAAGGTGCAGGTGCTGACGCGGAGGGCAAGGGATAAAAAGCGGCTACGGTGGTTTCCTTGAATGGGCTTTGAGGATTTGTGCGAGGTCAAAGCCTGGGGTCGAGAAGAAAGATGGTCAATAGAGAACTGGCTTTAGGAAGGGAGAATGGCAATGAAAAACAAGATACCCGTTAGGCTCAAAAAGGAACCATTGCTTGAAGCCGTGTGGGAAATTCGCTTCTCCGGAACCAAGCCATCTGTCGCTGACTTGATGCCAGGAATGCTTTTCAGGATACTATCAGGCAAATATAGAAATATCGTCAGGTTACCCATAGCGGATATCCCAGCTACCATCGTCGAGCGCGATCCTAACTTACGCTACGCGCCTAAAATAAGACTGGAGAACGACAATCAAGTTGTTCAAATAGGCGAACATGTCATTTCTTTGAACTGTCGCAGACCATATTCAGGGTGGACCCAATTTTCCGCCGACATTCGTGAGCTCGCTAAAGCTGTTCAAGATACCGGCCTGATCGAAAGGCTGGAAAGGTTTTCTCTGAGGTATATAGATTTGATCGAGTTGGCACAACCTATTGGCCTTGATTGCCTTAATCTTACGTTAAAGCTGGGAGAATACGAGATCAATACGAGACCTGTTGAATTGCGAACCAAAATTGAGGAGGGTGACTTAATCCACATCGTTCAGATCACCTCGCCTGCCGAGGTTGTAATCCCTAAGGAGGAGGGACGACTCAAAGGTGTCCTTTTGGACATTGATACTATCAGATTGCTGGCCGAAAAAGGATCGTGGTATGATATAAGTGAACATCTTGATGATGTGCATATGGCTTGCAAAAAGATGTTTTTTAGCTTGCTGAAGCCAGAGACGATTGACAAATTAGAACCGGAATACGAGGTGTAAGATATGACTTATTCCTCAACTTTGACGAGTGAAACGCTGTGGCGAACGGACGTTGGCGTTATGTCTCCGCTTTTATCTGACGCATCGCTCTGCTTTGTCGAGCGAAAGTGCAAGGATGGATACGAGTCTCCTCAACTGCTGACAGTTTTTATGTCGCCGGTCAGCCGGGAAAAGAGCACTGCTCAGGTGACCGAGGTTATCTCGTCTAAATGGGAAACTGGCTTTACCCCGCAGACGGTTCTGGGTAAAAAGCTTATAGCTTTACGAAACAAGGCCATTGCTGCGGGCGTGCAACTTCTCAGCGAAGAGGAAGTACTTGAAGAGGTAAAACGGCGCCGGGGAGAGCTTGAAGGCGATGAAGCGGACCTATATTGATGCGAATGTTCTCATTGCAGCTTTTCAAGGCGAAGAGTCGGTTGCCAGGCGTGCCCTTCAGGTGTTGGATGATCCAAACCGAGAGCTGGTGGTCAGCGACTATCTCAAGCTTGAAGTGCTCCCTAAACCGACATTTCTTAAAAAGCGGGAAGAGGTCGAATTCATGAAGGCTATCTTCGATAGCGCATCGGAGAACGTAGCGACGTCGCCAAGGCTGACCGAGTGCGCACTCAACATGGCGTCAAAATACGACATGACGCCCATCGATGCACTTCATATCGGGGCCGCGATCATATCCGGCGTCGATGAACTTGTGACGATGGAGAAAGCGACAAAGCCGATGTGCAAGGTAGCGGAGGTCAAAGTAATATCCCTGCATTCATAACCCAAGTTGGCTAATACAATTGGCTCCTGCACGCTATCCGATCGACGTTAAATTGATCGGATAGCTGTGTCTGTCAACTCGACCGGCGCGTTTGGTTATTTTCTGGCAAATCATGGTCGCTTTTGTTCCTAATGCAACCGAGTTGCATTTTGAGGTAAAGAGTGTTACCTTCTACGAAAGTCTACGGAGGTGGGGGTCGTGAAATGCAAAGCCTATCCATGTGTGGTTGTCATAATAGCCTTTGTAGCAATCTTCTTGCCAAAAATAAGTGCCTTTGCTGCTTCTGAGGACGTGGTGGCCGTCGCCGCGAGCATGCACGAATGCGCCCTTGAGCTTGCAGCCGCTTTCGAGGAGGCCGATTTTGGCGAAGCGCCGAAAGTAGTATCGGGGGCTTCCGGGAAGCTTGCAGCACAGATAACTTCAGGTGCGCCCTTTTGCCTTTTTTTATCGGCAAGTCCTGAATGGACGGAGAAGCTGAAAAAAGACGGGCTGTTGTATGACATCGCTCCCATGGCCAAAGCTCCTGCCGTGGCCTGGTGGCCTAAGGATGAAGCGATCTCCCTGGAGGCTTTGAGGGGCGAAAAGGTCCGAATTGCCATTGCGGACCCCGCCGCAGCCCCTTTTGGCAAGGCGGCCGGCGAATACCTCGTCTCTATAGGGCTATACGATACGCTGATGAAAGAGGGAAGGCTCATCGTCATGAGCTCAGTCGAGCAGGCTATACTTGCCGCGACGAGCGGCGGCGCTGACGTGGCAATAGTGTCGCTTTCCTTGGCCATAAAGGCAAGCAAAGGATCTCACGTAAAACTGCCTATAGCGCCGCTTGAGAACTCGGGAGGGTTGGTAAAAAGTCGTGCCACTGAGAATATAATCGAGTTTTGGCGCTATATCAGATCAGATGCGGCAGCGTCGATCTGGGAAAAGTGGGGTTTCGAGCCGGTGAGGAGCAATTGATATCTTCGCTGATTTTGAGCCTCAAAGTGCTCGCAGTGGACGTTCCGCTTCTTTTGGTCATAGGCACCTCCTTGGGTTGGCTTTTGGCGAGGCGAAATTTCCGCGGCAAAGAGGCCTTGAACCTGTTAATCTTCCTCCCCGTAGTGCTCCCGCCGTCCGTGCTCGGACTTTACCTGTTGATGCTATTTGGCCGACTCCCATTTATGCGGGAGTTAGGGTTGCTTTTTTCCTTTCCCGCCGCCGCGATAGCTCCCCTTTTTCCGTCGCTTCCGATCATGGTTCAATCGGCGCGATCGGGCTTCGCCTCCGTCGACGTTGGGCTCGAAGAGGCTGCGCGGACGTTGGGCGACGGCGAACTTGCGGTCTTCTGGAGAGTCTCTTTCCCGATCGCCAAGCGATTCTTGATGGCGGGATTGGCGCTCGCCTCGGCGCGGGCCTTGGGGGACTTCGGCGTCACGCTTATGATAGCTGGAAACATCCCGGGCAGGACGCAAACTTTGCCGCTATATATCTACAGCCGCGTGGAAGCCCTGGACCTGGCCGGTGCCAACATGGCGGCGATCCTTTTAACGGGCGTAGGCGTGATGAGCCTGTTGCTCGTGAGGCGCATGGAGGGCGCACATGGAGGAGCGTCTTGATGCCCGTTTCCTTAAAAAACTCGGCTCCTTCAGGCTCGACGTCGCACTGACGCTCGGTGAGGAAATAGGCGTTATCTTCGGTCCCAGCGGTGCGGGCAAAAGCCAAACACTGAGGGTACTCGCTGGGCTTTCAAAGCCCGACGAAGGATATATAAAGCTTAACGGCCGGACATTGGCCGACGCGTCGAAGAAGATCTCGCTGCCTCCCAAGGAGAGGCGCATCGGGCTGGTGTTTCAGGAACTGTCGCTGTTTCCTCATTTGACTGCGCTGGAAAACGTCGCTTACGGACTCAAGTGTAGCGACAGATTAGAAGTCGCGATGGAGTGGTTGCACATGGTGAGGCTCGACGAGCTCTCCGATAGATACCCCCATCAACTTTCAGGGGGTCAGCGCCAGCGCGTGGCCTTGGCGCGCGCGCTCGCCCCGGGACCTGACCTCTTGCTCCTCGACGAGCCCTTTAACGCCCTCGACGGTCCGGTGCGGAGGGCATTGAGGCGAGAGCTGAAAGGCCTGTTCAACGAGACGAAGACGCCTATCATATATGTGACTCACGACATAGAAGACGTCTGTTCCATGGCAGACCGCGTCTTTTTCATTCGCGACGGAGAGCTTGTTACCTCAATACCGGTTCAAAGCTTGTGGGACCCATCTGTTCAAGGCTCAACCTGGCACTCCCTCGGCTGGGGCACCCTAATCCACGGAGTAATCGAAGAAAGAAACGGCCTTTATTGGATAGTCTGGGATGGCGGGCGCCTTGCGCTTCGGCCTCCCGTGAAGGTTGAGGGGGATGTGACGGCCTTCGTGGCGCCGCACCACGTAAAGCTCCTTTACCCCGATCTTCCCGTGGATCCCGAGCTCGAGGATAACGTGGTGGAAGGGGTGGTGGCGGAAAGGGTCGTGCTTGGCGGGACCACTCGCCTTTTCGTGCGCGCCTGCAACCTTCAATGGCAGGTGGAGTTCCTGAACGGATCGTATGCCACTATGGAACTTTCGGAGGGCCAGAGGGTGCGCATGGCGGTAAAACCTGGATGTATCTATATTTTAAGGAGCGTTCCCAACCCTTGCACCATCGACCCTTGCACGGAAACGCAGTTTGAGCGGGAGCGCAAAGTGCCTTTTAGCGCTCGACGAGAAAGGAGAAATGGCATATGAAGGTGAAGACCTTGACTATCGAGGAGGCCGTAGGGCTTCCCCTCTCGCACGACCTCACTCAGATCGACGCTAATAGCGGCTACAAAGGGCCGCGCTTCAAGAAAGGACACGTGGTGACCGAGGAGGATTTGCCGACCTTGCGCGCCATGGGACGCCAGCGCGTTAGCGTCTTGGAATTGGAGAGCGATGAGCTTCATGAGGATGAGGCGGCTCTGGAATTGGCAAAGGCCTTGGCGGGCGAGGGTTTAAAGATTACCGGGCCAGACGAGGGCAAATGCAACCTCGTTTCTGAAGTGGCGGGCCTTTTGATTTTCGATGAGGAATGTGTCCATGCCATAAATGAGGATGACCAGTGGTTATTGGCTACACTGCTGCCCAAGGCTTCGGTCTCATCTGGCGAGGTCGTGGCTGCCATGAGGATAAGGCCGCTTTTTATGCGGCGGGAGCGGGTTGCCAGGGCTGTAGGTCTTGCCAAGCCCATGGGGGTGGCCCCGTTTATCAATTTGCGCGTAGCACTTGTGACCACAGGGAAGGAATTGGCCGACGGGTTGATATCCGATGCCTTCCGCCCCAAACTCGAGAAGAAAATCCGTAGGTTCGGCGGCTCGCTCATCGGGCAGGTCGTAGTGGGCGACGCCCAAGGAGAGATCGAGGGCGCCATCGAATCGTCCCTGCACGACGGGGCCGATCTCGTAATATGCACGGGCGGCATGAGCGTCGACGCGGATGACTGCACGCCGTCGGCCATAGCATCTACATCCGATGAGGTGATATTCCAAGGGGTACCGGCCCTTCCGGGCACTATGTTGATGCTCGCCAAGCATGGAAGCGCCTTTATAGTTGGGGCTCCGGCGTGCGTCGTGCACGACGAGTGGACCACGCTGGACGTGTTGCTCGAGAGGCTTTTTGCCGGAGTCGTGCCGCTTAAAGGGGAGGTGAGGCGATGGGGCGTCGGGGGGCTTTGCCGCCATTGTGCCGCGTGCAACTTCCCAGTGTGCCCTTTCGCCAATAGGCCATGACAGACTACAACAAGATCTTGGAAAGGGCGGGCCTGAGGCCCACCGACGCCAGGGAGGCGGTCTTGGAGACCCTATATCGCATCGGCAGGCCGGCCTCTCACGGGGAAGTGGCCGAGGCCTTAAGAGGAGAGTTGGATCGGGTCACTATATACAGAAACTTGTATCTCTTGGAGGAAGCAGGGCTGGCGCATAAGGTCCAGGGCGTCGACGGCAAGTGGAGATTTTGCGCCCACGATCCCGACGTCGTCGGTTGTCCAGGGGACCATCCCCACTTTCTTTGTCTGAGTTGCGGCAAGATGATCTGCCTTTTAGGTCAAGCCCTTCCTCACGTCGATGTGCCCGACGGCGTGAAGGTGCAGGGCAAGCAGCTCGTCGTCTACGGCCTTTGCCCGGACTGCTGCCGAGATCGTCAAAAATAAAGGCACATTTGCCTTTTTGCGGCCTTACTGTAAACTAAAGGCATCACCTGGAGGTCGGGGGAGTGGCATGCGCGATCGTTTTGATGTGGTGGTTGTTGGGGCCGGCCCAGCCGGGATTTTTGCAGCCCGGGAGCTAGTGAAGAGCGGTTTGGATGTAGCCATTATAGACAAGGGCAAACCCTTAGGCGAGCGCCTTTGCCCGCTTAAAGCAGGAGTGACATCCTCCTGTGCCCACTGCAACCCCTGCGGGGTGCTTTCGGGTTGGGGTGGGGCGGGGGCCTTTAGCGACGGCAAGCTCACCCTGACTCCGGAATTCGGCGGAAACTTGGAGCGCTATGTGGGCCGGGAACGCCTCTGTGCCCTCATCGAAGAAGTCGATGCCGCTTATATGAGATATGGAGACGATACCCCTCTTTATGAGCCAGACCCTTCCTTCGCAGCCGAAGTGGTAAAAAAGGGGAGGGGCGCTGGCCTTCAGGTCATTCCGGCTAAGATCCGCCACGTCGGCACGGATAAGTCTTCGTTCATCCTCCGCGGCTTCTACGACGAGCTCAAGGGCAAAGCCGCCATGTTTATGGAGACTGAGGTTACGGGGGTGGTCGCAGAGGGCGGAAGCGTAAAGGGCGTCACGTTGGGCGATGGCAGCTTCATAGCGGCTCAAGCCGTGATTCTTGCGCCGGGGAGAGTCGGAGCCCCGTGGGTTGAGCGCCTGGCCAAGGATCTCGGTCTTCCCGTCGACTCGATCCCTGTGGACGTGGGCCTCCGCTTGGAAATGCCGGCGGAGTGGAGCGAGGCGATAACGCAGCAATTCTACGAGGTCAAGGTACTTTTCGATGCCCCCACCTTTGACGACAAGGTGCGCACGTTCTGCATGTGCCCTCACGGGGAAGTGGTGACGGAATACCAGAGCGAATGGGACGTGGTCACCGTAAACGGCCACAGCTATCGAGACCATAAAACAGATAATACGAACTTTGCCATATTGGTGAGCACGGAGTTCACGGAGCCCTTTAGAGATCCGAACGGCTACGGAGCCCACATTGCGAGGTTGGCGAACATGCTGGGCGGCGGAGCATTGATTCAGCGCCTCGGCGACCTAAAAGCAGGGCGCAGGTCGACGCGCTCGAGGATAGAGCGCGGCCTCACTCGTCCGACGCTGAAGGATGCAGAACCGGGGGATATATCCTTCGCCCTTCCCTATCGCCATCTGAAAGATATTTTGGAGATGGTGAGTGCCCTCGATGTCATAATGCCGGGGATCGATGGATCCCATACCCTCCTTTATGGAGTTGAAGTGAAGTTTTACAGCTTGCGCTTATCGGTGAACGGCGACCTTCAGACGCCGATTCGGGGCCTTTACGCTGCAGGAGACGGGGCTGGCATAACGCGAGGCTTGATACAATCGTCGGCCAGCGGCATCGTGGCTGCTCGTGCGATAACCCAGGCGATGAAGGCGAAGGGGTTGTCTTGATGCTATCGGAGCTCTCCTATGATGTCGAAAGATGATGGCACGCCATCGCGATTTTGAGGCCGCGACAGCGAGAGAGATGGGTAGGGTAAATATGGAGAGAGTAGATTATGACGAGTATATAAATCGGCTGAAAAAGAGATCGTCACGCTTTCATATATCTTGGGAGGCTCAGTTCGGCAAGAGCCCGCGTTCCAACAGGCCTCGTGATGCCGAAGAAGACATTGTTCTGTTCTTGTTGGATCGCAAGCGGTGGCAGAAAGCCTTGGCCGATGGAAGCATAGAGAAGGTCGGCCCCCGGAGGTATCGCATGAGATGAACAAACGAAATAGAGGGGTAGGTCTTGTGCCTGCCCAGGACCGATGGGGCATTACATGGAATGGACAGGCGATTGATGGACTTTCTTGACAGTCTAAAACGAAAAAAAAACCCGCTTCGGCGTGCCTTCGGCGTGCTTGCGGTCTTAACGGAGGCGCTTAAACCTCAGGGGATCAAGCCTATTTTGGTGGGGGGTCGAGCGTTGGAATTTTATACCTTGGGCGGATATGCCACGAAAGACATCGACCTGGTGGTTAGCGGAAGAGAGCGGGTTAAGCCCGTTTTGGAGGAGATGGGTTTTTCGCGCCGGCTTGGCGAAAGGCATTGGTATCACGAGGAGCTCGATGTTGCGATAGAAATACCCGACGAAATTTTAGCAGGTTCTTCCGAAAAAATAGTCACTGTAGAAATAGATGGCATGGAGGTTTTCGTGATCAGCATTGAGGATTTGGCAATAGACAGGCTGGCTGCGGCTAAGTTTTGGGAAAGCCGCGCAGATGCTCAGTGGGCGGCCAAACTGCTCGCGCTTCACATGAACGATATCGATTTGGAATACCTCAAAAAGGCGGCTCGGGAGCGCCATGTGGAAGATGTTTTAGCTGAAGCCTTAAAACAAGCAGAAGTGTATATCGATGCTGTTGAAGGTCAGGAATTGTCCCCTCAGGACAGGTCTTTTGAAACTTGAAGCTTTAACTCTCCAATTGCGGAGGGTTGTGTGTTAGTTGGAGATCCCGCCTACTATGGCGTTTCAGATTCAGGAACGTTCCCGATCTGGCCCTGAAAGGCGTTCCGCAGGAGTATTTCTTTGCCTTGCCGTTTGGCGAAAGCAAACCTAAGGGGACTGCGAAATTCCACGAAGGCTTCGATGCAACCAACTGATTGAGCTGATGCGAGGCAAGAATTGATTTCAAGGTGCCATTTATGCCGTAATGGCATGTCGTTTTATCGGGAAGAATAAGCATTTATTAGCTCACCAAGTTCCTATAATATCGAAAGGCGATGGCACGCCGTGGAGTGCGTGCGCCTGCTGGACGGCGCGGACGATCGCCTGAGCGACCAATGTGGATGCTATATGGCCCAGCAGCGTCACATCTATCTCTACTTCGCCAGTCCCTATTGCGAAAATAGTATCTCCGTCGTACATAGTATGGGCCGGACGGATTGCGACCGAGAGGCCGTCCTGTGCCATTTGGGCCACTTTTTTGGCCTGAGCCTTGTCGAGCACGGCGTTGCTGACGAAGGCGCCTATGGTCGTATTCCCCCCTTCGAATGCTACTTTTAGGGCAAACTCCTCAATCATAACCTCTCCCGTGTTTACGAAGCCCCTTTTGTCTTCCGCGAGCGCTCCCGCCAGGACCTCTCCTACCTTCGGATCCACCACATCGCCGAGGCAGTTTACGGCCACAATGGCGGCTGCTGTAAAATTTCCCCTTACAAAAGTCGACACGCCTAATCCGCCCTTTGTGGCCCTTTCTGGGCCGAACGCCTTTCCGACGGTGGCTCCCGTTCCGGCCCCTACGCTTCCCTCCTCCACCAGGTCCGAAGCATCGATGCATGCCCTATAGCCAATCTCTGCGTCAGGCCTTGCCTTGGGGTCGCCAATATCCAGATCGAACAGCACAGCTCCTGGAACTATCGGCACGACGCCGTAGGCGGTCTTAAAACCTGCGCTTCGCTCTTCCAAGTAGCGCATGATCCCTGATGCGGCGTCGAGGCCGAAGGCGCTTCCCCCGGCCAAGAGGATGGCGTTTACCTTATCCACGAAGTTTATCGGGTCTAAGAGATCGGTCTCTCTCGTGCCAGGTGAGCTGCCGCGCACGTCAACTCCGCACGCCGCCCCGCTCTCACAGAGCACGACGGTACACCCCGTCGCGCCCTTCAAGTCCGTTGCGTTGCCCACTTTTATGCCGCATACAGGAATCTTGGTGACCATGAACCTTCCCTCCAGGCAAAAGTTTAATTCCATTTGTATTTTAGCAAACCTCCCGGTGGAGATAGGGGAATAGGCCAAGCCTATGTGTGGTCAAGTCCTATTTCTCGTGTCCCACCTTGAGGATGCCGCAGCGGTCATACCGTTGCCTTTGAGGAAGTTACACTCCGACAACGGATCGGAGTTCATAAACGCCCATGTGCATAAATTCTGCGAGCAGAGGGGGATAGACTTTACCAGATCGAGGCCCTATAGGAAAAA
>Ga0209508_1000402_pt1 | contig 46245 bp, 46 predicted proteins | sample AD_UKC129_MetaG_FD_184427 | JGI IMG/M metagenome (GOLD analysis project Ga0209508, IMG submission 184427) | Active sludge microbial communities of municipal wastewater-treating anaerobic digesters from Canada - AD_UKC129_MetaG (SPAdes) (version 2) | ecosystem: Engineered > Bioreactor > Anaerobic... | reverse complement strand
CCAATTGGCAGTTTACCTTTAGACCCCTCAAATACTTCAGCCACCTCAACCCCTTCTTTGTATTATACCTATGTCTGCAACAAGGATAATTTAACTTTTGAAATGACTGCTAATATGGAAAGTGATTATTATAAGAAGGGTGGCACCAATGATGTTGAATCTAAAGATGGTGGCGATATAGACACTTTATACGAATCAGGAACAGAATTGACAATCGGACCAAGCGGTACCAGCACTAATTTCTATCCGGGAGCTTAAAAAATAAATGCTTACAAGTTTTCTTTACTGGTTTGTTTTACCAATTTTAGGAGTAATAATAGAAGGAGGTCTTTTGGTTTTCTTTCTCCTTAAAAAAAGACCTCCTTCTTTAAATTTTCTATCCCGGTTATATAAATTTTATTTCTTTTTTTTGATTATTTATGCCTTTTTTTTAACTGGCCTTCATTATTATTTTTGGTCTCAAGGAGAAATAACTCAATATTTGCTTCCTCCGATAACGCCTTTTAATTATTTTATCCATTATTCTTTTTATTATTTTTTCTTGGAAATTATTATCCGGTTAATTTTCTCTTTATTAATTTTCCTTTTAATTTTATTTTTTAATCAAAAATTCGAAAAAACCTTCTTTTTTGAAGAAGAAAAATACTTAGCCGCTATTGGTATTTTAACAGTGGGCTGGCCTTATTGCCTGCTTTATTTAATAGTCATTCTTTTATTATCTTTAATAACACAATTAATTAACCTAATAATCAAAAAATATCAAAGAATTTCTTTTCTTTATTTATGGGTACCAGCAGCGTTGCTGATTTTATTTATGAGTGGTATAATAAATCAAAGTGCTTTTTATAATTATTGGCGAATAATTTAGTTTTTCAATTGTTGTCGAATCAGTTTGGCAACCGTAAAAAGAGTTTAAGAGTTATAAAGCCAGTATGGTGAATTCGTTAACTCGTTAACCCGTTAACTCGTTAATTCAGATGGCGCTGTCCAAACATTGAAAATTTATTTATATAATTTAATATTATGAGCATCACTTCAGAAGAATTAAAAAATCTTTTAATTAATAATCAGTTAATCACTGAAGAAGAATTCCAAAAAGTAGCCAAAGAAGCCGAGAGAACAGAAAAAAATGTTATCGATTTATTAATTGCTAATGGTTATATAACCAGTGATTATTATGCTGATCTTTTAGCTCAGTATCTAAAAGTTCCCCGGGTAAAAATTTTAGGGAGGACAATAGAAAAAGAAGTTTTAAATCTTATTCCCGAAGATATTGCCAAAACAAGAAATGCTGTTGCCTTTGAAAAAAAGGGCAATACTTTATCAGTAGCTATGCTTGACCCAACTAATTTGCAGACCGTAGAGTTTTTAGAAAAATTAACCAATCACTTTATTCAACCTTATCTTGCCTTAGAAGAAGATTTGAAATACGCCTTTTCTTTATACGGCGCCACTGTTTCTCAGGATTTTAAAAAAACTATTGAAGAAAATGTTCGTTCAGCATTAAAATTAAAAGGGTTAAAAGAAGAAGAAACAGCTACGGAATTTCCTGTTGTCTCTTTGTTGGATAATTTAATTTCTTACGCTGCTTCTTTAAATGCTACCGATATTCATTTTGAACCTTTTGCCGAAGAAATTTTAGTTCGTTTTCGAATTGACGGTCTTTTGCGCGAAATTATTAGATTACCCCGAGAAATTCATCCAGCAATAATTGCCCGCATTAAAATTCTTTCTAATTTACAAATTGATGAACATATTAAACCTCAAGACGGTCGATTTAAATATAAATACAGTAATACTATATTTGATGTTCGTGTTTCTATTATTCCAACAATGCACGGAGAAAAAGCTGCTTTAAGATTATTAGCCGGTGCTAACAAGCCGATGAGTTTTGAAGAATTAGGAATGTTAGACAACACTATTAAAATAGTTCGAGAAAATATCACGAAAACCAATGGGATTATTCTTGTTACTGGTCCAACTGGTTCTGGTAAAACTACTACTTTGTACGCTATTTTAAATACTTTAAACCGGCCAGAGGTTAATATTATTACTATTGAAGATCCTATCGAATACGAATTAAAATATATTAACCAAATTCAAGTTAACCCGAAAGCCGGCATTGATTTTGCTAATGGATTAAGAGCAATTTTAAGACAAGACCCCAATATCATTATGGTTGGTGAAATCAGAGACGGAGAAACAGCCGAAATTGCTACTAACGCCGCTTTAACTGGTCATTTGGTCTTATCAAGCTTACACACCAATGATGCAGTAACAGCTGTTCCAAGATTATTTGATTTAGGAGTTCCGCCATTTTTGGTATCTTCTACGTTAAGCTTAGTTATGGCTCAAAGATTAGTCAGAAAAGTCTGTAAAGATTGTATCACCAGTTATTCTCCTAGCGAAGAAATTTACCAAACAATTAATGATCAATTAAAAACTCTTAAAGGCGAATTTGCTCAACCATTTAGACCAAAATTGCTTTATAAAGGTCAAGGCTGCCCAAGCTGTAATTATACTGGTTACCGAGGAAGATTGGCTATTTATGAATCTTTTAATGTTGATGAAAAGGTCAGAGAGTATATTATCCGAAAGGATTTTTCTCTTGATGGCCTGAAAAAAATTGCCTTTGAAGGAGGTTCAGAAACAATGTTTGAAGATGGTTTAAAGAAAGCTGAAAAAGGATTAACCACTATTGAAGAAATCTTAAGGGTGATGAAAGAATAAAAAAAGAATAAAAGTTGTATTTTTACTATGCTTTATCATTATGTAGCCCAAGACGAACAAGGAAGGATTAAAGAAGGCAATGTTTCTCAACCGAATTTGGAAGCGGCTTTAGATTATTTAACTAGACAAAAATTAAAACCTTTATCAGTTAAACCTTTAAAATTTGAAGAAAAGAAGAGGTCTCTTTTTAAAGAAAGCATTTCTTTAACTGATAAAGTATTTTTAATTAGATATTTATCTCTAATGCTTAAAGTAGGGACCGATTTGTTTTCTGCTATTGATATTCTAATAGAATATTTTGAATCAGGGCCAATTAGAAGGTTTCTTTTGGAAATAAGAAGCCACCTTGAACAAGGAAAACCTTTTTCTCTGGCTTTTGAGCAGCATCCAGAAATCTTTTCTTCCACCATTGCTAATTTGATAAAAGCCGGAGAAACTTCTGGCAACTTGGAAATAACTTTAGAGCAGGTCACTAAAAATTTAGAAAAAGAAAAATCATTAAATAGCAAAATTATTTCTTCCATCACTTATCCGATCATTTTGGTAATAGCCTCTTTTGCGATGGTGGTTTTCTTGGTCACTTTTGCTATTCCTCGATTAGGAGAAATGTTTTTATCAACCGGCCAACCAATACCTACCTATACTAGGATTGTTTTAACTGTTGGAATGTTTTTAAATAAATATATTTATATTTTTGTCCCTCTTTTTATTGCTATTCCTTTAGCTTTATATTTTTATTTCTTTAAAACTAAAGGAGGAAAAGAAATGCTTAATTCTTTATTAGAAAAAATTCCTATGTTTAGAAACGTCATAGAGAAAATGGCTCTTCAAAGATTATCTTCAACTTTAGCCAGTTTAATTAAAGCGGGAATGCCTATTACTCAGGCAATTAATGTTACTGCTGATGCTGTTGGTTATTCAAAATATGCCGAGGCCTTAAAAAGAATTAGTTCTCAATATCTTGCTCAAGGATTAAATATTGGAGAAGCTTTCAGAAAAGAAACTGTTTTTCCTTCAGTTCTTACTAATTTAATTGCTATTTCAGAAAAAGCCGGCCGAATGGATGAAATTCTTATCACTTTATCGAATTTTTATGAAGAAGAAATAGATACTTCTTTAAAAACTCTTACTTCTCTCATTGAGCCCTTGCTTTTGTTAGTTTTAGGATTAGTCGTTGGTGGTATTGCCTTATCCTTAATCGTCCCTATTTATCAATTAATCGGACAATTCTAAATTCACGAATTAATTCGTTAACTCGTTAACTTAATAATTATTGTCATTTGACCTTTGTTTATTTTTCTGTTAAAATATAATTGCCTCGAATCGGGTAGTTGCTCCTTAAAACGGAGAGGAAAGTCCGAACCTCTTTCTGCCTTTAAAAGCAGAAAAGACAGTGGTTAAAAGCCACCATCTTAGATATTTATTGATAATTGGCAACGATTATCAATACTAATCTAAGAAGGGGTGCGAACAGAGACGGTTTTTAGAGTAATCTAAAAACTACCCTCTTTTGAGGGTAAGGGTCGCTCAAAGGCGACAGTGAAACGGCTAAATCCCTGTCGGAGGCAAGATTCGTGCCCAATATTGATCTAGTATTGATATTGGGAGTAATCGCTTGACCTTAATGGCAACATTAAGGCTAGACAAATAACTACCGCCCTTTAGGGTACAGAATTCGGCTTATAGATTCGAGGAATCCCTCCTTTTTAAAGGAGGGATTTTAATAAATCTTAAATGTCAAAATAGAAAATGGTTAATAGAAAATAGAAAATAGATTTGAGAATAGAAAATGGAAAATGGAAATTTTACCAGTTATTAGTTGTTATTGTTATTGTTATTGTTAATTATCAGTTGTTAGTTATTTCAATTCGTTAACCCGTTAACCCGTTAACTCGTTAACTCGTTAACTAAATCATACTCCATTTTGATTTCTTGATAAAATTTAGTAAAATCTAAAGATAATGGATTATTCAAAAATTAAAAATTTTGTCATCATTGCCCATATTGATCATGGAAAATCAACGTTAGCTGATAGATTTTTAGAAATCACCAAGACGGTTAACAATAATCAACCCCTAGAGCAGTATTTAGATCAAATGAACTTAGAAAAAGAGCATGGGGTAACTATCAAAATGCACCCGGTGAGAATGATCTTTAATGGCTACCTTCTTAATCTTATTGATACTCCGGGCCATATTGATTTTAATTATGAAGTTTCCCGGGCTTTAGAAGCAGTTGAAGGCGCAATTCTTTTGGTTGATGCTTCAAAGGGGATTCAAGCCCAAACTTATCATAATTTCTATTTAGCTAAGCAAAGAAATCTAAAAATTATCGGGGCTTTAAATAAAATTGATTTATCCCTGCCTAACTTAAATCAAAGGATTAAGGAAATGGCTGATTTATTAAAAGTTCCAGAAAAAGAAATTTCTCTTATCTCAGCTAAAACCGGCCAAGGAGTAAAAGAATTACTGGAAAGAGTGATTAAAGAAATTCCTTCTCCTAAAGCCAATCCCCAAGATAAACAATTTAAAGCGTTAATTTTTGACTCCAAATATAATTCCTATAAAGGAATCTTAGCCTATAGCCGGGTATTAGAAGGTTCTATTAAAAAAGACAATAAAATTATCCTTTTTGCCACTCAAACCAAAGCTGAGGTTGGCAGTTTAGGTTATTTTTGTCCTGAGTTAAAAGAAGCGAAAGAATTAAAGGCTGGTGAAATCGGCTGGATAGCAACAGGAATTAAAAACCCTGATTTAGTTAAAGTAGGGGACACGATTTTTTCTTTGGATTATTCTCCAAAAATTCCTTTACCCGGCTATCAAGAGCCAAAACCAATGGTTTATGCCTCTTTTTATCCGGCTAATGATCAAAAGTACGAAGACCTTTCAGCAGCTTTAAATCAGTTAAAATTAAATGATTGGGCTTTATTTTTTGAACAGGAAAATTCTGAAATTTTAGGCCGAGGATTCCGATTAGGATTCTTAGGAATGTTTCATCTGCAAATAATTCTTGAAAGATTAGAAAAAGAATATCAATTAAAATTAATTGCTACCGAACCAATGGTTTCTTATAAAATTTATTTAAAGGATCAAAATCAACCAATTATTATTTCTAATCCTAATTTATGGCCAAGTAAAGAAATGATTATCAAAACCGAAGAACCAATTGCCAAAATTGAAATTATTTCTCCTTTTAATTTTCTTTCTCCAATTTGGCAATTAATTATTAATTTTCGGGGAAAAAATATCATTTCTGAAAATGTTTCTGATGATTTAATTAAAATTACTGCCGAAATGCCTTTAATAAAATTAATTAAAAAATTTTATGATCAATTAAAATCTGTTTCCTCTGGTTTTGCCTCGTTAAATTATGAATTTTTAGACTATCAAGAAACCCAATTAGAAAAATTAGAGGTTATTTTAGCTGGTAAAAAGGTTGAAAGTTTGAATAAAATTGTTTATGAAGACGAAGAAGAAAAAGAAGCGAGAAATTTAGCATCCCGTTTAAAAGAATTAATTCCTCGCCAACTTTTTCCAGTCCCTATTCAAGTTAAAAATTCTAAAAGGATTATTGCCCGAGAAACTATTCCGGCTTTAAAAAAAGATGTCACTGGTTATTTATACGGTGGTGATAGAACAAGAAAAATGAAATTATGGCAAAAACAAAAAAGAGGTAAAAAAAGATTATCTTCGCAATCTAATCTTGATTTACCACCAGAAATTTTTCATAAATTATATACTCAAGAATAATCAAATTTTATGTCAAAATATCTTTTAATCATTGCTCTTATTTTAGCCAGTGTTTTCTTTGGCTTTAAAATTAAAGAAAATTATGCTTTGCACCAATATTTAAAAGCCGAAGTTCAAGAATTAGAAGTAAGGAAGCAAAACATTCTTAAAGAAAAAGAAAGTTTAGAGCAAAATTTAAAAGCAGAAGAAAGAGATAAATCTCTGGAAAGAGAGGCAAGACTAATGTTGGGTTTAAAAAAAGAAGGGGAAAAGGTTATTTTGGTTATTCCGCCAGAAGAAACCCAAGGGCAAAATCAAAATTTAACTCAAAATAATAAATTAAACCAAAATAACCAAGAAGCCAATCAATCTCTTTCTTTTTTTCAAAACATTTGGTTAAATTTATTAGAATTAGTTAATAAAATTAAAGAATAGTGATTATTAATGCGGGTATAGTTTAATGGTAAAACGTATCCTTCCCAAGGATAGGACACGGGTTCGATTCCCGTTACCCGCTCCAATAAAATAATGAAAAAACAAATAAAAGCCCTTTTATTATTTTCTGGGGGGTTGGATTCACTTTTAGCTTTAAAAGTCGCCGAGTCTTTAAATATTTCAGTCACTCTTTTAATTTTTAAAAGTTATTTTTTTGATGAAAAAATTGCTTTAAAAGCCATTAAAGAAAATAAACTAAAAAATCCTTATTTAATCATTGATTTTTCTAAAAAACACTTCCAGGTAGTCAAACAACCAAAATTCGGCTATGGTAAAAATATGAATCCTTGTATTGATTGCCATCTTTTGATGCTTAAAGAAGCTAAACAAATAAAAGAAAAAGAAGGTTATGATTTAATTCTCACCGGAGAAGTTTTAAATGAAAGGCCAATGAGCCAAAATATGTCTGTTCTTAACTTATTAGAAAAAGAAAGCGGCTTAGAGGGCTATCTTTTAAGACCATTAAGCGCCCTTTCTTTAAAACCAACAATTTTGGAAAAAGAAGGAGCAATTAATAGAAAACAATTACTTAATATTAAAGGCCGATCAAGAAAGATTCAATTAAATCTTGTTCAAAAATTTAACCTTCAATGGTTTCCTCTTCCAGCCGGCGGCTGTCTTTTAACTGACCCTCAATTTTCATTAAAATTAAAAGACCTTTTAAATATTAGTAATAAAGCTGATGAAAACGACATTAATCTTTTAAAGATTGGCCGCCATTTTATTGTTCAGAAGACAAAAATTATTCTTGGTCGCAATCAAAAAGAAAATGAAGAATTAAAAAAAATTCGAAAAGAAAAAGATATTCTAATTGAAATAGAAAATTACCCCGGCCCAACAGCGTTAATCAGAAATTATCAAAATAGTTTATCTTCTCAAGATGCAATTCAAAAAGCCAAAGAATTAATTATTGCTTATGCTCCAAAAGCCAAAGGAAAAAACGACATCATTTTTCACCAATTAAATATTTAATTAACGACATCGCAAATCATAACAATCTCAAATCTCAAAAATAAAATCTCAAATCTGACAGTTTTTGTCATTTTAAGGAGCGTAAGCGACGTGGCAATCTCCCTTTTCTGTCATCGCGAGGCCGAAGGCCGTGGCGATCTCCCCCGCAGGGGGTTTCAATTGAAAATTGATTATTGAAAATTTATTTAAGGTACCTACCTTCGGTAGAGATTGCTTCGCTTTGCTCGCAATGACACTATCAATTAACGACATCGCAAGTCGTTAGAAACTAACGGCTTGCAATGTCAAAACATTGATTGAAAATTGTAAAATTGAAATTTATATTAGATAATAATCCCTCCGCCTAAACATTTTTCTTCTTGGTAAAAAGCGGCTATTTGTCCCGGAGTAGGGGATAAAAATGATTTCTTTAAAGTCGTAATTTTTAAACCTTTTTGAAGAGGAGAAACTTTAGCTTTTATTAACTCGCTCGTAGATCTAATCTTAACATTAGCTATTATTGGTTTCTTAATTCTTTCTCCGCTGATTAAATGGTATTTTCCAATTAAAAACTCTTTCTTAAAAAGATTTTTTTTATTTTTGCTAACATAAACAATATTATTTTTTTTATCTATTTTAACCACATAAAATGGACCGCCGGCTAATTTTAACCCTCTTCTTTGACCGAGAGTATAAAGATAATAGCCAAGATGTTCACCAAGAATTTTATGAGTTTCAACCTCAACAATTAAACCAATTTTATTTTTTCCTAATCGAGAGGACAATAAATCTTCTTCTGAATGATTATTCAGATAACAAAAATTCTGACTTTCCCGATAAGAAGCAAAATAATTTAAATAATCTTCTCCAAGATAACCGCGTAATAACTCAAAAACTTCTTTTTTCCGATAGCCACCTAAAGGAAAAACCACTCTTTTCAAAATGTTTTGGGATAAAAAACAAAGATGATAAGTCTGATCCTTGCTTTTATCTTTAGCCATTAGTAATTCATATTTTTTATTTTGTTGATTCAATCGAAGACGAGCATAATGCCCGGTAGCAACTAAATTTATTTTCATCTGTTTAGCTGTTTTTATCAAATATTCAAATTTAAAATAACGATTACAATAAACGCAGGGGTTAGGAGTTAATCCCTTTTTATAACCTTCAAGGCAATAACTAACCACTTTATCTTCAAAATCTTTTCTTAAATCAATTAAATAATAGTCAACTTTTAATTTTTGACAGAGTTTTTTAATTTTTAGAAAAGTATTTTGACGTTCTTTGAAAATTCTTTTTTCTTCTTCTTGGGTTAAGGCAAAAAAAGGCAGGAAAAAAGAAACTCCCACTGGTTGATAGCCCTGTTCCTTTAAAAGAATCAAAGAAAAAAAAGAATCTACTCCTCCAGAAAGAGCAACAATTATTTTATTTGGTTGTTTCTTTTTTATCGTCATCTAAAGATTGCTTGAATTTTTCCTCGATTAATTTCTGTTCTTTTAAAATTCTCTGATGAGTTTTTTCTAATTCTTTATCAATCTTTCGATTATTCTTTTTAAGATAATCATAAATTGCTTCTCGCAAGGCATCAACAGCCAAAAGAGAACAATGAATTTTGACTGGCGGTAAACCACCCAAAAAATCAGCAACTTGCTGTTGAGTGATTTTTAATACTTCTTCAATCGTTTTTCCTTTTGCCATTTCACAAACAACAACAGAAGTAGCAATTGCTGCTAAACAGCCATAAGTTTCAAATTTAATATCCTGAATTATTTCTTTATTTTTATCCTTTTTGACTTTGATAGACAAGACAATAAAATCTCCACAAATAATATTACCAACTTTTCCCACACCATCGGGATTTTTTATCCGACCATAAAATTTTGGATTTTTGAAGTATTTAATCGTTTTTTCTGTGTACATATTTTATTTTTATTTTTTTATTTTTATTCAAAAATTTTGCCAATAAGCCATGGATGACCAGCTAAAAAATCTTTTCCTGACATATCCCTTTTAGCCGCCGGCCTCACTGTTTTTAAAATATAAACTCCATCTTGACATTTAACAGCCATCTCCTGATTCCATTTAATAATTTCTCCGTTTTTTTTCTTTTGAATTTCTGGTTCATTTGTCTTTAAAGGATATCCTTCAACAATTTTAATTCTTAAAATTTCGTTTTTTGTTACTTTAGTATTAGTGTTAACTTCAGCATAAACACCGGGAAAAGGATTAAAAGCCCTGACCTTTCTATCTACTAAAAAACAGGATTTATTAAAATCAAGTTTTTCTTCCTGAGAACTAATTTTATGGCAATAAGTCGCTTTTTCTTCATCTTGGGGTTTTAATTCTATTTTTCCTTCTAAGTACAAAGGGATTGCTTCTTTAATCAATTCTTTACCCAATTGAGCCAATATCTCTTCCAGTTGGCTGTAATTTAAATTATCTTCCAAAATAATTTCTTTTTGAGCGATAATCGGACCGTGATCCAGTTTTTCATCCATCAAGAATAAAGTTACTCCGGTTTTTTTATCGCCATTTAAAATTGCCGCTTGAATTGGAGTAGCCCCTCGGTATTTTTCTAATAAGGACGGATGAAGATTTAAAAACCCCTTGTTTACTATTTTCAATAATGAAGAGGGGATTATTTTACCATAACCGCTTAAAAGAGCGAAATCGGGTTTAATTTTTTTTATTTTTTTCAAAAAACTTTTTTCTTCTAAATTATCCGGTGTTAAAAAAGGTAAAGAATAAAATTCAGCCAACATTTGAACAGGAGTAGGGGATAAAATTTTGTGCCTCCCTTTTGGTTTTGCCGGCTGGGTAATTACTAAACAGGGTTTTTCAAAGCCGTCTTTAATCAAATTCTCCAGTAATAATTTAGAAAAATTAGAAGAGCCAAAAAAAATATATTTCATAAACTATTTATTTCTTGATTTAGTTTGGTAATATTTTTGGCCTTATCAATAAAAAGAATTCCGTCTAAATGGTCAACTTCATGTTGAATAATTCTTGCCAGTAAACCAAAAAATTTTCTTTTTATTTTTTTTATTTTTTTTCCTGATAAATCAGTGGCTTTTAAAATTATTTTTTCTGGTCTTTCTACTTCTCCAACTATTAAAGGCAAACTTAAACATCCTTCTTGACTAACAGAAGTTGCGGGAAAAGTTTTCACTATTTCTGGATTAATAAAAGCGTAGAATTTATCTTCTAATTGAACTGTAATAATCCTTAAGGAATACCCTATTTGATTAGCTGCCAATCCTACCCCATTAGCTCTTTCCATAGTTTCTTTCATCTCTTCGATAATGCTTCTAATATTTTTATCTATTTTTTCTACTGGCTGACACTTTGTTCTTAAAAGAGGATTGTTTTCGCCAGTTAAAATTTCCACCATGTTATTATTAATTGATTTAATTAAATTTAGGACTCAAAGATTTAAAGAATGTCATCAGGGTCAACTTCTATTTGAAAATCGCTGGGAATTATTTTTAATAAGTTATTTCTGAATTTAATTTCTTCTTTGGTTATCATTGGGGATAAATTATTCAAACCAGCATCAAAAGAAAGATTTTTCATAATTTCTAATTCATATTTCATTTTTAAAATAAAATGATAATGATAATAACCCTTTTTTTTAAAAACAAAAGCCGGTGTTGGACCAATAACTTCAAACTTTTTCTCAAGGTGATTTCTTTCTAATCTATTTTTCAATAAATCGACTATTTTTTGGATTGTTCTTAAAGTTTTTTGTTCATCTTTTGCTTCATAACCTATTTTCACTAGCTGATAAAAAGGAGGAAAATGATATTTTTCTCGCCAAGATAATTCTTCTTGATAAAAAAGTTCCTTCTGATTATTCTGAAAATAGATAAAAATTTTTTTATCTGGCACCATTGTCTGAATAATCAATTGATCAGTTGTTAAATTCTTTAAACGGCTTAAAGTTGAAAAAACTTTCTCTTCGCTATCGTAGTTTGGTAAAAAAAGGAGATTATCAATAGAAACAACAATACTAATAGGAACTTTTTTTAACTGAGGTTTAAAAATAGCATCAGTCCCGATAAGCACCGGCGTTTTTCTTTTATTAAATAATTCAATTTTTTCTCTAGTTAAATTGTAGTCTTCTTTATAATCTTTTTCTGACTGAAAAATAATAAAATTTAAGGAAGGATTTATTTTTTTTAACTCCAAAGCCACCCGTTCTGTTCCAATTCCCAAAGCCTTTAATCGATGGCTCTGGCAATCTGGACAAATATCAAAAACTTTTTGAGAAAAACCACAATGATGGCAGATTAATTGTCTTTTATTATCAATTAAATGCAAAGTTAAAGGAACATCGCAATTTGAACAGGAAAAAACAAAACCGCAGTCCTCGCAAACAATGCTGGTGGCTAAAGCCTTTCGATTGATAAAAAGAATTATTGGCTGTTGATTTTTCTGATTTTTTTCAAGAATCGATTTTGTTTTTTCAGAGAAAATAACAAATCCTTTCTCTCTTTCTTTTTTTAAATCAATTAATTCGATATTAGTCATAAAGATAAATTAAATCTGCTTTATGATAAGAAGCAATTTTTTGAGCTAATTTAACTGCCTGATAATAAGGTTTTTGATCCCATGATTTATAAGCTGAATTTTCCGGGGAAATGATAATAATAGTTTTAAGATCTTGAAAAGGTAAAAAAACAGCTGAGCGTAAACCTAATACAACCGTTGATTTATTCATTATCACTTCTTGCCAAATATTCAAACTGTTTTTTTCATTTCTCTGATAAATGCTAGTTTTTATTGGTAATAAATCTTGATAAAATTTTAAATGAAAAATAGTTGGAGTCAAAATTAAAGTCTGACCGGAAAAATTATTAAATTTATCAAATTGTTTTTGAAAATTAGAAAAATTATTTTCTTGAATTACGATTGGACTTTCTTTAATTTTTTGAAAGGACTGATTGCTCAGATGATCGCTCGTAGCAGATTCTTTTTTCATCAAATTAATTAGCCGGAGAAAATTCGAAGGCAAAACTGTCTTAATCGCTGAAGGCAAAGAACAAAAATAATATTCACTAATAAATTTAGCCAAAGAAATCAAAGAAACCGGAATTATTGGTTGGTCACTAATCACTTCTTTAATTTTTTTCACCGCAAAAGGAGATTTTTTAATTTCATCTTTTAACTCAACAGCAGTTTGACTCTCTAAAACAATTCCCAAACAAGGTTTATTTCTAAAATTAATTCTGACAACAGCACCTAAAGGAAGGGAAGCTGACCAATAATACAAGAAAAAATTACCCACCTTTAAAGGCAGTTTCCTGACTGGTAAGATTTTAAGAACAAACATAATTTGGACATTATTATTTAGTTAACGAATTAACGAGTTAACGAATTAACTAACAACTGACAATAACAATAACAAAAGCGTGTGGTCTATGGTTAAAAGGTAACGAAGCCTGTATTGTTTAGGGTTAAGAGTTAAAAGGATTTTTTACCCTAAACCTTACCTTTTCACCATACTGGCTTTCCAACCCTTAAACTCTTTACCCTAACCAGTTCATTAATGACTGGCGATGTCGTTAATTAAATACTATTTTTCAACAAAATAAATTCTGTAATTGGTTGATATTCGGCGCCTTCTCTTTTTAGAATGCTTTCCATTAGCCAAAAACTTTCAACCGGTATTTTGAAATCAACTTTTTGATAAATTTTTTCTCTTGGAGGGATAATTGAATTTTCGTTTTTTAATCTTGCTAAAGTAATATGAGGTATTAATGCTCTTTTTTCCGGAAAAAAATTAATTTTATTTTTCTGTATCTCTTTCTCTAATGCTATTTTTAACTGATTTAAATTTTGATTAAATTCTCCTTTTAGCCAAATTAAACGAGGAAAAAGGGGATTAGGACCATAATCTAATTCTTTTAAAAGAACAGAAAAGGAAGAAAAATTTTTTGCTTGATCATGAGAGATTTTAATTACCTTTCCAATTTCTTCAGAGGTTAAATAGCCTAAAAAAATTAAAGTCAAATGAAATGTTTCTTCTGGTAAAAACCTCCAAGAGTAGTTTTTATCCTTGTTTTGGAGTTCTTTTTGAAGGTCCATAAGCTCCTTTTTTAAGGAAGGAGGCAGAATTACTGCCAGAAAAACCCGTTTTTTCATTATTTTAGCTATTTTACCTTATTTTCCTTAAATTTTCAATCAATGTTTGGGTATTATTATTTAGTTAACTTAATTAGCGCTGTCGTTAATTGATCTTTAAGATTTGAGAAAAAAATTGAATATTTTTTTTATTTGTGATAACCTTATATTAATAAAAAAACTTTTGTTATTTTTAATTAATATTTAATTTTTCGTTGCTTAAATGAATAAAAAGAAAGTTCTTGCTTTTACTGGGATTTTGGGCGCGATTTTAATTGCTTTTTTTGGCGGTTTTTTTTATGGAGCGAAAAAAGGGTGGGAGTTGAATTTACCTAGTCCTTTTGAAAACATTATCCAGAAAGAAAAGCCTCAGTCGTTGCCTTCAGCTGATATGAGTATTTTCTGGGAAACTTGGGAAAAAGTCTTAGAAAAATATGTTGATCGGGAAAAACTCGACCCTCAAAAAAATATTGAAGGAGCAACAAAAGGATTAGTTTGGTCATTAGATGACCCTTATTCTGAATTTCTTAATCAAGAAGAAACAAAAGATTTAGAACAAGATTTAACCGGAGAATTTACCGGTATTGGTGTTGAAATCTCAAAAAGAAATGGGGTAATTACCATCATTTCTCCTTTACCAAACAGTCCGGCTGAAAAAAGTGGCTTAAAGTCAGGTGACCAGATTATTAAAATCAATGATCAAGATGCCTTAGAAATGTCTTTAACTGAAGCAACTAAAATAATCCGAGGTGAAGAAGGAACAAAGGTTAATTTGACTATTTATCGACCGTCAACAAGCGCTACTTTAAATTTAGAAATCAAAAGAGCTAAAGTTGTTGTTCCGTCTTTTTCCTATAAAATTCTGGATGATAATATTGCCTATTTAAAAATTTACAATTTTAATCAACCCTTAATTCTAGAATTTTATCTTAATTCTTTTGACTTGATTAACAAAAACCCCAAAGGACTAATTATTGATTTAAGAAATAATCCCGGTGGTTATTTAGATATTGTTGTTGAAATCGCCGGTTGGTTTTTAGATAAAAATAATATTATCTTAAAAGAAGACCTTGGAAATAATGAAATTAAACTTCATAAAAATGATAGCGATGGAGCTTTTAAAAATATACCCACGGTTGTTTTAATCAACGAAGGAACAGCCTCAGCCTCAGAAATTTTGGCAGGTGCTTTAAGAGACAATAGAAATGTTCAATTAATTGGAACTAAATCCTTTGGCAAAGGATCAGTCCAAGAAGTAGTTTCTCTTTCCGGCGGCAATAGTTTAAAAATCACTGTTGCCCGGTGGTTAACACCTAATGGTACTCTCATTGAAGGCAATGGTTTAAAACCAGACATTGAAATTAAGAATCAAAATGGAGAGCAAACTGGCACTTATGAAGAAATCAATGTAGAAAAAGATGCCCAATTATTTAAATCCTTAGAAGTGTTAAAAGAAATAATTAATAATTCAAAATAATGAAAATTATTCTTCTTAAAGATGTTGCCGGTCTTGGCCAAAAAGGGGAAATTAAAGAAGTCAAAAATGGCTATGCTTTAAATTTCCTTATTCCCAATAATTTAGCAAAAATTGCTACCCCTGTTTTAATTGAGCAATGGAAAAAACAACAAGAGAAAATTAAAAAAGAAAAAGAGTTTAAGGAAGAAAAAGCTAGGGAAATCAAAAAATTATTAGAAAAAAATGTTTTAGAAATTCCTTTAAAATTTTCAAAACAAGGAAAAGAAGCTTATGATTCAGTTAACAAGAAAAGGATAGTTGAGGAACTTAGAAAGCAAAATATTGAAATCAAAGAACAAGATATTATTTTAGAAAAATCAATAAAAGAAGAAGGGATTTATGAAATCCCTATTAATCTTACTTCTCAGATTCAAGCCAAAGTTAAAATTAAAGTTATTCCTTTAAAGGAATAACTTCTATAACGGAAACTCTTTTTACCTTGCCGTTAAAACTGGTTTTTCTCTTTCTTTGAAATTTTACTTTTCCTTCTTTTAAGGCGTAAATTGTATCATCACTTCCTAAAGCAGTATTTGTTCCCGGCTGCCATTTGGTTCCTCGTTGTCTAATTAAAACTTCACCGGCTTTTACTTTTTGACCATCGAATCTTTTCACTCCTAAGCGTTTAGCTTCTGAATCCCGGCCTAACTTTGTTGAACCAGTTGATTTAGTATGAGCCATAATAATTTAAAAATTAATAATTTTTAATTTTTTTAATGATACCAAAAATTAAAAATTTTGTAAAGGAGCATAAAAACAGTCTTTTATTAACTATTCTTTTTATTTTCAATAGTTTATTTTTTCTTTCTTTAGGAATTATTGAAGGCGGAAAGCTTTTCCAACCAGCGCCAATGATTATTGAAAAAGACCTTTTATGGGAAAAAGAAGCGGAGGCGAAAATTACTACCGAAGATTCACTTTTAAACCAAGAACAAACAGAAAATCGTTTTGTTGCCAGCTCCCGAGGAAAATATTACTATCCAGTTAATTGCTCTTTAGCCAATAATCTTTCAGAAAAAAATAAAATTTACTTTTCTTCCAAAGAAGAAGCTGAGAGTAGGGGATATATTTACCAGACCAAATGCGATAATCAGTAATAATTATTAATTAATGTTTGAGTATTATTATTAAGTTAACGAGTTAACGAATTAACTAACAACTGATAATTAACAATAACAATAACAATGACAATGACAACTAATAACTGGTAAAATTTCCATTTTCCATTTTCTATGAAGTTCATTAACGACTTGCGATGTCGTGAATTAAATTGTGCATTACTTGTAACCTGAAAAAAGAAGATAAATTTATTTATAGTATCTGAATTTGAGTTGCTGTTACTTCTTGATTGATTTTAATATCCTCTTTAGTCCTTATAAAAATTAGTTGACCCGGTTTAAGATCTTTAAAAGTTAACGGTTTTTTTACTGGTTCGGAAGAAGGAGACAACGGGTCAGTACCCAACCAAAAAATTTCTGTTTCATCAGTGATATAAACTTTAAGATTCTTTTTTTCAACGTCTTTTCCTTCTGGTAAAGGGAGACGACTCACTTGAATTTGGGCTTCCATTTCTAGAAAGTGATCTCCAGTTTTAACAACAAGACCGGAAGCATCATAAATCTCCTCTGGTAAAGGCGGAAAAGTTTCTTCTAGCTGTTTTTTTAAATCTTCGTATTGAGATTTTACTAAATTTAATTCTTGATTAGCTTGTGATAATTTTATCTGCCAAATATTTCTTTGATAAAGATTACCAACCTCAAACCCTACTAATAAAGAAACAGCAATCGAAAATATAATTAATCCTAGGGATGTTTTTTTAGTCATTTTTTTAATCTCATTTTTATGTTTTTAAGTAAATTAATATTAAAATTTAAAGCCTCATTATGAAAGCTAATTGGATAAAAGATGGTCGGTTGTCAATTGAAGCACCGCTACCAACACTAGCTGTTGTTCCACTGTGACCATGGGAACCAGTGGTATTAGTGGTGCCACTGTGACTATGATCACCAGCACTACCGCTAGAGGCAGAGTGGGTATGGGAACCCGCTGAACCGGTTTGAGTTGAAGTATTACCATATTTCACTTGACAACTCGATGAGCTTCCACAACAACATTGTTGCGGATTGATATAATAGCTATGGGTATGACTACCGGCGCTGGAAATACAAATACTATGACTATGCGAGCCAGCGCTATTTGTAGTAAAAGAATGGCTATGGGAACCAGCACTATCGGTGGTAAAAGAATGGTTATGAGAAGGCAATTGAGCTGTTGTTAACGAATAGGAATTAGCTCCACCCGTTCCCCCTAAAGAAGAAGAACTAGTTGTTCCCATTACAAATTTGTCACTCAGGTTTGGCGTACCATTATTACCATTACACAAAGCCCAACCAAGAAGTGTATTTATTCCTAAACCCGTATCATCAAAATTCCATGGACCAGAATACATAATAATACTCCCAGATGGAAGGCCGCTTGGCGCCTGCCAAGTGGCTAAACCTGAAGCATCAGAGGTTAAAACTTTATTTGCTCCGGGTGAACCGCCAGTAATTTTAACCTGACCAGCAACTTCTAGCTTTGCTCCCGGGTTCGTTGTCCCGATGCCAACATTGCCGGTGTTGGTGTTATAGATGTTATTTCCAGAGGCTAACCAGAAACCAGCACCACCTCCTAATTCTTTCCATTCATTGTTTTGATAACCATAGAATTTATGATCAGAAGTATTGTAATAAAGATTACCATTAGTGCCAGTAGGATGAGAGGTATAAAGACCTAAACGAAGGAGACCGCCAACTTTTAAATTGTTATCTAAATTAAGATTGCCAACTTTAGTTTGTTCAACTGAGGAAGTATCTAAAGGTGCTGGTAAATCTCCTTGCGGAGGATTAGCGGTTGGTAAAGACCAGGCAAAAACAGAATTAATAATAAAAAAAAGACTCAGTCCTAAAACAAGGAATGAGACATATAGATAAAGAAACTTTTTCATAATTTTGGATTAATTAATTTTGGATTAATTTAGATAATTATATAATTTTTCCAAAAAAGATGCAAGGGGATTAACAATAACAATAACAATGACAACTAATAACTGGTAAAATTTCCATTTTCTATTTTCTATGAAGTTCATTAACGACTTGCGATGTCGTGAATTCGGCTTCTGATGTTAAAAATTCATTAATCAGCCTAACTCTTTGTTATTGACAAATTTAAATTTTTATATTATAATAAAATTATCTTGTACATTAACAATTAAAAAGAGAGGTGAAGCAATATGTGGTTTAAAATTCTTTCTGATGGGAAAGTGGTTATTTGTAGCACCAATCAAACAAAAACTTACCAAGATATTTTTAAAGCGATTGATGGCCTTTATTACACTTTAAATAATTTAATGCAAAAAGAAGGCCGGACAAAAAAAACAGAAGTTATTTTAACTTTGCTGGCTGATATAATCAAGGCAAGAAATTGGGATAGTGAAGAAATAAAAAACGCTCTTTTATTTTTAGAAGAGGCTCTAAAAGCAAAAAAAGTATCAGAAATTGAGTCCTTCGTAAACAGGACTTTTATTTGCCTTAGAAGAATCAAAACAACACCAAAAATCGCCACGCTTATTAATTATAACTATTATTCTCCTGAAAATTCAGATCTAACTATAGCAAAAATCAGAATTCAAAATTTAAAAAAAGAACTGGAGGAATGGTTATTAAAACTCTCTTCAACTGAAAAAGTAATACTTAACCAAGAAACAACAAAACCAAAAAACCAAGAAAATAATAAAGTTATTAATAATAATGTTATTAAAGCAAAAAAAATAAAGTTAAATACATTTTTAGTCAAAACTAAAAATATTAAAGGCGAAGACCTATATTTAATAGTGCACGTTAAAAATAATAAAGCCACCATTACTAGCCGCTTTGTTTTAAAAGAAAAATTAAATTATCAAGATTTAGAAATTTCCGAAGAGGATGAAGAAGTAATCAAAGAAGCCATCGAAGCAATTATTGAAAAATAATCATTTCCTAAAAGACACCCCCTTGAAAAAGGGGGTTTTTTTATTTTAAATTTTATTTTAAATCTTGTTTTTTAATCTTCTTTTAATCGTTTACCGCTATGATATTTCTTATGAATTTCATAAAGTTTTTTATTAGTGACATGAGTATAAATCTGAGTCGCGGCAATGCTTTTATGGCCTAAAAACTCTTGCACCACTCTTAAATCAACTCCTTGACTTAATAAATCAGTGGCAAAAGTATGGCGAAGGGTGTGAGGAGTAATGTTTAATGGTAAACCAGCTTTAATTAGATATTTTTTTAAATTTTTTTCAATAGAGCGGGGAGTAATTCTTTTTTCTTTTTCACCTTTTTTTAGCTGGTGATTAATAAAAAGAGCAGGGTCACCATCAGTCCTTTTTGATAAATATTCATTTATCCATAATAAAGCCCGATTAGAGAAATAAACCGTTCTTACCCGACCGCCTTTGCCAACAATGCTTAATTCTAATTCTTTTAAATTCGGTTTTATTTGATTGCGGTTTAAAGAAACTAATTCCGAAATTCTCATTCCGGTGGAAAAAAACGTTTCTAAAATAGCTCGGTCTCTTAAACCTTGAAGAGTAGAAATATCAGGAGCAGCCAATAATTTATCTAATTGTTCTAAGGTTAAAAAACGAACTTGTTTATCTCCTTTGTCTCTTGATAATTTTATTTTCTCTGGTGGCAAACTAAGAATGTCTTTTTCCGCAAAAAAAGAAAGTAATGACCTTAAAGCAATTAAATAGTAATTTTGAGTTGTTTTCTTTAAAGGTTGACCTTTTTGATTGAAACACTGGCGGGAAAGATATAAACGATAATTGAAAATATGACGAGCGTTTAATTGATCAGGAGTTAAATTTTCTAATTGATTAATTTTCAACCAATCAAAAAACTTTTTGAGGAAACGGGAATAATTTTCTTGAGTTTTTGAAGAAAGACCTTTTTCAATTTCTAAATAATCCAAAAAATCATTTAAATACTGGGGGAGAGGTTTATTGATATTTTCCATATTTAATCTTTTATAAACTTCGCTTAAGTTAAATTATGCGAACATAATTAATCCTTATTATACCTCTTTAAAATCTTTTGTCAAATATCCCCTGATATTGAAGAATATCTCAAATCTCAAAAATCAAATCTCAAATCTACATCTTAAATTGACAGCGACGAAGGATCTCTGGATTTATTCCAGAAACCTTTTCAGAACCCCTATTCTTCATTTCTCGCATTCGCGAGAGATTCTTCGGCCTTCGGCCTCAGAATGACATAATTAACGACATCACAAGTCGTTAATTCGTTAACTCGTTAATTCGTTAACTAAATAATTTTGAGTTTCCGGTTAATTATGGTAAGATTTTATTAGTCAAAATATTTCATCAATTTCTGAACAATGAGAAAAAAGCTTGCTCGCAATCTTTGGATCATTACCTTAATTTTAATTGCCTTTGGTTTATTAGCCCTGATTAGCGCTTCTTCAGTTCAAGGTCAAGAAAAATATAATGACCCCCTTTATTTTGTTAAAAAACAAATCACCCGAGGCCTTCTCCTGGGATTAATTTTAGCTTTTTTGGCCTCAAAAATAGATCTTTATTTTTTAAAAAAAATCAGTTCTTTTCTTTTAATTTTCAATATTATTTTACTCTTATTATGTTTTGTCCCTCAACTTTCTTATACTAATGAAACCATGGCCAGAAGATGGTTAAGAATAGGAGGGTTTAGTTTCCAACCATCAGAATTATTAAAAATTACCTATCCCCTGTTTTTAGCCAGTATTTTATCAAGCGCTTCTTTAAGACAACGAAGAAAAATCCTCGGAAAACCTTTTATTTATTTTCTTCTTTCTTTGTCTATTATTGGATTAATTATTATCAAACAGCCAGCCACTGGCACTCTTATTGTTTTAGGCCTCTCCAGTTTAGCAATGTATTTAAGCGCCTCAATGAGTTGGTTGCAATTCCTTTTGACCAGCGGATTAGGTGCCCTAACTCTTTTTTATTACATTATGAAAACTCCCTATAGAAAAGAGAGGATTTTTTCTTTTCTTTCACCAGAAAAAGACCCCTTAGGAACCGGCTATCATATTATTCAATCTTTAACCGGTATTGGCTTAGGAGGGTTATTGGGGGTTGGTTTTGGCAATTCTATTCAAAAATTTAATTACCTGCCGGAAAGTCATACAGATGCTATTTTTTCTATTATTGCTGAAGAGTTTGGTTTTATTGGTTCTTTAGCCCTTTTAATTCTTTTTATTGTTTTTGTTTGGATAGGAATTAAAATTAGTCAAAAAAGCCACGATAAATTTTTAAAATATTTAGCTTTAGGCCTTACGTGTAATATTGGTTTTGAAGCCTTTGTTAATATCGCAGCAATGTGTCAATTATTGCCGATGACTGGTATTCCCCTGCCCTTCATTAGCTACGGAGGATCTGCTATGATTATTAATCTTATTAGCGTCGGTTTTTTAACTAATATTGCTTTAAAAGATTAAAAATATGAAAAAAATAATTCTCTTCATCTTATTTTGCGGAATCATCATTTTCATAGGAGAATTAACTATTAATTATTTCCCTCGAACTTTAGTTATTGAACCAATAGTTCAAAATCATTCCTCTTTTACAGAAAGTTATCATCCTCAATTATTAATCGAAGATACGAATATCGATAAATTTGTAATGGATCCTTCAAAGAATAAATTAATTTATTTTAGCGATAATCAATGGGGTCTATTTGAAAGAAAAACCGAAAAAATCAAAACAATTTATCAATCAAAACAAAGACCCTTAACCATTAATTTTCCTCCTGATAATTCCATTAATAGTCAGGAAGTTTTAGTTAATCTGAATAATGACTGGAAAATTATTTTTTTGAATCAAACAATGATTACTAAAGAATTATCGCTAACTAAAAGTTTCTTAAAGGTGTTTCAAGAATCAAATATCAAAAATTTAGAAGATAAGCCTGCCATTCTTCAAGCCCAATACCATCCTTTTCTTAAAAATAATTTTCTTATCAGAACAAACAATAATATTGTTCTCTATGATTTTTTAAAAAACCAGCTTGATTTAATTTATCATGGTCCCACTTCCCCGTTTTTTATTGGCAATAACAATCTTTATTTTCTTGAGCAAAATGGGGCTTTAGTGCTTTATTCTCTTCAAGAACAAAAAGAAATTAATCATTCACTTTTTTCCTTTTATCAACAGGATATTAATAAAATCAAAATTTTTATTCCTGAAAGCAATTCCTTAAATCATTATTTAATAGTTGTTGACGATTACGGCAGGGCTTATTTCTTTCAGCAAATTGACGATTCTTCCCCTGCTTTAATTGGAGAAGAAATTTCTAACGTCTTTATCTTTAAAGATAAAGTTTTTCTAATCAATTCAATTATTTCTCCAAATGAGGAATTATCAGCTGAAAAATCAGAAGAAAACAACTTTCAAATAATAATATTTGATCCTTTATCCGGCCAGACACAAACTCTTCATTTAATTATGTCTTCTGAAAATTGTTTCCTTTTAAAAGATCGCTTTCTAGTTTTTCTTAATAATCAGAAAAAATTAAGTCTTTTTGATTTAGAAAACCAGACAGAAAAAGAGATTATTGATGAACCAGTGAAAAATGATAATTTTGTTTTAGATAATTCTTTGAATTATCTTTATTATCTAACAAAAAAAGGGATTAATAGAATTAATCTTTAATCCCTTTTTTAAAAGAAGTAGCATCCAATTATTGACATCGCAAGTCGATTAACGACTGGCGATGTCCAGATATTGAAAATTTTAAAATTGATTGAAAATCGACTAACGTTTACCTCTTCTGCCACTGAGGAGCGCGTCTGGCTTTCTTTAAACCATACTTTTTTCTTTCAACTTCTCTAGCATCGCGGGTAAGAAATCCTGCTTTCCTTAAATCAGTTTTTAAGCCTTCATTAAACTTTACTAAAGCTCGACTAATTCCTAATCGAATGGCTTCTGCCTGTCCAGTTGTTCCTCCCCCAATTACTTTGACATTAATCAAAAATTTATCAAGCATTTTTGCCTTTTTTAAAGGAGAAATTACTTTTTCCTGATTTTCTTTTATTGGAAAATATTGAGCTAATGACAAACCGTTAATTATAATATTTGGTTCTCCTTTGGATAATCTTACCCGGGCAACAGATTCCTTTCGTCGACCAACTGCTTCAATATATTTTCCTTTATGGCTTTTACTTTGTTCTTTCTGTTGATTGGACTGAATATTTTCTTTTTCAGTTTTGTTTTCTACCATTTTTCTTTATAAATTAATAATTAATTTTTTTAATCGCCGGTCTCTTAATTTATTTTTTGGAAGCATTGGCCTAACTATTGATTTAAATGTTTCGGCTGGATTTTCTTCCCATAAATCTTTTAATTTTTTTTCTTTTAAATGACCAATATAACCAGTGTGATGATAATAAATTTTTTGGTCTAATTTCTTTTTGGGAATATTAATTTTCAAAAGATTGTCAATAATAACTGTTGTTTCGCCGACTTTATTAGGCTGATAATCCGCCTTATTTTTTCCTTGTAAACAAAAAGCTACCTTAGAGGCTAACCTTCCTAATTGTTGACCCTCGGCATTAATCCTAATAGTTGTTGCAGAATTTGTTTTATTTCCTTTTTTTTCTTTTTCTTTGTTTTTTTCTTTTTCCATTTTCTAATTATTTTATTAATTCTAAAATCGAAAGATCGCTATTATCCCCTTTTCTAGGAGTAGCGATTTTTATAATTCTCGTATAACCACCATTTCTGTCTTTATAGCGATGCGATAATTCATAATAAAGTTTATTTAAAGATTTTTCCGGTAATTCTTGTTTTAACAATCGATAAGAAGCTAAATCTTGCTTTTTAGCAATAGTGATCAATCTTTCTGCTTTCCTTTTAGCCTCTTTAGCCTTAGCAGTCGTGGTCTGAATTTTTTCATTAATAATTAAATTATTAACTAAACTCTCTAAAAGGGCTTCTCTTTGATCTTTTTTTCGATGAAATTTTTTTCCTTCCTTTAGATGTTTCATAATTCTCTTATTGAATAGTATATTCTAAGTGTTTTAAAACTTTTTTTATTTCTTCCATTGATTTCTCTCCCATCCCCTCTAATTTAGCCAAAGTATCCGGCTTGTAACGCAAAAGGCCGGCTAATGTTTTAATGCCATTTTTCAATAAAATATTTTTAGTCCTCATGCTTAAATCTAAATCTTCAATTAATATTTCCTTTGGCTCTTTTTTGACATTTTTAAAGGCGGAGACTTCTTCTCTCCCCTCTTCTTCCTCTGTAATTTCTTCTTTCTCTCTATCTTTTTTCCCTCCAATCTCTTTTCTTATTTCTCCAAAATGAGACTGAAGGATATCAATTGCTTCTAACAGTGCCTCGCGGGGACTAACAGAACCATCGGTATCAATTTCTAAAATTAATCGATTGAAATTAGTTTTCCCTCCTACTCTCATATCTTCCACTTTAAAATTCACTCGTTCTACTGGGCTAAAGATAGCATCGACTAAAATTGTTCCAATGGGAACTTTATCAATTTTTCGTTCTTCAGCCAAGGAATAGCCTAATCCCTTTTCCACCATAGCTTCTATTTCTAAATTAGCTTTTTTATCTGTCAGGGTAGCAATCAACTGCTCTGGATTCATAATTTCTACCATCGGATTCGGTTCAAAATCTTTTCCATATACCTCTCTCTCGCCACTAGCTTTTAATTTAATCACTTGAGGATCATCGCCGTATAATTTTACTCTCAAACTCTTTAAATTTAACATTATATCAATTGTTGACTGATAAACATAATCAATTGAAGAAAATTCATGTTGGACATCCTTAATCTTAAAAGAAGTAATAGCCGCTCCTTCAATGGAAGACAAAAGAACCCTTCTCAACGCATTACCAAGGGTAATTCCATAACCGGGATGAAGGCCTTCAATAATAAAAGTAGATTTTTTTCTGCCTTCTTTTGGATTTTTTTCTTCTTTGATTTTAAAAGCCTCTAAAAAAGATTTCATAGTATTTTTGATTATTTGATAATAAATTATTGATTATTTTTTACTATAAAATTCAACAATAAGAGAAAAATCAAATGGCAATTGAAGCTCTTCTAAATCAATTGGAGCGATAATTTTTCCTTCTAATTTTTCTTTATCTAAAGTTAGAAATTTTGGTAGTTGGTAATTTTTTAATTTCTCTTTAATATTCTTAAAAGATTCTTTTTTTAAACTTTCCGGTCTTAAGGTAATAACATCACCAACTTTTAAAATAGTCGAGGGAATATTATGCCGACGGCCATTGAGCAAAAAATGACCATGAGAAACTAATTGACGGCTGGCTCGTCTAGAAGGAGCAAATCCTAATCGGAAAACAATATTATCCATCCGTGATTCTAATATCTGAGCTAATGCCTCAGGGGTTGCAGTTTTTTTCTTTAAAGCTAATTCATAATATCTTTCAAATTGTTCTTCCCTAATATTATAAGCCAATTTTACCTTTTGTTTTTCGGATAACTGCTTGCCGTAAGGAGTTGGCGATTTTCTTCTTCCGCTTTTACCACGAGTAGCATAGCCTTTTCTGACTAAAAGGCATTTAGGGGTATAACATTTTTCTCCCTTGAGAAAAAGCTTTTCACCAGCGTATCGACATTTTTTACAACTGTTTTCTTTCATTTTTTGATAATTGATTAATAATTACTGATTATTAATTAATGATTATTTAAACATTAATTAACGACATTGCCAATTTAATTAATCCGTTAACTCGTTAACTCAATTATATTCTCCTCGGCTTTGGCGGCCTAGGACCATTATGAGGAATAGGGGTAACATCTTTAACTAAATCAATGTTAATCCCTTTATTAGCTAAAGCCAAAATAGAAGCCTTTCTGCCCCCACCAATTCCTTTAATATAAACCTCCACTGTCTTTAAACCAATTTTTTTAACTTTCTCTAATAAAGTTTCCACTACTTTTGTTGCTGCATAAGGAGTAGATTTCTGAGGTCCACGAAACCCTAAGGCTCCAGCTGAAGTACAGGCAATTACATTGCCGTTTAAATCAGTGAGGGTTATAATCGTGTTATTATAAGAACACTTAATATAAACTCTCCCTTTTTCAATTTGATACTTTGAAATTTTGCTTTCGGAAGATGCTTTTTGTCCTGCTGAAACAATATTATCAGCAGATTTGGTAATAATTCTTTTTTTTCCCATTTTTTTTTAATTAAAACCTAGGGTATTTAAAAACAATTAAGTAGGAGTCGGAGATTTTCTTCGACCGGAACCAACTGATTTTCTAATATTTCCTCTAACTGTTCGAGAGTTAGTTTTAGTTCTTTGGCCTCTGGCTGGCAATTTCCTAATATGTCTTACTCCGCGATAAGAATTAATATCTATCAATCTTTTAATATTATTTTTAATTTCTCGTCGTAGATCACCCTCAATTGTTATATTTTTTTCTTCAATTATTTCTCTTATTTTGTTCAATTCTTCCGAAGTTAAATCTTTTGTTTTTTTGGTAGAATCTATTTTTGCCTCTTTTAAAATTTGTTTAGCCAAAGATAAACCTATCCCATAAATATAGGTTAAAGAAATATCAATATTTTTATTGTCTGGAATGTCAACGTTTAAAAGTCTCACCATACTTTATCCTTGTCTCTGTTTATGTTTAGGATTTTTTTTACATATTACTCTTACCCGACCTTTTCTTCTCACAACTTTACAATCCCGACAAATTTTTTTGACTGAAGCTTTTACTTTCATAGGATTAATATTTTTCTATTCTCTCTATATATTTTTTAATTCTAATTATAACCGATAAACAATTCGTCCTCGGTTAGAATCATAAGGAGATAATTCTACGACTACCCTATCTCCCGGCAAAATTTTAATATAGTGAATTCTTAACTTTCCAGCTAAATGAGCAAGAATCTCCCTTTGGTCTTCATCTAATCTTACCTTAAAAACTGCATTTTTGTAAATTTCTAAAACAGTTCCCTCTTTCCTTAATTTTTCTTTTTTTCCCATAAGAAAATAATCTTATCAAAAATTTGAAAATTAGTCAATGCTAACCTTTATTTTATCTAATGATTGCGGTGCTTTCTTCAACCACAAGGGAGTCATCTTCAAAACTATCTTTTCAACCCCTTCATAATTAGTAAACAAATTTTGAATTTCGTTCACTGTTTTCCCTTTAATCATCTCCCTTATTTCAGTAGGAGAAAATTTTGAACAAACATACAAATTACCTTCAATTTTAACTTTCATTGTTTTATTATTAAAATCTATATCTTCAAGTTTATATTTCAAATTATACGGACTGCCTGTTTCCTTATTAGCGCAAATTTCCTGATTATCTGATAATTGACTTTGATAAGTTTGGTTTAAAAAATCTTTTACTTTATTTTCATCAAAAGCCGCTACAATTACTTGTCCCTCGGCAGCAACGTTAAAAGTTTCCCGGGTATCACCAGCTTTAGCATCAGCCGTAAGATTAGTTAACTTAAAACCGCTTCTTGCTCCTTCAATTACTATTAAATTTTTATCGATTTTATTTTTAACATCTTCATCTATCAGAGCAACTAATTTTTTTAAAATTACGTCTTCGGCTTGCTTCAAATCATCCTCTACTACCATCGGGATTGTTCCATATGTACCGCCAGCCATTTTTTCATAAGAATAAGCATAAAATTTATCATATTTATCCGTGCCTTGAAAACCAACTATTGAAAAATGACAATTATTTTTATCATTACAAGGATCAATATTATAATCTGGTCCAGGTTGATCAGCTGTTACCTCAACTTCAATAGAACCGGGGACAAGATTGCCATTTTCTTTTGTTGCTCCGGGAATTACCACTCGAGAATTGATTCTAAAGATTTTACCATCAGGCGTTGATAACCTAGTATTCGCTACCAATGCTTGAGGATAAACAGAATAATTATTAAAAATTGTCACTTTCCCAGTTGCTTTTTTCTCGTCTTTGCCAAAACCGCTGCTTTTAAAGGTCTCTTCGGTTTTTTCTCGAAAAACATAAAAATTAACAGGCAAAACCTTTTTCTCCACATTAATATTATTACTGGCGTTATCAAAAAGAACTTGTTCAGCTACTGGCAATTCCAATCTTTTTCTTTCAATGTTGATTTCTGCTCGGGCAAAAGAAGTAATAGATAAAAAATAAAATACCACTCCAGCGCCTATTAAAGAAGAAGCAATTAGTATTTTCTTGCGATTAGAAGGTGGTTTTTGAAATTCTTCTTTTTTCGGCTTTAAATCAATCGGAAAATCCTTTTCTAATTTTTGTTTAAATTCTTTTTCCCAATTAATAATCGTTTCTTCAAATTTATCTTTTTGTGGCAGATCTTTCTTAAAAACCCCTTCAGCAACAAAAATATTTTTTTTATCTTCCTGCTCTTTCGGCTCTTCTATTTCTTGAAACAATTCTTCTTTCTCTATTTCTTCACTTTTTTGTTCAATTTCTTCTAATTCTCTTTCTTTCAGCAACTCTTCCTTTTGAATTTCCTCATGATTTATTTCTTTTCGATAAATATCAGTAATTTTTCTTTTTTTAGCAATCATAATTATATAAATTTTTAATTATTCTTTTAAAATTATTAATAAAGCAATTCGAACCCTTTTTGTGATATCGCTAGAAGCTATTAAACATTAATTCTGCTCATTAACGATAACAATAAGGGAAAGTGATTCTTTTTTTCTTTTTTAATTATATCATAACAAATAAAGAATAACAACAAGAAATTTTCAAGCAATTTAATAATTAAGTATCTTCAATTACTGCTTTAATTCTTTTTACTCCGCTAGAAACAGATTCTTGTTTTAAAATTTTAAATTTCCCTATTTCCCGAGTGTTCTTAACGTGAGGACCAGCACAAATTTCCTGAGAAAAAATTTCACCCCTTTTATCTTTAATCACATAAACTTTTACTTTTTCTGGATACCGTTCTTTAAAAACGCCTTCCGCTCCCCTCTTGATAGCGTCTTCATAATGTGTTTCATAATAATCAACTTCTAAACCCTCCTGAATTTTTTGATTAATTAACTTTTCTATTTCTTTAATCTCTTTATCGGTTAACTTTCTATCCAAAGAAAAATCAAATCTTAATCTTTCAGAGTTAATATCAGAACCTTTTTGTTGAATATCGGGATCAACAATCTTTTTTAAAGCCGCTAAAAGCAAATGAGCGCTAGTATGAAGTTTAACCATTTTTTCTTGTTCTGGCGTCGTTATCAGCCCTTTTAAACCATGACCGCCGAATTTTTTTTCTTTCCCAGCCCGAGATATTTCTTGATGATGAGCAATCTCTTTTTGAAAATCTTCTTCATTCACTGAAAAAGATTTTTCTTGCGCCATTTCCTTAATTAGCTCCAAAGGAAAACCATAACTTTGATATAAATTAAAAGCCTCTAAACCAGTAATAATTTTTTGATTTTCTTTTTCTTTTGTTTCAATCAACTCTTCAAAAATTTTCAATCCCCTAGCTAAAGTTTTTTCAAATTTTAATAATTCATCAAGCAAAACTTTTTTTATTTCTTCTTTTTTATCAATTTCCGGATACTCTAAAGAATACATTGCAACCACTAAATCAACTAAATTAAAAATCATTTCTTTTGCTAATTGATATTTTTCTAAAAATCTGGCAATTCTTCTAATCAACCTCCTAACAACATACCCTCTATCAGTGTTAGAAGGCAAAATCCCTTCTGATAGAAGAAAAACTATTGATTTAATATGATCAGCAAAGATTCTGGCTGTTTTTAATCCTTCTTGATCTTGGGGCAAAAATTGAAAAAGATAATCCATTAAAGGAGCAAAAAGATCGGTATCAAAAATTGTTTTTGTTTCATCTTGTGGAAATTGCGTTATTAAAGTCAATCGTTCTAAACCCATGCCAGTGTCTACTCCTTTTTGTTTCAACGGTTGATATTCTTTTTTTTCATTAAAATAGTATTCATTAAAAACTAAATTCCACAACTCTATTCCATCAACATAAACTTCCACTGTTGGACCGCACGGACCAATCATACCAGTTGGTCCCCAAAAATTATCTTCTTTCCCTTGTTTTATTTTTTCGTCTGGAATAGAAAGTGATTTTAAAATTTGATATGATTCTTCATCAGAAGGAATATTATTATTACCGGAAAAAAAAGTAAATGAGGCCCGTTGTTCATCTATTTCTAGTTCTTTAAAAAGAAAGTCAAACATCAATTGAATTGCTTCTTTTTTAAAATAACCACCAAAAGAAAAATTACCAAGCATTTCAAAAAAAGTTAAATGAGACCGATCCCCAACTTCATTAATATCAGTTGTCCGAAAACATTTTTGGCAGGTAATAATATTTCTACTTTTCAAAGGTTCACCTAAAGAAAGATGATTATCTTTAAAAGGATCTTTTAAAGATAAATAATAAGGTTTGAATTGTTGCATCCCCGCCGTGGTAAAAAGAACCGAAGGGTCGTTTTCTGGAATTAAAGAAGAAGAAGGTATTAAACGATGACCGTTCTTTTTAAAGTAAGTGATAAATAATTGTCTTAATTCTTGAGAAGTCATTTTATTCTAATTTTATTGAATTTAATAGCTCCTGAACTACCTCTCGGTCATCAAAGGGAATTTTTTCTTTATTATAAAGCAGCCATTTTTCATTACCTCTTCCCAAAATAGCAACAAAATCACCAGGCCTTGATCTTTTAAGGGCTTCCTCAATAGCATTTCTTCTGTCTAAAATAGCCAAGTATTTTTTCTGATCAATTTGATTTTTTTGAGCATAATCTATGAAGTCGTTAATGCCTTTATCTCGGGGCTCATCTAAAGGATCGTCTTCAGTAATAATTGTTAAATCAAAAAAATCTAAGGCTAATTTAGCCAATTTTTCTCTTTCTTGAAAAGAGCTACCGCCAAAATTTCCATAGACGGCTATTTTCTTTTTTGGTTTATAAAGATTAATTAACTGAATAATTTCCTGAAAGGCTATTTCAGTATTAGCTTTATCAACCAAAATTTTTCGTCCTTTAAATTCAATTATTTCCAAACGGCCGGGAATTGTTTTTAAATTTTCTATTTTCTCCTTTGTTTTTTCTCTATCTAAACCAAAATAATCGCTAACAATAATCCCTACCAAAGCATTTAAAACATTAGCCCGAAAAGGAATGTTTAACTTCATTTTTAATATTTTTCCTTCTCCTTTCTTGTAAACTTCAAATTCAATTCCGTTTTCTTCTTCCCTTAAAATTTTAGCATAATAATCACTTTGTTCATCAAAACCATAACTAATCACTTTTGCCCGGCTATTTTTTTTAAATAGTTCAAAATATTGACTATCTTTGGGTAAAATCGACAAACCAGAAGGCGAAACTAACTGAAAAAGCTGTAATTTTGAATGAAGATAATTTTCAAAACTTCCATGAATCTTAATATGATGAGAATAACTAATATTAGTTAAAATTCCAATTTTAAAGGACAGAGAATAAACCCGTTGATACATTAAACCAAAAGAAGTTACTTCCATAATTACTTTCCTGATGCCTTCTTTTTTCATTGTTTTTAACAAAGAAAACAACAAAAAAGGATCAGGAGTGGTAGCTGGCCCGCTGCCGGAATGATAAATTACTTTATTCTTTAAATAATAACCAGCGGTCCCAATTAAACCAATTTTTTCATTTTCATTTTCTAAAATCTGTTTCAAAAAGAAAGAAAGAGTTGTTTTTCCAGTAGTTCCAGTAATGCCAATAATTGTCATTCCTCTTGAAGGAAAGCCGTTTAAAACATTGGCTGATAACGCCAATGTTTTTCTTAAAAAAGAATTTTTCTTAAGCGATACCAGAAAATCCATTTTAAAATCTAAAATTATTGCTAAATTTAATCTATATATTTTAACTTAAAAATTCCAATAATTTTTTCACCTCCGGATCATCTTTTAATTTCTCCAAAGTTTTAGTTTCAATTTGCCTTATTCTCTCTCGCGTAACATTAAACATTGCTCCTACTTCTTCTAATGTATGAGCTATTCCGTCTTCTAAACCAAATCTGGTTTTAATAATCTCTCTTTCTCTTTCTGGCAAACTATCTAATACTTTTGATAATTCTTTTTTCAATAATTCCTGAATAGCATAATTCTCCGGACTTAAGGATTTATTATCAGAAATAAAATCACCTAATTCGCTGCCTTCTTCATCTCCCACTGGCTGGTTTAAGGAAGAAATTCCCTGAGAAATTCTCATCAGGTATAAAATATCATCAACATCAACCCCCATTTCAAGAGCAATTTCCTCCGGTGTTGGATCCCGGCCTAATTGCTGAGCTAATCTCCTTTTAACTTTTAAAAATTTAGTTATCGTTTCCACCATATGGACTGGAATTCTAATAGTTCTCCCTTGGTCAGCTAAAGCTCGAGAAATAGCCTGCCTTATCCACCACGTAGCATAAGTTGAAAATTTAAACCCTTTTTTGTAATTAAATTTATCAACGGCTTTTGATAAACCAATATTGCCTTCCTGAATTAAATCCAATAAACTTAAATTACGGCTTCGACCAACATATCTTTTAGCGATCGAAACAACTAACCTTAAGTTAGCTTCTATCATTCTTTGACGCGCTTTTTCATCACCTTTAGCAATTCTTTTAGCTAATTCCCTTTCTTCTTTAGGGGTTAAGAGAGGAATCCGCCCTATTTCTCTTAGATAGCTTTGAATAGCGTCTGACAGCCCTCCATAATCAGAAAAATCCAAGGCGTGTTTTAATTCTTCATCCGTTACTTCTTTTTGATCAACTAATAAATCAATACTCTCCACAATTTCTATATTTTCTGCTGACAAACGATCATATAATTTATCTAATAAAGCCAAGTTTTCTTCAACTCGGGGAAAATACATTAAAATTTCATCTTGAGTAACAAATCCTCGTGATTTACCGCGATTAATCAATTCCTGAACTTTTTTTTCAAAATCATCATTTTCTTTCTGTTGGCTTTTTTTAGTTATCTTTTTAGGTTTAGAAATTAATCGTTTGTTTTTCTGATTTTTCTTTTCACCTTTGCTGGTTTTTTTAACGCTTTTCTTCAATTTTTTTTCTTGATTTTTCATCTTTGCTTTAACCCCTTTTCTCTTTTGAGCAACACCCTTTGCCTTCCTTGACTGATTAACTTTTTTCTTCAATTCTTTTTTATTAACTTTCTTTTTTTTATCAACTTCCTTTTTTGATTTCTTCTTTAAATTATGTTTTTTAATTTTTGCCATAATTTTTTAAAATTGATTATTGAAAATTTATGTAGAAGGATCCTTATCTTTTTATCATCTTGACTCCTTTCATATAAGGCATTAGCACTTTTGGTATTTTTATCCAACCTTCTCTGGTCTGATAATTTTCAATAATAGCAATAATCATCCGGCCAATTGCTAAACCAGTGCCATTTAAAGTGTAAACAAACTCTGATTTATTCTCTATTTGATCTCGGTATTTAATATTCAACCGCCGAGCTTGATAATCAGTACAATTAGAAGTTGAATGAGTTTCTCGATATTGCCCTTCACCATTATTCTGACCCGGTAACCAAGCTTCAATATCATATTTAGCTGCTGCCGGATCACCTAAATCTCCTGTACAGATTTGTAATACTCGATAAGGGATACCTAAATTTTGCATTAATTCTTCTTCTATTGATAATAAAAGTTCATGTTCTTTAAAACTTTCTTCTGGTTTGGAGAAAATAAACATTTCTATTTTATCAAATTGATGGACTCGAAAAATTCCCTTAGTGTCTTTTCCATAAGAACCAGCCTCCCTTCGAAAACAAGAAGAAAAACCAACATACCTTAAAGGTAAATCTTCTATTTTTAAAGTTTCATTCATATGCATTGGCCCTAAGATTTGTTCAGCAGTGCCAATTAAATATAGATCATCTTTTTCTAAATGATAAACTTCTTCTGCCCCTCGATCTAAATATCCCATCGCCCAAAAAGGCTCTGGTTTAATAAGAACTGGAGGGATAATGGGAACAAAACCTTTTTTTATAATTTTCTCAAAAGCAAATTGAATTAAAGCTAATTCTAATAAGGCGGCTTCTCTTTTTAGAAACCCAAACCTTGCTCCTGAAGTTTTTGCCGCTCTTTCGGTATCAATAATATCCAGCTGTTGAGCAATAGTAAAATAATCTTTAGGCGCAAATTTAAAGCTCGGTTTCTTTCCTACTTCCCTTAAAACAACACTATCTTTTTCATCTTTGCCTACCGGCCAATTTTCCAGCGGTAAATTAGGAATTAAAGCCCATGCCTTTTTCCACTTAACCTCTATATCTTCTAATTCCTTTTCTTTTATATTAATTGCTTCTTTTAATTCCTTTAATAAATCAAGAATTTTTTCTTTTTCTGATTTTTCTTCTAATAATTTATTTTGAGCAATATTTCTTTTTGCCCGTAAATCTTCTACTGTTTTCAATAAAGCAGTTCTTTGCTCATCAAGGCGTAAAAAATTATCTAAAACCTCGGGATTAACATTCTTTTTTAATAATCCCTCTTTAACTTTTTCTTGATTATTTCTAATAAACTTTAAATCAAGCATATTTAAAATTAAAATTAAGTTTTTTTATTTTTTTTATTTTTTTTATTTTTTAAATTTTTATTTTTTAATTTTCTTCTTCATTTTTTGGTTTCATAAACGGAAAAAGAATTACCTCTTTTAAAGAGGGCGCTTCTGTTAAAATTGCTACTAGTCGGTCAATTCCTATGCCTAAACCAGCGGCTGGTGGCATTCCGTACTCTAAAGCCAAAAGAAAATCAGTATCTCGAGGGTGAGCCTCTAAATCTCCCTTTTTTCTATTTTGCTCCTGCCGATCAAATCTCTCTCTCTGATCTAAAGGATCATTTAATTCAGAAAAACCATTAACTAATTCCCAGCCATTAATAATCAGCTGGAATCGACTGGTTAAATCAGGATTATCGCTTTTTTTCTTAGCTAGTGGCGAAAGAATTACTGGCTGGTCAATAATAAACGTGGGTTTTTTGATTTCCCCTCGAAAGTTTTTGAAAACTAAATCCATTATTTTTTCTTTTGATTCTTCACCTTGAATCTCAATTTTTAATTCTTGAGCTTTTCGCCGCCAATCTTCTTCTGAATCCTTTAAAGTCAACCCTGTTTTGGACTTTAAAAATGTTTCCAAAGGAATAATTTTCCATTCTTCCTTTACTAATTTACTCAAAACAGGAGCTTCTTTTCTTAAATTCTTTTCCAAAAATTTAAAAAGACCTTTCAATAATTTCATTAAATATTCTCGATTTTCATAAGCGCTATAAAGTTCTAACATAGTAAATTCTGGATTATGCTCTCGATCTATTCCTTCATTACGAAAACATTTCCCAATTTCATAAATTTTATCCATCCCGCCAATTAATAATCTTTTAAGATAAAGCTCCGGAGCAATCCTTAAATAAACCGGTAAAGAAAGATAATCTAAATAAGATCTAAATGGTTTAGCGTTGGCTCCGCCGTAAACTGCCTGTAAAATAGGTGTTTCTACTTCTAAATAACCCAAACTATTAAAATATTCTCTAATTAAAGAAATAATTTTTGACCGAAGATAAAATCTTTGTTTAACTTCATCATTAACTAATAAATCCAAATATCTTTTTCTAAATCTTTCTTCAGCATCTTCTAGCCCATACCATTCTTTAGGAATCGGCCTTAAACTTTTAGCTAACATCTGATAATCATAAACTAAAAGACTTTTCTCGCCGGTTTGGCTTTTAATTAAAATTCCTTTTACTCCAAGAAAATCGCCTAAATCAAAATATTTATTAAAAAATTCCAGCTTCTGAGAAGACAAAATATCTTCTTTGAAAATTAATTGAATTTTAGCTGTTGAATCTTTTAAATCAACAAAAATAATATTTTTATGAAGCCGAATAGCAACAATTCTACCAGCTAAATCAATTTTCTTTTTCTTTTTACTTAAAATACTAAAATCTTTTAAAGCTTTAGAAATTTCAAAACTCCTTTTAACTTTTTCTGGAAAAGGATCAATCCCTTGCTTTTTTAATTCTTGAATTTTTTGAATTCTTGTTTGAATAATATCTTCTAACATGTTAATTAACGATATCGCAACTCATTATTAAGTAACGACTAGCGCTGTCCAAACATTATTTATATATTTATTATATCATTTTCTCTTGCTTTTTTTAAGCCTCTAACCCTATTTATTAAAATTATTTTATTTTCAAAATTTTATATTGAACCTTGCCTTTTGGTGTTTCTACGTCAGCAATCTCTCCTACTTTTTTACCCAAAAAAGCCTTGCCCAAAGGAGATTCATTAGAAATTTTTCCTTCTAAAGGTTGAGCTTCGTGTGAACCAACAATAGTAAAAACTTGTTTTTTAGAGGTTGATTGAGATAAATTTTCTACTTCAATAATAGAACCAATTTCTACGCGATCAGTCTTTTTTGGTTGAATGATTACTGCTCTTTTTAAAAATTCCTCTAATTCAATAATTCGACTCTCAAGAGCCGCTTGATCTTCTTTAGCCTTCTGATAATCAGCATTTTCTGATAAATCTCCCAATTCTTTGGCTTCTTGCACCCTTTGAGCAATTTCTTTTCTTTTGACTTTTCTTAAATATTCTAACTCTTCTTTAAGTTTTTTATAGGCTTCAGCCGTAAGGTAATTAATAGTCATAATCTTTATTAATTCTTTTAATTTTTACTATTATTTATTAATTAAGACAATCATCTTACAATGAATATTATTCATCAACATTAAGACCTTCTTTTTCTTGTTGATATCTGTTGGTAGCATACCAGTTTATCACGTCTTTAATCACAGGTAAAGTGGAACCGGTATTAGAAGTTGGATTTTCTACAACAATCAAAATAACTATTTCTGGATCTTCGTAAGGAGCATAAGCTCCAAAAATAGCATTATATCTTTCTTCAGACCCTGAACCATATTTCGGAGAACCGCTTTTTCCGGCTATTTCTAATAAGGCAGACCGTAAAGAGGTAGCAGTCCCGCTTAAAATTACTTCTCTCATTCCTTCTTGAACTATTTTTAAATTTTCTTGAGAAACGTCTAATTTTCGGCTAATAACCGGCTGAATCTCTTGAAAATTATCTTGAGTCTCAACAGCTTTTACTAAATGAGGTTGAAATAAAATTCCATTGTTAGCAATCAGGGAAATATAAGTGCTCATTTTTAAAGGAGTTAAGCTTAAACCACCTTCCCCAATAGAAACATTATAAGTATCCCCTAACCGCCAAGTTGGATCATTGGGTCTTACTTGCTTTAAATATTCAGGATCAGGCAAAATGTCTTGGGCTTCTCCTTCTAAATCTAAACCAGTTTTTTCACCAAAACCGAATTTTAACCAGTATTTTTTAATTTTTTCCCACCCCAAACCATTAATATCTTGATAGCCGCCGCCAATTGTCCAAAAATAAACATTGCAAGACCGACTAATAGCTTTTTTCATATCAACCCAGCCATGCTGTTCCCAATCCCGATAAATATATTTTTCCTCAGGATTATAAGGACTGGTAATAACAATTTGACCTTCGTCATAAATTTTTTTATCAGGATCAATAATGTTTTCCTCTAATGCTGCCAGCGCCATTAAGGGTTTGATTAAAGAACCCGGTTGATAAATCCCAGAAACTACCCGATTAAACAAAACATAACGCTTACTAAATAAATATTCATTAATTAAATCAGTATCTTTCCCTTTAACCATAACATTCGGATCAAAACTATCTAAACTTACCAATGATAATATTTCACCATTTTTAGGATTTAAAATAATTCCTGCTGCTCCTTTTGCCGAATAATCTTCAACGCTTTTTTTCAATGTCTTGTAAAAAAATTCTTGTAAATCTTTATCTAGAGTCGTAATAATATTGCTTCCAGCCTGAGGAGCAATTTCATCTAGTGATTTTTTAACATTTAAAGTAGCGTCTATCTCAATATTTTTTCTTCCCGGAATTCCTTTTAATGTTTCTTCGTAAAAACTTTCTAACCCTGTTTTTCCCACAACAGAAGAAAGAGGATAATCCTTATATTTTTCTAACTCATCAGAAGAAATTTTACCCACATATCCTAAAACATGAGAGAAAACTTCTCCATAAGGGTATTCTCTTTCGTAAGCCGGTAAAATAACAAATCCCTTTTCGTCTCCAATTTTTGATTCAAAAGATCTAATTTGGTCAATTTTCACATCAGTTTTTACCAAAATTGGTTCAAAAGAATAAATCAAATTATATTTTTGAACATAATCTAACAATTTCTGCATTTCCTCAGTTTTAATCCCAAAAATTTGAGATATTATTTCTACTATGTTTTTTAACTCTTCGGAGTCAGTTGGTAAATCCATAGGAATCATCATTAAAGAATAAGAAGGAGAATTTACTACCAAAGGATTTTTATTTCGATCGTAAATAATCCCTCTGGGAGCTTCAATATAAAAGTATCGATTTTTATTATTCAAAGCCCGAACTTCAAAGTCAGCCCCTTTTAAAATAGTTAAATAAAAACAACGAAGAAAAACAACAATGCTTAAAATAACCGCTAACCAAAAAATTATTTTCATTAGCGTTTTTGACAGAGGCCATTGCAAACTATCAAGTTTTTCTTTTTCAGCTGACTCTTTAGCTTTTTTATCTAATAAAACCTCCTCTGGATCCAAAAGGTTTTCTTTTCTTTTAATAAAATAAGACATTGATTTAATTCAAAATTTCTTAAAAATTGATCATTGAAAATTTTAACATTTAAACATTCAATTAACGACATCGCAAGTCGTTAGAAACTAACGACTTGCAATGTCAAAAAATTAATAATTCTTGTTATTTAAAACAAGCCCTTGTCATTGACTAATTTTTCTAATCCCATACCCAATTATTAATATCCCCACGGCAAAAATTAAAGTTAATAAAGTATTAAACATTAAAGGAAGAAGAAAAAGGCTTTTTTTAAATAAGAAGTAAAAAATCAACTCACTGAAATTAAATATTAATACCGCTAACAAACTAAATAAAATTTGTGAAGAAATAATTCCTTTTTCTATCACTGAGTTGAAAAACAACATAAAAAATAAAGTGATTAAAAAAATAATCAAATAAGCGCCAAAAAAGAGAGGGCTAAAAAGATCATAAATAAAGGCGGAAAGAAACGTCAAAAAGAAAAAATAATAAGGGTTTATTTTTTTAAAAAGCAAAAAGGACAGAATCAAAAAAATTAAAAGAAAATTTACCGGGAAAAACCAGAAAAAACCAATTTGAAACTGAAACTGAAAAAAAACAATTAAACAAAATAAAATAAAGTTAATCAGATAAAACATAATCTTTGGAAGGATTAATAATTACTAAGGTATTCCATAAATTTCGATAATCAATTAAAGGATCAAATTCAAATTGAGTTAAACCACCGCTTAAAACCGCAGATTTTTCTATTTTTGATTTAATTCTTCCAACTAAAAATCCTTTCAAAAAATCATTATCGCCGCTAGAAACAATTAAGGATAAGGGCTCTATTTCTGCCTGCTCAGGCACGTAAGATAAAATAAAAGCTCCACTGCTATCTCTTTCTGCTACCCCTTGGACTAAAGTCCCTAAAATAGTAACGTTTATTTTTTTATTAGGAGCAAAAATAAATTCTCCCTGACAAAAATTTTGCTCACATTTAATTAACTGGCCAATTAAAACTTCGTCTTTGCTAATCACATTCATTCCTGCTTTCAAACCATCATTTTCTCCTTTATCAATCCAAAAATAATAAGGCAAAGGAGAGGAATCAAGAAAAGTGATATTAGCTTCAATGCTTTGAATTCCCTGCTCTTTAAAATTAAGAGCTAATTTTAAAGCCTCATTTTCTTCTTTGGTTTTAAAACAATCTAATTCTTTTAAAGCTAACTTTTGATTTTCTTCTTTTAACGCGAGCACTTGACTTCTAAGATCGTTAAAGAAAAATAAATCGTGAAAAAAAAGGCCAATTTTTGTAAAAGGCGAGAAAAAATTATTAATATTTTGCGTAAAATTAACTAATTGATTGCGGCTTAAAATTCCAATACCAAAATAGATTAAAATAAAAATAAAAAACAATAAAATCCCCCGAAAATATTTCTTGTTCATAAATTTATTCCAGCGGTTGCTGCTTTAAACTGCTTACTAAAATATCATGATAATTATCTATATTATCCAAAATAATTCCGATTCCTCGAATTAAAGCCGTTGTCGGTTCTTCAATAACATTAACATTTAATTCAACAAATTTTTCTATTAGTTGATCCAACCCTTTTAACAGGCTTCCGCCACCACCCAAAAAAATACCTTTCTCAATAATATCGCCCATTAATTCCGGAGGGGTTATTTCCAACACGCTTTTAATAGCATCTACTATTTTCATTAGGGAAGGAGTAATGGCTTCTCTAACATCTTGTTCTTCGATATTTATTTCCCGAGGTAATCCTCTGGTTAAATCACGACCTTTAATTTTTATTTTCTGATTAGTGCCTAAATCAATAGCTGAACCAATTGATATTTTTACTTCCTCAGCAGTTTTTTCTCCAATTAACATTTTAAATTTATCTCGAACATAATAAATGATATCTTCATTAAGTTTATTGCCGGCAATTTTTAAACTTTTGCCAACCACAACTCCTGACAAAGAAATCACTGCAATTTCACAACTTCCTCCTCCGATATCAACCACTAAAGTTCCTTCTGATCCAGAAACTGGTAAATAAGCTCCTATTGCCATCGCAATTGGCCCGTCAACTAAATAAACATTTCTCACGCCAACTGATTTACAAACATCACTGATTGCTCTTCGTTCCACATCAGTAATATTAATTGGCGCGCTAACAACTGCTTCAATTGATTCTAAAATATTATTGAAGAAATTTGAATCCTTAACTTTATTTAAAAAATAACGAATCATTTTTTCTGTCACTTCAAAATCAGAAATAACACCATTTTCTAATGGCCGGATAGCACTGATATGAATAGGAGTTTTACCAAACATTTCTTCAGCCTCTTTACCAACAGCTAATATCTGATTGGTTTTATTGTTGACTGCCACTACTGTTGGTTCATTAATAACAATCCCCTTCCCCTTTAAATAAAGGGTAATTTTACTGGTTCCTAAATCAATGCCAACTTGTTTTTTTATTTTTGCACTAAAAAGCTTCATTTTTTTAAATTAATCAACTCGTTTTTTGAAAGATATTTTAAATTCGGAGAATTTCTTTTTTTGACTTCTATCCTTTTTTTTGAAAGGGTTTTCTCGCTTATTACTAAACGATAAAAAATTCCCATTAAATCAACATCATTAAATTTTTCACCAATAGACACATTTTTCCGGTCATCAAAAACTACTTCTTTTTGATGATCTTTTAATAACTGGTAAATTTCTTCGCTGAACTTAGTAATTTTTTTGTCAGTATCTCTTCTACCGGTATAAAGAGGAAGAATAATATAATGATAAGGAGCAATTTCTTCAGGAAAAACTAATCCTTTGCTATCAGAAAGAACTTCGCTAATAACGCTTAAAAGACGGGAGATTCCAATACCATAGCAACCCATTAAAACATATTTTTCCTCCCCATTTTGATCAATGTATTTCAAATCCAAAGACCGGGAATATTTGTCTTTTAACTTAAAAATATTTCCCACTTCAGCAGCTGAATAACTTTCAATTTTTTTCCCGCAAACAGGACACTTCTCGCCTTCCATTATTTCTTTATTTCGGCTAAAGCCACAATTAGCGCAAAGAAAAATAGTATCTTCTCCTTTCTCGGTTAAAATCTGAAATTCATGAGAAAATTTAGAAAAAGTACCTCCTGAAGCTTCGGTAATAATTGGTTTTAATCCGCATCGTTTATAAACTTTTAAATAAGCTTTTTTGACTTTCTCATAATACCAATCCAAATCCTTTTCATCGGTATGAAAACTATATAGATCTTTCATCAAAAACTCTTTTGTCCTCATTAATCCTCCTTTCGGTCGCGGTTCATCTCTAAACTTAGTTTGAATCTGATATAAATAAAGAGGCAAATCCCGATAAGAAAAAATAAAATTTTTAGCTAAGGGAGTAACTACTTCCTCATGAGTTGGCCCTAAAGCATACCATTGGCCATAGCGAGATTGAACTTTAAATAAAGCATCAAATGCCTCCCAACGATTAGTTTGCTCCCATAAGGACTTTGGATGCAAAGCCGCCATTAAAATCTCTTGACCGCCAATTCTTTCCATCTCTTCCCGGACAATTTTTTCAATTTTTCTGACTACCCTTAAACCAAAAGGCAAGTAATTATAAACTCCGCTAGTGAGTTTTTCAATAAAATTAGCTCTTAACAAATAAGCTAATCCTTTAGATTCTTCCTCAATTTCTATTCTTTTTTTAGTTTTGATTTTTGATTCTGATAATCTCATTACGGCTATTTTACAATAAAAATTCAATTTTAGCAAACGAGAAAATTTATTGAGGTTCAATCTCGATAGATTCTTTTTCTGTCATCCTGAGCGAAGCGAAGGATCTCTGAACTTGTTTCAGAAACCGTTCCAAAAACCTTATTCTTTATTTCTCGCATTCGCGAGAGATTCTTCGGCCTTTGGCCTCAGAATGACCAGAAAGTTGTTAGAAGGAATTTATGGAAGTTGAACTTCCATAAATTGAATTTGTTCGAGTTTAATTAACGACATCGCAAGCCGTTAATGAACTGGTTAGGTAAAGAGTTTAAGGGTTATAAAGCCAGTATGGTGAAAAGGTAAAGTTTAGGGTAAAAAATCCTTTTAACTCTTAACCTTTGACCCTAAACGATACGGGCTTCATTACCTTTTAACTCTAAACCATATACATTTTATTTTGGTTGTTAGTTATTTCAATTCGTTAACTCGTTAACTCGTTAACTCGTTAACTTAATTGACGCTGTCCAAATATTGATTAATCCTTATTAACTGCAACTAATTCTTTAGTCAATTGATTAAAATCTTTCAATAAATCTTTTAATCTCTTTTCATCTTTTTCCTGCTCAGCTTTTTTGATTTCTATTTCTATTAAAGCCAGTTTTTCTTTTAAGGTTTCTTTTTTTAACTCCTTTAAATTATTAGTTAATTCCTGCCTCCAATCTATTTTAAAATTTTTTAAAATTTCGTTTTCGTAATCTGCTCGTAAAAATAAACGGTTAATCGTATCAATTATTTCCTCTTTAACATTCATTTTCTTTAAATTTTCCGATGATAAATCTTCTTTTGAAGAAACTGATTCAAAAATATCAATAATTGGTAAATATTCTTTGGAAAAATATTCTTTATATTTTTTCAATTCTTCTATTTTTGAAGATTGATTAAGAAATAAGGATAAAATTCTTTCTGATAAAATATCCCGGCGAGAACGATTGACTTCTTCTTCTAAAATAATTGTTTCATTCTCGTCTTTCGCGCCTTGAAATTCTGTTTCTGGTAATTTTTCTATTTTTTTTAACTCATCCTCTAAAATTCGAGAAGAAAGATTTAAATAATCAGCTAATGCCTCTAACCAATGAGCGCGATCCAAAGCATTGGGAAGTTTTTTAATTTTAAATAAAAAATAACTGGCAATTCTTTTTTTACCCTCCAAGGTCTGATTATCGCCCATCGATTTTGCCCGTTGAAAATAAAAATCCATTATTCCTTCAACCCGAGAAAGCACTTTTTGATAATCTTTTTCTCTTAAAAGAAAATCGGCTAAATCTTTTTCTTGACCTAAATCTAAAACTTTTAACTGAAAGTTATTTTTAAAAGCCATCTCAATTACCTTTTCAATGGCTTTTTGACCGGCTTCATCCATATCAAAGCCTAAAACCAGTGTTGAAGCATATTTTTTAAGAAAATTAAGATGATAAGGAGTTAAACTGGTGCCAGAAGTAGCCACTATGTTTTTAATTCCTTCTTGATAAGCCATCAAAAAATCCATTTGCCCTTCAACAATAAAAGCCTCCTGATTTTTCAGAATGAATTCTTTGCTCTGAGAAAAACCATATAAAATTTTACTTTTGTCAAAAATTAAAGTCTGGGGACTATTGACATATTTCCCTACTTTTTCAACATCTTTAATAGTTTTCAGGGGCGACCCTTGAAATATTCGGCCTGTAAAACCAATAATTTCTCCTCTACTATTTTCAATCGGAAACATTATTCTCGAACGAAAACGATCATAAAAATCATTAATTTTCGCTTCTTTATAAAATTGCGAATTATTAACGGCTGGGACTTCTTTCTTGGAAAGAATTAAACCGCTTAATAACAATTCTTTTAAAGAATAACCTTTTTTAAACAAAAATTCAGTTAAAGAACGCCATTGGTCTGGAGCAAAACCTAATTGAAATTCTTCGATTGTTTCTTTTTTCAATCCCCGTTTTTTTAAATATTCCAGCGCTTCCTTGTTATTTTGTAATTGAACCTGAAAAAAATAAGCTGCTAATTTATTAATTGATAGCAATCTTTGTTTTAAAGATCGAACCTCTGGTTTCTCAAAGGTTAATTTTACTCCGGCTTTTTCTGCCAAAATCCTCACTGCCTCCTTAAAATCAACATTTTCTATTTTCATTATAAATTTAAAAATATCCCCTCCTTCATTGCAAGCGCCAAAACAATGCCAAATTTGCCTTGAAGGAGAAACAAAAAAAGAAGGCGTTTTTTCTTTATGAAAGGGGCACAGCGCCCGATAATTAGCGCCAGATTTGTCTAATTTAACATATTGGCCGATAACCTCAACGATATCCAATTTATTTTTAATTTCATCAATAGGAGAAATCATTTTTTAAAAATATTGAGCAAAAATTAAAAGGCCTAAAACTACTGCTAAAATACACGCAATTAACACTATTCCTGCCATTAAATCTTTAATAATTTTGATTTTTTTAGAATAATTTGGCTCTAAAATATCTAAAGTTTTCTCCAGCACTGTATTAATCATTTCTAAAATTAAAACCAACCCAATAGCAAGAATAATAATCAGCCATTCATAATATTGAATCCCAAAATAAAAACCGAGGAAAATAACCCCAAAAGCAATAATCATCATTAAACAAAAATTTTGACCGCGACCGGCTATTTTTAAACCTGAATAAGCATCCAGAAAACTTTTTTTTATTTTTTTAAAACTAAATTTCATTTATTATCACCCAAAATTTTTTTTAAAGTCTCCCTAACTTTTTCTTCCTGAGGAGAAGAAGATTTTGTTTTTTCGGTTTTTATCTCCTGATTTTGAGTAATTTCTTCCTTCGGCTCAACTGTCTTTTTTCCTATCTCTTCCGGTTCTATTTTCTTTAATTCCTCCAAGCTAATTCTTTCTTGAACTTCCTTTCGCGGAACTTCCTGCTCTTTGTTTTTCTCTAAACGAAAACAATCCTGACAATAAACAGGTCTTCTTTTAGAAGGACGAAAAGGAACAATAATCTTTTTACCGCATCGGCTGCAAACTGCTTCCCATCCTTCTCTAATTTCTGGTTTTTTAACAAAATCTTTCTTTTTTTCTTTGTCAAAAAATTCTCCATAATCTCGATAATGCCAATGGGCAATTTCCTGTTCAATTTCTTCTCTTGGGCTAGCGTACTGCTGTCGAGAATAATCAATAATTTCCTGAACATAAGATTCCGGCGGCAAAGGTGGCGGAGGAAGATTAATACCAGAAAAACCTTTAGTTA
>Ga0209508_1000401_pt1 | contig 46331 bp, 44 predicted proteins | sample AD_UKC129_MetaG_FD_184427 | JGI IMG/M metagenome (GOLD analysis project Ga0209508, IMG submission 184427) | Active sludge microbial communities of municipal wastewater-treating anaerobic digesters from Canada - AD_UKC129_MetaG (SPAdes) (version 2) | ecosystem: Engineered > Bioreactor > Anaerobic... | reverse complement strand
AATAAAATATCAGGAGGAGACGGGTAACAATTGAGCGAGATAACAGCAAAATTCAAAGAGGTTCTGATATCAGTTATACCGATTACAGCCATTGTCCTTATCCTTCATTTTACTGTTACACCGCTGGAGACGGACCAGCTGCTTGCATTTCTTATTGGTTCCGTGTTGGTGGTACTGGGTCTTACCGTATTTCTGTTCGGTATCGATCAAGGTCTTGAACCTGTTGGACAGGGCATCGGCAATACAATAACACGTTCCAACAGTTATGCGGTACTAATAACAGTATGTTTGGTCCTCGGATTTTTCATTTCATTTGCAGAGCCGGATCTCCGCATCCTGGCCAACCAGGTGGACAGCGTGACTTCCGGCCAATTCGATGGCTTGCTGATGGTTGTGGTTGTTTCGATTGGCATCGGAGCCATGATGACTCTTGGATTGGTGAGAATACTCAGGGGGGTCAGGTTAAAATATGCATTCACGATTGCATATGGCCTGATATTCATCCTGTCACTGTTTTCTTCATCTGATATTCTGGCGATTTCATTTGACGCTTCCGGAGCAACGACCGGGGCTATTACCGTACCGTTCGTACTTGCATTGGCAGCCGGGGTGTCATCTATTAAAAAGGACAGCAAAATGGGTGAGGCTGACAGTTTCGGACTGGTAGGGATTGCATCGACAGGTGCCATCCTGGGGGTTCTGATTACCGGGCTTTTCCTCAGGGTGGACAAACTGAACGGTGCATTGCCGGAAGCAGAAATTTCAGCTTCGAACCTTTTTGAAGTATACATTTCCAAGCTGCCGGACATTGCTTGGGATTCGTTTATATCACTTCTTCCCATAATTATTGTATACATATTATTCGAGATTTTCTTCTTTAAACACAGGAAGAACAGGATTATAGACATTTCCAGAGGCATTGTCTTAACGTATGTGGGACTTGTCATATTCCTGCTGGGAGTCAATGGGGGGTTCATGGATCTTGGCGCCCAGCTGGGATTGCGGCTTGCCTCGCTTGATTCCAAAGTCCCTCTTTTGATTGTAGCATTGCTGCTTGGCCTTTCCACTGTGTTGGCCGAGCCGGCGGTTATTGTACTGACTCACCAGGTTGAGGATGTTACCGGCGGATATGTCAAGCGTCCTTTGGTATTGATCTTTTTATCCGTAGCAGTAGGTATGTCCATCCTGATGTCTGCCATAAGGATCCTGGTGCCGGATATCCAGCTTTGGATGTACGTCCTGCCTGGGTTCGGACTTTCTGTGCTTTTATCGTTCTTTGTGCCAGACTTGTTTGTCGGCATGGCATTTGACGCGGGAGGTGTCGCTTCAGGGCCTGTGACTGCTACGTTCTCGCTTGCCTTCGTCCAGGGCATAGCCGCGCATGTGCCAACAGCAGACGTAGTAACTGACGGGTTTGGTATGATAGCAATTGTTGCAATGATGCCGATATTGGCGCTGGAACTGCTCGGTGCACTGTACCAGGCTAAATTGCGAAAGGCATCTACATCTGCTATTCTTAAGGAGAAATCGATTGGAGGTAACCATGGATAACCAGGAAGCAAAACCCATTGGGCATCAATTTCAGATTCTGACTCTTATCCTTAGCGAGCATCAATGCCACAAGTGCATCCATATCGCAAGGGAGAACAGCATTTGCGGCGGGATACTGACCATAGGCAGAGGCACGGTTCACAGCGGCATACTCAACTTGCTGGGGATAAAAAGCCAGAGAAGAGAATTAGTGAGTTTTCTGCTTGAAAAGGATAAAGCAAAATATCTGCTGGACTGTTTTACCGAGGAGCTCCAGCTTTACAAGCACGGTCATGGTATTGCCTATCTGACATCTGTTCTGATGGCAAACAATGAAACCGAGAAAGGGCAGATTTACAGTAATATTGGACAAAATTCGGAGGAAGAGGGTATGTACAGAAAACTGACAGTTATCGTCGACCGCGGCATGGCGGAAGATGTAATGGATGTAGCGTTCAAGGCAGGCGTCGGTGGAGGAACGATCATGCATGGACGCGGTGTCGGGGCAGAGCATACCACAAAGCTGTTTGGTATGGAAATAGAGCCTGAAAAAGAACTGGTAATAATCCTGTTGCCCGGCAGCATTATTCACAAAGTGATGGATGCTTTGCACCAGGAACTCGGAATAGGAGATCCGGGCAAGGGCATAATGTTTGTTGAGCCGATTGCCGAAGTACGTGGACTTTTTGAGCCGGAACAGAATGATGATGAAAAACATAAGTGAACCTAAGAATTGCTCATAGATCATGCAAAGCCCTGAAGGATAAGCTGCGGATGCAGTGCTGTCCTGGACACCAGTGTGGCGGTTATTTGCCTGCCATAGGTGTCCTTTTTCAGGAATTGCATCACGAATTGCAGCAGGAATCCGCAAACCGGAAATCGCAAGTACTTAACCGCAATAATTTCATAAATCTGTTGCGCTACGCCATTACTGCGCTTTGTTCTACTGAACATTCCAGAAAGCCTGAAGATAATATTGGTAAAAACCGACGCTCTACTTGATCACTGCGTTATCTGTCTGTGGAACGCCATCTGTCTGCATAATTCCGAAACAGGCATCGGCCTGTGCCATACAACCGAAGAAGGTTGTCACAGCGTTACGATGCCTCCCGGGTTTACATTGGCTCGATTTTCGCAACTGACATCAGCCTGATTACAGAAATCATACAAGCTTTCGATAAGCCATCCAGATCCGCGTCTTTTTAAAAATCTCTCAAGAATTCCGGCCTTGTCGTTAATGGATCTTTCCAGGATGTGCTTTCCTTTTGCAGGTCATGATACTGTAAATTCCCTGGACAAATTGCATGATATTTTCTCATGCATATCAACGGGCATATCAAAGACAGTCCCTCCAACATATGGATGTATAGGAACAGGTTTAAAGCCGCCCGGCATTGACTGGGAAGGTCATTGCAGTAACAGCCATGATCCGGTTTTACTCCGGATTATCAGATTGCAGGGATTATGAGTGCTGAGGATTCAGCAAACCATTTACGGCAATGCCTCAGGCATTTGCGGCATAGAATGGAGGGATTCAGTTGAAACTTAAGACACTGTATCTGACAAACAACCTTTGTTATGTGACAGGCAAAAAGCACACTCCCAAGGGCATCATGGTGCATTCTACCGGAGCGAACAACCCCAGGCTGAACAGATACGTCGGCCCTGACGACGGCCTGCTGGGTCCAAATCCGAACAATAATCACTGGAACCAGCCTACGCCCGGCGGCAGAAAAGTCTGTCCTCACGCTTTTATCGGCAGATTGAAAGACGGCAGTATAGCGACATATCAAACGCTGCCATGGGATATGGCCGGATGGCACTCCGGAAACGGAAGTCTTGGATCTGCTCAGAATGCAAACAATACCGGGTATATCGGATTTGAGATTTGCGAAGACGGGCTCACGGATCCGGTCTACTTCAGCCTGGTATATCGCGAGGCTGTCGAGCTTTCAGCATACCTGTGCGTTTTGTATGATATCAGGCCTGCAAAACCGTACCTCATCGATCACAGCGAGGGACACCAGTTAGGCATAGCAAGCAATCATGCAGACGTGATGCACTGGTTCCCAAGACACGGCAAAAGCATGGATTCATTCCGTGCAGACGTTAGCACTGAAATATCAAAGATACCGAACAGGGAACTGCTGAAGGCCGTGACCAAGATCAGCAGCAAGGTGCCTGGAGGCATCGATATCGTGATGTGGTCCGGCAGTAACAAGGAATGGAAAGCGAAGTATGTAGATACGCTGCTGCAGAAAATTGCCAATGCATGGGATTAAAGTACTTTCCGAGTAATTCGCTGTTAAGGCTGATGGCAGCCTGCGGAATTATGGTGACGGATCATAAGAACGTTCATACCGGATGCCAGACACTCAATCAGGGTACCCCGGGTAAAGTCGCTGATACTGTTTCGGACCGGCCGCTGGTTGCAGTCCATTCCGGTCTGAAGCGCCTGTTTCAGGCGCTTTTTTTATAATAAAGCATGCAATCATTATTGAGTTTGTCAGTGAAAAAACTTATAATATTTATGTAAACGATTACATAAACCAAATGACATTTTGCACTCAATAAGAATATCCTTGATATCCTTGAGCAAAGGACTATAAGGAGGCTAAATTGTCAACGATAAAGGATGTTGCAAAGCGGGCCGGTGTTTCGGTGGCCACGGTATCGAGAGTAATAAACGGCAGTTCCAGGGTTTCTCCCGCAACCGCCAAAAAAGTCAGGACGGCTGTTGCTGAACTGAATTACCGTCCTAACCTGCTGGGCAGGAACCTCAGGAAGACCAGATCCGAAAGGGTACTCGTGCTTATCCCCAACATTGCCAATCCGTTTTATGCGGAAATAGTAAAAGGGGTAGAAGATGTTGCAAGTCAACATGGATACAGCATAATGCTTTGCAATACCGACTCGGACCCGGAAAGGGAAAAGAGGTATGTCAAAATGCTCAAAAGCCGCCTGGCCGACGGCGCAATACTTATGGCTTCCGAAATGACCGGCGAGGAATTAACAGAACTGTCCCTCGAAATTCCAATCGTCCAGTGCTGCGAATATAAAGCCGGTCTTCCGATAACCCATGTTTCGATCAACAATGAAATGGCAGCCTACAAGGCGGTTAAGCATCTGATCGGTCTGGGCCATAAAAAGATAGCGTTTATCGGGGCAAGGAACCAGTTCCTTTCTTCGCTTCGGAGGAAAGAAGGATACTTACGGGCCCTGGAGGAAGCAGGAATCGATTTTGACCCAGCCTGTTGCGCATATGGCGACTACAGTTACGAATCGGGATTCAGGATTATGAAGCAACTGCTGAAACTGGATCCACGGCCTACTGCGGTTTTCTGCGTATCGGACATGATGGCTATCGGAGCGATACGTTCAGCCATGGAAGAAAACCTGCTCGTTCCTGAAGACCTTGCTGTTTGCGGTTTTGATAACATACATTTTTCGTCGATGTTCAAGCCTGCTATAACGACAGTTTCCCAGCCGATGTATGATTTGGGCTGTATGGCTATGGAAGCACTGATAAACATAATTGAGGGCAAGAAAGAAGGAACAGCGGAATATTTCCTGGAGCATGAGCTTATCATAAGGGAGTCCACTGTCAAACAGGATTCTGTATGTTAAAGGACATACTGTAAATGTGCATGCCCGTAAATCAGATAAAGGACGTGATGACATAAAGATCAAAATCACTGTCTGGAATGACTGAAGCAAAAGGGATATATACTGAAGGAATTCACATGGCAATCAGTTCATTTCTGGACTCTACGGGTAAATCTGAAGTAAGGACGGCCACATCGATGAGCCGGAACATGGACTTATGGACGAGGTGTTTGAAAATACCGATGTCCTCATCATAATATGGCTGACAATAACAGACAGATGAGAGAAAGCTCGCTGCCATCGGGAACGACAAAACTGAAACGAGTCACTGTCCTGGTGCGCACGTTCTGAAACGGCAGACGGGAAACAGACTAATAAAGACAGATAAGGTACAAATAATGCAGCAACGGACTCGGTACAGGCATAATCAGAAAATGCAAGATACACAATACATAAAATCAAACACACAGAAAGGAGCATCTAAAATGATAGGAATCGGAATAATCGGATGCGGATCAATTGCAATCGCAAGGCATGCACCGGAGTATCACGCCAGGAATGACTGCAAAATTATCGGCTACTATGACCCTTTGACCGAGCGTGCCGAGAAGCTGGCTGCGCAGTATGGAGGCAAGGTTTTCCATACTGTCGAGGAACTTCTTGAGGACAGCGAAATCGATGCTGTAAGCGTATGTAACGCGAACAAGTACCATGCACCTGTGACGATTGCGGCGCTAAAGGCAGGTAAGCACGTATTGTGCGAAAAACCTATGGCAACATCTGTAAAGGAAGCTCAGGAGATGGTCGACGCTGCACGCATGACCGGCAAATTCCTGATGGTTGGCCATAACCAGAGGCTTGCCCCGGCGCATGCCCGTGCGAAGGAAATCCTGAAGTCGGGGGAGATGGGAAAGATTCTGACTTTCAGGACAACTTTCGGCCATGGCGGTCCTGAATTCTGGAGCCAGGATAAAGGCAGGCACACATGGTTCTTTAAAAAAGGTGATGCATTCCTGGGCGCGATGGGAGACCTGGGCGTCCATAAGGCAGATCTTATACGCTGGCTGATAGACGACGAAATCGTAGAGGTAAAGGCATACGTTACAACACTGGACAAGAAAGATGATAAGGGCGAACTGATAGAGGTCGATGACAACGCGGTATGTCTGCTGAAATCAAAGTCGGGGATTTACGGCACTCTTACGGCCAGCTGGACTTATTACGGCGAAGAGAACAACAGCACTGTTTTGTACTGTACTAATGGCATCATGAAGATTTATGACAATCCCGAGTTCCCCATCGAGATTGTTAAAAAGAACGGAGAGAAAGTGTATTACAAGGTCGGCAGCATACAGACCAATGATAACCAGACCGCTTCGGGTGTCATAGACTTGTTCGTCGATTCGATCAACAGCGGGAAAGAGCCTGAAATCAACGGAGAAGAAGGCCTTGCGGCCCTTCGCATCGTTCTGGCATGCCTTGAATCAGCATCGACAGGCAAAACGATTACACTGTAACTCCTGATTACGTTGCGATTCTTCGATTTCGCCAAACTGCACCGGATATACACGAACAGACGGCAACGAAGAAGCAAAGGACCATTAAAGAAAACAACAGCACTTATTATGTTTGGGTGGTGCCTGAAGCAACAGCTGAAGGAAATATAGGAGCAAATGAAAATCAACCACACGAAGCAAAATACATGGATCAGATCCCGGCTTGAATCCGATGTAAATGCCGGACTCAAAACGAGGAGGTATTGATTGTGAAACTTGGCGTATTTACTGTTTTGCTGTCTGCAAAAAGCCTGGAGGAAAGCCTTGCTTATCTGAAAGAGTCAGGAGTTCAGGCAGTGGAACTGGGGACAGGCGGATATCCCGGCAATGCTCATGCTAATCCTGATGAACTTCTGGGGGACAGTTCTGCAATTTCCAGGCTGAAGGATCTGATTAAGAAATATGATATGGAAATCAGTGCCCTGAGCTGCCACGGAAACCCGGTCCACCCTCAGAAAGAGATCGCCCGTAAGTTCCATGAAGATTTTGAAAAAACGATCCTGCTGGCTGAAAAGCTGGGCGTGGAAAGAGTCTGCGGCTTCTCGGGATGTCCCGGTGATTCTCCGAATTCGCTTTATCCGAACTGGGTGACATGTCCATGGCCGGATGATTTCCTGAAAATACTGGATTATCAGTGGAACGAAGTCTTGATCCCTTACTGGCAGAAAACAGCTAAGTTTGCACAGGATCACGGTGTAAACAAGATATGTTTTGAAATGCATCCCGGATTTGCGGTGTACAATCCCGAGTCCCTGCTCAAATTGCGCAAAGCCGTTGGCGATGTCATCGGCGCCAACTTTGACCCAAGCCACCTTTTCTGGCAGGGCATAGACCCGACCGCTGCCATCCGTGAACTGAAAGACTGCATTTATCATTTCCATGCAAAGGACACAAAAATCGATCAGTATAACACAGCAGTCAACGGTGTTTTGGATGTCAAGCACTACAGCGATGAAATCAACCGTTCATGGATATTCAGAACAGTAGGATACGGTCATGACTACCAGGTATGGAAGGATATCATAAGCACACTCAGGATGGTCGGATATGACTATGTGCTTTCCATAGAGCATGAGGACAGCCTGATGTCTGTGAATGAAGGCCTGCAGAAAGCCGTAAAATTCCTGAAGGAAGTTATGGCCTTTGAAAATACCGGTGAGATGTGGTGGGCATAAGCAGGTATATCGCATGGGTGCAATGATTTCAGCTGGTTGATACGATTAGTGGTGAAGGCGGTTGATCGGCAGTTTCGCTGATCAATCGCCTTTATGTTTTCCGACAGACATGAAAAAACCCTTGCAAAGCTATGCTGCAAGGGTTTTTGGTGCGCCATCAGGGACTCGAACCCCGGACACCCTGATTAAGAGTCAGGTGCTCTACCAGCTGAGCTAATGGCGCGTGTCTGACGAACACTTTCATATTATAAAGGCACTTAGCATTGTTGTCAATATTTAATTTGTCTGCTCTTCGATACAAATAATGGAGTCCTGATCAAGGGAATAAAGTTGGGGACAGTTCTTAAGATACACAGTCATATAGGGTCATTATCTGTACGATCAGGAAAAAAACTGGCGCAATATGAGAATTACAAAGGATTTATGCAGTTTTATGTAGAATAAATAAATACCATCGAAAAATTGGAACCGGACCAACGATAAGGTGGAGCAGATGAGCAGGTTAATAAATGTCGCGCAACTGGACAATATCATTAAGAAAACAATACAGGCCATAAATGAAAGCAAGTCTGAAATATATGAGATTGCCGAGATATCACGCAGAGAGTGTAAAAGGCTCGAAGATGAGCTTGCTGAGCTTCAGGAACAGGTCAGGCAACTGATAAGCGAGATCGAGGTCCTGGAAATTGCGCTCAAGGAAAGCAAAAGACGTCTGATGCTGATGAACAAGAACTACGCGCAGCACACTGAGGAGGAACTCAAGGAAGCTTATGAAAAAGCCGATAATCTACGCGTAGAGCTTGCAGTCAAGCGTGAGATGGAAAAGTACCTTATAAAGCGGCGCAATGAACTTGAAATCCGGATAAAGGATGCCATCAGGACTGTTCAAAAGGCTGACAAGCTGATCACGCAGGTTGGAGTGGCGCTGGGGTATCTGACAGGTGACTTGCAGGAAGTCAGCCTGCAGCTTGAAGGCCTTCAGCACAGGCAGTTGCTTGGTCTTAAAATCATAAAGGCTCAGGAGGAAGAGAGACAGCGGGTAGCAAGGGACATCCATGACGGACCGGCACAGATGATGTCAAACGTCGTTCTGAAAGCAGAAATCTGTGAAAGGTTGATCGATGTCGATCCGGAAAAAGCCCGCATGGAGTTGCAGAACCTGAAGAAAATCATGAGGGACAGCCTCCAGGATGTCAGGAAGATTATTTACAATCTCAGACCCATGTCGCTTGATGACCTTGGACTTGTGCCGACATTACAGAGGTATGTCCTGACTTTCCAGGAGGAGACGGGCATATCGGTTTCATTCAATACGAGAGGGTCTCAGCCGGAACTGAAATCTGTTATATCGCTGACTGTATTCAGGATCGTGCAGGAAGCGCTGAGCAATGTCGCAAAGCACGCCAAAGCCAATACCGTTGTGATGCAACTGGAATTTTTGGAAGACAGTCTGAAACTGTTCGTTTATGACGACGGCGTCGGGTTCGACGCTGCCAGGCTGAAGGAGAGGAATGAAGATATCAGCAGTGGCTTTGGACTGGTCAGTATGAGGGAGAGGATCGAACTCCTCGGCGGTGATATGAGGATAAGTTCCGAACCGGGAAAAGGTACCCGGTTGAATATAATTATACCTTTGGCACGGGAAGAGGAGGTTTGTGATGGAGAGCAAAATTAGAGTCCTTATTGCCGATGACCATCCGTTGTTCAGGCAGGGAATCAAGCAGATACTTGAACTCGAAAAAGACATAATGGTTATTTCGCAGGCTGCAAACGGGGACGAAGCAGTCAGGCTTGCCAGAGAGCAGAAGCCCGACGTGATTCTCATGGACATCAATATGCCGGGCTCCAACGGTTTACAGGCAATAAAGGAGATCAAGGATGAAAATATAGACAGCAAGATAATCGTGCTGACGATCCATGAAGACAGGGAATACCTGATAAAGACCATACAGATGGGAGCAGAGGGCTATGTGCTCAAGGATGCCGAGCCATCCGTCCTGATAGATGCAATAAGGAATGTTTATCAGGGACAGTCCTACATCCAGCCCACTATGACCAAAGAGCTTGTAAAGGAGTTCAACAGGCTTACTTTGCACAGTAAGGAGAAGAACGGTGAGAACAGGCTTACCACAAGGGAACGGGAGGTGCTGAAACTAATCGCAGAAGGGATGATTAACAAGGAAATCGCAACGAAGCTCTATATAAGTGAAAAAACAGTCAAGAACCATGTTTCGAGCATATTCAGAAAACTGAACGTATCGGACAGGACGCAGGCTGCTATTTATGCTATCAAGCATAATATCTGATTTCCCCGGAGTTATACAGCCGGATAGTTCCAAAAGCTTCGGGTGACCTGTATCCGTCGGTGGATATTGCCTTCTCATTCAATGTGAACCGTCCTGAATGGGGAGTGTCCGTTCAGTATGACAGTCCTCTCGTGGTTTGTCTTTCCTTCATTTGCTGGGGCTCCTGGTTTCTCGCTTTTTAGTTTCCAGGCTTTTGGCCAATCAGTCTCGCAGTTTCTACAATTTCAGCTATTCAATAATTATTACTTTAATATTCGTGAATGTCTGTGAAGTAATGAAGGGCTTTTGTCCAATACCAGCCATCAGGCATAAATTCCCTGAAATTTGCTCAGTGCAATTTTTCCAGATCTGCCAGGCTTGCGGAGACGGCTCAGCAAGGTTTGCGTCGACACCTCAGTAATGATTCTGACAGTGCAAAGTTGAGAACTGTCCCCCAACTTCATTACCGGCCGGCATGGGAATAAAGTCCCGGGTACATTGAGTCTTACGGTATACCATATGGGACACTGCGGCTTGGATATGCACCAGGCCTAAATAATCAGCCAAAAAGGGACCAATGATGGATTTAAAAGGAAAATTCACCATTTTATAATGGAATCAGATAGGCAAAGGAAACGTCGGTAAATTACCATTTTATCGGGAAAGGTGGTTCGGGAAATGAAGGTTAGGGAGTTCATGTCAAAACTGATGGTCAGGTTCTCGAGCAGAAAAGGCCAGGGCATGGTCGAGTATGGCCTGATCGTAGGGATCATCGCCGTGATCATTGTAGGTGTGTTTGTATTCCTCGACGAGCCTCTTGAAAATCTGTTCAGAAGTATTGGTCAGATAATCACTGGCAACACACCTGCAGCACCGGCGACACCTTGACGATTCCGGCCTGAACATCCAAAAGATAAAGAATTACCCTATCTGTTTCCAGGTAGGGTAATTTTGTAAAAACGACTGATATTACGGTCACGGAATATTGAAGGGGACGGTTGCCCGGAAAAACTCCAGTATGATGAGCAGAAATGAAGAACTGTCCCCGACCGTGGCAATGAAGAAGTGTCCCCTTTTGCAAGAAGTTGAGAACTGTCCCCTAAAGAGGTGATGCGTTGTGGGCGGAAGCAGGATCAGGACAAGGAAGCGCAGCGGCCAGTCACTCGTTGAGACGGCGCTGATTTTGCCGCTGTTGTTGCTGCTTCTGACAGGGATCATCGACTTCGGCCTTTTGTTCAACAGTTACCTTGTTATAAGCAATGCATCACGGGAAGGAGCTAGGCGAGCAGTAACGGGGAACACCGATGCGCAGATCAGGGCTGCAGTATACAGTGCCGCATCGGTACTGGACCCGGCAAGGCTGAATATCACTATTTTCCCGGATGAGAGTGTGGGCAGGAGTACGGGAGATCCGGTTACCGTGACGGTAACGTATGAGTACAGCATGGTTACGCCTATAATCGGAGCGTTTTTCCCGGAGACTTTCGAAATCGAGTCTGGCACGACGATGCGGTGCGAGTAATGACGGAGGTGTTCGTCCTGTGGAGAAGAAAAACAGAAAGATGCTGATCATAGCGCTGACTCTGTCGCTGATAACAGCCGCCCTGGTCTATATCTATATCTCAGGCATTGAGCCCCAGCAGGTCCCGGAAACGGAATACATGAGCATCTTCGCTGCGGCAAGGACCATACCTGAATTTACGCAGATCACAGCCACTGACATTGAAGAAATAAAGGTGCCAAAAGATCTTTACACTGAGGACATGGTCACTGACAAGGAACAGATAATAGGGAAATGGGCAGTGCAGAGCATCATAAAAGGCGAGTTCGTCAGGAATGCAAGGCTCGCTGATGATAAGAGCCTGTATTTTTCGTATACCATCCCTGAAGGGACAAGAGCGGTGAGCATGAACATCACGGAACAGGTCAACGTGGCAAACTTGCCAAGACCTGGAGATTACGTTGACGTGGTTGCAAGTTTCAACAGGGAAGAAGATATACATGGAGACCAGACCGTAACATATCCGAAAATCACGAAAGTCATCCTTCAAAACGTCAAAGTACTCGCTTTGGGGCAGGACACCAGGCTGCCGGCGGACAAGCTCAGTGAACAGCCGATGACTGTCACTCTGGCTATAAAGAAGGAGGACGTCGAGAAATTCGTCTATGCCTCTGAATTCGGAATAATACGGCTGGCGCTCAGAACAGCTGGCGATGAGTCTCTGATCAGAACAGATGGTGTAGTGAGGGAGGATGTTACAGGGCTGAAAGGCGTTGTCGTAGAAACAGGCGCTGCTGACGCTGATGACAAAAATGATGCAGATAAGGGCTGAGTGAGATAGGGATTACTGAAATCGGGAGGAAAGCAGGATGGATAAGATCAGCGTAATGGTTGTAGACGACTCTTACGAGACCAGGAGCAATGTAAAGCAGCTTTTGTCATTCAGCCGGAATATCAGGGTGACTGCGGAAGCTGCCAGCGGAGAGGAAGCGATCGTACTGGCCGGTGAGATGCGGCCGGACGTTATCCTTATGGATATAAATATGCCGGGCATGGACGGTATAAAGGCTACCGAGGAGATTTCCATGAACATGCCCGAAACCGTGGTTGTCATAATGTCTGTCCAGGGCGAGACCGAGTATGTCAGGAAGGCAATGACCGCGGGCGCGCGGGAATACCTTTGCAAGCCGTTCAGCGGAGACGAACTTTCTGAAACGATAGTCAGGGCATATGAAAATGAAATGAAACGCCGGGAGAAAATCACTCCCAGTTCAGGAAAACAGCAAATGAGGTCAAGAGTTATAACTATATTCAGCACTAAAGGCGGAGTAGGCAAAACAACCATAGCCTCCAACCTGGCGGTATCGATGGCGAGGACCTCAAAAAAACGGGTGGCGCTGCTGGACCTTGACCTGCAGTTCGGTGATGTGGCCATAATGCTCAACGTTTCTGTCAAAAACACCATCAGCGACCTGGTAAAGGAGTTCGGACAGATGGACGAAAGCCTCATCGATGACTACCTGGTTACCCATTTTTCCGGTGTCCGGGTGCTGCCCGCGCCTGTGAAACCCGAATATGCAGATTACATAACTGCAAATCATATCGAGAAGATAATCAACATTCTAAGGGAATCATATAATTACATAATTATCGACACTTCCGCGAGTTTTCATGAAACCGTCCTTACATCGCTCGACATGTCAGACATGATACTTGTCGTATCCACACTTGACCTTCCGACGATAAAAAACGTCAAATCGGGGCTCGACGTGATGGAAACGCTCAATTATCCCCGGGAGAAGATACACGTTGTCCTGAACAAGGCTTCAGAGCAGTTCGGGATCAGGTACAGGGATTTTGAAGATGTACTGCATAAGCAGATATGGGCATATGTGCCCGAGGACAGCCAGACAGTAGTTACTTCCGTAAACAAAGGCTTCCCGTTCGTTATGACGAGGACCGAAACAAAGGTTGCCAGGGCGATAATAGACATGGGAAATGAACTTATGAGGGAACTGGAAGGCGGCGCCGGCAAAAAATCGCCGTTAAGCAAACTGTTTGGCTGAGGAAGCGGGAGGGGAAGAGATTGTCACTGCTGGAAAGACTGCAAAAGGAACGGGCTGTTGAAACATCGGAAATCGGGAAAAATCCGAGGGCAAGAAATGCACCGGCTCCGAAGGAGGATCCTTTTGAAGAGCTTAAGGTCCGCATACACATGAAAATCATAGAGGAAATAAACTCCGGGACTGTCAGGGATGTGGGCGCTGAAGAACAGGATGATGAGCTTGAACAGGCGATCACCCGGACAGTCGAAAGCTTTCTTGACGAGGAAGGCGTGTTCATCACAAAGCTGGATAAGCAAAGGCTGATAACCGAAATAATAGATGAAATGATAGGATTCGGTCCCATCAACCGCCTTATCCGGGATCCTTCGATATCTGAGATAATGGTCAATGGGCCAAAAAATGTCTACGTAGAAAAGAAGGGAAGACTGATCCGCACTGACGTTGTCTTCAAGGATGACCAGCATGTCATGAGAGTCATAGAAAAGATTGTAGCTCCGCTGGGGAGAAGGATAGATGAAAGTTCGCCGATGGTTGACGCCAGGCTCCCTGACGGATCTAGAGTCAATGCGATAATACCCCCGCTCGCTTTGAACGGACCTTCGCTGACAATACGAAAGTTCTCGGAAAAGCCGTACACGGTAAAGGACCTTATCAACTTCGGCACGATGACGCCGGAAGTGGCAATATTCCTTAAAGCATGCGTCGAAGCAAGGCTCAACATCGTCGTATCCGGCGGCACCGGAAGCGGAAAGACGACAACTCTGAACGTCATCTCGTCATTCATACCGGACGATGAAAGGATAATAACAATAGAAGATGCAGCAGAGCTCCAGCTTGCCCAGGAGCATGTAGTAAGGCTCGAAACCCGGCCGCCCAACATCGAGGGGAAAGGGGCGATAACCATCAGGGACCTGGTGAGAAATTCACTTAGAATGAGACCTGACAGGATAGTGGTAGGAGAGGTCCGCAGCGGTGAAGCGCTGGACATGCTGCAGGCTATGAATACCGGCCATGACGGTTCTCTCACCACTGGGCATGCCAACTCACCGCGGGACATGCTGTCAAGGCTTGAAACAATGGTGCTTATGGCAGGTATGGACCTGCCCGTCAGGGCTATCCGTGAACAGATCGCGTCAGCCATCGATCTGATCGTGCAACAGGCCAGGCTGAAAGACGGATCGCGAAGAATAACACATATCACCGAGATCACCGGCATGGAAGGCGATGTCATAACGATGCAGGACATCTTCGTATTCAGGCAGCACGGCAGGGACGAAAAAGGCCGCATAATCGGATCCATAGTTCCGACGGGCATAAAGCCCAAATTCATCGATAAGCTGGCGGATGCAGGAGTAACGCTTCCGCCGGATCTGTTTGCCGCAGGATGACGGCTTTGACTGCCGGAATCATCTGCTCCGATGGGTAAGGACAAGCAGGAAACCTGGCAAAAAATTGCGGCAATCATGGCGTAATACCTTAAAGGAGTTCTGACAGGACCAGTAAGAGGAGGAGTATACTTGAAAGGCCTGATAATCCTCTTAAGTTTTACATCAGCAGCAGTTCTTTACTATCAGCTGATGAAGTCATTCATTTCAGGGAGCGACTATATGTCACGCCTCAGGCGCTACACATCGCTGGAAGACATCAATGAGGAAAAGAGAAAAAAGAAGAGGGACAGTTCTCCATTTTTACGTGACATTCTTTCGAAGGGCATAGGAAAGATAAGGTTCCTTGACGGCTACAAAAAGAAGATCCAGGCTGATCTGACGCGGGCGCACCTTCTGCTGAAAGCTGAAGAGTTTCTGATATTTGAGATCATACTTCTGTCTCTTTTCTTCATGCTTACCGTTCTGATAAAAGGCGTGAGGTCATGGCCTCTGGCAATTGTCTCCGGGGTCGTCGGATGGACTCTGCCTTCGTTTTACATCAAAAGCAGGATAAAGAAGAGGATGAAGCTGATGAACGAGCAACTCGGCGACGCTATCGCCATGATGTCGAACTCGTTGAAAGCCGGTTACAGTTTTCTGCAGGCTGTCGACATAGTTGCTGAAGAAATGACTGGACCCGTTGCGGAGGAGTTTGCGATATTCAAAAAGGAAGTCAGTCTTGGACTCAATACCGAAAAAGCGCTGGAAAACCTGTCCGGCAGGGTCAGGAGCGATGATCTCGATCTTGTGATTACTGCAGTGATGATACAAAGGCAGGTGGGAGGCAATCTTGCCGAGGTGCTTGACAAAATTGCGGAGACCATAAGGGACAGGCTCAGGATCAAAGGAGAACTTAAGGCCATAACCGCACAGGGAAGGGTTTCCGGGCTTGTGATCTCACTTCTTCCCATAGTCCTGTGCCTTATCATATACATGATAAACCCGGTCCAGATGAGCCTGCTGTTTACAAGGCCGCTTGGAATAATAATGCTTGTGGTTGCTGCAGTCATGGAGTTTACGGGCATAATTCTGATACGCAGGATCGTCAGGGTTGAAATCTAGGAAGTCCGGGCTGAAATACAGGGGGCGGGTAACATGCCGGTTGCGATTTTTCTGCTGGCATTCGCAAGCAGTTTTCTTCTTGTTCATTCTGTCATGTCAATCGTCTGCAGGGATGAACTCATAATATCATCAAGGCTGCAGAGCGTTAAGGATTCCAAAGCCAGGAAAGAAAACGGCGAACTTGACCAGCCGCTGCTGACCAGGGTAATCAGGCCGATGATTGACCAGTTCGGTCGGATAATGATGCGGATAACTCCCAAAGAAATGGTTTCGTCCCTGGAAAACAGGATCTCCAAAGCCGGAAACCCATGGAACCTTACGGTTAAGGACTGGGTCAACATTCAGGCGGCCCTGGTCATAGGTTTTCCGCTTCTTACCTTTATTGTGTTGAGAAACTCCCGTGTTCCCGCAGGCATGCTGGTTCTGTTCCTGATTTCCGAAGCCGCCCTGGGATCCGTCCTGCCTGGCTTCATACTCGGGAAGATGATAACGGCACGTCAGAAGACGATACTGAATTCGCTGCCGGACGTGATCGATCTCATCACAGTTATAGTCGAAGCCGGGCTGGGGTTTGACGGCGCACTGATGAAAGTGGTGGAGAAAAAGCCGGGCCCTCTTGCCTGTGAATTCGAAAGGGTTTTACAGGAAATCAGGGTCGGAAGGAAGAAGAAAGACTCCTTGCGTGACATGGCCCAAAGGCTGGATATACAGGATTTTACCGCTTTTATCGGTGCCATCATCCAGGCGGAACAGTTCGGGGTGAGTATCGCGCAGGTGCTCAGGATCCAGTCTGAGCAAATCAGGCTCAAAAGGAAACAGCGTGCCCAGGAGCGTGCGATGAAAGTGCCCGTGAAAATGCTCATACCGATGGTTGTGTTTATATTCCCGACGCTGTTTATCGTCCTTCTCGGACCAGTTGTTATAAAGCTCATTGAGCAGTTCTCCGGTATGTAGACATGATTCCTCAGTTCAACGGCATACTGCGATGTGGTCGGTTTTCCGCGGCATGTAACTTTATGTTCGCAGTCAACGGGAATGCAGTTACTCGGGCATGTGGTCATGCGAACATGAAATCGTACCGCCGGACAGGCATTCAGTCTTGTAAAGATGAAACCTTACAGCAGAACTGGCATGCAGCTATGGTGCCATACCCCATACTGCCATACTCCCATGCTACATGACACATACAGCCATACGCCATGCATTTGCAGAGATATGCAGTCATGCAGAAACACACAATGAGCCACGGTCTGCTCATAAAACAGAAAATGTGCCTTATCAGCTGTGAGGTATATATTACAAAGGCAGTTATCATGATATATCCTGTTAAATGCCGATATGTCGTATTATACTATAATATCAGGGACCATAAAATTCCATAGAAACTGGTTTAATATAGTTGAAGATGATTGAAGTTGATAGTATAATGTCTTACATAATTGCTATGTCTTACATGATCGGATGATTTCCCGATCAAGATCAATCGATTTCGGAGGCTGTCAAATGGGTTTTTTGGATGATATTAAGAAAAGGATACTGATACATGACGGATCAAAGGGATACATGCTGCAGAGGATGGGCCTGAAAGGCGGGGAGAGCGGAGAGTTCTGGAACCTGACCAACCAGGACGCGGTCCGGGCAGTCCACAGGGCATATCTCGAAGCAGGTTCGGACGTAGTGCAGACCAACACTTTTCCCGGGAACAGGCTGCATCTCGAAAGGTTCGGACTGGGTGACAAGACTTATGAAATCAATTACTGGGGAGCAAGGCTTGCCAGAGAAGCCGCGGGAAGCAGGGCCTATGTGAGCGCTTCCGTCGGCCCGACAGGATCCCTTATGGAACCCCTGGGAGATCTGTCTTTTGAAAAAGCCTGTGAAATATACCGTGAACAGGTGAAAGCCCTTGTCGACGGCGGTGCGGACATTATCAATTTCGAGACGTTCACGGATCTTTCCGAACTGCGTGCGGCTTACCTGGCTGCCAGGGATGTTACGGACCTGCCTGTTATCTGCTCACTTGCCTTCGAAAACAACGGACGGACGCTCATGGGCACCGATCCGTTTATCGCGGTAACGGTCCTTAAATCGCTGGGCGCAGACATGGTCGGAGTCAACTGTTCTTTCGGACCTGAACATATGACGGGCATCGTCGAAAGCATGTACAAGGCAGGCGGAGGTTACCTGAGCGTCAAACCCAATGCGGGTCTGCCGACGGTATCGGGCGATACGGTGACATATCATGAAACGCCTGAGCATTTTGCCGATCTTGCTGCGGCATTCGTCAGCTACGGAGCACGGCTTATCGGCGGATGCTGCGGAACGACACCTGATTTCATAAGAGCACTCAGGGAAAAGCTGTCGGGCATGGAACCTGTGCCGGTTCCTGAAAGGACTGCAGCATACATTACATCCGACGTCAGGTACATCGATGCAAGGGAACTTGAAAATGCCAATATATACAGGCTTGATGCCTCAAATGACAATGCTGTGTACCAGGCACTGAAAAACAATGATCTATCGTGGGTGGAAGAAACTGCGCTTGACCTTGCTGATGAAGGTTATGATGCAATATTGGTGACCATCGACTCTGCCGGCGGCGGACCGGGTCTGCTTGCAGATGTGGCGGACCGGCTGCAATGGTATGTAAAAGCACCCTTTATTTTCGATACCTGTGATGCGGCGGCTCTTGAAAGAGCACTGAGAGTCTGCAGGGGAACAGCCGGAGTTGTTATAAACAACGGTTCCGCAGCAGAGATCGGGAAAATTGCAGAAAAGTACGGAAGCGTTATTATTTCCCGGCGTATATAGGCCGGCACAAATAACCGTGATGATTCCCCGATTCATACTGAACCGGGATTATTGCATACTGAACCGGGATATTTATCCACCGGAACAGCTGGGACCCGGAGCACCCGGAACTTTGGACTATTTCCCGGGACATTCAGACCAGGGCGTTCCATGGTGCTTGCAGATACCTGCAATACCTTCTGCGGCAGCAGGTCTGTGACGGGCTGAAAGCATGAAACATGTTGAAGTTGATACATGTATTAGCGGATGCTAAAATTAAAACAGGGAAGGCACTGTAATGTGCCCGAAAAGTAACGCACCCGGGTGGGTGCGAAATAGGCCCGAGACCGATAGATCTGCATCTGAAAGCGCTCAAAAGCATGGGCGCGAAAATAAATGACGCGCATCGCGGGTTCATACACTGTGAGGCAGACAGGCTGAAGGGGTGTGATATCCAGCTTGATTATCCCAGCGTAGGCGCCACGGAAAATATAATGCTGGCATCGGTCTTTGCCGACGGTGAGACGATTATAAGAAATGCGGCAAAAGAGCCCGAGATAGTCGATCTTCAGAATTACCTGCAAGCAGCGGGTGTCCGGGTGACAGGCGCGGGGACGAGCATCATCAGGATAGCCGGCGGTGACAGCAAACTGAAGGATACGGAGCATACCATAATCACCGACCGGATAGTGGCAGGTACATACATGGCGGCTGCGGGGATAACAGGCGGGAACCTTTTGTTGAAAAACGTCATCCCTGAAAACCTCAGTTCAGTGATTTCCGTTCTAAGGGAAAGCGGATGCAGGATCCGCGTCAATGGCAGCATGATACACGTTGTCGGGCCCGCAAGGCTGCGTGCCGTAGATATCGTGAGAACGCTCCCGTATCCGGGTTTCCCGACGGATATGCAGGCACAGCTTATGGCAATGCTGACGATCGCCAGGGGGACCAGCATAGTGGTCGAGACAGTTTTTGAGAACAGGTATAAACACGTGGACGAACTGCTGCGGATGGGCGCCAACATCAAGCTGGAAGGGCGGATAGCGGTCATAAAGGGAGTCAGGAGACTGGTAGGAGCCAATGTGAGCGCAAGGGACCTCAGGGGCGGTGCAGCACTGGTCCTGGCAGGACTTGCGGCTGAGGGTGAAACAGTGGTATCGGACATCAGGCATATAGACAGAGGATACGAGAGGTTAGAAGAGAAGTTAAGGCAGGTCGGCGCAACGATCAGAAGAGTCGACTGAGATAACAGTACAGCCTGATACGATACTCTCTTGACCACCGTATATCAGGGGGCAGATATGAAGCTGCGCAGGATAAAAGCTGTGCAGGCGGAGGAACCTGCACATGTGATAAACAGGAGAAAAAGAAGAAGGCGGAGAATACTCAGGGCAGTACGGTCGCTACTTGTTACTGCGTTATTTGCTTTTACCATCGTATATGCTGCGCTTTCTCCTTTCTTTAATATAAAGGAAATCAAGGTGGTTGGTGAGACCAGGTACGATGCGGCTGAACTGGCAGCCGCTTCAGGCATCAGGACAGGCCGCAACGGATTCAGGGTGCTTTTTTCCAGCGAGTCGATAACCGGCTTTTTCCGCATAGGTGACGCAGAGAAGGCTATAATTGAAAAATGTCCATATGTCAGGAGCGCTGAAGTCAGGTATATCATTCCCGGGACTGTCAGGATAAGTGTTACTGAGCGTGAACCCGTTGCAATAATCGAGCTGAAAGGCATCCCTCTGCTGATAGACAAAGATGGGTACCTTCTCGAGGTCGATCCTGAATTAGATACGGAACGGGGAAAAAACGAGCTTCCCGTGATAAGGACTGCGGATCCTGGTTCGGCAGTTCCGGGCAAAAAACTGGATATTCCCGAAGAAATGCTCTTATCAGCTTTCAAAGTATTTGATACAATAAGAGAGGCAGATGCCATGAATGATGTGAAATTGCTGCCTTTGGTTGATTATGTGGATACGAGCGACCTTTCGAATATCCGCTTTTCGCTTGAGTCCCGCATTATCGTCAATCTTGGCAGGGTGGACGAGCTTTTTTACAAGATCAATGCAGCAGCAAGCATATTCACCAAAAACATTAAAATAAACGAAAGGGGTACTCTGGATTTTTCCGTCGGGAAGGATCCGGTCTTTACTCCTGAGAGCGGAGGTTAGGAGCTTATGTTGCCAATACTGGGAATGATCATTGGGATACTGATCGGAGTATTCCTGATACCTGTAAACATACCCCAGCAGTATTCCATATACCTGGCAGTCGCAATACTTGCCGCGCTTGACTCTGTATTCGGCGGTATAGCTTCGTCGATGCAGGGCAAATTCAACATGAAAATATTCCTTTCGGGATTTTTCGGCAATGCCATCCTGGCGGCTATATTGGCGTACATAGGCGACCAGATGGGACTGCAGCTTTACCTTGCGGCAATTTTCGCATTCGGTAACAGAATTTTCTTAAATTTTGCAGTTATTCGCAGATATATGTTGAATAAGTCAGATAAAAAAGATAATATATAGTTTGTAGGGTAGTTTACAGGGGGTCATTTCCTTGAGTGGATGGATCGTAAGTATAGATATCGGAACGTCGAATGTTTGCGCGCTTATCGGAAAAGTCAGCAAATTCTCACAGATAGAGATTGCCGGAAGGGGTATGGCGCCTTGCAGCGGTCTTAAAAAAGGCGTCATTGTTGATATAGACAGTACAGCCGCAAGTATCAGGAAAGCAGTCGAAGAAGCTGAAGCGGAAGCGAATATGCGGATCGATTCGGCTTATGTCAACATACATGGAATGCATGTCAATGTTGTGAACAACAAAAGCCGGATGAGCATAAACGGAAGGGAAATAACCAGGGAAGACCTGGACGAAATTCTCCGAGACGTCAGGGACATCGAAATACCCGAAGACAGACAGCTTATAGATGTTATCCCGAGGCAGTTCATCATTGACGGATACGATGAGATAACCGATCCGGTGGGAATGGTCGGGAGCCGTCTCGAAGTCGATGCGGACATGCTTGTCGGGAAGATCATATCGGTCCAGAACATTATAAAAAGCATGGAACGGGCGGATATAAAGCTGGACGGAATCGTTGCCGAAGCATTTGCTTCGGCAGAGATTTGTCTGACGCCGGATGAACGCGACATAGGATCTGTGCTGATCGACGTCGGAGGAAGCATAACAGACATTTCGGTGTTCCAGGGAAAAAGGCTTGTTTTTTATGATTCGATACCCGTGGGAGGCGATCATATCACGAATGATATCGCGATAGGTCTGCGGATTTCGAATACTGAAGCGGAAAAAATAAAGCGCCAGTTTGAGCTCGCGCTGACTTCGCTGATAAAGAATGATCAGGAAATATCGGTGCTTGATATAAACGAGAACAGAAAAAAGGATGTAAAGGTTTCGGAAGTAGTTGAAATCATTGAAGCCCGCGTTTATGAGATTTTCTCATTGTGCAAGGGCATGCTGGACAAAGCGGGGATAAGCATTCCAAAGGAAGGCTGCGTCGTTTTGACGGGCGCCGGCATATCCTATGTCGACGGCTGCAGGCAGCTGGCGCAGGAAGTATTCGAACTTCCGGTCAGAGTCGTACAGGCAGGTCAGATTCCGGGAGTCCTGAAACCCGAATTTGTTGCGGCCACAGGAATGATAAGATATGTGGCCGGTGTAAAAAAAGGCGGAAGCAGGGCCAGCGAGATCAAGATCAGGAGACAGGAGAAGCAGATAAATAATGAATCGGTGTTCGAGAAAATTTTAAATTTTTTCAAGAAAATGTTCTGATCCATCGATGCTTCGCTGATTGAATATTTTGCTAAACTAATCTTGCGTTAATTTAAGGAATAGGATATTATTTAGTTGTGCCAAACCAATGACAAAAGGGGGATTCGATTTTGCTGGAGTTTGATATTGATATGGAACAGTTTGCCCAGATAAAAGTCATCGGTGTCGGCGGCGGAGGCAACAATGCCGTAAACAGGATGATAACTGCCGGTCTCAGAGGTGTTGAATTCATAGCTATAAATACAGATAAACAGGCCCTTTTTCTTTCCAAGGCTAACACAAAAATACAGATAGGGGACAAGCTTACAAAAGGCCTTGGAGCAGGTGCCAATCCTGAAATTGGAGAAAAGGCTGCAAATGAAAGCAAGGACGAGATCGCACAGGCTGTCAAGGGAGCCGACATGGTCTTCGTGACAGCTGGAATGGGCGGCGGAACCGGTACCGGCGCTGCACCTGTCGTGGCCCAGATCGCAAAAGAGATGGGGATACTGACGGTAGGCGTAGTAACCAAGCCTTTTATGTTTGAAGGCCGCAAGAGAATGCAGTATGCTGAACAGGGGATAGAAAATCTCAAGGGTGTTGTAGACACTCTTGTAACAATACCAAACGACAGGCTGCTCCAGGTTGCAGAAAAGAAGACCTCAATAATCGAAGCATTCAGAATGGCCGATGACGTCCTGCGCCAGGGCGTACAGGGCATATCGGACCTCATTGCTGTACCCGGGCTCATAAACCTTGACTTTGCAGATGTAAAGACGATAATGCACAATACCGGACTCGCACATATGGGCATCGGCAGAGCCTCCGGAGACGGCAGAGCTGAAGAAGCCGCAAACCAGGCTATTCAGAGTCCCCTGCTTGAGACGACGATTGACGGTGCTCGCGGCGTAATAATCAATATCACTGGCGGATCGGATCTCGGACTGTTCGAAGTCAACATGGCGGCAGAGCTTGTACAGAAATCTGCTGACCCTGATGCGAACATCATCGTTGGCGCGGTCATAGATGAGAACCTCAAGGATGAGATACTCATAACCGTTATTGCCACAGGCTTTGACAAGGGCCCGGTGATGAAGAAGATAGACAGGATAGCGGAAAAGTCTCCGGCAAAGCAGGAACAGGCTCCCCCCAGACGTCAGACGGCTACCGATATATCCGAAGATGAACTTGAGATACCGACATTCCTGAGGAAAAACAGATTCAGATAAAAATTGCGAAACCTGGACCCCGGGCATTTAGCCCGGGGTTTTTTGATGTCTCCTGTGGGGGCAGTTCTTCAGAAGTTCAGCATGGGGACAGTTCTTCAGCAACCATAAACGGGACAGTTCTTAAAAATTCGTTAAAATAACGGAAGAGAAAATTAGCTTTCAGAAGAACTGTCCTCTCCGGTTACTTAAGAACTGTCCCCAAGCGGATTAGTTAAGAACTGTCCCCGGGTTTACCCGTGAAACCTTCCTCAAAAAACCCTTATTTCTACAGGTGTTTGTGACATAAAATTTGCAGCCGGTCAAATATAATTTAAGTATGTTGTTAAACATAAATGCCCAGACATATGAATATATGTAAAATAGGGGATGTCTGGCATTGCAGCTGGTGAGGTAATACGGTGGAGATATATCTGGATATCGTCATCCTTGAGAATATAGTCATCAATTATCTTATACTTTTAGTTACATCCAGGTTTTCAAAGAACAGAACGAGCAGTCTGAGACTTTTCATTGGATCAGTTGCAGGCACGGCTTATCTGGTGCTTATGATCCTGTTGCCTGATACCCAGGTGTATGCCACCCTGTTTTCCAAGTTCCTGTTGTCGGTTGCAATGGTTGCCATAGCATTCAATTTCAGAAAAATTTCAGCTTTTCTGAAAACGCTGGCGTTGTTTTATGCAACGACATTCATTTTTGCCGGCGCAGCATTTGCGCTGATGTTTTTCAGTAAAGACTGGGGAATTGTAAGAAACGGAGTGCTCATCACACCACTTACTTTTATAGATGCCAAGCTGACCGAACTTTTGCTGGCAGTCGCAGTGGCGTTGATTATTTTCCGCGTTGTCTGGGATACCGTGCAAAGCAAATTCGTGAAAGAGAAGCTGTTGGTTGACATAAGCATAGCAGTCGAAAACAAGTCCATCGAGCTGTCTGCCCTTGTAGATACGGGCAATTCACTGCATGATCCGCTGACTAACCTGCCGGTCGTGGTAGTGGAGTTTTCTGCGATCAGGGACCTGCTTCCTGATGATATAAAAAGTATATTCGAGCGAAATTGTGAGAACGATCTGGATTCGGTCACAGCTACGATATCTTCCTCTGACTGGTTCAGCAGGTTCAGGCTCATACCGTTCAAGTCCCTTGGAAGGGAAAACGGAATGATGATCGGATTCAGGCCGGATTACATAGAAATCGGCGCAGACGACGGCAAAAAGGATATCCGGGATGTGATCGTCGGCATATACAACAGGACACTGTCGGCAAATGACCAGTACAGAGCTCTTATGAACCCTGAGCTCATATAGATATGACAACGAAAGGAGATTTCAGATGAAAGCGTTCTATAAAGTCAGGCTGATCCTGAGGATACATTACTGGAAACTGATGCTCAGACTCAGGAAAAAAATCGGGCGCCCGATATATTACATCGGAGGCAGTGAAGCATTGCCGCCGCCTCTTACTGTCGACGAGGAGACATATCTGCTTGCAAGGCTCAGCGAAGAGGATTACGGGGTAAAGAGCGTGCTGATCGAGCGCAATCTCAGGCTTGTCGTTTACATAGCAAGGAAGTTCGAGAATACGGGCGTCGGAGTCGAAGATCTGGTATCGATTGGCACAATAGGCCTGATAAAGGCCATAAATACTTTCAATCCGTCAAAGAATATAAAACTGGCCACCTACGCATCACGATGCATAGAAAACGAGATCCTGATGTATCTCAGGAGGAACAACAGGGTCAAAACCGAGATCTCGATCGATGAACCCCTCAATGTGGACTGGGACGGCAATGAACTTCTGCTTTCGGATATCCTGGGCACTGAAAGCGACATCATTTACAGGAGCCTGGAAGATGAAATAGACAGGGAGCTTCTCAACAACGCCATGAAAAAACTGTCCAGCCGCGAAAAGAAAATAATGGAGCTGAGGTTCGGACTGACCAACGGCGTTGAGAAAACCCAAAAGGAAGTCGCCGACATGCTTGGGATTTCCCAGTCCTATATTTCGCGTCTGGAGAAGAGGATAATCAGCCGGCTGAAGAAAGAGATCAACAGGATGGTGTAACCGACAAATCCGCTGTTGTCAAGGCCTTCAGCGAATATTTTCTGAAAAAGTTTCAGTATAAAAAAGACCTCCCGGGCAATAATGTTACTGAACAAAAATACCGGGAGGTTTTTACAAGATGGTCAACAAGGTTGAAATCTGCGGAGTCAACACTTCAAAACTGCCGGTTTTGTCAAATGAACAGAAAAAAGCTCTTTTCGAAAGAATGCACAAGGGCGATGCATCAGCCCGCGAGGAATTCATAAACGGGAATCTCAGACTCGTTTTGAGCGTCATCCAGCGGTTCAACAACCGGGGCGAATATGTGGATGACCTGTTCCAGGTAGGCTGCATTGGCCTTATAAAAGCGATAGACAATTTCGATGTCAATCAGAACGTGAAATTCTCCACCTACGCAGTACCGATGATAATCGGAGAGATCCGGAGATACCTGAGGGACAACAATTCGATCAGGGTTAGCAGGTCACTCAGGGACATCGCGTATAAAGCACTGCAGGCCAAAGAAAGACTGACGAACAAAAACGCGAAGGAGCCCACGATCACTGAAATAGCCGAAGAGCTGAACCTTCCCAAGGAAGAGGTCGTTTTCGCACTTGATGCCATCCAGGATCCCATTTCTCTGTTCGAGTCGGTTTATCATGACGGCGGAGACGCCATCTATGTAATGGACCAGGTCAAGGATGAAAAGAATAACGATGAAAACTGGCTTGAGGGTATCTCCCTGAAGGAAGCGATGCGGAAGCTGAATGACAGGGAGAAACTGATCCTGAATCTCCGCTTCTTTGAGGGAAGGACCCAGATGGAAGTCGCGGAGGAAATCGGCATTTCACAGGCCCAGGTATCAAGGCTGGAAAAAACGGCACTCATGCATATGAGAAAACATATATGACGAAAAAACTGAACATCTGCAAAAGGAACTAAATAATCAGACATAATGATATGCTGACATAATGATGCAAGAACATAAAATACTTCATAGACACTCCGATGCTGCCTGCACACATGCGGGCAGATTTGGAATTATGCTCCGGATGAAATTGAGAACTGTCCCCTGAATGAGATAATTAACCGTCAGGGGACATATAATTTATATGAAACGGCGATTTTCAGGCTGTCATCGATATGCGTAAAGATGGCAATAAAGATTGGTGGGGGTCCGTATGAATCGTTCTTCAGACTTCAGGCAGAAAGAAGTAATAAATGTTTCAGACGGAAGAAGACTGGGTTTCGTTTCGGATGTGGAAATCGACCTGGAGCAGGGAAGGGTCGAGGCGATAATACTGCCGGGGGTCGGCAAGTTGCTTGGTTTTTTCGGGAAAGACAGCGAGTTTGTAATCCCGTGGGACAAAATAGTTAAAATAGGAGAGGACATAATACTTGTCGATCTGGATGAAAGATATCTGAGAAGGTACTTTGACTAGAAGAAACCTGGACTGATCACGTTTTCCGGGAGTCCGCCCATGACTGCGATTTTGAAGAACTGTCCCCTCCGTTGGTCCCCTCTGCTAAAGGTTTTTTACAGAATGCCGATAAAATAATGGAAAATACGAATGACAATTAACGCTGCGAATGACGCACAGGAGGTAAACTATGAAATGTCCTTATTGCGGATACCTCGAAGATAAGGTCATCGATTCCCGGCCTACCGACGAGTACTCGGCCATCAGGAGACGAAGGGAATGCAACAGGTGCATGAGGCGGTTCACTACCTACGAAAAGGTTGAGAGCATACCGCTGATGGTTGTCAAGAAGGACAAGACCAGACAGCCTTTTGACCGGGAAAAGCTTATAAACGGGCTGCTGAGAGCCTGCGAGAAAAGGCCGGTTTCCGTAGACACTCTTGAAAAGCTCGCTGATGAAATAGAGATCCAGATACTGAATTCGCTAAAGAGAGAGATAACTACGAAAGAGATCGGCGAAATGGTCATGGCAAGGCTGAAGGATATCGACGAGGTGGCGTATGTCAGGTTCGCTTCAGTCTACAGGCAGTTCAAGGATATAAATACATTCATGGAAGAATTACATAAACTTCTGAAAGAAAATGAGAAGCTGAAAGAAAGTGAAAATCAAAGCGAAAATTAACAGCCCTGCGGGATGTTCAGGCAAATAAAAGGACAAGTAACAGTCGGAAAAGATAACGGGAAAAAGTACGATCGGGTGAGTGATCAGGGGTAGCACCGGGAAATGCGCCTGTATACAGGGGCTATCTTTTTTTATTAAGGGCCGAAACCATTCTTTTTAATAGCCTAAAACCAGCTAATATGGAACAAACACATCCTGATCCGGTTTCAGCAAGTCATCCACGTAAGCGTCAGTTCTGTTCATTTTATGCAAAGTCCTTACAGATGATGCATAGCGTGATCATGGAATCCAGTGAAATTAAAAAACATTTCAGGAAGTAATTTGGGTATGTACAAAGTCTTGCAGATATAGTAACATTATGATGGTAATTATTGTATAACATAGAAACTAATACTAGATGAAGGTTGCAATATGTACTCAAAAATCATATCCTGCGGTATTTTGGGGATCGACGGCTATATAGTCGAAATCGAAACAGATATCAGCAACGGGCTGCCTGGGTTCGATATAGTAGGGCTCGGTGATACGGCTGTGCGGGAAGCGCGGGAACGTGTGCGGTCTGCCGTTAAAAACTCCGGTTATGAATTCCCTCTGAAAAAGATTACAGTGAACATGGCGCCGGCGAACATAAAAAAAGAAGGCTCATCCTTCGATCTTGCCATTGCCATGGGGATCCTGGCATCTTCAGGCTACATCAGCCAGTCTGCTGTACAAAAATCCATGTTTGCAGGAGAGCTTTCGCTGGACGGGGAAATCAGGCCGGTGAAAGGCATCCTGCCCATGGCTGTCTGCGCGCATCAGAACGGCATCCGTTACCTGTTCCTCCCCGAAGAAAATGCAAGGGAAGCAGCTGTCGTAAAGGAACTGCATGTAATACCTGTAAGGGATCTCAGGGAAACGGCGGCAATAATCAACGGGGAAATTGAAATAAGATACTTTGAGGACGCCGGCGGCGAAAAGGGCCCGGTTTATTACGATACTGTCGATTTTGCGGATGTGAAGGGGCAGGAAAACGCAAAAAGGGCACTGGAAGTCGCTGCGTCAGGCGGACACAACTGCCTGATGCTCGGATCTCCAGGATGCGGGAAAACCATGCTGGCGAGAAGGATTCCGACGATATTGCCGTCAATGACATTCGAAGAAGCGCTTGAAGTGACCAAAATACACAGCATAGCCGGGATACTTCCCCCGGGAGTTTCCCTTGTCAACACCAGGCCGTTCAGGTGCCCGCACCACAGCATTTCGGACACGGGCCTGGTCGGAGGCGGCTCTGTTCCTAAACCCGGGGAAATAAGCCTTGCCCACTACGGCGTCCTGTTTCTCGACGAACTTCCCGAGTTCAGCAAGAAAGCACTGGAGGCCCTCAGGCAGCCGCTGGAGGACGGAGTAATAACCATTTCGCGGGTAAATGCAAGCCTTACATATCCTGCCAGGACCACCCTGATATGTGCTGCCAACCCCTGCAGATGCGGCTACTTCCTCGATGAGCCGGGAAAATGCACATGTACGCCGAGACAGATACAGCAATACCTTGCAAAGTTATCCGGCCCCCTGCTTGACAGGCTGGACCTCCACGTGGAAGTCACACCCGTGAAGTACACGGAACTTGAAAGCGATAAAGCCGTTGAAAGCTCGCTTGAAATAAGGAAAAGGGTGGAAAGGACCCGAAAAATACAGCTGGAGAGGTACAGAGGGCTCAGCATTTACTCGAATTCACAGTTGCAGCCTGCAATGTTTTCAAAATTCTGCAGGCTTGACAAAAAATGCAGGAGCATCCTGAAGGATGTGTTTGAAAGGCTGGGCATGAGCGCAAGGGCACACAGCCGGATACTGAAAGTGGCAAGGACAATTGCAGACATGGACATGAGCGAGGAAATCAGGCCCGTTCATCTTACAGAGGCAATACAATACAGGAGCCTTGACAGGAGAGTCTGGAATTTATGATTTGGAACTGGAATGTGGTGAAAACGTGATGACGAGTAATCTTAAGTACTGGATCTGGCTGGGTTCCCTTGTCAACACGACTCCGGCAAGGAAATACCGGCTCCTGCAGTATTTCAGAGACCCCGCGCTGGTCTGGGAAGCCAGCGAAGCCGAACTTGAGGCTTCCGGACTATGCACGAAAAAACTTATCTCAAGCCTGAAGGACAAAAATACAAGGAACGAAACCGAAAGGGCATTCGAATCCCTCATAAGATGCGACGCCGAAATAATAACATTTAACGACAGAGCATATCCTGAACTGCTCAGGCATATCGCAGACCCTCCGTTGGTCCTTTACTGCAGGGGTAAGCTGGAACCGGAAGAAAAGCGCGTGGCTGTAGTCGGCTCAAGGAGGGCCACATGGTATGGCCTAGATATGGCAAAACGTCTGGCACGGGAACTGGCTGAGCACGGTGTCACGGTCGTCAGCGGGATGGCAAGGGGAATAGATTCACAGGCCCACAAGGGGGCCCTTGAAGCAGGAGGCAGGACGATAGCGGTACTCGGATGCGGTATCGATAAGGCATACCCGCCTGAAAACCGGGAACTTATGGAGAAGATAATGCAGAATGGAGCCGTCATCTCGGAATATCTTCCGGGAACGGAGCCTGTCCGGTACAATTTTCCTGCGAGGAACCGCATAATAAGCGGTATATCCCTCGGTGTGACGATCGTTGAGGCAGGCGAGAAAAGCGGCTCGCTGATCACCGCGGATTATGCGCTGGAGCAGGGAAGGGAAGTTTTCGCGGTGCCGGGCAATATAAACTCGCACAACAGCACAGGCACCAACAGGTTGATCCGCGACGGCGCGAAAGTCGTTACATGCGTGGGAGATATACTGGATGAATTGAAAGTAAGCCATGATTCAAAAAATACATACAGCGTAAATAAAAAATCTGCGCTGATGAAACTGGGCAAAGAAGAAAAAACGATAGCCCAGCGGCTGCTCAACGGCCCCGTCCACCTGGACGTCATATCCAGGGACTGCGGCATAAGTGTCCAGATGGCTTCCTCGATCCTCCTGATGCTGGAGCTGAGCGGATTTGTCGAGCAACTGCCGGGCAAATACTACAGGCTTGTTGAATAAAATAATCATCATTACTGTAGACTTAGACATAAAATGTGGTAATATATGATTTGTATTTACTTACTGCACAAATGACCTGATTTCGGCATTACCATAAACTGCTTTAAGGAGGACATGATGGCAAACAACCTTGTAATAGTGGAATCGCCTGCAAAGGCCAACACCATCAGTAAATTCCTGGGGAAGGACTATAAGATAGTTGCTTCGGTAGGACACGTCAGGGATCTGCCCAAAAGCCAGATGGGCGTAGACATAGAAAACGATTTCGAGCCCAAATACATCACCATCCGGGGAAAGGGCGACATAATCAACAAACTGAAGAAGGAAGCCAAAAACTCGAAAAAGATACTTCTGGCAACCGACCCTGACCGCGAGGGAGAAGCCATATCGTGGCATCTGGCCCAGCTGCTCGATATCGACGAGAATGAGGATTGCAGGGTCACGTTCAATGAGATAACGAAAAATGCGGTTCGTAATGCCATCAAGCAGCCGAGAAAAATAAACATGGACCTGGTAAATGCGCAGCAGGCCAGGCGTGTGCTGGACAGGATAGTGGGCTATAAGATAAGCCCGCTGCTTTGGAAGAAAGTCAAAAAAGGGCTGAGTGCCGGACGTGTCCAGTCTGTTGCTGCAAGGCTGGTATGCGACAGGGAGGAAGAGATCGAAAATTTCGTACCGGAGGAGTATTGGACTATCACGGCATTGCTGCACAAAAAGAAGCAGTCCCGCACATTCGAAGCCAGGTTCTATGGCAAAATGGACCAGAAAATAGAACTGAAAAATGAAGAGCAGGTCAGGGAGATACTGAAGCAGCTTGAAGGGAAGGATTTCATCGTCCACAAAGTCAGGTACGGCGAGAAGAAGAAAACACCGCCGGCTCCGTTCACGACCAGCACTTTGCAGCAGGAAGCTTCAAGGAAACTTGGTTTCCCCACGAAAAAAACGATGATGATAGCACAGCAGCTGTATGAAGGGCTGGAAGTCAAGGGACACGGAACAGTTGGTCTTGTCACTTATATCCGTACCGACTCTACCAGGATTTCGGCAGAAGCTCAGCAGGCGGCCAGGGATTATATAAATACTGGTTACGGCGACAAATATCTGCCGGGTGAACCCAGGGTCTATAAAAACCGTTCCGCATCCCAGGATGCCCATGAAGCCATAAGGCCGACATATGTAGAGCTGGATCCGGCAAGCGTCAAAGGCTCGCTGACCAGTGACCAGTACAAGCTTTACAGCCTGATATGGTCCAGGTTCATCGCAAGCCAGATGGCTTCAGCGGTATATGATACCATTTCGGCAGATATACTGGCCGGAGACCTTCTTTTCAAAGCCAACGGATCAAAGCTGAGATTCGACGGGTATCTGACAGTGTATACCGAAGGAAAGGATGAAGACAGCAAGGAAGACGATGCAAAAGAAAATGAGGTATCGGTACCGGACCTGGAACAGGACGAAATACTGATGCTGAAAAAGATCGAAGACAAGCAGCATTTCACTCAGCCTCCGATGCGCTATACCGAAGCGACGCTTGTGAAAGCGCTCGAGGAAAAGGGGATAGGGAGGCCGAGTACGTATGCTCCCATAATATCGACGATCCTTGCAAGAGGGTACGTTGTAAAGGAAAAGAAATTCCTTGTGCCTACAGAACTTGGCAGGATAGTCAATGAAATCATGAAAGCAAATTTCAGGGAAATAGTAGATGTACAGTTCACAGCCCAGCTCGAACAGAAGCTTGACGATGTGGAAGAGGGAAGCAAGCAGTGGGTCGAACTAATGAGGGAATTTTACGGGTCCTTCGAAAAAACGCTTAAAGAAGCTGAAGCAAAAATCGAGAATGTAGAAGTGCCCGATGAAGTGACCGACGTTATCTGTGAAAAGTGCGGCCGGAACATGGTAATCAAAACGGGACGGTACGGCAAATTCCTGGCATGTCCCGGTTTCCCGGAATGCAGGAATGCGAAGCCGATACTGGAGGAGGCCGGTGTCAGTTGCCCGCTTTGCGGCGGTAAGGTGCTGATCAAAAAGACTAAAACCAGAAAGAGTTATCTCGGATGTGAAAATTACCCCGAATGCAATTTCATGTCATGGGATATGCCTTCGGGCGAGATGTGTCCGCAGTGCGGGAATTTCATGGTAAAGAAATACTCTGGCAGAAAAGTCACACTTGTATGCAGCAGTGAGGCATGCGGCTTCACCAAAAGCCCCGAGAGGAAAAAGAAGGAAGAAGAGGCCGGGGACGACGATAACTGATGCTGATATGCGCTTGCAAAATGCGTGAAGGCAAAAACTGCGAAAAGTTTGCATATCGCAGGAACATTGCGACATCATAACAACATGACAGCATGACGATGCGGATAGCTATATAATGGCGGAGTAATAACCTGAAAGCGAGTGAAACATCATGGTCGGAAGAAACAGGAGGGCCTTTGCTTGGCTGAAGGATATATAAATGTAATAGGTGCAGGACTTGCAGGATGCGAAGCAGCATGGCAGGCGGCAAAACGAGGAGTGAAGGTAAGGCTTTACGAGATGAAGCCGGTGAAATTTTCTCCTGCACATAAAATGGAACTGTTTGCCGAACTGGTATGCAGCAATTCATTGCGTTCCGACAGCCTGACGAACGCAGTCGGGCTGCTGAAGGAAGAAATGAGAAAACTTGATTCCCTCATAATGAAATGTGCGGATGAAACGAGGCTCCCGGCAGGAGGAGCGCTGGCAGTCGACAGGGAAGGCTTCTCGAGGGCTGTTACTGAGGCGGTGAAAAACCATCCCAACGTAACAGTATACAATGAAGAGGTCACCAGACTGCCTGAAGACGGGATCACCATCATCGCAACCGGGCCGCTGACTTCAGATGCACTTGCAGAGGAGATAATGAGGATCACAGGCAGAGACAGCCTTTACTTCTACGATGCCGCGGCACCGATCGTAACGTATGAGTCCATCGACATGACGAAGGCTTTCAGGGCTTCCCGCTACGGAAAGGGTTCAGATGATTACATCAACTGCCCTATGAACAGGGAACAGTACGAGTTGTTCTGGAACGAACTTGTGAATGCGGAAACGGCACCTGTCAGGGAATTCGAAAAAATGATACTTTTCAGTGGCTGCATGCCTGTTGAAAGCATGGCTGCAAGCGGGCGAGACACGTTACGGTTCGGTCCCCTTAAGCCTGTCGGCCTTGTCGACCCTGCGACGGGGAAAGAACCATATGCGGTAGTGCAGCTCAGGCAGGACAACAAAGCCGGTACGCTTTACAATATCGTGGGATTTCAGACACGACTGCGCTGGCTGGAGCAGAAAAGAGTGTTCCGCCTGATACCAGGTCTTGAAAATGCTGAATTTGTCAGATACGGAGTAATGCACAGAAACATATACATCGATTCGCCGGGGCTTCTTGATGCAGCATACAGGATGAGATCAAAGCCTGAACTGTTTTTTGCCGGACAGATCACTGGCGTTGAGGGCTATGTCGAATCAGCGTCCTCAGGACTGGTTGCCGGCATAAATGCTGCCAGGCTGTTCCTTGGAGAGGAGCCGGTGTTTTTCCCTGAGAACACGGCTATCGGCTCATTGGCTGCATACGTGTCGGGCAATACGACAGGCAGGCTCCAGCCGATGAATGCCAGCTTCGGACTGATGAGAGCACCGGAACAGCGGATAAGGAGCAAGAGCGACAGACACCGCATCATGGCCGGGATCGCACTGGATCAGATAGAAAAACTGAAAATATCGGAGAAATTATAATATATGTGCCGGATAATACATCCGGTCATTGCGGTTCCGTGGCGAAAAAACGAGGGAACGGACTTGCGCATTTCCGCAAATTGCGGCAAATCAATACAACATGTTGACATTATCGACGCAAAAGCACATTATATAGTTGTAAAAAATATTTCGATATGCTAAAATTTACACTATAGAATATTATGATAGAATATTATGTCTGTGCGAGAATGTATTCCGGGAAAACGCTAAAGGATTTGGATATATTATGTCGAAATAATATATATACAAGTACATTGGAATACATTATTTTTTACAAAGGAGAAGAGTCAAATGTTCAATAAGCTGACCGGCAATCTGAGACTGCGTGAAAAGGCTCTTGATGCAGCATGGATCCGCAATGAGGTCATCGCACAGAACATTGCCAATGTGGATACACCAGGCTATAAAAAATCATCTGTCGCTTTCGAGGAATATCTGCAGGGCGCATCTGAAAAAGGTCGGTTCAAGGGTAACACGACCGACAGAAGACATATTCCCATAGGCAGGAGCAATGAAAACGCGAAAATAAGGATAGTCAAAGACTACAGGGAGCTCAGTACGAGGCTTGACGGGAACAACGTGGACATAGAAGCGGAAATGTCTGAGATGGCCAAGAACGATATCCGCTATTACACGCTTGTCCAGAGCATAAGCAGCTCGTACCAGAGGATCAGATCCGTGATAAACGAAGGGAGGAGATAATGCATGAGTTACTTCGGTGCTCTTGATATCGGCGCATCAGCGCTGACAGCGCAAAGGCTGCGTATGGATATAATCTCCCAGAATATTGCCAATGCGAATACCACGAGGACGGAGGACGGTACGCCTTACAGACGGAGAGTCGTAATTTTCAGGGAGAGTTCTGACGGAATACCCTTTTCAGAATACCTGACTGAAAGCAGCAAGGCCAGATATCTGGGCAAAGGCGTCAAGGTTTCGTCGATAGTTGAAGATACGAGCCCGTTCAGGAAAGTATATGATCCGGGACATCCGGACGCAGATGAAAACGGGTATGTGGAAATGCCAAATGTGGATATTGTGACGGAAATGGTAAATATGATTTCGGCGACCAGGGCATACGAGGCCAACGTGACAGCGATGAACACAACCAAGAGTATGGCTATGAAAGCGCTTGAAATCGGAAGATAACAGACTGATAAAAATACGGAAGGTTGAAAAGACCCCACATACGGGTAAGAGGACGGTGGAAACATGGCTTTCAAGATAGGTACTGTTGATTCTCTTGCACCATCGCGTTCCATATTTGAAACAGATAGTAAAAGCAGGGCTGCAGGCGCAATACCGTTTGCAGATTATCTGAAGGATGCACTTTACAGGACCAACGATCTGCTGCTTGAAGCCGACAGGCTTGCGGATGATTTTGCTGCAGGCCGGACCGACAACATACACCAGGTCATGCTGGCCGGGGAAAAGGCGAATATCGCGCTGCAGTTCACATTACAGATAAGAAACAAGCTGCTGGATGCATATACCGAGATCATGAGGATGCAGATCTGAATCAGCCGTGTTCAGGACGAAAAGCGGAGACACAGGCGAGAAACATATGATGATTTGAATGTTTTACAAATGATAAGTTTTGTTGCAGGGTGGTGAAACTGTGCCGGAATTCATCAGAAAGTATCTTGATCAGTTCAGGGAATTCTGGGGAAGTCTGGACAAATCCCAGAAGACCCGCCTATATATAACTTCTGCAGTCGTAGTTGTTGCTGTAACCATATCCATAATCATACTGACCAGGCCCCAGAGAATAGTTCTGTTCACGAGTTCCGACAGGAAGCAGATCGGAGAGATGATCAACATTCTCAATGAGAATGGCATCTGGAACGAGGCTGGCAATGACGGCACTTCCATCATTATCGACAAAAAAGACAACAACAGGGCACAGATCGTGCTGGCTCAGTCCGGGTACCCCAAGGAAGGCTTTACATTCGCGGACGCCATATCAAGCATCGGACTGACGACCACGCAGCAGGACCGGGAGCAGATCTGGAAGCATCAGAAAATATCAGACCTCGAATCGAAGCTGGAAATGCTCGATAATATCGAGGAAGCTGCTGTGACACTCGCCATGCCGGAAAGGTCAATTTTCCTCAACGCAAGCAATGAACAGCCCAGGCCTACCGCCTACGTTATGGTGAGGCCGAAAGAAAAGCTGACGCAGGCCCAGGTACAGGGAATCGTGATGCTGGTGTCCAGAAGCGTCGAGAACCTCGATCCGAAGGATGTTACCGTGGTCGACAACAACAGCAACATACTGAACATGACATATGATGACGATACGATAGGCGCAGTGAGCAGCCAGGATGAACTCAGGAGGAAAAAGGAACTCGAACTGCAGCAGAAGGTGCTCGATTACTTCAGCGTGGGACAGTACGACAATTTCGACACATTGAGGGTAGTGGCCAATGTCGTGCTCGATTTCGACAAGGAAAAATCACAGATAAAGAGGATAACGAATCCTGCTGGAATGGACAGCGGAGCCGTAATAAGCAGCAGTATCAGTGAAGAGATAGTCAAGAATGCCGGCAACGGCGGCGAACCGGGACTCGGCACGAATCCCGGAGGGACCAACGCCCCGACATACCAGATGGGTAATGATGGGGCTTCGGAATATTCCAACAGGCATGAAGAAATCAATTACGGATATGATGAGGTACTGAGCGAGCATGAAAAGGCAACCGGCAGGATGATACCCGAAGAATCGGGCCTGGCGCTGTCACTGTGGTATGGTCACAAGGTAACCGACGAATCACGCCTGAACGACGAGTTCATAAACGAGCTCAGAACTGCACTCAGCACTGCAACGGGGATTCCTGCGCGCAATATATCCATCAGCAAGTTCAAGCTAGCACCGCTGGAAACGGTCGAGGAAACCACGGCGGACAGGATCAGGGAGCTTGTGGACAATTATGGGTTCTTTGCTCTGATGCTGCTGCTGATAATCGGTATGCTTATCGTCGGAATACCGCGGAAGAAAGAGGCATTGGAACCTGCCGTGGCTCCGGCTGCAGGTGGGCCAAGATTCGTGGTTCCTGAGGAAGAAGAACCGCTGCCGGAGATAGAACTGGAAGAAAGGTCGGAAATCAAGAAGCAGATAGACAAATTCGTCAGACAAAAGCCGGACCTTGTTGCACAGTTGCTGAGGAACTGGCTTTCCGAAGACTGGGATATCTGACGGCATATATATAAAAGACTGACTGATCGACAGAAATGAGTCACAAAAGAAAAATATGTGAGGTCGTTCACCATGGCCAGAGTATCCGGTTCGAAAACTGAAAGAACTGGCCGGGAGAAAGCTGCGATGCTCCTGATTTCGCTCGGACCCGAGAGGTCTGCCGAGATATTCAAGCATCTCAAGGAGGAGGAAATAGAGCAGCTGACTCTCGAGATCGCAAACATAAGGACCGTCACTCCGGAGGAAAAGGAAAAGGTCCTCGAGGAGTTTTACCAGATTTGTCTTGCCCAGGAGTATATTGCTGAAGGCGGTATCAGCTATGCCAAGGAGATACTGGAAAAAGCGCTGGGCACACAGAAAGCGCTCGATGTAATCAACAAGCTGACTGTATCGCTGCAGGTCATGCCGTTTGAATTTGTCAGGAAAGCTGACCCTGCACAGTTGCTTAACTTTATCCAGAAGGAGCATCCGCAGACCATAGCGCTCATCCTGGCGTATCTCAAGCCTCAGCAGGCAGCGGCTGTGCTCGCGTCACTGCCCCAGGACAAGCAGGCTGATGTCGCAAGGCGCATTGCCGTGATGGACAGGACTTCTCCCGAAATAATAAAGGAAGTCGAGAGAATACTCGAAAAGAACCTATCATCGCTTGTGACCGAAGACTTCACCGCTGCAGGCGGAGTACAGGCGATCGTCAACATACTCAACACCGTTGACAGGGGCACTGAGAAGTACATAATGGAAACATTGGAAATCGAGGATACCGATCTGGCAGAAGAGATAAGGAAGAGGATGTTCGTGTTCGAAGATATCCTCACTCTGGACAACCGTTCCATCCAGAGGTTCCTGCGCGAGGTGGACAACAATCTGCTTGCTGTCGCACTGAAGGGTGCTACGGAAGAAGTGCAGAAGGTCATATATTCGAACATGTCAAAGAGGCTTGCTGAAATGATCAGGGAAGACATTGAGTACATGGGACCAGTAAGGCTCAAGGATGTCGAGGAAGCCCAGCAGAAGATCGTGAATATCATCAGGAAGCTCGAGGATGCAGGTGAGATCATCATTTCCAGGGGCGGAGGAGATGAAATAATTGTATAACAGGGTGTTCAAAAATAACCAGGTCACTTACGGCAGGCCTTATCAGATCAGGTTGCCTGACAACCTGATGAAGTATGTCGATGATGCTGGCAATATACAGGAAAGCACGGAAGAAGAGTCTTCTGAAACAAGCCCCGAGGAACTGCTTAAAAAAGCTGAAAAAAAGGCTGAAGCCATAATTGCGGAAGCAGAAGCCGAAGCAGAACGGCTTATAGAACAGGCCAGGGCAAGAGCCGAGGAGGAAGCCAGGGCCATTGCTGAGGAGGCATGGCAGAGGGGCTATGCCGAAGGGATGGACGCTGCGGCGGCGCAGAGCAGGTCCATGCTTGATGAAGCCGAGAAAATTAAACGGGATGCGGCCGAGGAGTATGAAAAGATCCTGGCCGGGATGGAAGCAGATATACTTGAACTTGCTGTGAAGATAGCCCGCAAGGCTGTTGCAGGCGAGCTCAAGACAAACAGGGATGTGATCCTGCAACTTGTGAGCAGCGCACTGGCAGAATGCTCAGAGAAAAAAGGCGCTGTCATCAGGGTATCGCCAGAAGACCGTGATTACCTGAATGAGAATGCTGAAAGGCTGGCACAGCTTGCCGAAGGCGCGGACGAGGCCGAAATCAGGCCCGATGCAGCCATGAAACCCGGAGACTGCATCATAGAAACTCCGCTGGGCAGCATCGATGCAGGAGCGGAAACGCGCCTTGAAAAGATCGAAGAGGCGCTGAAAGAGGAATATGAGGGCAGATAGGCCCCGGGGAGGTTCCCGCGGTGCAGATAAATCTTCAGAGATACCATAACCTGCTGGACAAATCGAGTTTTGTCAAATATTTCGGAAGAGTATCAAAAGTGGTCGGCCTTACCATCGAGTCAGATGGTCCCGAGGTCGATATAGGCAAACTTTGCAAACTGTATGCATCAAGGGGGAGAAAGGTCATACAGACTGAAGTCGTCGGCTTCAGGGACAGCAAAGTACTGCTGATGCCACTTGGGGACATGTCTGGAGTTGGGCCGGGCAATCTTGTGGTAGCTTCCGATTCAACCCTCAGGGCAGGAGTCGGAAATGATCTTACCGGCCGTGTTCTGGACGGACTTGGCCATCCGATAGACGGCAAAGGACCTTTAAGGCCTGAAAAATACTATCCTGTGGACAATGATCCGCCCCATCCACTCAACAGAAAAAGGATAACCGATCCCCTGCCGCTTGGCATCAAGGCGATAGATGGTCTCCTGACTGTCGGGAAAGGCCAGCGCATAGGGATTTTTGCAGGAAGCGGCGTTGGAAAAAGCACGCTCATGGGCATGATAGCAAGGAACACAAAGGCCGACGTGAACGTGATCGCACTGATCGGAGAACGAGGCAGGGAGGTAAGGGAATTCATAGAAAGAGACCTTGGAGAAGAAGGCCTGTCCCGTTCAGTCGTTGTAGTGGCTACTTCTGACCAGCCTGCTCTCGTCAGGCTCAAAGGGGCTTTTATTGCAACGGCCATCGCTGAATATTTCAGGGACCAGGGCAAGGACGTGCTGCTGATGATGGACTCGCTGACCCGTTTTGCAATGGCCCAGCGGGAAATAGGGCTTGCCACGGGAGAACCTCCGGTTTCCAGAGGCTATACTCCGTCTGTGTTCGGAGTCATGCCAAGGCTGCTCGAAAGGGCAGGGAATTCGGAAAAAGGGTCGATCACCGGACTTTATACTGTCCTGGTGGACGGGGACGATATGACCGAGCCTGTGACGGATACCGCAAGGAGCATACTTGACGGCCATATAGTGCTTTCGCGTTCGCTTGCGAACAGGAACCAGTACCCGGCCATCGATGTACTTGCCAGCGTCAGCCGCGTCATGTCAGACATCATAACGGATGAGCACAAGATTGCTGCCGCCGAGGTCAAAAAGGCACTCGCCGTTTACAGGGATGCTGAGGACCTGATAAACATAGGCGCATATGTTAGGGGCAGCAATGAAAGGATCGACCATGCCATAAGCCTGATAGACGGAATACTTGACTTTATCCGGCAGTCTACGGATGAACGCTTTGATTTCGATGAGATAATCGGCATGCTGAACGGGATCATCCGATGACTGCCCGCTGCATATCTGAAAAAGCATTCTGGAGAGTATAATGGCTAAGTTCATATTCAAGATGCAGTCAGTACTGAATATCAGGAAACAGAAGGAAGACAGCATAAAAAACGAACTGGCCGATGCCATGAGGAAGCTGGAAGCTGAAAAGCGAAAACTGGCCGAGCTGGAGGACAGGCTTGAAAACACCGTCAGGGAATTCAATGAAAAGACCAAGAAATCGACGGTCCACGAACTGATAGAATTCAACGAATACCTTTCCGTGCTCAATTCAAGGATCAGGTCTCAAAAAGAAAATGTAAATATTGCCGCTCAATATGTCGATAAAGTTAGAGAAGAGCTTGTGAAGGCCATGAAGGACAGGAAGATACTCGAAAAGCTGAAGGACAGGCAGTACGAGCAATTCCTCATGGAGCAGAAAAAGCTCGAACAGAAAACAAATGATGAAATCGTCAGCTACAATTACAACGATAGCAATACGGGAGATTGAAAATGCCGGCGAAACCAGATGAAAGCACTGTAAATAAAGGTGGAAAGAAAAAGAGAAGCAAATTCTTTACCATATCCATGATCGTTTTGGATGTAATTATAATAATCGCTGCTTTCAGCGCGGTTTTCTATTTTATCGTCTACAACAACATAGGCGGTGTGACTGAGAAATATTATTCCTCAATTAAGTCGATCCCCTTTCTCAAACTGGCACTGCCTGAACCGCCTGATCCGCTTAATCCTAAGTATATGACCCAGAGTGAAATACGCAGGAAATATCTCGAGTTCAAAGATGAGGTGGATAAGCTGGAGGAGGAGCTTGAGCAGGCCAATGCAAGGGTCGGCGAACTGAGCCTTTACATGGAGGATTATGACAGGCTTGTCCGGGAAGCCGATGAAAAGCTGCAGGAACTGAATGAGCGAGAGGCAGCTATCGCCGAGAAGGAAAAGCAACTTGAAGAGTTAAGGAAACAGATTGATATAACGATCGCTAACGGTGACAGGGAAGCTTTCGTCGAATATTTCGAATCCATCGACCCGGAAAATGCTGCGGCCATATATGAATCTATCATTCTGAAACAGCAGACCGATGAGAATGTGAAAAAGTTCGCCCAGGTCTATGCAGAGATGGATGCGGGTTCGGCAGCGGCGATTTTCGAGCGGATGGGCACGTCTAAACTGGATATGATAGCTGAAACGCTCAAGGCCATGAACAGGAAGCAGGCCGCGGGGATAATACAGGAAATGTCCCCCGATTTTGCAGCCAGGGTAACTGAAAAGCTCAATGAGCTGTACATAGGGGGATAACATATGAGCTTGCTGAAAGGAGGTGAAAAATTGCAGTTTGCAGAGATAATGACTGCCAGTATCATGGGAGGTACTGATGTTTCTGCATCCAGGACCGGCAGCAGCCAGTCCCGCAGCTATGCCGGAAGAACGGCGGAATTCGGGAAAGTGCTCGAAACGACCATATCCAGGGTGCAGAACAGGTCAGATGTCAACAGGGCAAATCCGGCAAGGCGGAACGATTCTTCGGACATCCGCGGTGAAAATCGTCTGCAGAGGCCACAAAGCTCACGCGGCGGGAGAACAGGAAGACTGTCCGTTTATGACGCAGAGGGCAGCAGGAAGACAGAAGCCCCGGACATGGATGGAAGCCAGGATACCGAAAAAACTGGCCGTAACGTGACTGCTGACATGCTGGAGGTGCTGGCGCTTCTTACAGGCATTGACAGGATGACTCTGAAGGAGATGCTGACTGCTCTTGGCATACCGGAAGAGGTACTGTCAGCACGGGAAGGTTTTGACGGAATTGCAGCCGGAATATCGGAAATGCTGGGTCTTGACGCTATGCAGAAGGAGGCTCTGACTGACCTGATGCAACTAATGGAGGAGGCTCTTGAAATGCCTGATGCGTCAGAGACGGCCACAGGAAAGGATACGGGACAATCAGCCGGAGCCACGCAGTCCGGCATGGTCCGGGAAGGCACAGGATTCCCGGAAGCAGTAAAAAATGCACTCGTATCTTCGTCTGAGATTTCCCGGAAACTTCGCGAGGAAATCCTCAGAAAAAAGGAAGAGTACGCTTCAATGCCTGATGCTGACGGCGGCGCTGCAGATGAAGGTGTAAGGGATGCGATACTGAACATGCTCGAGAAAGTTCAGTTCGGCAGGAGTAATGCATCCGGTGCGGCCTACGGTCCTGTAACTGAAGCAGACCAGGCATCTGAAGAAGAAGTGTCGGTCCTCAGCAAAGCAAAAGCAGTTCAGGCAGAAGAAGCTGAAAACGACGGAACAGACGACAGCGGGTCGGTGGAAAAACACGCGATGCTAAAGGACGCTGAGGCAATCCATGACGATGTGACGGATTCCGGAATGATCGCGTTACAGCAGATGAGCTACGAAACCAATGCGGCTGTGAGGATCCCGGTCGGCAGAGCAGCAGACCAGGCGATATCTGCAAGGCAGATCATCAGCCAGGTGGCGGAAAAGGCATCAGTAATACTGGCACATGACAAATCGGAAATGGTCATCGAACTGAAGCCTGAAAGCCTTGGAAGGTTATCGCTGAAGGTAGTCACCGAGAACGGCATAGTCATGGCGAGATTCGTGGCCGAGAATTCGCAGGTGCAGAGGCTGCTGGAATCCAACATGCAGATGCTGAGGGAGTCTCTCGAAAGACAGGGGATCGTCGTGCAGGATCTCAGCGTGTCGGTCAGACAGGACGGCGGGCAGGCGCGGGAAAACGGACCGCAGAACAGAGGACTGCCCGGTTTACGGCCAAAAGGCTTCGCACCGACGGCAGCAGCAGGGATGCCGGACGTATCGTGGACGGCCGAGGCTACCGGTATCAACGATCCATGGATGTGGCAGGGCAGCACGATAAACCTGACGGCATAGGAGGTGAATGAATGAGCGTCAATGCAGTGACCTATCAGAAAACGATAGAACAGATCATCAGGGAAAATGAATCAAGAATCAGCAGCAGGAATACAGGTGAGCTTGGGAAGGACGATTTCCTCAACCTCCTCGTGACTTCACTGAGATTCCAGGATCCGCTCAACCCGACGGATGACAAGGAATTCATCGCACAGATGGCGCAGTTCAGCGCGCTGGAACAGATGCAGAACCTGAACACGAGCTTCACCGCGACGAAGGCCTACAGCCTCATAGGGAGAAGCATCCTTGCCTATGTGCGCGATCCATCGACAGGAGCGGTCACCGAAGTACAAGGAGATGTGACGAGCGTCGTTTATTCCGGCGGGAAATATTACGCGGTCGTCCGGGGCAGGGAGGTGCCGGTGGAAGACATAATCGAGGTCACTGAAGGGTCATATTCTTCATACAACAATCTGTCCCAGTACACAAGCCTTATAGGATGTCTTGTCAACGGCATTGTCTATAATCCGGCTGATGGCGACATGATCAAGGTCACCGGCGTCGTCAGATCGCTCCAGAAAGGCATTTATGAGGATTATGCGGTTCTGGACGGAGTGAGCGTCGAGATAGCCGGACTGAATTCTTCGATCAGGACGACGGATCCCGAATATGTGAAGAACAAGCTGACCACTGCATATGAAAACGGGGAATACATAGACATCGTGATCAAAGACAGCTCCACCGGGAAACGCGTTCCTGTGACTGCAAAGATCGCCGAACTGGTATTTGACAACAAAGGAGGCATAAAAGCGGTCCTGGACGAAGTTCATGTGCCTCTTGACAGCATCACCAACATCAGGAAGCCGTCGGGGACGAATACGGATGGAAGCGGCAAAGGTCCTGACACCGTTGGTGAAACCGATGGCATGAACGAGAGCGACGTAACGCCGCCTGACGGACAGGAAGGTGATAAGGATGGTAATTGACAACGCGGGAAACCGCATCGGCAGACCGGTCATCACGGGAGGTCCTGTGTCCGTACCGCCGGTCAGGACAGGCAGGACCGATACGAGGCAGGATACCGCAGCCGTAAGTTTCGACAGCATACTGAGGCAGAAGCAGCAGGAAAGTGAAGAGATTAAGTTCTCCAAGCATGCGGAATACAGGCTGCGTTCCAGGAATATCAGCCTGTCGCCATCCCAGAGGGACAGGATGAAGGAGGCCGTGGCAAAAGCCGAGTCAAAAGGTGTGAAGGATACCCTCGTCCTGATGGATGACCTTGCTTTTGTAATCAACATCAGGAACAGGACGGTAATAACGGCGGTAAACAGCAATGAACTCAGGGACAATGTATTCACGAACATAGACGGAGCAGTGATAATCTGACAGCCGGACCCTTTCGGGAGGCTGGGCATCCCTGAACGACGGACGGGATGTATGAATTCTGAAGGAGGTCGAGATTACTTTATGATGAGATCAATGTTTTCCGGTGTGTCCGGCCTTAGGGCGCATCAGACCAAGATGGACGTAATAGGCAATAACGTGGCAAATGTCAATACGGTAGGTTTCAAATCAGGAAGAGTGACATTCCAGGAGATATTCAGCCAGACACTGAGGGGCGCAAGCGCGCCTGATCCGGTAACCGGCAGGGGCGGGACGAACCCGATGCAGATAGGCCTGGGACTCGGAGTGGGAGCAGTCGACACCATCACAACCAGAGGAAGTGTACAGAGGACAGACAACCCTACAGACCTGTCGATAGAGGGTGATGGTTTCTTCATCTGCAAAGGCGGCGTAAACGACACCTTCAAGTTTACGAGGGCAGGCAACTTCACCATCGACAAGCTCGGCAACCTTGTAACGGGCAGCGGGATGAACGTATATGGATGGCAGGCTCTCAAGACAGACGGCAGCGGAGAATTCGACACGGAAAAGCCGATAGAACCGATAAACCTTTATTCAGATGCATACAGGAACAAGAGAATAATATCCGCCAAGGCAACGTCAAGGGCACAGCTCGCAGGTAACCTGGATGCTGCGATGCCGCTGGTCGGTACCGGCAATAATCCGAATGACGACCAGGTGTTCATAATGCCAATGACCATATATGACAAGCTCGG
>Ga0209508_1000400_pt1 | contig 46343 bp, 45 predicted proteins | sample AD_UKC129_MetaG_FD_184427 | JGI IMG/M metagenome (GOLD analysis project Ga0209508, IMG submission 184427) | Active sludge microbial communities of municipal wastewater-treating anaerobic digesters from Canada - AD_UKC129_MetaG (SPAdes) (version 2) | ecosystem: Engineered > Bioreactor > Anaerobic... | reverse complement strand
AGCGGTAAAAGCTCTACACCTCTTTATGGGGCAAGAAGCATGGGGGCACGTGGTGGCAAGGCTTCTTTTGGAGCTTCCTATTTCTGTTCCTGAGCATTTGGTAGAGAAGGGGAAAGTTCTTGACGGACACTACACCCCCCCCTTGCTACCCCAACAGCTTTCCTGAAGGTGCTCCGTTTGAACATTTTGGTTTCCTACAAGCTAAGGAGGTAGTGGGTTATGCCCGTGAGATCCTTGAATTCGTCCGTGCTCAAATGGCCGAGGAGAGAAGAAGTTGAGGAAGAGCTTCTTTCCTGGGTAGAAAAAGAGAAAAGAAAAAACCCTGACATCCTGCGTATCGGTGTTTTTGGTTCCTATAATACTCCTTTCTGGGGAGTGGGGAGCGACCTGGATGTGGTGGTGGTTTTACGAAGATCTCCTTATCCCTTCTGGGAGCGGTCACGATACTTTGATACTATGAGCCTGCCGGTCCCCGTTGACCTTTTGGTTTACACTGAGGAAGAATTTGAGAAATTAGAAGGACGTTTCGCTCAAATTATGCAAAAAGAGGTCCGGTGGCTATAGCCTTCGGTAGATTATAAAAGGGTAAACCCCCTTTGTAGCCCCCCTATCAGGCTTTACAGAAAGGTGTTTTAATAATATTTTCCGGCCTTGATGGCTGTAATTTAAAAGCATTGATATGCTAAGGAATAAAGACATTCTTTTTTTGTGCTGAGACTCATAAAGGCTGGACACGCTCAGAGCATAGAGGCAGAGGTTATACCCTAAGAATTTATAACAACCCACCAGAGATTATTTATGCAAGATGTGGTGCTTCTGGAAACGGAGAGATTGTACTTCCTATAATAACCCCAAAGGTAATGCAGAAACAGAACGGATGATGAGAACCATAAAAGAAGAAGCGATCTGGATTCGGAAGTTTACCAGCTTAGAAGAAATCAAAGAGGCCATTGGCCAATGGATAGAAGAAGATTACAACCAATTCTATCCCTATTCTAAACGGGATATAAGCCTCCTCGAGAGCTTGAGAAACAATGTTATGAACTTCGAGGGGAGTGTTTTGCAGGACCTCTATACTTCAGGAGGGTAAAATATGCCCTGGCTTATGGGTCGTGCTACATGCTACAGTCTTTGACGATGGTTTCCCCCCGGCATCCTAATTCTTTAAGCTTACAGCAGACAACTTCACAGTTGAATATCCAGTTTCATCATTTCTTGAATCTCTTTCTGGAAAGGATCTAATTTTGGGCCTCTCTTTTCCCTCCCTTTCTTCTCTGGCGTTTTTTAAGCTTTGAGATAACGTTTCACAGTGTTACGGTAAAGCCTGTTTCTCTGCTTATGCTTCTCTTATGCTTTTTCCTTCTTTTCTCATCTGGTATAACATCATAATTGGCTTACTCCTTAGCATGTGTTTCCCTCCCGTCTTTATATAGCTTAAGGGGTGGGTCATTTTTATTCCGAATCTCCCGGCTCATAGCGGATGAGAAGGTAACGGAAAACCCCGAATCGAGAGAGAATCGGCAACCAGAGGTTAGGCAATGGGGACATCGGCCAGGAGCTTTTCCAGTATTTTATCCACCTCTTTGGTTCTCTCTTCTATGGCATCTATAAGCTCCAGAGGCCGCTTGAGAGCTAAAGCGTCATATCCAGAATGGGATAGCAGAGAGAATTCTCTTTACGTTTCTGGTTTAAGCACAGCCGATGCTTTAATTTTGCTTTCTTTCAACAACTGTAAAACACGGTTGGCCTCTGTGAGCGGAAAAATCTCGGTCTTTGCCTCAAGATGATGTTTTTGAGCAAAATCCAGGAGTTCTCGAACATCCTGGCGGGTACTATTGGCCACACTTTTTATGCTCCGCTCCCAATAAAGGAGAGAATAGGGAATCTCCGGTAGGGGGGTAGAATAAATTCCGGCCATAATCACCGCTCCACCTCGCTCCAGATAAAGGAGGGCGTTTTTAACTAAGTTACCAGCGGGGGCAAATATTATGGCAGAAGTCAGAAGATGAGGAGGGTGGTCTTCTGCCCTTCCTGCAAAAGAAGCCCCCAGATCTCGAGCTAAAAGTTGATGTTCAGGGCTTCTGGTAAAAACAAATATTTCCACTCCCTCTATTTTTGCTATTTGAGCTACAAGATGAGCAGAGGAGCCAAATCCAAAAATACCCAGAGTATCTCCTTTTTTTACCCCGCTCATCCGATAAGCTCGATAACCGATTACTCCCCCACAAAGAAGGGGAGCCAATTCTTCATCTTTATACCCTTCTGGCAATTTATACACTGCCTCTTGATGTGTGGCTACGTATTCAGCATATCCTCCTAGAACATCATAGCCAGTAAAAAGAGCACTCTCACACAAATTTTCTCTTCCGTCCTGGCAGAAGCGGCACCTCCCGCACACCCGATTTAACCAGGGAACCCCCACGAGCTCCCCCGGAGACAGGTCTTTTACCTTTTCTCCCACCTCTTTTACCACTCCCACTATCTGGTGACCAGGAATGAGAGGCAAAAGGTGATGCGGAATCTCCTCCTCTACAATATGGAGGTCAGTTCGACAAACCCCACAGGCTCTAATCCGGATCAAAACTTCTTCCTCACTGATTTGTGGAAGAGGAAGGTCGCAAAGTAAAAGAGGATCAGTCTCTATAGGAGCGGGTTTTTCCAGCACCAAAGCTCTCATTGTTTTGCCTCCTTAAACCATTCCCAGGTGTGGCCAATCCCTTCTTCTAAGGAAAAAGAAGGAGTCCAGCCCAGAGCTTCTCTGGCTTTTTCCGAAGAGAGAGCAATACGGTCTATTTCTCCCTTCCTCTCTTCTCCGAACACTACCGGGAAATCTTCTCCGCTAACTTTTTTCAAAACCTCCACCAGGTCTAAAACACTGGTTTCTTTACCCGTTCCTAAATTATATATTCCCGAGGCAGATAGAGCTAAAAGATTAGCTCTGGCTATATCTTCTATATAAATGTAGTCTCGAGTTTTTCGCCCATCACCAAAGATGATACAGGGCTCACCTTTAATTATCCGAGAGATAAAGATGGCTACAACTCCTGCTTCTCCTCGAGGGTCCTGGCGAGGACCATAAACGTTGCCATAGCGCAGGGCCACAAAATCCAGACCTTGCACTTTATGATAATAGTTAAGATATAGCTCTACCGAACGCTTAGCCACTCCATAAGGAGAAAGAGGTAAAGCAGGCATGTCTTCACGAGCGGGAAGTGTTTTTACCTCTCCGTAGATAGCTCCCCCGGTGGAGGCAAAAATAAATTTTTTAACTCGGTATTTTACGCTTAGCTCTAAAAGAGAAATACTCCCCAGGATATTTACCCGAGCATCAAAAAGGGGCTCTTCTGTGGAGCGACGCAAATTGATCTGGGCAGCGTGATGATTGACATAATCTGGCTTTTCCCGAAAAAATATTTCCTCCATATCCGACAGAGAAGTTATATCTCCTTCATAAAAAGTCACTCCCCGGGGTAGATTTTCTCTTTTGCCGGTAGAAAGATTATCCACCACCACTACATCAAAGCCCGAAGCAAGATAGGCTTCCGCTATATGAGAGCCGATAAAACCCGCTCCTCCGCTTATAAGTACTTTAGCCACTTTATTCCTCCTTCTCTCCTTACTACCTAATATAAAAGCACAAAACCTCTCTCAAATAAACCCTTTCTGAAGTAAATCTTGCTCTTTCCTCAAGAATCACAGGAAAATCCCTGAAGGGGAGATTCTGCGGAAGAACAGCTTCAAGCTCCTCATTAATTTCCCGTTATTTCATTCACCGTGTTCCTTCTTTCGTTGTTTCTGGGAGAGTATCTTCTAATCTGCAGTAGATAATCCCCCGGGTACTCTTTATAGTTAGTTTTTCCATAACTTTTAGTATTCCTTTTAAAGAAAGCTCCCAGTTCAGCGAGGAATGGTTCTTCCGCCCCTCTCACCTGTGGAATACTTTCTGGATTCATACCCATTACGATGTCCTGATTTATTTTCCTCTTCTTTTGCTCTTTATAATGATTTATTTGGGAATTCAATTACTTCTGCTTCCAATAGTTGCTGGAAAACCAAGCTCCCCTTTTTTCATGACTATATTCAACCAGGGCTCTCTATCTTCTAATTTTCTTCAGGCTAATCAATCAAAAATTCCTTCTAATATTTGATGCAACTCCTTTCTCGCGCTCACTCTTTGGTATTCTTTTCATAAGTAGATGGTCTCCTTTCTATGAAATTTTCCACAAGACTTACTTTGCCACAAAGGCCATCCACTTTTTTGTTTTATGAGGATACAGAACATAACCAAGCTGCCCTGCTGGTAGCATAAGGGATGAGTTCGATGAGAGCCGCTCGAATATTTTCAGCTAAAAACTTGATCAGCTCTGACTCAGATTCGAGAGGTTGTTATGTTGAGTTCAGTTCCTTAAATTGATTCAACATATTCAAGCCGTATTCCATCAGGATCTCGCCATTCAATCCATTTATAATTGTGATATCGAAATTGTCTGAATTCTCCCATTGTTAATTCAGTTATCCCTTTTTCCACCAATTCCTGCTTCTTTGTCTCGATTGATTCTGTTTGAATTGATATATGCTGCATTTTGCATTTCTATATATTCTCTCGGAAAATCTCGCTCTATTATGAAAAAATGCACTTCTTTGTTTTCAAGCAATATTGTTTTACTATCCGTATTTGATTCCCTGCTTTCCATATTCAGGATTCTTTCATAGTACTTCCGTGACTCTTCAAGATTATTCACAATCAGGCATACATGATCGATCATTTCTATTCCTCCTTATATTCCAGTTCTATTGATCTCTCATAAAATCCCACTCTATGATAGAAATCAAGTACTGGAAACGGTGACTACACCCAACTTGCGCTATAAGTGTCAGAAATTAGCGCTATAACAGGCTTTTCTTTTTAAGGACTCCCATTTTCTGGTAACACGGATTTTTTCTGCCAGAATGGTCTATCTCTATACTTTAATGCCTGATATATTTTTCTTACCTCTTCTTCTGGTTCACTGCATTTTTTGAGGTATATCGTCTTCCCTGATTGAGTGGGTAGAGAGCTGGTTACTATCTTCTGGCTTCAGAGTCAGAGGGGTTTATCTCGGATGCAATAGTTGTGACAGTTGATAACCCGGATGTTAAAAAGCTGCCCTTCTCGATTTTGGTTACGATCATAAATATGAATGTGACCATGAACGCGATAGCGAGGTTGGTGTTTTTTTGATGATGCGGGTAAAAGCAGAGAACCTCCCCGATGAGCAAGGTCGCTTCCTTTATGAACTCCTTGAGGGGGGGAGCATGGGCTACCTTGAATACATCATAACAACAATGCTTAATATAAATAGAAAACTATAAAAACATCAAAAAATAATGTCACTATAAAATAAGGAAAAAATGGGAAACAGAAAAACCGGGGGTGTAACCAATCAAAATTTTCTTTCATCACATATATAATATGATTCTTTACCATTATTTTGCTAAAATAGTTTAAACAATTCTTCAATGAGAGGAGATAATGGCTTGGAATTAGTTTTAGGTATGAAAGATTCTTACCCCCGGGAGGTAAAAAGAAAGCGGGAGATGGAGTTTGTCCTGCGCAATCTTTTTGAGAAATGGGGATACGAAGAAGTGGAGCCTCCTACCATAGAATATTATTCTACCCTGGAAAACACCTTGGGAGATGAAGCCAAAGAAAGGGTGTACAAATTTGTAGACCGAAATGGAAAGTTAGTCTCTCTCCGTCCTGAGTTCACCACCTCCATAATGCGGATGTACAGCAAAAAAGAGATGAGAGAAACTGCTCCTCACCGGGTTTACTATGTAGGGAAAATATTTCGCTATCCCTCTTCACCTCTGCGGGTAGAAGATGAGCTTACTCAGCTGGGCTTAGAGAGTTTAGGCAAAAACGGCGTAGATACCGATGCCGAAATCATTGCTCTTGCTCTCTCGGCTCTTTTGGCTCTTCAGGAATTGGGGATAGAAGATTTTATGCTGGATATCGGTCATGTTGGTATATTCCAGGGAGTACTATCTTCTTTTCCTCTTTCTCCCTCAGAGAAACTCTCTTTAAAAAGTTTGCTCAAGAAAAAGGATTTTGTAGCTCTGGAAAAATTTACTTCTATCTCTTCCCACCCTCTTTTTCCTTTTCTTCTCCATCTTCCTTTTTTACGAGGAAAAAGAGAGATCTTAGAAGAAACGAAAAAAAACTACCCTCTCAGTCCTCCCTTAATTGATACTCTAAACTATCTGGGAGAAATATGGGACATCATCAGCGATTTTCACCTCGAGAAGCATGCCTTTATTAATTTAGGGCTTATAAGAGACTTTGATTATTATACCGGAGTAGTATTTGAAGGTTTTTCTCCCCGGTTAGGGTATCCACTTTTAGCGGGAGGAAGATATGATGAACTTTTAGAAAAATCGGGAAGTAGTTTGCCAGCCTGCGGATTTGCCCTGTTTTTGGAGCGATTGATGGAGGTGCAAAAAGAAAGCATTAAAAAAGACCGTCCTCCCTTCATTAGCATAGCTTATCCTCCTGTCTTTCGCTCTTCAATTTTTGCCCTGGCAGAAAAAATGAGAGAAGAGGGAATTCCCATAATCATAGAAGAGCAAAAAGGAGAAGACATCCAGGTTTTACAGGGAAAAGAGCTTATTTACCAGGGAAAGGATGAAGAAAAAATTAAAACACTTATCCAGGAGAGGTTTAAGTCATGGGAAAGTTAACCATATCTATACCTACCGGCAGAATGAAAGAGGAATCTTTAGCGCTTCTTTCTCGCTTACCCCAGTGTCCACCCCTTGATTTTGTTAATTCCCGACGGTTGGTGGTAGAGCAAGAAGATTTGCCCTGGCGTATCATTTTTTCTCACCCCAAAGACTCCTCTACTTATGTGGAGTTTGGGGCAGCAGATATTGGAATAGTGGGGAAAGATATTCTTTTGGAGAGAGAAAATGAAGTTTACGAATTATTAGAGCTTCCTATCGGGAAATGTACTATGGTTTTAGCTGCTCCCCTATCTACTTCCCGAGAGGAACTATTAGAAAAAGAGGCCCTGCGTATTGCCACTACCTATCCTAACTTCACCCGTCGATATCTTCAGGAGAGAGGCATAACCGCTAACATAGTTTTTTTGTATGGCTCAATCGAGTTAGCTCCCCCCATAGGTTTAGCTGATGCTATTGTGGATTTAGTCTCTACCGGGAAAACCCTGCGAGAAAACCGCTTGCAGGTGGTGGAGGAAATCGCTCCCATCTCGGGTAGATTGGTGGCTAACCCCGTAAGCATTAAAACTCACTCTAAGGAAATTTATCTTTTAGTAAAAGAACTGAAGGGAGTGATTTAATATGCCCAAAGTGCCCATAGTTATAAAGCCTCTTCCTGACCAGGAAGAACTGTCTCAGAGCCTTCAGTTAAGCCGCCAATTACTCTATAAAAAACTAAAAAAGGTGGAAGAAGAAGTAAGAGAAATTGTAGAGAAAGTGATGGAAGAAGGAGACGGGGCTCTTCACTACTATACCAAAAAATTTGATGGTTGCGATATAAAAAAATGGCTCATAGAAGAAAAGGAGCTCCAAAATAGCTGGGAAGAAATGGATAAAAGTTTCCAGAAAATTATTTCTGATATAGAAAAAAGGGTGAGAAGCTTTCACGAAAGGCAAAAACCTTTCTCCTGGTGGGAAGAGCATTCCGCATCTCTCTGGGGAGAAAGGTGGAGACCCCTGCATTCGGTAGCCTGTTATGTACCGGGAGGGAGATTTCCTTATCCTTCTTCTCTTCTTATGACCGTTATTCCTGCTCAGATAGCGGGAGTGGAGGAAATCATAGTTCTCACTCCTCCTGATGCCCAGGGGAAAGTCAAACAAGAGATTTTAGCCGCAGCCTTCTTTCTGGGAGTAAAAAAAGTTTATCGAGTAGGAGGAGCGCAGGCCGTTGCCGGTGCTTGTTTTGGCACTTCTTCTCTGCCGGCGGTAGATAAAATAGTGGGTCCGGGTAATATTTATGTTACCGCAGCTAAAAAACTCCTCCAGGGAGTAGTGGGTATTGATTCTTTAGCCGGGCCATCAGAGGTAGTAATTGTAGCCGACAAAACCGCCTCGCCTCACTGGCTGGCACTGGACCTTTTGGCTCAGGCAGAACATGACCCCCTCTCTTTAAGTATTCTCCTCTCCCCTGATGAGGGAATACTGTTAGAAACTAAAAGATATTTAGAAAGAGAGTTACAAAATCAACCTCTTTCTTTTTCTCGAGAAATTCCCATTTATTTATATCAGGTAGAAAACAAAGAAAAAGCCTGGGAGGCAGTCAATTTTCTCGCTCCCGAACACTTACAGATCATAACTGAGAATCCGGAAAAAGACTGGTTAAAAATAAAAAATGCCGGTGCCTTATTTTTAGGGCCTCAGGCACCGGTAGCTTTAGGTGACTATGGTTACGGGCCAAACCATGTGCTCCCGACTGATAAGGGAGCAGCTTTTTCTTCTCCTTTATCAGTGAGAGATTTTGGTAAATTCTCCTCCTTTATTTTCCCTCAAGATGACGAGACTCTACCCTGGGAGCAATTTTCTCAGCTGGCAGAAATAGAGGGCCTTTACTATCACCAACGCTCCCTGCTTGCTCGAGGAGGTAAAGAGTGGCCACTTTAGCTAAAGTTTTCTTCATCTCTTTTCTGATTTTCCAGCATTTCCTCTAAAAAAGAGGGCAAAACAAAAGCAGCCTGATGAATAGCGGGTGAATAATAACGAGTGGGAAAATCAGGAACTCTTTCCTGTCGCCGGGGATCTTGAGATTTAGAAGCAATGACATAGCTCCAGATCCCCCCGGGATAGGTGGGAACCAATCCCCAGTAAAGTTTTACTATGGGGAAAACGTTAAAGCCTTCCCATAGTTTTTTTACCCTATCTACATCGAAAAAGGGTGGTTCCATCTGGGAAACCATTATCCCCTGAGGAGAAAGATGGTGGAAAGCTTGCTCAAAAAATTCCGGACTGAAAAGAGGCTCTGCCACCCCATGGGGAAGAGGGTCAGTAGAATCCATGATAATGACATCAAAAACTTCTGAAGTAGAAGAAATGTATTGACACGCATCTTCAATTAAAACCGTAAGACGAGGGTCATCCCATCTTCCCAGCTGGGAAAAGTATCTCTGACAAACTTCGATCACCCCTTCATCAATATCCACAAGGGTTACCTCTTTTACCGGGTGTTTCAGCACTTCTCGAGAAGCCCCTCCATCTCCTCCCCCGATTATAAGCACTTTTTCGGGATTAGGATGAGAAAACATAGGAACATGAACCAACATCTCATGATACATAAACTCATCTTTTTCACTTAGCTGGGCTATCCCGTCCAGTAGCAAAACCCGCCCATAGAGATAGGTATCCAAAATAGTAATTTCCTGAAAGCGGGTTTTCCCCTGAAAAATAGTCTCCTTTACTTTAAGTCCCATCTTGTATTCATTGATGTAATCCTGGATGTACCAGAGTTCCATTTTTCTTTTTCACTCCCCTCTCTAATTCTCTTATTTTTACATCCTGTGGAGCAAAATATCGCTCAATCAAAGGAATGCTTTCCTGAGGTTCTAAATCCACTTTGAGAAAAACATCTAAAGCAGCGTAGCCATGTTCAGGCCAGGTATGGACAGCCACATGAGATTCAGGCATAACGAGAAGAGCGCTCAACCCAAAAGGCTGAAACTGATAGACTTGAAGAGCTAAAATTTCACTGCCATAGACCTGGGCAAGATCTTGTAAAAATTTCTCCATGGTCTCTTTTTCGTTCAAAGAAGCCGAGCCAATGATTTCTACCAGTAGATGACGAGCTACAATCCCTTCTTCCAAATTCATCACCATCCTTCTTTTAAAGAAGCAAGAAGCATAAATCTTCCCGCTCCCTCTCCTTCTCTCCGATGGGAATAAAAGAGCTCCTTCTCACAAAAGGTACAATGAGGAGCCACTTCTACTTTGTGAGGGTCAAATCCCTGGTCTACTAATTCGTCAAAGAGAAAGCCTTTTAAGTTTATCAAAAATCTCCCTTCTTTTCTATCCACATTTCCCCCTCTTCGTTCCCTTTGCTCAAAAAGCTCCGCAACTTCTTCCCCCACCGAGAAGCAGCATTTTCCAATACCTGGCCCTATTCCCACCACCAGTTGAGAATAGGAGGAAGAAAAGAGGTTTTTCATTGCTTGAGCTACCCGAAGGTGAATTCCCTGTATTATTCCTCTCCATCCGGCATGCAAAAGGGCCAGAGCTTCTCTTTCTGGATCGAAGAAAATCACCGGGAGACAATCGGCTACCTTCACTCCCAGATACACACCTTTTCTTTGAGTGAGAAGGGCATCAGCTTGAGTTTCCTCAAAAGAAGAAGGGAAAGAATGTTCTTCCACCACCACCCATTGTGCTCCGTGTACCTGTTTCACAGTAAAAATATCCCTTTCCCCTAAAATACACTCTAACCTCTTCCTTCCTTCTTCCTGACTTAAATCAAGAAGAGGATGACGGGTTGTGATAAAATGCTCGAGTGCGGGGAAAGAAGAAAGGTTTTCAAACTGCAAAAAGGAGTAACCCACCACGTTCTTTTCTTTCATATTCTCCTACCAGTTAAGGATACCCTTTACTTACCAAAGAACACCACAATCTACCTAAAAAGAGGGCTTTCGATAATTATAAGAAAAGATATAAAAAAAGCCACCGGTTCTAACAGACCTTAGCCTTTGCTTTCTCGCATTTAGCGAGAAATTTCAGGATGGACTTCCGCTCGAAAGCTTTGAGCTTCTTATCTTTCAAACAGAAGCTCTTTCCCCCACCCTCCGGCTTAATCCCTCAGAACCGATGGCAATCATAGATTATCATCTCTTTTTGAATTTGTCAATAGGGGTGTTAAGATAACTGTAGTTATTCTGTGATAATGTCACCCTTAAATGTTTCTGTGAAAATGTCACTTTAGTAATAAAATGAAAGGATGATATTATCTATGACTCAAGAAGAAAGAAATAAACTTTATGTGGCACGTTGTCTTCTGGATAAGAAGATAACTATTGAAGAGGGAGCAGAACTTCTCCACCTCAGCGAACGTCAGGTAAAACGTCTGAAGAAGGGGGTAAGAGAACAAGGCGATGTGTTCGTCATCCATAAGAATAGAGGTAGGAAGCCAGTTCATGCTTTACCTCATGAGGTGAAAGAGAGAGTAGTTAACTTGAAAAGGTCGGAGAAATATTCCCAAGCTAATTTCTCTCATTTCCAGGAACTATTAGAAGAACATGAATCTATTCATTTGAGTAAATCCTCAGTTTATAGAATTTTGGTATCTGAGGGTATGGAGAGTACCAAGAAACATTCCAGAAGAACACTTCATAAAACGAGAAAGAGGAAACCCCAGCGAGGTATGCTCACGGTTATGGATGCCAGTCCTTATAGATGGTTCCTTAATGGTATGGAATGTTCTCTCCATGGAGTTATTGATGATGCTGGCGGAGAAGTACTCAATTTAGTTTTTGCTTCTCAGGAGTGTTTAGAAGGATACTTTGAACTAACCAAAGGATTTATCTCTCAATATGGTATACCTTTAGCAGTATATGTTGATCGCCATACCATCTTTCGTTCTCCTTTAGAAGGTAAATTATCCTTAGAAGAAGAGCTGAGTGGTAAAAGAGTTAACGAAACTCAATTTGGTCGAGCTATGTCTGAATTGGGTATCAATCTCATTTGGGCTAAGTCTCCTCAAGCTAAAGGGAAAATTGAAAGGTTATGGGAGACTTTACAGAGTAGACTTCCAGTAGAACTTAATCTAGCTGGTATCTCTACTTTAGAAGAAGCTAATAATTTCTTAGCTACTTTTGTCCAGCAATACAATCGTAAATTTGCTCGAGAGCCAAGAGACCCCCAGTCAGCTTTTCGACCTCTGGAGGAAAACATAAACTTAGATTTTATACTCTGCCGGAAGGAAACCAGGAAAGTAGATAATGGGTCTACTTTCTCTTTCTCTGGAGTTAAGTATCGGGCTATGGACCAGGGTAAAGTTGTAGCGTTAGTTCCTCACTCTACGGTTACTGTCCTCCATAGCCCTCGGTTTGGAGTAAAGGTGCAATACCATGGTACTGTTTATGATGTAGAAGCTTTAGAGACCTTACGAGGAGAACAAACAGTTCCTAAACAGAAAAAACAGTCACCTAAGACAACAACTATCCCAGCAGAAAATCATCCCTGGAGAAATTCTGCTCCTTCAATTCCTGTTTCTTATGAGGAGTCAGATCGAGAAATCTTAGAAGCTCTATATAGTTCCAGGTTAGCTTGGAGATGATGGAACATGTATTGTAATTATTTAGTAAAGGGGGTGACATTTTATGAGAATAAAACTACCCCTTTTTAGGTGACATTTTCACAGACTATTGACAATTGACAAGAAAAGCAGATAGGTTCGAGCTTTCTTCCTATTAAAATGGATAGCCCTCTCACCACCTCAGCCCTCTCCTCCGGTAGTTCTTTTCCTGACAATCGCTCACTAAGAAACGCCCCAGGAGATAATGCCTTATTTTTATATTTTCTGCCGTTATTCCCATATTCATCATAAAAATCAGATTATTTCGCCAAACATCCACCAATTCTAACATCACCGAATATTAGTCGTCATGTGGATTTAAGAGAACTCCTGCTTGATTTTTCACCCTCTTTGAGCCCAAAACCTGAAGTAGGAATGAAGCTGTGCTCCGCAGTATAACCCGGGGTTACAAAAGATAGTAACCTGTTTCTTTCTTGATCTACCTGCAAATATTCATTTTCTTACTTTTTTGGCCATGTAAATATCAGGTTTTCCTATTCCATTTGCATCTGGCATTACCCCTACAATAATAAAACCCATTTTCTGGTAAAATTCAAATGGGTGCCTTTTTAAATTCCTAATATTAACTATTTTTTCATAAAGATTTTCGTATAAATTCGTATTTGAAAGGGACGTAGAATTATTCTCATCATCAGCTCCTACCCAAATTGTTAACCCACCACGTTCCCTGACCTTCTCTTCTAAGTCATTCACCAGGTCTTTTCCTATACCTTGACCCCTGAACTCTCTCTTAACTACAAGCGGATGAAGCTCCCAAACATTTCCGTTATACATGCTTTTACCGCCAATCCATCCCAGGACGACTTTATCATCATTAACTGCAATTCTACTTATCCTATTTTCTCCAATTGATTCATACACTTCTCCCAGGGCTAACTCCATAGTCGACCATGCTTCGGATATATCCTTAAAACTTTCATATAAAATTGTAGCAGCCTGTTCTATCAATTCTTTATTTTCTTTGTTTAAATCAATTATTTTCATCTTCTCACCCCCAATTTTTGCTTTTACCTTATAATCGGAATCGGCCAGGAAGGGCCACGTCCAATGAGCCAGGCTATATCCGATTATGGATGAAGTGCCAGAATTTTCCCTTCTTAATAAATTTTGTCACCAGGTGCCTCTTCCGCTCAGGCTTAAACCATTCATCTAAAAGACTTTTTTGCCAGAGTTTTCCGCACTAACATTGAGTATAAATTTCTGTTATTTATCTTACTATTTTTATGACCTAATAATTCTTGAATGTATATGAAATCGACTCCGCTTTTTGGTAAACACGTTGCAAGGCTGTGCCTTAATGTATTAAGTGTTCTCCCGTAATTTTGCAGGTATGCTCAAAGATTTTCTGAACCGCTCTGACATGTTGAGATTATTTTGAAGCTCCTTAACTCCATTCAGGGCTCCTGCGTTAACACTTGTAGAAAAACCGGCTACATAACAGGATCTGTTTAGATTTTCCGGTCTCTAAATTTCCATTAGTATTTGAAAATGATCAGTATTTATCAACAGGATATCAGCGATGTTCTTTGACGGTTTTTATCTTGTTTACAAAAACAAGATCGTAAGGGAACAAAGACCCAGTCTTGCCTGACTGGCTTTTTTAATATCGACTTCTGACGATGGTTTATTTTTCTCTGGATTTTTCACTTGTTGCAGCAAATTATAAACGATATTCATAGAGTTTATCAAACCTCCAAGTTGTCTCGTGTGGCTATTCTGTAATAATGTCATCTTCAAAAATTCTCGGAGAAATTCCTTTAGTAATAAAATGACCGCAGAAAGATAAGAAAATGGGCACATCCGCAATATTATGATGCAGCTCTAAAAGCTGATAGCACAATGACAGTGAATGAGAAAAGATTAGGCAAGAATATCCAGTAAATATGGGGGTGCATCCTCACAAGATAATGAAAGAAATAACTCAATATTTAGTAATAAAAGAGCAAGAAGAGCTGAAAAGGGCTAAAAAACTCAAAGAAAAATTTCTGAGATTGATTTTGACTGGACCGGGGAGCCCATTCAGAAAACAGAAAAAAGCTATCGGGGAGTAAACTCTTCAAAGGGAGAAAAATCCAGTTTCAGGAAGCGCCGCAAAATCTGGACGATCCGTGAGGAAGCCTGTCCATCACCAAAAACCAACCGGCTCTTCCTCTCTTCTCTTTCCTCCAAAAGCTTGGTGGCTAAAGATACGATTTCATTCTGGTTACAACCTACCAGATACCCGAGACCCGCCTCTATCACTTCCGGCCTTTCGGTAAAGTCTCGAGTAATTAAAACTGGTACTCCCAGAGCCGAAGCTTCCTCCTGCACCCCCCCTGAATCACTGATTAAAAGAGTGCTCCGGGAAAGAAGCTTGACAAAATCAAAATAATTCAGCGGTTCTAAGAGAAAAACCTGAGAGGTGGTAGAGAGAAGAGGGATAATTTTATCCCTCACCACTGGATTGGGATGAAGAGGAAAAAAAATTTTTATCTCTGGTAATCTTTCTCCCAGGGTTCGGAGAGCTTTCGCGACCTCTTCTATCCCTGCTTCCCAGTTTTCTCGACGATGAGCAGTGACTGTTATTATTTTTAAATTTTCCTCCTCTCCTATCTCCCGGAGAAGAATTTCATTCTGGAAAGGCAGGTTTTTCTCTAAAACCTGGAAAAGAGCGTCCACGATAGTGTTACCGGTAACGTAGATTTTTTCCTCCTCTATTCCTTCCTTGAGGAGATTTTTCCGAGAGTGAGGAGTAGGTGCAAAGTGTAAATCAGCAAGATTGCTGATTAAAACGCGGTTCATCTCTTCCGGGAAAGGACTGTACTTTTCTCTGGTACGCAAGCCCGCCTCTACATGAGCGCAGTTTATTTTATCGTAAAAAGCAGCAAGAGCTCCACAAAAAGCGCTGGTAGTGTCTCCTTGTACTACGACTAAATCTGGCCTATCTTGAGAGAAAACTCCCTCTAACCCTTTTATAATCCGGGAGGTAAGATAAAAAAGAGATTGTTTAGCAGCCATAACATCTAAATCATAGTGAGGAGAAAGTCCAAAAAGTTGAAGAAAATAGCCAGCCATATCCCGATGTTGACCGGTATTTACGATTTTAATCTCAAATTCTTTTTCCCGGGAAAGAGAAGAAATAACTGGAGCCAGCTTTATAACCTCAGGGCGAGTACCCAGAACAAAAAAAGTTTTAACTTTTTTCAACAGTTTTTTTCCCTTCTGGTATATCAAACACTCCCAGGCTCTTCCCCCATCGCCAGAAGAGAGCAAAAAGAAGGAGCAGAAGGAGCAGAGAGTAAGTACCATTTCGAACAAAAGTATTGACAATGATAGCTATTACCCCCAAAAAGATGCTTATTATATAGAACAAAACCACTACCCTTCGGGGGGAGTACCCCCGCTCTAAAAGACGATGATGGAGGTGTCCCCGATCAGCAGAAGATACCGGTAAGTGATTCTTACTCCTCCTAATGATAGCAAAGAAAGTATCCAGAATAGGAACCCCTAAAATCAAAATGGGAATAGCCAGAGTGAAAGTAGCAGCATTTTTAACTGCTCCCTGCACCGATATGGTAGCCAGCATTCCCCCTAAAAATAGTGCACCACTATCTCCCAGAAAAATCTTCGCTGGAGGAAAATTGTAGAATAAAAATCCAACAGTAGCTCCCGTAAGAAGAAAAGATAAAACCGCTGGCTCTATTCTTCCCTCCTGCCAGGCAATGATTCCCAGGGTAAAAGAAGCAATAGCTCCTATACCAGCGGATAAGCCATCCATACCATCGATAAGATTTAAAGCGTTAGTTATCCCTACTATCCAGAGTAATGTCAGAGGGTAACCCCAATTGCCCAGATAAATCATTGTATCCCAGGGAAGGGTAAAAAACTGAATGGTAACCCCTCCTGCAATAAGGATAAGAGCACCTAAGGTTTGTCCTATGAGCTTCCCCCAGGGAGGTAGGAATAGAAGGTCATCTATTAAACCGGTGAGAAATATAACTCCCCCTCCTGCCAGAAGGTAAAAGGGAAAAGAGAAGTAACCCAGAAGAGAGAGAAAAAAAACAGCTAAAAAGAAAGCAAGAAATAAAGCAATTCCTCCCAGGTGAGGAACAGGTTTAACGTGGACCTTCCTCTTCCCATCCGGCATATCTAACCATTTTTTCTTTTCACTGAAGTGGATAACGAAGGGAACTACGACCACAGCCGAAATACAAGATAGAAAACTAAAAAACAGAACCTGTTTCAACGGGATATCACCCGCCCCTCCCAGATGCACATTTCTATTCCTGCTTCTTCTAACATTTCGTCAGCTAAAGGATCGGGATAGAAATCTTGATATACTATCCTCACTACTCCAGCGTTAATTAGCATTTTAGCACATAAAATGCAAGGTTTGTGAGTGCAATACAGAGTAGCGTCTTTAGTGCTTACTCCATGTAAGGCTGCCTGTATTATAGCATTCTGCTCAGCGTGTAATCCTCTACACAATTCTTGCTGTTGACCAGAAGGAATATCTTTCACGCTGCGTAAACAGTTCTCCGGGGTACAGTGGGTTATCCCTCGGGGAACTCCATTATACCCGGTAGTCAAGATTTGTTTGTCTCTCACCATAACTGCCCCTACCTGGCGGCGCAGGCAGGTAGAGCGAGTACTCACAAGATGAGCAATAGACATAAAATAGGTATCCCAATCCGGTCTATCTTTCATTCTTCTCGTATTCCTCTATTTTATTCAACCGGCGAGCATGCCTTTCTCCAGTAAAATTAGCCTCTAACCATATCCGGACGATTTCCCGAGCCAGGCCCTTCCCCACTACCCTTCCTCCTAAGGTGAGAATATTGGCATCATTGTGTTCCCGGGCAAAACGGGCGGAAAAAGTATCATGGCATAGTGAAGCCCTTATTCCTTTAACTTTATTGGCAGCAATGGACATACCAATACCGGTTCCGCAGATTAGAATCCCTCTTTCTCCCTCCCCTTTTGCTACATCTTCTGCCACCTGAAAAGCTACATCAGGATAATCACAAGATTGAATATCGTAGGTCCCGTAATCTTTTACCTCATATCCCAGCTCCTGAATAAAAATCTTGAGGTCTTCTTTCAGCTCAAAACCTCCATGGTCGCTACCTATAAGCAGTTTCATTTTTACTCCTCCTTTTCCGAATTACACTGGCTCTTTCTCTCCCTGAAAGGTCAGGAATAGAACGTAGATATTCCAGAAAAAGAGTATCAGCTAATTTTTGTATGGCTTCTTTTTGCTCCGGGTCATGTTCTAAGAAAAATAACCCCCCTTCTTTTAAGAAAGACTCCCCTTCTTTCAAAACTCTCTCTATCATATCTAGCCCTTCTTCTCCAGCAAGAAGTGCCTCCCGAGGTTCATAGAGTCTAATTTCGGGAGATAGAGAATCCCAGTCCTCCTCTCTGACATAGGGGGGGTTAGAAAGAATAACGTCAAACTTAACAGGGGGAAAAGCAGAAAAAAGGTCAGATAGAAGAAAAACGCTTCTTTTCTCCACTCCTAAAAGGTGAGCATTTTCCTTTGATAGCTCCACTGCTTTCGGGGAAATATCTGCTCCATATAAATAGAGGTTTTCTACCCAGAAAGCACAGGATATGCCAATTACTCCACTCCCGCAGCCCATATCGCAAACCATTATTTTTTCTTCCGGTAAGGAGCGAAGGTAAACAATAGCTTCTTCCACCCAGCTTTCTGTATCTAAACGAGGGATAAACACTCCTTTTCTTAAGCGAAAAGGAAGAGAGAAGAATTCCCATTCCCCGGCAAGGTACTGGATGGGAACGCCTTGCAAGCGTTTCTTGAAAATATCGTGCAGGTGAGTTAATTTTGGGGGGGGAAGCTCCTCATCCCAGAAAAGATAAACTCGAGAAGGCTCTACTTCTAAAACAGAGGCTAAAAGCAAGCGAGCCTCTCTCGCAGGAGAAGAAAAAGAGTGTTCTTTTAAGTCTTTTACTAAGCCTTGCCACACCTCTTTAACTGAGGGCATTTAACTCACTTTTTCTAGCGTTCTCATTTTTTCTTCTGCCGCTAAAGCCTCAATTATTTCATCCAGTTCTCCTTCCAGAACTGACTCCAGATGATAAAGAGTTAAGTTAATTCGGTGGTCAGTAACCCGATTTTGAGGAAAGTTATAAGTGCGGATTCTTTCGCTTCGCTCCCCGCTACCAATTTGTATTCTTCTTTCCTGGTCTATTTCTTCTTTCTGGCTTTCTCTTTCCATTTCCAGTAAACGGCTACGCAAAATTCTCAAAGCCTTAGCTTTATTTTTATGCTGGGATTTTTCATCCTGGCAAGTTACTACCATTCCTGTGGGGATATGGGTAACCCGAACAGCAGAGTCAGTAGTATTGACGCTTTGTCCTCCCGGACCTGAGGAACGATACACGTCTACCCGTATGTCTTCCGGCCTGATTTCTACATCTACCTCATCAGCTTCCGGAAGTACTGCCACAGTAGCCGTAGAGGTGTGAATACGCCCTCCTGCCTCAGTTACCGGGACTCTCTGCACCCGATGCACTCCACTTTCAAATTTAAATTTACTATAAGCTCCTTTTCCTTCTACAGCAAATATTATTTCCTTAAATCCCCCCAGCTCCGTTGGGTTAGAGCTCATTACTTCTACTTTCCAACCATTGCGCTCTGCATAATGACTGTACATTCGGAAAAGATCAGCTACAAATAAGGCTGCTTCTTCCCCTCCTGTGCCAGCTCGAATTTCCACCAGGGTGTTTTTTTCATCTCGGGGGTCCCGGGGGATGAGCATTACTTTGAGTTCTTCTTCCAATTCTTGAAGGGAAGTTTTTAACTTCTCTATTTCTTCTTCTAAAAGAGCACGGAGCTCCAGGTCACTTTCTACACGGAGAAGCTCCCGATTCTCTTCCAGCTCTCTTTCTTTTTTCTCATATTCTTCGTACTTCCCGACTACAGGCTCTATCTCAGCCAGAGCTTGAGTTAAGCTCCGGTAAGTAGCCATATCCTTCATCGATTGAGGATTGGCTATTTTTTGAGTCAAATCTTGATATTCCTTAACTATCTCTCCTATTTTCTCCCGCCACATAATTATCCTCCCCTAAACTCCCTTTCAAAGCAGCAAAAGCCACCTCCAGCTGACTATCATCCGGCTCTCGAGTGGTGATGCGCTGCAGAAGTAAACCGGGCAAAGTTAAAATATAAGCTAAGCGATTGTCTTGATACCGGGACAAAATTTTAATCGCCTCATAAGCCAGACCTGCTACTAAAGGAATAAGCAATACCCTGCTTACTATCCTCGTAACTAACCCTGGCCTACCCAGAAAAGAGAAAACAAATATACTGATTACCAGCACTATAATTAACCAGTTGGTTCCACAGCGAGGATGAAGGGTAGTAAACTTTCGAGCATTTTCTGGAGTAAGCTCCTCACCGTTTTCCCAAGTAAAAATAGCTTTATGCTCTGCTCCATGATATTCGAACACTCGTCTGATGTCTTTCATCTGGGATATTAATAATAAATAGGCTAAAAAAATCCCTATACGAATTAATCCCTCCACCAGGTTATAAACGAAAGTAGAAGATATAAACTGATCAACTAAAGAAGAAAGAAAGGCAGGCAAAGCTATAAACAAACCGGCAAAAATTCCCAGAGCCAAAAGGATAGAAATCCCGATATCCATACTGCTCAATTTCTCTTCTTCCTCCTCGAGTGCCAGCGAAGCAGAGTGAGAAAGGGCTTTGATACCCACTACCAAAGAATCAATTAATCCCACCACTCCTCTAATTATAGGCCAGGATAAGAAAGGATATTTCTGAGCAATAGGTCTTTGCTCTTTTACCTCTAATGCAATATCACCGTTAGGTTTGCGCACCGCCGTGGCTAAACGAAAAGGACTGCGCATCATCACCCCCTCGATGAGAGCCTGTCCTCCTACATCGAATTTCACTTTATTTTTCTCTTTTTTTCCAGGGTTTTCCACAACTATTCTCTCCCTCTCGACACTCTCCCTCTACACAAGGAGGTCCAGCCCATTCAAAAATTGCTGGAGCCAAATCTTTTACTAATTCTAACATTTTTTGGGCCAATTCTCGAATTTCCCACTGAGCTCTATTGCACAGCCGCAGGCGAAAGATGTGCAATAGCTCCCGAGCATTAGCCGACAGAACCAGGTTAGTAGCTATACCCTGCGCCATCATATAACGGGCGTCTTCTTGAGGTATTCCCAAATTTATCAGTTCCTGGTAAGCTTTTTTACTTTCCTCTATAGCTTTACAAAATAGTTCTTGAGCCTCTGAATTCTCAACAACAGAAGGGGGAATTATAAAATCAGCTTCTTTTACAGAGACATAACGCTGGCTCTGTTGAGAATAAGAAGCCAGACGATGCCTCACCAGTTGATGAGAAGTTACCCGTGATATACCTTCAATGGCAAAAGTAAAAGAAGCATGCTCTAACACTGATTCATGGCCTCGTTCGATGAGTTCCCGAATCAGGTGTTCCGCTCGCTCCTTTGAGATAGCAAGAGGAAGCTTGCTGCTATAACAAGTACGAGCAGCTAAGGCAACGGTAATCTCAGGATCAGGTGTATAACTCAGAAGAGTTACTTTCATCATCGCAGAATGATGTAGCTAGAAAAGATAGCTACCTGAGGAAGCGAAATTAATAATTATCTCCATATTTATTACGGAATTTCTCTACTCTCCCTGCAGTATCTACTAACTTCTGTTGTCCGGTAAAGAAAGGATGGCATTTAGAGCAAATTTCCACCTTGATTTCAGGGAATCTGGTGGAACGGGTAACAAAAGTGTTACCGCAGGCACAAATTACTCGAGTTTCTTTATATTCGGGATGAATTCCTTTTTTCATGGCTTTATATCACCTCTACTTTAGAGTCACACCATTATAGCAAATGCTTATTCTCTCTGTCAAAAACCACTGGTAGAAAATTGCTTCCGTCTATTTTTTTCCTTTTTTATAATATCCCGCAAAGCATGCTAAACCACTCAAGATTTGAAAGCCGGTTACGTTGGGTAAAAAATTCGGATCATCTCAGTGAGGGATACTTTTTATTCCTCAGTTTTCCCCTCAGCTAACTTTTGTTTTTTATTCTGCCTTTATTTTTTACGTCTTACACCTACGTCGTAAACTGTCTATTTCCATGACTGAAAAAGATGCTTTTCTTCCTCCGCGGGCTTTGCTTTTTACATTTTTTGTTTTTTTATATTATTGTCTTTCGGAGGATTATAAAAGGAAGCTTTTCTTCCCTATTATAGCTCAGAGTCCGTCATTCCTGAAATTTAGCGGGAAACCTGCCTTCTCTGCCATGCCTGAAGTCTTTTATCAAGCATCCAAATATTCTTGAATACTGTGGACCTCTCGCAGAGACATTCAGGGGTGACAGACAATGGGATGATAAAACCATTCAGGGGCAGACTAAAAACGGCTCGAAAGTTGCCGGGGTGGCGAACAAAAAGGTGATAGGACCATTCAGGGGTAGCAAAAAAAGAAATTAGGTTATAAGGGATCGGTTTCCCCTTATTGCCGGGTTTATAAGGAGGTCTTTTTTTATACTGGGAAAGAAAAAATGTCTTTCCCGGTAGTTCTTGCTTTTTTATTTCATCCTTCTCAGCGAAAGAGAATCTCACTCCCAACCTTTTATTTCTTCTTCCCGACTGGCTCAATTCTTTCCCTGCTGTTTCCTTAGAAAGCCATGGAATCTGTATCTTTTAGAGAGAATGGAAAATAACTTCCACTCCTCTTCACAACTTATATGTCGCTCAAACTGCGAGAATTTTCACTCTCGTCTTGCGGGTAAAAGTCCTACTTCGTTAAAAACAAACTTACAAGAATTTTTCAGATGACATTATCACAGAATAACTACAGGAGCCTTATAAAAGAGTAGAAAATAATCTTGATTAATGTTACAATGTTTAAAATCGTTAGCGTTAACGGTGGGGATATGAATCCTAAAGAAAAAAAATCTTTCACTATCCAGGATATCGCCAAACTAACTGGTTTTTCCATCGGAACAGTGGACCGGGCTCTTCATCATCGAGAGGGGATTAAACCCGAAACCAGGGAAAAAATTTTAGAAGTAGCAGAGCAAGTTGGTTATCGAACCAATCGAGTAGCTAGCGCCCTGAGCCGGAAAAAGCCCCTGGTTTTTGCTGCTGTTTTTCCTCGAGAACTCCACTACTTTTATGATGACGTACGTCGAGGTTTTCAAGATGCTATAGAGAGATTAAAAGACTTCCGGGTTGCTCCTCTTTACAAAGATATAGAAACTCTGGGAAGCGGAGAAGAAGAAGCTCTAAGTTCCCTGCTTTCCCAGGAAATATCGGGAGTAGTCTTTGCTCCCGGTCACTCCCACAGGTTCAATCACCTCATCAACAACTTCACCCAGCGCGGTATACCTGTAGTTGCCGTTTCTACTGATGCTCCGGAAAGTAAAAGATTGACCACCGTTTGTGTTAATCCTCGCAAAAATGGTGAGTTAGCTGGAGAGCTGATGGCTAACTGGGTAAAAGGAGAGGTAGCTATTTTAATAGGTTCTCAAGAAATAGATGACCACTATCAAAAGACAATAGGCTTCCAAGAAGCTTTAGCCCAATTCCAGCCTTCACCTCAACTAGTAGCAATTTTAGAAAGCCAGGAAAGCGAAAACAGAGCGGAAGAAAATACCAGAAAACTCTTAAAAAATCATCCCGAACTTTCTGGTATTTATATCGCTACCGCCAACTCAGTAGGGGTCTGTCGTACCTTAGAGGAAAGTGGTCGGGCTCAAGAGATAAAAGTAATCGCTACCGACCTTTTCCCAGAAGTAGTTCACTACCTTAAAAAGGGGGTGATAAATGCTACTATTTTCCAGAATCCTTATCGGCAGGGTTTCGAGGCTACTATGTCTCTTTTTCAGTTTTTGGTGGAAGGAATAGCTCCTCCGGCTTATCTTTATTTAGAGCCGGTAATAGTAATGAGAAGTAATTTAGAGTTTTATTTCCCAGCTCATTAAGGAGGAAAAAATGAGAAAGTTAACTATAACAAGCATGATTTTTATTGTTTTGGTTTTTGGTTTTTCTCTGGGGTATGCAACAGAATTAGCAGTTTGGTCTTCTCCAGATAATGCTGACGCCCTATTTGAATTAGCTCAAAACTTTATGCAGGCACACCCCGAGATACAGATTGAAGTCACTCCCCTTTCCTGGGAAGTTCTATATCCCCGCATCCTGCAAGATATCACTGCTGGTGTAGGAGCCTTCGATGTAACCACCTGGGATTTAATGACCGCCGGCGCTATAGCTCCAGGGATGCTGGATTTAGAAGCTTTTGCTCAGGAACATCCTGATTTAGTAGATCCAGATTTTGATGATGACGATTTTATACCTACCGCCCGCTATATCTATGGCTACTGGGGAGATAAAAGAATTGGTCAACCTTTCTACGGAGCAGCAATGTTCTTCTTTTATCGCCAGGACCTTTTCCAGGATAAAGCCCTGCAAGAGAAATTCCAGGCTCAGTATGGTAGAGAACTCCGAGTTCCAGAAACCTGGCAAGAAGCTAAAGAAGTGGCTCAATTTTTCACTAAGAAGTTTAACCCTGATTCTCCCACTGAATACGGAATAGGTTTAATGTTCCCTCGCACCCATACTCTTTTCTATATGTTTCTCAATTTCTTTGGGCCTTACCGACGCAGCCCGGAAGGTATTGAAAAGTTCGGGGAAGTAGATTTAGATTGGGGAGATTTATTCACTGCTGATCATCAACCAGCTTTCAATTCTGAAGAAGGAGTAAAAGCCATTCAAGATATGATAGACCTCCTTCCCTACTCCTCCGATCCTTTAGGCTCTGACTATGGAGAGACGTTAGAAGCTTTCAGTAAAGGGATGGTAGCCATGGTGCCGCAGTGGACTGCTTGCATGGCCAGCTGGCAGGAATCCCCCGATCTTCAGCCTTTTGAAGAAAAAGTGGGAATTGCTATAATGCCAGGTAAAGCACCGGTTAGTGGAGGTTGGGGAGTAGGAATTAATGCTTTTTCTAAAAATCAAGAAGCAGCTTTTCAGTTTATCCAGTACGCCACCTCTAAGGAGGGAGACAAAATTCAGTGGCTAAAATATCGAGTAGGCCCCACTCGTAAATCGGTTATCGAAGATCCCGAAGTAATTGCCGACGCTCCCTGGCTGAAAGATGTCTATCTTCCTTCTTTAGAGGGAGCTTCTCACCGACCCCGCATCCCGGAAGAACCTCGCGTGGAAGATGTGCTGGTAGGAACTATATCGGAGATTCTTTTGGGACAAGCACCTAATAGCATTGAAACTTTAAATTTAGTAGCAGAAGAGTGGAAAAAAGTTTTGAGTAAATAAAAAGTAGGGGGGTCTCCCCCCTACTTTAAGAGGGGAAAACTATGATGAACTCTAAAAAGAGAAAGCGAACTGGTTTTCTATTGATTCTTCCTCTTTTGATTCTATTTCTTGGCTTAACCATCTATCCTCTCATTTATATGATATATATGTCTTTTCATCAATATTCCCTGGCTTCCTGGGAGGAACCCAGGTTTATTGGATGGGAAAATTACCGAGAGATTCTAAGAGACCGTACCGCCTCCTCGAGTGTTAGCTTTACTTTATTTTTACTTTTCACCGCTGTACCTCTTGAAATCCTTCTGGGAATTGGCATAGCTTTTCTCATCCGGGACGTATGGGGAGAGCGAGCTCTACGGAGCTCTCTAATTATTCCCATGACTATTCCACCGGTAGTGGCTGGTATAGCCTGGAAAATGCTCTACAACTATGAATTTGGCCCTATAAATTATTTTCTCTCTCTTTTCGGCCTTCCTAAAGTCTCCTGGCTGGGAAGTCAGTTTTTTGCCCGCCTGGGGGTACTTCTGATTGATGTGTGGCAGTGGACTCCCTTTATATTTTTAGTAATTTATGCTGGATTGCAATCTATTCCCCGGGACGTAGTAGAGGCAAGTCTCGTAGATGGAGCCAGTGGCTGGTCAGCCATGCGCTATATTGAGTTACCTCTTTTGCGCCCCCTTATCTGGGTAACACTCATTATCCGGGTAATCGATGTTCTAAAACTTTTTGATATCGTTTATATGGTAACTTTTGGTGGCCCGGGGTCAGCCACTCATTCTTACAGTTTTTACATTTACAAAGTGGGGATATCTTTCGGCTGGGATGTAGGGTACGCTTCTGCTTTGAGTGTCATTCTTCTTTTAGTAGTTACTGTTTTAACTAATCTGCTCATTCGTTTTTTGCGTTTATCAGAAACTTTAGGGCTTTAGGAGGAAAAAAAATGAAGTGGTTAACTAAAACAATCAAGTTTATCCTCATCGGAATGGTGATTTTCTTTTTTCTTTTCCCGGTATACTGGTTAGTTACCACAGCTTTTAAAAGAAGTGAAGATTGGTTCACCTGGCCTCCTTCCTTTTTCCCCCAGCATTGGACCCTGGGTAACTTCTTAGGATTAGAAGGAGGATTTTTTGGTAGTGTTACCACTGCTATCTCTACTATTACTCCTTATCTTATCAATAGCATCGTTATAGCGCTATCTGTCGCTTTAATTTCTACCATCATTGCCGCTTTGGCAGCCTATGCCATTTCTCGCTTCAAAGTGGGAGGGATGGGGTTTGTCTCCTGGATCATTTCCATTCGCATGCTTCCCCCCATTGCTGCTGCTCTGCCCCTTTACGTTATTTTCAGTCATCTACACCTGGTTGATACCTGGTGGGCGCTCATTTTATCTCATTTAATATTTACCACTCCTTTCAGTACCTGGATTCTCATCACCTTTTTCAATGAAATTCCTCAAGAGCTGGACGAAGCTGCTTTTGTGGATGGAGCAAATATCGGACAAACTTTCTGGCACATCACTCTACCTCTCAGTGCTCCGGGACTCGCTTCGGTATCCACTTTAGCTTTTATCCAGAGCTGGGGAGAGTTTCTCATGGCTCTGGTTCTCACCACCAGTAAAAATGCTCAGACTCTTCCCATTTATTTGGGTAGATTTATAACCGGGTGGCGGATAGCCTGGGGGCCACTTGCTGCAGCAGGATTAGTAACCATGCTTCCAGTAGTCGTGTTTTCCCTTCTCATGCAGCGCTATCTCTTGCAAGGTCTCACTTTTGGAGCAGTGAAGGGCTAAAGCTTACTTTTTGCGATGTTTCTCTTTAGTTTTCTTTTTACCTGAACTCGAAGCAACTGGAGAGATAGGTAACGTCACTGAAAAAGTGCTTCCCTTATTCAATTCGCTTTCTACTTCAATTTTTCCCCCATGGGCTTCAGCAATTTCCTGGGCAATGGCCAACCCTAAACCTGTTCCTCCTTCTTCTCGAGAACGAGTCTTATCTACCCGATAGAAGCGCTCAAAAATATGAGGCAGGTCTTGAGAGGGAATACCAGCACCAGTATCAGCAATGGCCACCACTGCCATTTTATCTTTTTGAACAGCTGAGATAGAGACTTTCCCCGTCTTGGTATACTTGATAGCATTCTCCAGAATATTAAACAAAAGCTGTCTTAACCTATCTTTATCTCCTCTTACCACCAGGTCTTTTACCGTCCCCACCTCGAATTCCAGCCCTTTTTCCTGGGCAAGCGCTTCTATACTGGTTGCTAAATCGATAACCAGCTCTCGGAGGTTAACTTCTTCAAAATTGTATTGTTCCCGTCTAATGTCGCTACGAGCTAAAAAAAGCAATTTGTCAATTATTGATGACATATAAGAAGCTTCTTGAGAAATTGTCTCCAAAGCTTCCCTGTATTCTTTCTCTCTTCTCTGTTTACCGAGAGCCAGAGTGGCTTCTGCTTGAATAACAGATAAGGGGGTGCGCAATTCATGAGAAGCATCGGCAGTAAATTGCTGCTGATGGCGAAAAGCATCTTCTAAGCGAGCTATCATCTGGTTTAGAGTAAGAGCTAACCTTCCCAGCTCATCTTCACTATGTACTTCTATCCGATGACTTAAATTTCTCTCTCCTATCTTTTGAGCAGTGCGGGTTATTCGATCTACCGGGCGAAGTGCTCGGTCGGCCAAAAACAATCCTCCAACACCAGCCAAAACCATCATTACTAAACCAGAGAGGATGAAGATGGTACGCAATCTACCCAAAATACTTTTTATTTCATCAAAATAACGACCCACTAATAAAATAAAAGATCGCTCACCTACCGTAATCGGCGCAGCATAGAATCGGATTACTCGACCATAGGTAGTGGTGGTATTAAAAAAAAGAGGGGCTCCTTTGGCTACTTCCCTCACCATCGGAGTAATATCAGGCGCATCAATAAAAGGCCCGGAGCTCTTCCACAGGAAACCTTCAGGATAATAAATTAATATGATTTCTCCTAACTCTCTTTCCATGTCGATATCGATATCCACATCTTCTCCAGCATCTCGTAGTAAACTCCGTAATTTAATAAGTCGATCCTCTAAATTGTTGTCTAAATTCTCATACAAGTTGTGATAAAGAGTAAAATAAGATAAAGCGGCAAAAATAAAAAGTAAAATACCCATAACTATGAGATACCAAACGGTCAAACGAAATTTAACACTTTTAAAAAATTTCATGGTTCTCTTAACCTGTAACCAGCTCCCCTTACCGTTTCAATGATACTCTCTGCCCCTTCCTCATCCAGCTTAAGTCGCAGCCGACGAATATAGACATCTATGACATTAGATATACCTTCAAAATCATAATCCCATACTTTTTCCATAAGCATGGTTCTTGTAACTACCATGTTAGGATGACGCATAAAGTACTCCAAAATTGCATATTCCTTGGCAGTTAATTCGATTTTTTTATCTCCTCGCCACACCTCTCTGGTTAAGGTATCCATCACCAAATTGCCCACCTGAAGTTTTGAAGCTTTAGAAAGAGCTTCTCGCCGTAAAAGCGCTCTTACCCTGGCTACGAGTTCACTAAAAGCAAAAGGTTTCACCAGATAATCATCAGCTCCTGAGTCCAGACCTTTTACCCTATCCTCTACGCTGTCTTTCGCTGTTAGCATCAATATGGGGGTATTAATTCCTCTGATGCGTAACTCCTGACAAATAGTAACTCCATCTTTTTTAGGCAACATAATATCGAGTATTACGAGGTCATAGGAAGCACTTTCAGCCATATATTGCCCTTCTGCTCCATCATAGGCTACATCAACCGAATAGCCTTCCTCCACCAGGCCTTTTTTAATAACTTCAGCTAAACGTTTTTCGTCTTCCACCACTAAAATACGCATTTCATTGTTATTATACTGAAATTTTTCATTTTTCATCTCAAATTAATGTTGAATTCATCACCTTTTCATTTTTCGGGATTATATTATCCTCAGACGAGGAAAAACTCGTCAAAATAAAACAGAGAGGTGATAAGAATGAAAGGGAACCGTTACCTCGTGGGAATTTTGGTGGCACTGTTACTCAGTGTGACATTCAGTGTGGCAGCTTGTGCTCAGGAAGCTATACCAGAGCAACCCATAGCACCAGAGGAAGCACCTGCAGGAGAGCAACCTATTGCTCCGGAAGAACAACCTATGATGCCGGAGGAACCACCTGCACCAGAGCGCTTTCCTATGGATGAAGCCATAAAAGCAGCTTTAACTGTTTTCCCTGAAGCGCAAGCAGTATCCGCCAAGTTTAGTGATCCACTTTTTGGCGACGCGGTGTATTTAATTGAACTCAGCAATGGAATGGAAGTCAAAGTAGATGCTCAAACTGGGGAGGTGTTGGGTAGCACAGAATTATCTGAGCCCAGCCCAGCAGTTACTCTTCTACCCCAAACCACAGTTTCCTTAGAGGAAGCAGTAAGAGTAGCATTAAGCACCAAGCAAGATAGAGCTGCAGTGGAGGCAAAATTGGTAGAAGAAGAAAGTAATATAGTCTATGTCATTAAACTGGATAATGGAGAAGAAATAAGAGTAGACGCAGCCTTAACTGAAGAGGCTCCAGCTGAGGAGTCTACCACAGAAGTCGAGGAACAATCTGAGGAGGCTCCAGCTGAGGAAACTCCAGTTGAGGAGCCTGTTTTTTGAAAAAAATAAGCTCCTCCCTAAATCAATCCTCCGAGGAAGGGCCGCCCGGCCCTTCCTCCCTTTTTAAACTTTTCCTATCCAGATATCATATCAATCAAAAGAAAAATCGAGTTTAGGAGTAAAACTCCTTATTTCATAATAGATTTTTTACTTATTCTTAGTTTTTGTTTTTAGCCTTGCTGCTTGCGCTTTTTTAATGCTTTCTCTGGTCTCTATCGAGCGGGCGTGGGTTTTCTTTTTCTGGAACATTTTTCCTATCGAGCTTTGGACATACGCCTTCTACGTATTCAGATTAAGAAGCTAAAAATTCTATGAGTCTTTGAGCATCTTTGGTATCGGAAACCAGCTCTTCCCCTGCCATGTTAGCATAACTTTTACTGATGAGCCACACGAGAGTAGTCCAGAAACCACTTTCTCTTCTTCCAGAAAGGCACAAGATGTAACCTTTTTCTCCCCCATCATAGTAGCAAAAAAAACAGTGAGCGCTTCCCGAGGTTTACGATGATGCAGAAGCACTCACCTTCCCCTGGTTTTCCCCATTTTAGCTCGGTCTCTTCCTTGTGGCTGGGCTAAAGCGCGCTGGCGATGCGACGTTTCCTTCCAGATTTTCTGGGTCTTCTTGATGTTCTTTTTGGCTGACTCAATTTGTTTCTTGGTAGCCATTTTCTTCCCTCCTTAAATTGAAAAACTTACTCTTACCGATAATATTATAAATCTACGCTAAACAAAAATCTAATTTACCTTCTTCATCCGATCTTCAGCTCCCAAAGCGGATAGTAAGCCTGAAACAAGTTTCCGCTAATAAACTCTTAATAAAAAGGCGGGGATGGGCAAAGAAAGCCTCACTACCCGCAGGAATTAATAGCTCGGTAAAGCTTTATCAGTGTGGGAAGTTTAAAATAAAGGGAGGTTTTACCTGCCCAGGTCCGGATATCACTCCTATAAATTAGTACTATTTTCCTATTAAGATTGGCTACTTTTCCTATTTTAATTTTTTTTAGTGATGAGAGAATATGAAGGTGGGGAGGAATCTCCCAGAGGAGGAACGGACATGAATAAAAGAAGATTAAATTACACGCTGTCTTTAGTAGTGGTATTAAGTTTTTTGCTGGTTTTAGGTTTGTCGGGATGCACCACTTTAACATCGGGTGAGAAGGATTTTTCTGGTCCTACACGGGGTTTTGGTGAGGGTTCACCAAACACATTTCCTCTCTATGCCGGTCAGACTATACCGGTCGGAGAAGTACAGGTCTGGAATGATGACGAAAATGTGTGTGTGAAATATCAGCTTAGCGACGATGCCATTGCAGAGGGTTGGCTCATTTACGAAACGCATTTAGCAGTTGGTGCTACTCTAGGTGATATTCCCCAGACAAAAAAAGGCAATCCTATTCCGGGACAATTCCCTTACGGTGATGATGACTTGGATGGTGTAGAATCTTACCAGGAATGTGTACCTCTGCCTGCTGGTGTAAGCTGTGATGATGATATTATTATTGCTGCCCATGCGGTGGTCGAAAAGACAGAATGTGAAATAATAACCGAAGCTCCTTATGGCGGACTTAAGGTTGTTAACTATGCGCAGGGATTACGTTATGACTATACATCTGTCAGATCAGAACGCTCCAATCCTAACGCAGTATTAGCTTTTGAAGAAGGGCATAATGAAAGCTACTTCTTCAGTTTGGGATTTAATGAAGATCGCTCTGGTTATTCTGATGTTGATGCCTGGATTATAGTTGAATTTGATAAACCAATTCAAAACGGAACTGGTAATGATCTACGGGTAGTTGAAGATACCTGGGGTCTTCCATATCCTGATGAAACTGCTGATGTTTGGGTAAGCAAAAATGGTACAGATTGGAAATACCTGGGAGAAGCAGACAACCAACATCCAATGAGTTCATATCACACGATAACTGATTTTGATCTGGATGATGTGGGACTGGATTGGGCAAAATTTGTCAAGGTTCAGAATACATCTGTCAGAGATGACTTTGCACGTCTCTATCCAGGACAGGGAAGTACACTGGATGGTTATGATCTCAACGCAATCCTTGCATTGCAAAACTATCAGGAATGCACTACTTATAGCGAAACTGCCTGGGGTGCTGGAGATCGCTTTGTCGAACAAGGAAACTGGGCGACCTACATCACCTATACTGTTGAATGCGAAGAACCAACACCTGCTTGCAGCTATGAAACTGCCTGGGGTGGGGACACAGAAGGCGGCAGTGGCAAAGGGTGGTGGTATTACTTTGATCCTTCTAAGGGGTTAACCCAAACCATCTGGGCTGGACAGATTATCAACGTAGGTAATGTCACAGTCTCTGGATGTAGTGATGGAAAGGCAACTATTACTATTACCCTTACTGATGGCTGGGAATTACAGGATGTTGATAAGGATGGTAAGCCTGTCACAGAACCGGTCAAAATACAGGGGTATGATGAGATTCCAGATGAAAGGCCACCAGCTGGAAAGTTTGAAACCTACAAAGGTAATTCACCTACTGTAGAAGTTCCCTGTTTTAACTATTATGCTATTCACCTGGATGTTCAGCTCTGTGAGTAACAAAACCTGCTGTCAGGGGACGGTTCTTTGACAGATTGAGAATTGAACCAAAGACCGTTCTCGACAGGGTGAGATGACCTGATAATAAAAGGCGACAGATTATTTTTTATCATCTTCTCGTTTTTTTCCGGTCTCCCTCCCGCCCTTATTATGGATTCCAATCCCGGTTCTTCAGCTATTTTAATCTACCTGAATTCCCATTATGAAAACCTCCGGCAATCAAGCCGCTTCCTGATGTTATCAAAGGTTTAAGGTCTTTATTGCGGTAAATCTTAAGTACAGTGCGACCCGTAAGTCTGTACTTTGGTGAATATTACCAAGGATTCAAGCAATAGCTGAACTCGTGTAACAAAATATCCACATCCTCACCTTAACTCTCCTCGGTTATACATCAATCCCCGTTGGTAAAAATTTCGTTTCTTTCTCAAGACAGCATACACAATCTTAACATATTGCCTAGCCAAGCATGAAAGAGTGTTTCGATGGGCTTTCCCTTCCTTCCTTTTCTTCCTGAGTGAGGAAAGGAGAAACCTTTCCTCACTTCCTTTGTCTTGACAAGAAGATCAAATCCCTTTCCCTCTTTAAAGCGCTACCCCCTTCCCTGAATTTCCCTGCGAAAAGTAGATTGCAAGGTGACTATCCCTTCCCCCGAAGACACAGAGCATAGTTCCTTGCTTGATTTTTCATATCAATAAGGATATTATGGAACCAAGAAGGGGGGTGCTTATATGTGCATTTAGCCACAGCGTTATTAACCTCCGGTGATGCATGGGAAAAGCCGACATTTTTTAAAAAACACAAAGGAGGTTTTCTCACATGTCTAAGCTGATTGATAATAGTTATAAGCTTTTTATTGATGGCAAGTGGGTTGATGGCAAAGAAGGTAAAGTATACCAGGAATATAACCCGGCTAACGGTGAATTGCTTGCCACCTGTGTAGAGGCGGGGAAAGAAGATGTTGACATGGCAGTAAATGCAGCCTGGAGGGCATTTGAAACCTGGAAAGATACGAGCCCCCAGGAGCGTGCAGCTATGTTGCTGAAAATAGCTGACTTAATCGATGAGAATGCAGAAAAATTAGCCATGATAGAGACTCTCGACAATGGTAAGCCAATACGTGAAACTTCTACTATAGACGTTCCCTTGAGTTCAGACCATTTTCGTTATTTTGCATCAGCCATACGAGCGGCAGAAGGTGAAGCGGTGATGATTGATAAAGACACTATGAGTATCATTTTAAGAGAGCCAATAGGTGTCGTAGGTCAAATAGTACCCTGGAATTTCCCGCTTCTCATGGCCGCATGGAAGCTGGCTCCCGCTATAGCAGCCGGCGATTGTGTGGTGCTCAAACCTTCTTCTGAGACATCTTTGAGCACGTTAGAGCTTGCCAAACTCATGAGTGAGGTTTTGCCCCCCGGCGTTGTAAACATCGTCACTGGCCGAGGTTCCACCACCGGAAATTACATGCTCGAACATGAAGGTTTCCGTAAATTAGCTTTTACAGGCTCCACAGAAGTCGGCTACACCGTGGCTGAAGCAGCGGCCAAAAAGCTTATCCCTGCTACACTTGAGCTGGGTGGCAAGTCAGCTAATATTTACTTTGAAGATGCACCATGGGATAAAGCTATGGAAGGCCTGTTGATAGGCATTTTATTTAACCAGGGACAGGTCTGTTGTGCAGGCTCCCGGGTGTTTGTCCACGATTCAATCTATGATAAATTCCTCTCTGATGCCGTGGCAGCTTTTGAAAAGGTAAAAGTAGGTTTACCATGGGAAAAAGACACTCAAATGGGCTCGCAAATCAACGAAGCCCAGCTCAAAAAAATTCTCTCCTATATAGAGATAGGTAAAAAAGAAGGGGCTAAAGTAGCCACCGGTGGTTACCGTATCACCGACCATGGTCTCGACAAAGGCTATTTCATGAAGCCCACCATTTTAGTAGACGTAGATAACAAGATGAGAGTAGCTCAAGAAGAAATCTTCGGGCCGGTGGTCTGTTTCATCCGCTTCAAAGATGAAGATGAAGTCATCAAGATGGCTAATGATACCGAATATGGTCTTGCTGGTGCGGTGTGGACTAAAGATATCAACCGGGCCTTACGCGTAGCCAGAGGCATCGAAGCTGGTAGAATATGGGTGAATGATTATAATAATTTGCCCGCCCATGCCCCATTCGGCGGTTACAAAAAATCCGGAATCGGACGCGAGACACACAAGGTCGTTCTTGAACATTATACCCAAATGAAAAATATCTTTATCAGCCTCACTGAAGAAAAAGCAGGACTCTACTGAATACATAATAGCTAATAAAGGTAGTGATTGTAATGATTACTAAAGATACCCCGGTCGAGGAAATTATGCAAAAGTACGACGTTCTTGCTTATTTCCTGGAAAATGGGATCTCTCCATTTAGCTGTGCCGGTGCTTTCCCTCAAAGTTTGGGCAAATTGCTTGAAATTAAAAAAGTAAAAGACCCTGATGCTTTTATAGCAGGACTTAATGCATGGATCGATGAAAAAGAGCGGGGTTTATAAACCCCGCTCTTTTATGGCAATATAGGGTAGATAACTTTTTCGTTTTTTTCTACCTCGGTTGAATCAAGAAAAACAGTCAGTCCTCCAGGTCTTCTGGCCTCACTAAACCCATTTCTACCAATATTTCTCCCAAAGGTTTAGGATAGAACTTCTGGGCTCTCAGGGCTTCTACCAATTGTTCTTCATTTATTAATCCCCTATCTAGAAGCTTTTCTCCTAACCGAGGAAATTGAGGTAAAGAGTCTGGTTCTTCCAGGCTTTGAAGTGCTTGAGCAATAAGAGAAGGACTGGATAGGACTACAGAGAGATTCCTTCCTCCTAAACTTTCTTTTATTTCCTGTTGAGCTTCCAAAGGAAGAGGAGCTCCGGCAGCTAAAATTACTGAATGCTTGGTTATCGCTACTGGCATAACACAATACTTTTTAAACTTCTCGAGCCCCTCGGGAGCAATTTCTGTTATTCTAACCGAGTGATTATCCAGCTCTATATAGCCACTTTTCAGAACCTCTGCCAAAATTGAGTTCAGTTCTTCTTGAGAAATAGCTCCTTCTCTGATTAAAACTTCCCCTATTTTTTCTCCTTTTTCCTTCGCTTCCCTGAGAAGTTCAGCTAAAACTGATGGAGCTACAATTTGCTTTTCCAATGCTAAATCTCCTAATTTCCGCTGGTAGCGCAGTAGAACCTCGGGAGGAAGATAAGAATGCTTTGTTTTCTGCCACCGGGGACGGTTTTTGGGAAAGCCAAAGAAGCATATCCTCCAGGCAGAAACAGTAGCCAGAAAATTTATGATATTTCCCCATACCGCTCGCAGAGGCAAAAGAGGAGGAATCAGGCAACCAGCTATTGCCGAGCGCCATCCATAAACTTGCTTCAGGGCTATCCCCCGCATCACTTGCCGCTCAACCATTAAAAAAGTGAGCACCACGCTCAACCACCAGGATAAAGACCGCACCGGGTAAACAGGAGGTAAAACGTAAAACAGGGAGAGAATAAAATAAGCAAAGACTGCATATCCAGGAATAGATAAAAGATTCGCATATTTCGCCTTCCAATCCCGGTAAAGGCTATATTTAAAAATGGGAGGAAAATTTTTATCCTTGATAACTTCCCTAAAAGAAAAACTCTGGAAAGAAATACCATAAATCCAGCGTGACTTCTGTTTGACAGCCTCCCGAAGAGTATTGGGGAAAATTTCTCGAGTAGCTATATATTCTGTGGTCACTTTCCCGTTATCCAGCACCCTCTCAACGCCTTCCAGAAAAAAACGGGTGGGAATACCCAGCTCGCCCAAGCGAAAGGATAGTTTATAATCCTCAGTTATACTATCTTCTTCAAATATATCCTGACTTCCCATTTTATCTAACACAGAGTGAGAAATTATAAACCCTGTCCCTGCTGAGGGAACAAAAGCCCCGCTTGCCTCTCGAGCTAAAAGCCCCCGATAGTGGTTTTCAGCAAATTCATCAGCATAAGTTGAAGAAGTAATAAACTTAAAGAAAGTACGCCAGGTAGGGTAGTGCTGAAGAGGGAAAACTGGCAGCTGCACCACCTCATGTTGAAAAGTTAAATAATTGGCCAGCTTAAAAGAAGTAGGGTGTATTATATCTTCAGCATCATGGATCAGAAAACAAGCAAAACGAAGGCGTTTCTGATTTTCGAAACGGAGTATAAATTTCAAAACCTGGTTTAAATTTTGAGCTTTACTGGTTGGTCCCGGCTGGGGGTTCACTACCCCATGCACATTAGGATACCTCTCCTCGAGAATTTGCACCTCCCTCAAAGTGGCTGAGTCATTGGGATAAACACCAATGAAAATATGAAAAAGCGAGGAAGGATAGTTAATGGAACAAAATAAATTCTCCACCATAGGACCGATAACTTCTGCTTCATTCCAGGCCGGGATTAAAACCGCCAATAAACGCCGGGGAACAGTGTCTAAATCTTTCATCTGCAGATGATTTCCGGCTCTTTTCCGCCGGGAAAAATAATAACAAGCATCCCAGAAGAGGTCATCCAGACTAAAAAAGATGAATAGAAAAGCAATGATAAATCCCAGATAATAAATCGTCGTAGCCAAAGAAATAGTTTACTCCAATCGCTTATAGTTTTCTGATATCTAGAATCCGGTCTATCCGGAAGTTTCTTATTTCTTTCCTTTTGTGGCAATAAGCCTGAAGACCGGTGAATTTTTTCCCTTCATAGTCCAGCTCTCCCACATAAAGAGGGTCAATTACCCGTCTCGATTTTTCATTGTTTCCCTTGAGGTAAACAATCTCCAGACTCTTTTTCTCCTCCACAGCCTCCTGCAAAAGATGGATCTTTTCCTCCTGGGGCATTTTCTCTTCTGCAATTCGATATTGATATTCGCTCAGGAAACGGGGTACTTTCCAATCCATAAAGATATGCCTTTTCTCAAGAGGCTGCTTGAGCACAATCCCCTCCAGAGTGGTGCACCGGCTCAAAGCTACATAAACCTGGCCAGGTGAAAAAGTACCCCCGGATATGTCTAAAATTATTCGGTCAAAAGTTTTACCCTGGCTTTTGTGAATGGTAATAGCCCAGGCAAGACGCAGAGGAAACTGGGTAAAGGAGCCTAAAGTATGGGTTTTAATCGAAGCTGATTTTTCATCATATTGATATTCAAATATCTCCCAGGTAAAAGGCTCAACATATACCTCTTCCCCATCTCTCAACTCTACCACCACTGTTTTCACTTCCCCGGATTTATCCTTTTCAATTTCCACCACTTTTCCCACACTTCCGTTTACCCACTGACCATATGGGTCATTGTTCAGGAGCATAACTTGCGCCCCTATTTTCAGAGAGATTGTCTTCTCTGTAGGAAGGTCTCGCTCATCAAAATCTCCTTCTATCGTTCCGGTAAGGTCATAAGTTAAACCGGGGATTCTGGCCAATTGCTCCTCATTTATCTCATTAGCTAAACGATTGAGAGTGGTCAGATAGATATAAAATTCTCCTTCCGGGGGTACATAGTCAGGCTTATATCTCTGGTTAAGAACGGCCAGAAGCTCTTCAGTCGCGGTTCCGTTACGAATGGCATTCAAAATCTCAATAAATATTTCATCTTTCTGGCGGAATATTTTTTCCAGCTCTATGAACTCAAAAGGAAGATTTTGAAAAACATGAGCCGAGAAAAAATAAGGCGTATCATACCAAGTTTTAAAAATCTCCCTTTCTTTTGCTTTAACCACCGGGGGAAGTTGATAAAGGTCGCCAATAAAAACCATCTGTTTCCCACCAAAAGGCTCTTTCGCCTTACCGCTATTAAGACGCAAAAATTTATCCACACAATCCAAGAGGTCAGCTCTTACCATAGAAATTTCATCAATAACGATGGTATCCACTTCCTGATAGATATTTTTATCCTTATTTTTGGTAATCTTTTTTACTTTATCCTGAGTTATATCCGGTTTGAATCGGAAAAAAGAATGGATGGTTTGTCCTCTAACATTCAAAGCAGCAACCCCGGTAGGAGCCAGAACCACTACTTTCTTTTTAGTATTATCACGAAAAATCCGCAGAAGAGTGGATTTACCCGTCCCCGCTTTTCCGGTAATAAAAACACTACGTGAGGTATTTTCTAAAAGCTCGAGAGTTTCTGAAAACTGAGGGGTGATTTCAATTCGCTCTCCCACCTCATTCATCACCACTATCCCGGAGAGGGTAACCTTCCTTAATCTGTTGCCTGGCTCTCTGGATTCTCCCGATCACTCTTTCTTTTCCCAATACCTCAAGGAGCTCAAAAAGCCCTGGCCCCACTTTTTTCCCCGATACCGCTACTCGCAGAGGATGAATAATTTGTGCCGCTTTCACTCCTCGCTTTTTCGCCATTTCTCTCACCGCTTCCTCGAGAACTGGCGCTCGAAAATCCTCTATTCGAGACAACACTTCCTCACATTCTTTTAATATTTCTTCTACTCCTTCTCGCCGTAAAACCTCCTCAAAAGCAACGGGGTCAAACTCTACCTCTTCAGTGAAGAAGTAACTGGCTTCTTCTTCAAGCTGAGCCACATATTTAATTCTCTCTTTCATCAGGGCTATTACTTTTTCCCAGTATTCTCTATGAGAAGGGGTGATTTCTTCTGGCTTTATTCTCCCCCTGCGCACCAGAATTTCTTCTAAAATAGAACACAGATACTTATTATCTGCCTGGCGAATATAGACACTATTCATCCAGTTTAGCTTATCCAGATCAAAAACCGCTGCGTGTTTGGTAACATTTTCTATAGAAAATCTCTCCACTATCTCTTCCCTGGAGAATATTTCTTTTTCCTCTTCTCCACTGGCCCAGCTTAAACGAGCTAAATAATTGAAAAGAGCATCAGGAAGATAACCCTGATCTCGATAATAGGTAACCGAAGGTGAACCGTGTCTTTTACTCAAACGAGTTTTATCTTTGCCTAAAATCATGGGAATATGAGCAAATTGAGGAATGGGGAAGTTAAAAGCTTGATAAAGTAAAACTTGCCGGGGAGTGTTGGAAATATGGTCGTCACCCCGGATTATGTGAGAAATTTTCATTAGGGCATCATCTACCACGCAAGCAAAATTATAGGTGGGCATTCCATCGGATTTCATAATCACAAAGTCATCTAATTCTTCATTATGGAAGTGGACTTCTCCTCGCAACATATCTATGAAAGTAGTCTCTCCCGGAGGGATATAGAAGCGTAAAATTGACTTTCTCCCTTCCTTTTTAAGTTTTTCCTTTTCTTCTTCTTTTAGGTTCCAGCATTTGCGGTCATAGCGCCAGCTCTCACCCTGAGCCATAGTTTCTTGTCTTCTCTCTTTTAACTCTTCCGGAGTACAGAAGCACTCATAAGCCAAACCTTTTTCCCAGAGCAAAAGAGCATATTTTCGATAAATTTCCAGACGCTGGCTTTGAAAATAGGGTCCTTCATCCCAGTGCAAACCTAACCATCTCAAACTATCTAAAATCACTTCTACCGCTTCTTCGGTAGAGCGAGCTACATCGGTATCTTCAATCCTCAAAATAAACTTTCCGCCTTCTTTTCGGGCAAAAGCCCAATTAAATAGTGCAGTCCTCGCTCCTCCCAGATGTAAAAATCCGGTAGGGCTGGGCGCAAATCGAGTCCTCACTTCAGCCAATTTTCTCACTCCTTTCCCGGGGCACAATAAAAGCTCCTTTCCCCCGAGCCACCACTTCTCCCTCCTGAATTACTTCTCCTTGCACCTCTATTATTCTTCCATTTTTTTTAACTACTCGACCACGAGCGACAAGAGGCTTTTCAGTTAAAAGAGGCTTTATGTACCTGGTTTCTAAAGTACCGGTTACTGCCTCAATTCCTGCGTTTTTTAAGCTATGAGACATAGCTTCATCTAAAAGAGCCGCTACTATCCCTCCATGCACTACCCCTTTAAATCCTTGATAATACCAGGGAACTGAAGTTTCAGTAACAGTAAAGTCGTCTTCTTGCCGAAATACCAGGTGGAAACCATAAGGATTTTGGCTCCCACAGAATAAACAATTATCATCGTCTATAAAATTCAATTTCTTTCCTCCATTTCCGAAAGAAAAACGATTTCCACTCCCGGTTCGGAAAAATTGCTCACAAACTGGTAAATAGCTTCATAAGTCACCTCATTGGGATGACCAATGGCAATAGCCTGACCATTTTTCTTCGCTATTTCTACCGTTTTCTGCAACTGAGTAATAACGTAAGAAAGAGAAAGTTCTCCATCTAAAAATACATCCCGGCAAAAAGAGGGGATTCCTTTTTGAGAAGCTAAGCGATAGGCCAGAGAATGAGAGGAAGTTAAACTGTCCAGAAAATATACTCCCCGCCCCTTCAAGCTCTCCATAAAATGGCTCATCAGTAAATAGTCAGAGGTAGCCCGAGAACCTTTGTGGTTGTTTATCCCTTTAGCCTGGGGAATTAGTCGCAAAACCTCTTCTACTTTTTCTCGAACTTCCTCCTCTCTCTCTCCCACCCGAAGCAAAAAGGCCTCTCCACTATTCTCCCGGTCATCTTCTGCCTCCATGGGAAAGTGGATAAGGATTTCTTTCCCCTTTTCTTCAGCTAAAGAGGCAATTTTTTTAGCCAAAGGAAGGTGTGGAAAAATGGCAACATTCAGCTTCACTGGCAGGTCTAAAAAACGTTCGGCCATTTCCAGATTGTAACCTAAATCATCAATTACCAGTGCTATCTGAGCCCGGCGAGGAATAAACGTCTCCAGAAAGAACCAGGGTTCTGCTCCCCGAAAAATAGAATAGAAGTCTTTTCCTCCTTCTTTTTCCTGCTTTACCACAAAACCAAAAGAGGAAAGCAGCTGGAATAAATCCAGCATCTTCCGGGAAAACTCTTCTCGAGATTCCTGATTTGTAAGAGTAACTTGAACTTCCCAGCCTCCCCCTTCTTCCGGAGTCTTAACTACCTCGAGTGGTGCATCTTTTTTTATTTCCTCCAGAAGAAAAAGAGCCAGATATCTCTCTTCATTTTGAGGATAGAGCCTGGCCAGGGTTAGGTAATGATTACTCACCTCTTCCCCTTTTTTCCACTCCCCCCACAGAAGAAACAAACTCCATATTAATAAAAAAAGGATAACCCACAGAGCGGGTTTACGAAACCAGGGCTTTCTCATCGATTAATCTACGTAACTCTTCCTCCGCTTTTTTAATTTGCTCTTCTTCCTCACTTACCAGAATGTCCGGTTCTAATCCCTTACCATTCAAATCTGTTCCATCGGGAAGGAGATACTTAGAAACGGTAAAAATTACTCCTCCTCCATGAGAAAGAGGAAAAATTTCCTGAACTACTCCCTTGCCAAAGGTTGTCTCTCCCACTAATTCTGCACCTAAATGAACTCGTAGAACTCCAGCTAATATTTCTGCACCACTCGCTGTCCCTTTATTTATCACTAAAACTATCGGCCCTTTCCACACCGGATCTACAAAATTGGTGATGCTTTCTCTTTTCCCCTCTCTATCCTCTACAATCAAAAGAGGGTTACCTCGAGGAACAAACATACCTGATGCTAAAACCGCACTCTGCAGAAGCCCACCTGGGTTATTGCGTAAATCTAAAATTAAACCTTCCACCCCTGCAACTTGTAAACTACTCAAGGCTTTTTTTAACTCTTCTTGAGTTCGACCATGAAACTCAGAAATACGAATAAGACCAATATTCCCAGAGAGCATTTCATATTCCACGCTCTGAATTTTGATTATATCTCTCACCACTTCCACCACAATATTTTCTTCTTCTCCCTCCCTCTGGATAGTTAAAGTCACCGAAGTTCCTCGCTCTCCCCTCATCCTTCGTACCGCTTCATCTGAGGACATACCCAGAGCTGGCACTCCATCTATTTCTACAATCACATCTCCAGCTTTAATTCCTGCTTTCTCGGCTGGAGAGCCTTGAAAAGGAGAAATAACAGTAAGCTTATCATCCTTAATAGCTATGACTATACCCAGACCGGAAAATTCTCCCTCTACTCTATCTGAAGTTTCAACCTTATAATCTTCCTCATTCAAGTAGCGAGCATAAGGATCACCAGTTGCTCTTAACACCCCTCGAATAGCTTCTTCCATTAGAGCTCTTCCCTCAAGAGGCGTTTCAGAATAAAAGCTCTCTTGTAGTAGAAGAAGGGTTTCAAAAAAGGGCTGCCACTCCTCCAGGTCGATAGTCCCTCCCAAACCATAAGCTCCCTTATTTTCCCAGCTCTCCCAGGCCACAATTAGTGCCAATAAAGCGATCAAACAGCCAATTAGCCAGATCCTTTTATCTCTCATTTTTCTCCTCCTACCTCAGCCATTTGAGGGGGTCTTCTTCCCGAGCACTACTTCCCACCCTCACCTCAAAGTGAAGAAGAGGCCTTTCTACAAGACCGGTATCACCCACTGCACCAATAACCTCTCCTCCTTTTACTTTTTGTCCTCCCTCTACTTTTATCTCTGAGAGATGAGCATACATAGTTATTATATCTCCATGATCCAAAAGAATAGTTTTCCCATAGCCCCGGAGAGTTTGAGCCAAAATCACTACTCCATCGTGAGCGGCAAAAACCGGACTACCTTTCTCTGCTCCTATATCTATACCCGGATTATAAAAGGAAATTCCGTAACGGGGGTCTTTTCGTTCTCCAAAACCTTCAACAACTGTGCCCTGCACCGGCCAGAAAAGACGCCCCTGTTTTACTGGAGTTATAGAAATCGGGGGTTGGCCTTCTCTTTTCTTTTTTAAATCCTCCTGCAGTTTGGCAATCAAGCTCTCCATCTCCTTCTGGGCTTTAACCAGCTCATTTTTAGTCCTCTCAAATTGTTTTTTATCTGAGGCAATTTTCTGCCGCATTTTCTCCCGAGTGTCTTTTAGCTTAGCCAGTTTCTCGTTTTCTAAAAGTGCTTGCTCTTTTAATACCAGCTCTAAACGAATCATCTGTGCTAATTCTTCCTCCTTTTTTTCCTTTGTTTCCTTTTCTCCTAAATAACGTTCAAGATTATCGGCTTGAGATTTATAATATTTACGGAGGAGAAACCACTGCTCTTCCCACTGAGCAGGGTGACTGGTGGTCATGAGCAACTCCCAGAAACTAACTCCCCCGTTATATTTATAAGCCCGGACTAAAATATCTTTCACCTTTCCTTTGTCTTCCTCTATTTTCCGGGAAAGAACTTCAATTTCCTTCTGGAGTTTTGCTCTCTCCGCTTCCAGCTGGAGAATTTTGGCCCGGGACTGAGCAGCATTTTTCTCCAGATTTTCGATTTGTTTATCTAAGTTTGCTATCTCTTTAACCAGATTTTTTTCATCCTTCAATAATTTATCTAACTCCCGATCTAATTTCAACTGCTCGCTTCTCAGCTTCTCCAACTTTGCCTGCTGCTCGGAAATTTCTTTCTCTAAGTCTTGAGCTCCTCCGGGGAGATTAAAGAAAAATAAAAGTAAAACAAGAAATATCAGTAACGAGAAAGTAATCTTCCTCATTTTTTAGCACTTTCCTCTTCTATCGAGTTGCAAGCCAAAAGTGCTCCCAGAAACCCCAAAAAACTGCTCATCAAAATACTTACCACTCCCAGTGGCAAAATCAGCTCTTCCCAGTTTATCCAGAAAAAAAGAGGAAAAGAAGTATTAAGAAAATCGAGCAAGAAGTGGAAAAAAACCAGGCTAACTACAAAAGCTGTCACTCCTCCACTTAAACCTTCCATCACTCCCTGATAGATAAAAGGTGCTCGAATAAACCGTTTAGTGGCTCCCATGAGGTTCCAGACTTCAATTTCTGTTTCTCGGGCTTGAATAGAAGCTCTGATAACAGTGGTAACCACTAAAAGGGAAAAAACAAAAAGAGCCAGAAGTAAAAGCCCCCCAGCAGTAAGGAAAAAGCGATAAAAGCGCAGAAGAGCATCGGTATTTTCTCCCCCATAAAAAACTTCTTCAAATTCTTCTATCTTTTCTAACTCCTGAGCCAGAAAGGGCAATTCTTCTACCCGTTGTGCTTGAACTTCCAGAGAAGGAGGAAAAGGATTTTCTTCTAAACCGAGATCCTCTTCTTGCAGGTTAAAATAGCTCAAAAATCTACTTTTGGCTTCCTCTGAATCAACCAACTTTACCTCTCCTACAAGAGGCAGGGCTTTGACCCTCTCCTTTACGTCTTCTACTACCTCAGGAGATACCTCTTCCGGGAAAAAAGCTCGGATGGTAAAACTACTCTGCCACACTCCTCCCATCTGCTCCAATTCTAAATAACCAAAAATGAAAAGGTTTAAAAGCAGTTGAGTGATAAAAATACTCAAGAATCCCATCACTATATAAGAAGTTCCCCGATGATGAAAGGCTTCTTTGCTTTTAGGCAAAACTCATTCTCCTTAAGACTGGATTATCTTACCTTTATCTAACACAACTAAACGACCCGGGAATCGATTTACCAGTTTTTCGCTGTGAGTGGCTATAATCACTGTTGCTCCTGACCTCTCAGAAAATTCAAACAAGGTTCCCACCAAACCTAAAGCAGTCGCACCATCCAGGTTTCCCGTGGGCTCATCAGCCAGAACTAAATGAGGACGATGAATTAAAGCTCTACCCAGACATAACTTCTGTTTTTCCCCGCCGGAAAGCCATTCTGTTTTATGATGTTTTTTATCTTGTAGGTGCACTAAATCCAGAATTCCTTCCGCCAGGCGATGGGCATCTCTCTTTTTCACTCCCAGAACCAGAAGCGGAGAAATAAGATTTTCAAAAACCGTCCAGTGAGGCACCAATTTCAAATCCTGAAAAACAACTCCTAAATTGCGACGCAAAATAGGTAGATAACGATCCTCCAGAGAGCTTATTTTACATCTTTCCAGCCATACCTCTCCCGAAGTTGGTAGCTCTTCCCTGGTGATAAGTTTCATCAAGGTAGTTTTTCCCGCTCCCGTGGCTCCCCAGAGAAAAACAAACTCTCCCTTCTCTATGGAAAGATTTACATTATCTAAAGCTTTTACCCCCGCAGGGTAAACTTTATAGACTTTTTTAAATTCCAAAAATCCCATCTTACTTCCTCTTGTTCGATATTATACTATACCGTCGGGTCTCTCTTCTCTTTCCATACTAATCGAGCAAAATTAAAGAAAGCGGGAACAACTCTTTGCAGACGTTGTGGTTCACAAATGATGCGATATGCCCACTCCAGATTCAATTTCCTTATCCATCGAGGGGCTCTCTTTTTAGTCCCGCTCCACACATCAAAACTTCCTCCCACTCCCATCATCACCAGAGCATTTATCCTCTCTCGATTTTCCCTGATCCAGTATTCCTGGCGAGGGGACCCCAGACCTACAAATAGGATATCAGGGCTGGCCCGATTGATATCTTTTATAACTTCTTCATCATTATCTCCAAAATAACCATGATGAAAACCGCCAATCTCAAGATGAGGATATTTTTCTTTCAGCTCTTTTACTGCCTCTTCTACCACCTCTTCTCTTCCCCCCAGGAAATAAAATCGCCACTCTTTCTCCTCCGCTTGCATCATAAGAGCTTCTCCTATCTCTACTCCGGGCAAACGGTGGCTTATCGCCTCTCCCAGAAAACGGGAAGCCATCACCACTCCTATACCATCAGCTACCACAATTTCTGCTTCTTTTAGCACCTTATTCAACTCTTCCTCCTGAAATCCCCGGGCCAAAATTTCCGGATTGGCGGTTATTACATGCGTTTTTTCCTTTTTCTCTATCTTATCTTCTAACACTTCTAAAAGCTCCGGCAAAGAACAATCATAAAAAGAAAGACCGAAAAGTTCTCGAGTAGTGATTTTCATCTCACTTTCTCAGCATTTTTCAAAAATTCTCCCAGTATTTTCACACTATCCTCTGATTTTTGCTTCAGTTCCCTTTTTACTTCTTTTCCTCTTTCCCTTAAAATATCCCTTCTCTGATAAACCTCTTCCAGCCTATTTTCTTCCAGGTCAGAAAAGGAAAGAAGATTTTCCTCCCCCCACCACCGAGAAAAAGCCCGGATTTTAGGGTCTAAGTCCAGGGCAAACCAGGGAATATCCAACAAAGTAGCCAGAATTGCCGGATGCAAGCGGAGAGTAAAAACTGCTTTTAACTTTTCAAAATAAGGGATTATCTGAGAAAATTGAGAAAGAATAACACAAGGACATCTCAAGTATTGAGCTATATCTTTAGCTATCTCCCTATCTTTTTCCGGGTGAAAAGCCACTATCTCCAGTCTTTTTTCCTCTACCTTGCTGAATCGTAAAAAAGCCCGATATAAAGCTTCCCTGTTTTCTTCCGGGAAAGAGCGAACAAACAAGGCTACTTTCTCTCCTTCTTCCTTTTTTTCTTTTCCCCCCCAGGAAAAAAGGGGATCGGCTCCCAAAAAAGAAGAAGGAGCTCCTAAATCTAAAGCGAGATTTAAGCTTTCCTCATCACGAAAAATGGAAAGAGAG
>Ga0209508_1000394_pt1 | contig 46699 bp, 53 predicted proteins | sample AD_UKC129_MetaG_FD_184427 | JGI IMG/M metagenome (GOLD analysis project Ga0209508, IMG submission 184427) | Active sludge microbial communities of municipal wastewater-treating anaerobic digesters from Canada - AD_UKC129_MetaG (SPAdes) (version 2) | ecosystem: Engineered > Bioreactor > Anaerobic... | reverse complement strand
GCAAGTAGCCGAGTTGTGGAATTCTATTCTACAGACAGGCGCTTGGGTTTTTGTATTATATGGATATTGTACAATTAAAGAAGGTAATTGTGTGCGGAAATTAAGTGGGATATTAAAGCCCCAAGCGTTAAAAAGATAACCCAGTCCACATCTTGTGAAGTCGCTTGCTGATGTTGCCGACCTTATTTGTGAATAATAAGCGAGGTTTTGCCCTTCGGTAACAGTATAGTCAACTACAACCACGTATTTATGGTTAGCTAAATAAGTAAAATTATCCGCTGAATTTATTGTGAGATTAGGCCAAAAATTCAGCGGATTAGTCCTTTGCCGCTTAGTAAATGTTATTTCCATCCCGTCATTTACTTGTGCCAAGCTGTAAGTCAGTTCGTTGTTTGGGTCTGTTTCTGTAAATACCCAACCAGTAGGTACACCACCACTCCAAGTCTTAAAATCATAATTAGCATTAAGGGGTGGTATCTTCTTGTCTTTTATAAGTTGCAATAACTCTGTCATATCTCTTGGTCTTTCTATGTCAACGTATGGTTGAAATTTTCCTTTCATTTATCGCCTCCTATTGTGCTATCTGTCTTGCTATTTTAACTTCAATATCAGTAGCTTTATTTACTGTTATTTTTAATCTACCCCAAATAGCACTATAGGGATTTAACGGAAGCACCACCCACTCAGCATTAGCCACCAGTCCAGTTGCTAATACTATAGCCCCAGTAGCATTTTTAGCACACCATTCTTCACCATAGAAAAAAGGACTATATTCTATGTTTACATTAAGTGTAGCGTCGTTACTTGCTTTAATATAAACAGCAAAGTACTCATACCCTGAAACCAGGAATTTTCCCGTGTATTTAGGGGTTGTATCCAAAAATTTAAGAGTATAGGTGTCTACATGAGTCGACACTTCAAGATTGCCTTTTTCTGTCATATTTACCTCCCAAATTGTTTTAAAAACTTTTCGTATCTGGTCATAACCGAGCGTACATATTGCTCGTTGTTCTGACCATTATAAGCACCCATCAGCCTTTCTAAATTTTTTATCTTTCTCTTGTTTTCCAAATAATCTAAGTGCTTTATACCATAGGTCAAATTCTCAAATGGACTGAACAGTTTAGTAAGCCAGCCTGTCATTCCGTACACCCTCGCATTGAATCCCATTATTTGCATTAAACCAAACGAGCATTTCTGTAGAAATACCTCAGTATCATAAGAACAATTTTTAGGTTTATGTTTCTTAGGGTCTTGTATATATTTGCTTGAAAGTTTAGGCTCATATCTTATAGCATAAGGCTCAAATGAACTTTCTTGTTCTATAATAGCAAGCACCAGCGGTAGATTGACTATCTCGAATTTATAGTCTTCAAATATTTTCTTTATATATGAAATAAGTTCTTCTATTTCAATCATTCTACTTACCTCCTATGCTATTAAAAATGGAGGTGGTGGGAATCGAACCCACGTCCGAATATAAAAAACTATTAGATACTACGAGCCTATCCTGCTTGATGTTTCTTTGTTTAGCTAACAGCAGGCGATCAGCTAAACAAATACTCTCAATCGGTTTCAGTTCTCTTTTCGAGAGTAAAAGAGAACCAGCCCCCTTTCTATTACATTTCGCTTCCAAGAAAGAGGGAACTTGGAAGGAAACGTACTGCCATATTAAGCAGTATAAGCGTAATTGTAGTTGTCGCTTGTTTTTTTGTGGATTTTTTGACGGGGTACCCACCCCCCGGCTCGCATCTAATAGCTTTTTATTATCCGTCGACATCCTTTCACCCCCTATAAAACCATTTCTTTTTTTCTTGTACTAGGAACGGAATTTACCAAAGAAATAATTTGCTTTTTAGTATTATCTAGTGTTACATAAAAAGGTTTAATAACCTGAGGTCTAAACTGAGCTTTCTCTGCATACTTTGGATAAGCAAGAAAAGAAGGTAAAGAAACATATGTTACCTCTTTCCAAAGTACTCTCTTTGTATGGTTATTATACTGTCTAGTCATAGCTTGATATATAATAAATTTATGAGAATGCCCCCAAACATACATATCACAACCTTCTACAATAAGCTGAGATAATTCAAGATTGTTCAAAACACTACCCGGTCTTCTACCCCCACCCATACCATGAGTAATATAAAAAACATAGGAGTATGATCTAGACGGATGATCACTTGCAGGTATAACTATATCCACTAAGCCTGAGACGGAAGAATATGGAACATTAAAAGAGTTAGAAATCAATTGAAGTAAATCAACACCAACCCTTCTTCTTATTCTATCTTCGTGGTTTCCGCTTACAACTAATAATATCTTGGACGAAATTGGTTGGAGTAAATTAATTAATTTCTCTATTGAAGCCTGTACGTTCATTTTAACACTATATGCATCCGCAATACTATCGAATAAAGCAACATCAAGTAAATCCCCATTTAGTATAGCAAGTGAATCTTCTTCCTTACTAATACAGTCTATTGTATCTTGAAACAACCTTTCATCAACAAATAGTGACTGCAAATGCAAGTCTGCTAAAAACCAAAGTTTTATGGGTCTACTTTCTTTGGCTTTATACAACACCTGTTGCATTGTTTCCAATTTATCCAGCCTCCTTAATAAAATTTAGGACTTCTATCCCGTTTTTCTCCAAAAAAACTTTATTTTTTAAAATAAAATCAACTCTTTCATTAAAGGGGATAATAAAGTTGTTTATATTTCCCCTTAAATCATTAGGATCTTTTTCATAGGGCAGCATTCCTATAAAAACTTCATTAAAATGACCTTTCAATTTATTAGCTATTTTTATTTCATTAGAAATAGCATCTCCATCTAAAACTATATAAATTTTTTCAAAACCATAATCCAATAATTCTTCTGTTTGAAGATCAGTTAACTCTTTTCCTAATAAAGAAAAAACATTTTTTATTCCAGAGAGATATAAAGAAAGAGCATCAAAAATGCCTTCCACAAGATAAGCTTCTTTCTTTTCTATGGCTGAAAATATATCCAATTTAAAAAGAGGTTTTGAAAATTTAGGGTTTAGAAATACCTTACTAAATATCTTACGTAAAGTATAATAATCAATTTCCCCCCAAATATTATAAGAGAAAAAGATAATCCAAATAGATTTATTAGTTTTATTTTCCAAAATTCGATACAACTTTTTAGGTATATCAGTAGAAGTAGAAGTATTTTCAAACAATCTCTGTTTCAAATATAGTTCCCCTATTAGACTAGAATCCGTTGCTTGAAAATCTGTAAGACTATTAAGCACATCATAAACAGTCTCAAATACATTTCTGATATTTACCTCTTTCTTTTCTAAAGGAAGTTTACTATAAGTATCAAGCATAATTCCAATTAAATCATTAGGAAGGGAAGAAAAACTGCCCCTTGCCCCACATCTGAAACAATAATAAACTTCTTTTCGACTGTTCATATAAAGATGAAACTTTGTATCTGGAGTTTTTCCTCTTTTTACACAAAAGGGACAATTTACTCTTATTTCTTCTGTGTTAGTTAATTTATAGTCTACAGATCCCATTTACCACCTTGCGCCTTTTTTACTCCAAGGAACTATTACACGTTTTGGTACATAACCAAGAGAATTTAACTCTTTTAGAGGAGTTAAATAGGTCATATCTATATGAATCCATTTTAAATTGTACTCATAGTGCCCAATTCTCATTTCCGAATAGTTCTTTTGGAGAAAGATTAGTAAATCCTTATTCAGTCTAGCATTACCCCTTGTTATATCAGCCGCTACTCCCATTGAGTGCGGCGAGAACGAAACTGCGTGGGGGTTTTTATTATGAAGTGAATTTTGATAATTGGAACACCTGTACATAGAGTTCATTTTTAAATTTCTAAAGTTATCTTTTAGGTTATCTATAACGTTCAAAAATTCCCTTATTGCTTTATACCATTGATTAGATACTTGTTCTGGATACTCCTGTAAAGGTGGAAAGCCAGAACAATGAGAGCAAGCATATTCAGACTTTGTAACATTCTTAGACACATTTGTATCAATTAAGTGTTCTTCTCCTAAGTATTCAAGGAAGCTCTTGCCCATTTTTACCCTCCTTTTAATCTAATTTATCTGTTAAATTGAACCTTTCTAAAAAACTCTCAATTGTCACAGGTACCACTTGTTTTAATAATCTAACAATTGCTTTTGCAAGTTCTCTCATTTCCCATTGTGCATGTGAATCCAGTCTCTGACGAAGAAAATTCATTAAACTCCTCATATTTATAGTCCAATAAAAAGAAGTACGAAGACCAAAAGGTAGTATAGTTCTTGCGGCTTCTTTCCGTAATCCAGCGCTAATAAGATTCTCATAAAGCTCAAATGATTTCTTAATATGATCCAAAATCTCATTGAGAAGTACTTCTTTATCTTGTGATAATTCTGATTCCTTTAAACCTAAAAACTCAGGGGGGATATGAACTATTTTATTTAGAGAATCAGCGGTAGTTTCTGATAAAAGATTACTATTGGGTCCTGTAAATCTGAACGATCTCTTGAGAGGGCTAGCCATCCTATGCCTTAAAACCTGTTCTGCAATATATATAGGTATATCTTCTATTTTAAATCTAAAAACTTGGTGTTCAAACGGTGTTTCATGCCCCCACTCCAAAAGATTTTTAATGAGCCTTTCATCATCTGTCTCTGGTCCTTCTGATAAACGAGAAATTCTAGCCACACGAGCGGGAGTAAGATCGTCTCCTAACATTTCCTCTAATATTACGCACCCCCCACCCTTAATTTGTTCTACCTTGGGGCTATTTATATAGTATGCTTTAGTTTCTGAAAAATAATTATTTTCCATGTTTAATCCCCATTGCATTTATTTGAATATCCACAATTTTGGCAAGGATGCTCACAGTCAAAAACGTAAGGTCTCATCTTTGTTATATGAACTGCACCACAGATAGGGCAACGAGTAAGAACAGCATCATTAGGAAGATTATCTATTTTGGATTCTCCATAAAGATTAATATAAATTTCACCTTTTCCAGTAGGTTCCTTCTTAGGGATTGCTTGTGGCTTCAGAGAAAACATAGCTTTTTTAAAATTTTCCTCAAGTTGCTCTACATTTACGCCCTCAATAAACCAATCAAGAGCAAGCCCCCAAAGACCTATTGTAGAATCTACTTTCTCCCCTAAAATATAATAATTTACTCCAGAATCATATTCTCTAAACTTTTTAGCCATTCTTCTTGCAAACTTTACAGCTAGCTCTGCTGGAAGCATCCGCAGAATTTCGGATAATGTATGATTTAGAGCAACTGCAAACTCATAACATCTAATATTTCTTGATCCTAAGAAAATTTCTCTAGGCACTGTACCCTCACCAAAAATCATTAAATAAATTGTTTCACTATCTGGTTTAAATCTATATCTCTTGCCTTCCATACAAGATTTCTTTATAGGCTGGATATGAACACTATATGTTTCCTCAGGAGCACCAAGAGAAACAGTCTTTTCCTTTTTATGTTCCATTTTCTTAATAACGGGTATTCTACTTCCTTCTCTGTAAACAGTAATTCCCTTTAAACCTTTTTCCCAAGCATTATAGAAAACATCCCAGATGTCTTGTGTAGTAGACGATTGTGGGAGATTCACTGTAGAACTAATAGCATTATCTATATATTTTTGAAGAATAGATTGTGCTTCTATCCTAGTCTGAGGTGTTATTTGGTCAAATGTTTGAAAAAAGGGAAAGCTTTCGGGCTTAAGTCCCTTTTCCATGTATTCTGCGTAAACGGGAATATAAAACTCAAAGGTCCTTCCAGCAGTTTCAAACCATCTTTGTACTTTAAAACCAAAAATAGGCTCAATACCAGAAGACGCCCCAGCCATAATAGAAATAGACCCTGTTGGTGCAATTGTCAGTAAAGCCGAATTGGCAAGCCCTGTCTTCTCAATACTATTGAATAATGCATCAAAGTCCTTATCATCCTTTCTCAATCTTTCAAAGTAAGGCTGGCTAAAATGTTTTACAGGATCAAATTCTGGGAATACACCAAAAATATCTACCATTTCAGAGGAAGCTTTATACGCATAAAAAGCCATATTTTTCCCAATCTTTGTAGTTAAATCATAATCACCATACAACCTTTTAGCTCGAATATAAGCATCTGCTAGACCCATAATTCCAAGACCTACTCTTCTTGTTCTCTGTGCTGATTCCTTTTGTTTTTCTAGCGGGTGGTTGTCTAAGTTATACCAAATTATAGTGTTCATAAACAAAACAGCGGCATAAATAAGTTTTCTTAATTCTTCTACGTTTAAAGAAGAATCAACAAAAAGAGAAGAATGCCCAATATTAATTGCACCAAGATTACAATTTCCATAAGGCTCAAGCCACTGTTCCCCACACGGATTTGTGTTTACAATAGGAGCAAAATACTCTGTTGTGGAATATTTTTTAGCAGTACTTTCAAATAAAATTCCAGGTTCAGCCCAATTCCAAGCATTATCTACAATAACTTTAAAAACTTCTCTAGCTGGTTGTTTAGAAATAACTTCATCTTTCCATTTGAATTCCCACATTTCATCTTCTTTAACTGCTTCCATAAACTCGTCTACAATTTTAACAGAAATATTAGCAAAACGGACTTGGGACATTACTAGAACTTTTTCGGCAACCTCTAGTTGTTCTTGAGACCAACCATAAGCAGAAGCCTGTTGAATAAGTTTCTTATTAGCTTGAGAAAGAATAGACTTAGAAGTAACAAACTTTAAAATATCTGGATGGGTAACCCCCATTGCAAGAAGCAAAGCTCCCCTTCTTCCAGATTGACCTATAGTTCCCGTTAAAACAGAATATAGTTCAGAAAAACTCCAGGCACCTGTAGAGGTCTTAGCTGCATTATGTACAGATGATCCTTCGTATCGTAAACTCGAAATATCAAATCCAACTCCCCCACCTCTCTTAAAAGTCTCAGCCGTTTCTAAAGCTGTCTCTAATATACCTTCAATTGAATCTTCTGGAGAAGGAAGAACATAACAATTTGTAAGGGTAACTTTATTAGGATTCCCTGCACCAAATAAAACTCTACCCCCTGGTAAAAATAATCCATCTGACATCATAGAATAAAATAAATCACCAGGGGGAATTTCCCCAAAAAGTTGACGATATTTTTGTAAAGCTTTTTCATTCTGAGAGAGAAATTCTTTATCAAGGAAATTACCCACACTATATGCTACTCTGCGAATTACATCATCCCATGATTCTTCATCTGCCAAGAAATATTTCTCTGAAGCTACCAAGTCTCTAAACTCTATAAAATCTTGATTCATATTTACCCCCCTGCTTGCTCCTTATTTTCTCTTTCCATTTCTTCTTCTAATAGATCTAAATAATGTTTGTTCCCCTCAAAATGCGCATTTATATACGAAACAACAAAAGAGGGGAAACTTGATAAATAAACGCCATATTCATTTTTTAAAATTGACACAAAGTCATTAAAATCTTTACTTTCATAAAATAACCTAGTAGGCAAAACTGATAAGATTGCCTTACAAATATCTAATTGTAGTTTTATCTTACTCATCTCATCTGGTATTATATGCCCCTCCTTTATTCTGTTTTATATACCCCAAATTCTGATTCCGAAAGCTCCACAGCCTTAAGTTCTAATAGTTCGAAAACTTTATAAACAACTCTTATATCCTGTGGAGAGAAGTTCTTGTCACTTACTATAGTTTGAGAAGTAATAAATAATATTTTTTTAAAGAATTTTATAAAACTATCTCTCCTTATTTCAGCTTCATTGAGAAGTTTTAAAAGCATATTACGATAGTTTACAAGAGACTGATGGATTCTTACTGCGTCGTCCTCCTCTTCAACATCAAGTAGCTTTTTTTCCAAAAGTTGAATATTCTCTTGTGTAGATATAATTAATTTATAAATTTCAAATGTTTTATCAAAAATAATTAAATCAAAAGGAATAGTAAAGTGTCTCCGTTCTTGAGTATTTTCTAATAAAGTTTGCTCTTCACTCATCTATTACTTCACCTTCTTCTTCTTCTTCTATATAAGTCTCTTTATATCCCTTTGGAGTATCCTCAGAATTAATATACAATGGAACAGCAGTTACAGATATCCTTTTAGCAATCGGAGCACCACGAGCAGATAACTTTGTTATTGTTATTGAGTTATCCGTATTTATATAAAAGCCAAAATCCTTATAAGTCACATAAACTGTAACATCTTTCTTTGCGGGGTTTTTCCACACTTTTACATTATCTGGTTTACCAATATATTTGCACAACTCATCGTATACAGGTTTCTTATTTTCTGGGATATCAAATTCATCAAATGGAATATCTTTAGATTTCTTTGTAGTCTTTATTTCCCTCTTCCACCCGCCATAGAAATTATTTTGCACATATTTTATATGTGATAAGAGCAAAGATTTCTGCTTGTATTCTTCTTCATCTCTTGGAACTAGACTATTAATTAACCTATAGGCAATTAGCCAACTAACTATTCCATCACTAACCCCAACACAAAGACTAGGAAGCGAACACTCTTTACATTCAGGGTCGCCACTATCATATAAGAAACCAAAACAAGTTAATGGCTGTATCTCTTTAGAATCTAATTCTTGATCTTCCTTTTCTTCTTTCATTTTCCCTCCTATAAAAGTAGATAAATTTTACTACTTATTAGATTTTTTTAAGTTTCTTCTGTTTTAGAGGGTAGAAGTTCAAAAAATTCAATTAAAAAGAGTATATCTGCAGACATATCAACCCCTTCCTCATAGTCTGAAAGTAACCAAGAAATATTATCAAAAGAAAGTATCTTAGAAACAACTGACTTGTCTGCTATTTTCCTTGCGGTATCTTTATCTAGCCCATAAATAAAAACAGAGTTGGGATAAATATTTGTAAAAGAATTGGTAGAAACTTCAAAGGTAGCACCAAAAGCCTCAATATAAGAATTCTTAGGAAGTTTCGATTTGACGTCAAAATTACTACCTTCTTTTATAAATAACAAAGAAGCAACATTCCCACAAATTCCTTTAAACATTTCAATGAATGATTCACTAGCCTTTTCAAATACACTTCCTTCAAGTTTGGAGTTACATAATTTTTCTACTACTTTTTCCTGTGGGGGGAAAATCGGTAAAAAATAATACCCAAACGCTCTCTCTTCATGGTATTTCGGAACCCAACTTCTCTTTGGTGCAAATACATAAGTGGGACCAAGAAAAGTCCCATGCATTATTGGTACTCCAAATGTATACATATTACCCTCCCTTGTTACGCTGTTGGTTTATCTGATGATTGAGATGTATTCATTTGAGATAACATCTCAATCATAGAATTACTCACATTTTGTACAGCCCTTTCTATAATTATTGTGGATAGTTCAACTAAAGAAGCATAAGCAAATCCCATTATACCTAAGTCTCTGTAAGCTATTACAAGTCTTTTAACAAATGGATATTTTATATAAAATAAATAATCATGTTCTTTCTTTTCCGAAAACAGAATCTCCTTAAATTCATCTAAGTAAACGTATTTAAATTCCTCAGGTTTTATAACCCATTCAGGGTCTTTAATAAGATCTTCATCCTTTGCTTCATCATACTCAAGCATTCCTGTACCATAAGCAACTGCCCTATAACCTATTGTTTCATAGATTAATTCCATTCTATAAAGAATCCTAGAGGGGAGAAGAAACCCTTCAGCTAGAGTGAGAGCAGAAAAAAGTTCTTCCCGAAAAGGTAAATCTTCCCCCTTTAAATATTTATCAATTACTTTTTCAAAGGGAAATTCTGCTGGATTGATCTCAAGAAGATCAGTAACCGATTTTTGAAAATTTATACTTCCATTCTCTACAGGAAGTGGGACTACTCCTGCTTTTGTTATTCCATACATGTTAACCTCCTTCTTTGTTTAAACACCTATATAAGCTCAAATAATAGCTTTCTCTACTAGTGCCCCCACTATATTTTATAAGAGCAGTATAAAAGTCTCCATTTGATTCCTCTAGATACTCTAAAAAGATGTTTATACCTAATTCTAAATTATAAATTGGATTATACAAACTTTCAATATTTCTACCCCAATATTTTGGATTTATTTGTAATAATCCTATACATTCTTTATCAGAAACAATATGTGGAATCCAGGAAGATTCCTGAAAAGCAAAAGTTAAGATAAATTCAATTGGGACATTATATATTTCAGATAATTCAATTGTAGCATAGGCATAAACATCTGCTTCAAAATCTGTTAGTTCAGGGTTAATGTCTAATATAATTTGTTTTACCTCCCACTGTATTGTAAATTTATCGTAGTCAGCTTTTGCTATATCTTCTTCTTGTATATTACTTCCTTTAAGCATGGTATAATTAACATAACCTATTCCACACCCAACTCCTACAAGAAAAAAGAAAAGAGAACACAATATTTTAACCATATATTTTTTTAACTTCATAGATTAACTCCTTCTACCTCTACCATTGGTAGAGGCATAGTATCAAAGTAAGATATATCTTTATAGAAGAAAAGATTTATATTTGCTTTTCTTCCATGTCGATTCTTTAAAACTCTAAGAGAGTACTCACTTGCTAATGTTAAACCTAAATACGATGTATCAACAGCAGCCCTTGAATCGTCTTCTGTTTTAGCAATCAACGCTAAAACTAAGTCAGCACCAAAGGCTTTCTCTGAGCTACCATAAATAGCACTTAAGTCTGCATCTAAATTATACATCTCTTTTTTTCCTATTTCAGTAGCAGTCCAGATAACAATATCATGTTCCTTTGCGTAACCCGGTAAATAATGAAATATATCTGCTGCTTCTTCCCAAACACTTGTTCGTCTGGATAGGGGAGCAAACATATCAGCGAAATCTATTATTACTATATCTGGGGTGAAATTGTATTTTAATTGAAAAGTAGTTAAAATACCAGGTAAACGAGTAACTGGTATTGATTTTGAAGGATAGTAAATAATTTTCATCTCCCCACCGGATTTTTTTATTAGATCTTTCATTTTTTTAACTTGAACCTCATATCTAGGAATCTCCAATTTATTTCTTAAAAGATTTATTGATATTTTTGTAAGATTGGCATCACATCTTAGTACAATATCTGATTGAGGCATTTCCAAAGATATATAAAGTACTTTTTTACCTTCCTTTATAGCATTAATCGCAATAGTAATTAAAAAAGAAGATTTTCCTATTCCCGAACCAGCTGCAACCACACCAAACCATCCTTTCCTCATTCCATGATCTATTAAGCTATCAAGGTCGGATATCCCAGTTTTAATTATTCTAGACGGGTCTTCATCTCTATGATAAATAAAATAACTGTCTAAATAGTCAACTATCTCTGAATCGGTAGATGGTAGGTATAATAAATTTCTACCATACTCCCATACTTCCGCTGGGTCTACATTGGGGTCATCAAAAGATTGTAGTACTCTTTCAACCAACTTTCTTAGTCTATGTCTTTTAATTTCTCTTACAACTTCATCATAAAGCCACTGCTCTTCAGTCGGGTTATAATCATTAACTATATCTATAAATAGCTGAGAGTTATTAGGAAAGGTATCAAGAATAAGACTCGAACTTGGTAATTTCCCATATTTATCAAAATATGATTTTGTAAATAATATAATTGGCTTTACAACTGGTGTAGTTACAACTTCAGTAACACCAAAAGCTAAAAGATTTGACACTACTTGACTTCTTTCACAAAGTAATGCACCAAGTAGTCTTCTCTCTACTGATTCTTTCATAGGTTCTCCATATACTCGTTTAAAACCTCTAGTTCGGTCTTGATTATCCTAGATAAATCTGGGTGTTTATCTAATATCCGATTAAAGGCTTCTTTAAGACTTTGCAATCTATTTTTCTTTTGTCTGAGAGGTCTTAAAAAAGTAACAATTTCCTGGTCTATAAGTTTTACTCTACTCATTTTTAAATATACAGGATCTACAATAAGCCAATACTGAACTGGATCTAATAGAAACGGCATTTTCTTTAAAACTTCTTGATAGGTTATTTTTCTGTCAATAATATCCTCAATGTGTGGCTCAATATAAAATCTATAAACTGAATCTAAAATTTCCTCATAACCTCCTTCTAAATTAACTTTAAAACCACTAACTTTTTCAAGATCCTTTGCTACTTTTAAAATTTTCTGAAAATAATCTTCATTATAAAGCCAATATAATTCAAACTTAGGGGAAAGAACAAGGGCGTTTATTATTAATTTTAAATCCTCAAAGCTCTTTCCTCTACTTAATAAATTATAAAAGATATCTCTTGCTTTTCTACCCTGTATAGAAGTATTTATCTCAACTTTATCTAAAATACTATTATAGAGCTTCCAAAGTTCTGTTGCTTTTTCTGATAAATCTTCCATTTATACCCCCTACTTATTTCTTTTTAACAATAGATACCTTATTATTTGACAAAAATCTAACAAAACTAGCTGCATCTTTTAGTGCTGCAGAAACATCCATCTTTCTTTTTAAAATACTTAATACTCTTTCTTCTATAGTATTTACAGCAACAAAATCAACAATAGTAACAACTCCCTTCTTTGCAGGATGAAGTAAACGAGATATGGCTTGGTCTCTATTTATCAGAGAAAAATCTCTAGAATAAAAAATAGCAAGCCTTGCTGTAGAGAGGTCTACCCCTAAACCAAGCACAGAAGGCTTACTAATTAAAATTCTTGTTTTCTTTGTCCTAAATGCATTAAGAAGACTTTCTCTCTTTTGTAGAGCTACTCTACCATCTATAACGATTGGTCTATATTTTTTAAGTATATAAGCAATTTTATCTACTTCATAATCAAAAGTGGCCCAAATAACTATCTGAGTTTGATTTATATAGGTATCAACAATATCTCGTAATAAATCTTCTTTAAATGGAGAGCCTACAACTATATCGTCAGAGTCGGGCACTTTAAGAAAACCAGAACAAATTTCCATAAGCTTTAATGATTCAACTAAAGCGTTAGATACGCTTAGTTTACCATCTAAAATGTTAGTAGAAATTCTATTAACAATCTCATCATAGTAATCTCTTTGTTGTTTAGTAATATCATAGTGGTGAACAACTTGTTGAACTTCTAATCGTGGAAAAACATCTTCTTGCTTTACAGAAACACTATATTTTGAAAATTTATTTAAAATATCTTTCTCTGATCCTCTCTTAGGTTTCCAAAAAAAGTTATTCACTTTATACATATACCTTTCTCTAAACATTTTTAAAGTAGTCCCAAGTAAATGTTGTATCCTCACAAAACGACCTTGAGAATATAAATCTTCTAATGAATTTGCGTAGGGCGTCCCAGAAAGTAATAATGTCCTTCTGGCTTTTTCTGATATACTAAAGTAAATTCTATGTGCTTTTGTAGAAGCATCTTTTACTTTATGGCTTTCGTCAAGAATCATAAGAAAAGGAGAAAGCTTTGGCATAGCGTTTAAAAACTCTTCCCATCTATTCGATCTCCAGAATTCATAATTAAAAATTATAATATTTAACTTGTCTTCATTTAATTTTTCTTCCAAGTTTTCTACATGATTTTCACGTATATTAAAAAAGTTATTAGGATAAATAAGATTAGTTTCAGCCTCAAGTTTCCAACCCTCTAGTGCAGAGAGAGGAGCAACTACTACTACGTTTTTTATAAGTTTCTTTTCATGTAAAATTGAGGCATAAACAAGCGAAGTAATTGTTTTACCGCATCTCATTTCAAAAAAGAAACCATGCCCAAGTTGGTAGAGCGCTCTTTCAATTGCTATAGTTTGATGAGGATAAAGTTTAATTTTTGTATATTTACTATAATCTATATCTGTTTTCCACACATAATCTAAATAAGAAAGACAATCTTCGTAAATCTCCATTAAAGTATACGGAAGGGAAGAAAGGATTTTATCAGATATATCTAATTGAGCAGAAGGGTATGCAAGAATAAGTCTCTTTAATACACTCGCAGTCAAGTTCAGATAAAAATTGCCTTTAATTGTGTAAATTCCCCCCTCATTTTCTTTCGGAAATACAATATAAAAAACTGGGTATTCATTAAGTGGGATTATAACGTGTGTGTTTACAAAGGAAGAAATGCTTTCAGGATAAGTTATAGTAAACTGCCCCCTATCACCAACCTTTTCAACCTTTATAGTCAGAGCATCTCCTTTCATATCTCCTCCTGCTAGTAATTTAATTATACTCTAAATTATATGGTCTGTCAAGCGGGTTCAATAGTTCCATAGTTATTTTCAATCAAAAAGGCTTCTACAAGTGCAATCGAATCGGCGAAATGTTCTATCTTAGACTTAGGTAAAGAAACTCTTTTTATTAAACCTGCATATCTTTTTTGAACCCCCTCCTTGGATTTACCTTTCTCAATAGATAGAATCTTATTTACTCTATATTTAGAAATTAAAATATATCCCACAGAAGGTGGCAAAACTGATAAAAAGACAGCAAGCGAACCAAAAAGATATGCTTGAGTTTTCCGTGAAATAGTATTTCTAAAATCAACATCTTCAAACACAACAAAGTCCGCCTTGTATTTTTTTATTATTTTTACAAAATCATTTCGCAAACTATTATATCGAGTAGCTAAATCCTCTTTCTCACTTGCAGAAAAGACACCACCTTTAACAAAACAAAATGTTGAATTTTCTTTTTTGGTAAATACTGACCACCCAACATTAACTATAGCTGGGTCGATTCCAACAATACAAAATTTATTATCAGTTTGAAAGTCTTGAGACACCTGTCTTTTCCTTTATTATAGTCCACCTATAATCATACTCTATAGGAATATCTCCTCGGTGGGAAATTATACTAATAAGTATAGGATTAGTTTGTAAGAAATGCTCAATAACAAGATTAGTAGCCTCTAAACCAACCTGGTCTAAATGATCAAAAATTTCATCAATAACTAAAACGGGAAACGGGCAAGGTATAACTTGACGAAGTGCAAACATAAGTGCTATTTCTACTCTTCGCCTTTCCCCAGAACTTAATGATTTATAGTCTACAGAATAGTTTATTTTCCCTCGGTTATCTATGACTGTTGTTACTTCACCAAAACCCATAAGTTCAGTATACAATGACATATATTCTCCAACAGCTTCAATAACGTGATCAATCACACGAGAAATAAGTCCTGTTGGTGAAAAAACTTTTTCCCAAAGTTTTAATTCCTCTACCTTACTTTCCTCTTGTTTTAATACATTTATTAAAGAGTTAATTTTATCAGAAAGTTCGGCATGCCTTTTAGTTTCGTTTGAAATAGACGCTAACTTTTTATATATTTCAATTAACTCGGAAAACTCTGATTTGATGCCCTGGTATCCGGATAATTCACTTTGTATTTTATATATTTCTTCTGTTAAAAGCTTTATTTCCTCACTATAATTTTTACTTTCTTCTTCCAAAGATTTTTTCACATTATCTTTATGTGAATCAGGAATATCTTGCAAGCATACTGGGCAAGAGGTTAATACTGAAAGGTTATGTGTCTTAGTATTTATTTCTCGTATCTTACTTTCAAGCTCCCTTCTTCTGTATTCCTTCACAGCAAGCTGTTGCATAGATTGACTTATTTGAGTTTCTATGACAGATAAATATTTATCAAAATCAGTTGGTTGAATATCCTCTTTTAATAAATCCTTCATAAAAGAAAGTTTATCATTAAAACTTTTATACATTTCATTGTACGGTTCTAAAATCCTATTTATTTCGTTTAAAGCAGACTGGGTAGAAAAGTAATCAAGCTTTGTCTTATTATATAGTTCTTCTGCTGATCTTTTATCTGCTTTTACTTTCTCAGTTAGAGCGGTTAGGGATTCAAGCCCTAAAGACTCAACAAAAAGCTTTTTTCTATCTGTGTCATCAAATTCTATAAACCATTTAGTTAGAGTGTAAGGGTTTAAATAAATTAAGGTTTGGAATAACTTATAAGAAAACCCAACTACAAAGGTTTCAATATATGACTGAATATTTGTTTTTAAATCCTTCTGCTGAACCCCATTCTCTTCCAAATATAAACTTGATTTTGTTCTGTTTATTAGATAAACATTGTTTCCTTTTTCAACTATAATTGAAACATTAGCATTGGCATCCGTGGACCCTCGCAAAGTTTTTCCATAAATAGCCCAATAAATAGCCTCAAATAAAGCTGTTTTACCAGAACCGTTTGAGCCATTAGTTATTTTATTAATCCCATCAACCAAAATAGTCCCAGTCTCAGGAAGTTGGTAAGTAACATTTTCTAAAGATAAGAACTTTTTTATATTAACTTCCCTTATTTTCATTTATTATCTCCCTTATTGATGGACCATAAACTTGCTCTAACAAGCTTACTCCATAGTCTAAATTGCTAATGTTATATTCTTTGGATAATTCCAGCATTGAATTTACCGTCAATTTTAATAAATCTACAGTTCCACCACCAACTGCACCTGAAGACCTATTAAGTTGATTTTCCTCTACTTTTCTAACATAAATAGGAATAATATCATCTCGTGCTTCCTGAACTAACTGATCATATTCAAGCCTGGAGGATATTATTTTTATAATCGGATGTGGAATATCTATAAACAAAATGCCCGAATTGGATGTATCAAACAAAGTAAGACACTTCTGATCCCCATAATCGCTAAGAGTTCTTTGCATTACCGAACCCACATTAATTATATTACCATATCTGCTTCGTTTGTGGTAATGCCCATTAAATAAGTAATAAAATTTACTGACTATATCTTTATTTAGACCAGTAGAAGGAGAAGATTTCTCTGATGGATAAGAGATCCCAACTATATCTGCATGAGAAAAGGCAAGAGTATTATTCCCAAAAAACTCAATTGGTATCTCTTTTTTCCAACTGTTCCAAGGAAGAAAAACTAACTTAAATCCATTAAAAGAAGCAGATCCATATTCTGTAAATACTTTTGCATGCTTTAATATATGCTCTATCTCAAAAGGAGAAACCTCTTCTGTATAATAATCATGATTTCCAATAACAAGATAAACTTGTAGCTTAGTTGATAAGTCTTCTATCCAACTTAGCACTTTAAAAACCAATTGTTTATCAACCATCTTTCTAGACTCAAATATATCTCCCATAAATACAATACCATTAGGTGAGTATTGTTTTATTACACTAGGGATAAAAGACTCCATAAATTCATTTTGAAATTTTAAAAGCTGTGGTTGTTTCCAGGTATGGAAGTGTAAGTCTCCTATTATTAATAATTTCATCAGCCCTCCTTTATGTTAGAACACTATAATAGTTCTAAATCCCTTTATAAGTTTATATCTTCTGTAGGGGGTGTCTGGTAATTTTTCACCCCCCAATTTTTATAGAAATGCGTCGAACTCCTCCAAATCTTGTCACAAAGGTCTATAAACCCTAATAGTTCCTTATTATCCCCTACTAATCTTTTTAATCTTTTAACAACAAAATATTTTAGTCGGAAGTAAAAATAATTTTTACTTCCTTTAGTTAATTTAGAAAAAAAATACTCCTTATTTAACTCGGGTCTCTGTATAAAAAGAAGAGCAAAAAGTAATGCATTTTCTGAAAAACTATTAATTATCAATCTGCTAAGATAAGGATAATATTCTTCTAGAAGAAATCTGTGCCTTGTTACATTCAAGATAAATCTATTGGTAGGGTCTTTAGTAAATGTCTTTCTGCCCCTGGGTATATTAATTAATACATCTACTATAGAGGATTCTACAAGTAAGCTATCCTCCTTACCATTAAGTAAGTCTTCTAATAAATCATAGACACTAATATACTTTCCAACTGTAAATCTTTTTCTTTCTTTCATAGCGGCTTAGCATTTTTCTTACTACACTCAAATATTACCGTTTTACCCATAATAGTAGATCTCACAATCAATCTGTTTTTCTTTACTTCCAATACGTATGCTTTTAAAGAAAGAGTTGGTATATAGACGGTATCCCCCACAAAGAAATTTCCCCTCCTTAATCTTAAATAGTTATTCATATTTTCAAACCAGTTGTTTATTTCCTCAACAGGTATCTTTCTTGGTATACCACCAATCGGTAGAAAATAGTATACGTCCGTAATATCACTAAAATAAGATACAAAAGATTCAGGGGGGGAAAAGTAATAAGTATTTACCCCAACAATCATGTAATCATGAGGATAAACTGCACCTTCATATTCAATTTTTTTAAATTCAAACATATCCTCGTATAAAGCACGAGAGGTTACTATCTTTTGTATTTGAGGCTGCTTAAAGCTTCTTATTCTGGCAGCATAATAGTTGAAGGATTCTTCTGTTTCCATAACCTCTCCAGCTCTTTTATATGCTCCTCTTTAGCTAATTCCATTTCCAACTCTTCACTTCTGAAACTCTTTTGAGGGGCATTTGGAGTATCTAACTTCCACCAACCACCAGTTGCCTTAATATATCCTAAATCCTTAGCTATCTCAAAAAGAGTCTTAGGAATATCTACCCCCTTTCCATGTTTAATATATAAAGAGACTTCTCTTCCCAAAACCACAGAAGATAATTTAGATTTAGCAACTCGTATTCTTATTTTTACTAAACCGTCCTTATCTTTAACTAACCCCTGCTGAGTGAAATCCAAAGCTAATACTTGATAGTGCTTGAGCGCATAACCCCCATATAAGTTATAAGTTGGTCCCCAAAACACATTCTTAGAAATATCCTCCCTTACTTGGGTTATAGCTAATATAGAAATTTTAGGATACCCAGAAAGTTTAGTTGAAAGTAATCTGAACCCCTTTGACATGGCTCTTGCTCCTGTAGCAATAGTAGTAGAATCAAGAGCAGCCTCTCTTTCTTGTAAAGCTGGAGTGGTGGCTACAGAATCCCAAACAAAGAGTATTGGTATATCCTTATTTTCTATGGCAATATCGATAACATCATCCATCAATTTAAAAACCTGTTCTACTACAAGACCTGAAGTATATTGGACCTCATCTGGGTTTAAACCAAAACTTTGAAAATATTCACGAGAAAATGAATATTCATTATCCACCCAAACAACAACACCACCTGCCTTTTGTATGCTAGCTGCTACGTGAGCAGCTACGGTGGTCTTTCCCGATCCCTGAGGTCCAAAAAATGTAGTTACTGCCGATGTAGGAATCCCCTCTATTAACCAATCAAGGGGATATATACTTGTAGGAATCATTTCATGTGGAAGCTCAGGTGGGGGACCTAATTGAATCCCCTCTTTATTTAACTTCTTCGAAATTTCTGAAAAATCTACAGGCAAGGTAAACCTCCTTCTTTTAAAATCCATTTACTACTATTGTATACTTTTAATAAGTTCTATCTGTGTACTTATTGTCCATATAACTGTATTAATTAACTCTAACCAGTATTCTACCATTCTCTTCTGATCTTCTACAATTTTATAGCTCTCATCTAGGTAAATGTTTTCTGAAGCGGCTGTCTTAGTTTTACCGTCCTTTACTTGGAGATCTATTATTTCTGCTCTAGTTCTTTTGGACTCATACTCCAAATCATTGAGTATTTTAGAGGCTTCGCTTTTTAACACCCCCCAATAATATCTAAGTGTAAGTAGTTGCTCTGGTGCCATAGTTGACATACTTTCTGGGGAGAAAAACAGTGTATCGGCATCTAATTGAGCCTTTATTACCTTTCCGTCTCTAGCTACATTTATATTACTCACGATTTACCTTCTTTATTTTTTAGCTGTCTGAGCTTTTCAACTATTTGTTCTTTTGCTGACTCATTAAAGTTAGATGGAGCAGAACCAACCACTGGGTCAGCTTCTGGTTGAGGGGTTGGTATATTATTTTGGGCTGGTTGGGGCGGAGGTGTAGGTATATTATTTTGGGCTGGTTGGGGCGGAGGTGTAGGTATATTATATTGAACTGGGGCGGAGGGAGGTGCATAATATTGAGCTGGTTGGGTTGGTGTAGAAACAGGAAGAGTAGAAATTGGTTCTATCTCTGGGGCGTTTGCTGAAGCTAGCATAGAAGTATCTACCCCTTGGATATTTTTATAAAACTCATTGATTAGATCTTCATAGCTTAAATCAAATTCCGCGATTACAGCTCTTAAGTCATAGGCTTTACTTAAATAATCTTCACCGTGTGGAAGTGGAACTTCCGGTTGTGGCACAAATAAAGAATAAGTTGTATTCCTACCAGTCCCTACTCTTTTTATATCGATATTTGCCCCTCTTTCTAAATCCACCAGATTCCTAAAGTAAACTTTATGTAGGTTAAGTATGTCTAAAAGCACCGTTCTTGGAACAATAAATACCACAGGTTGTTCTTGAGGGTAATTTTGATTAACCACAAAAGGTTCTTCAGGTAGAGCATTCTCTCTTCTCCACCCTAGAATAACTGCGTTAAAATACCCCTTTACTTCCGGACGTAACCCCCTCAATACATCATCAAAGACGGGGTCAGTAGACTGGGGCTTACCTTTTGCACTTTCTAGGGTTTTGTATACTTCACAAATTGGACACTGCTTTTTATAGGTTATATTTTTACATAAGTAAATTTTTATTGAGCCTGGGTTATCTGGGTTGGGGAAAACATGTCTTCCTACTATTTCATAGTATTTTGTTGCACCAGGCGTGGGTGGGAGAATCCTTATTCTAGTTGTCCCTGGGAGTGGGTGAGCAAACCTCACTCTCTGTCCGCTTGGAAAGGAGTATTTCCTTTCCAAGTCCTCTATGTCTTTGTTTATTTGTTCCCATATATCTTCCATCTTTTACCTCCAGTTGTATATAATATAATCCATATAGATGAATTGTCAAGTAGGTATATGGATTATATTTTTAAACTTTTCTAAACTTTCTAAATTCCCCCAAGAAGCACCACATTTTATATCTACTTCTAAGGGGACTTTTATAAATTTAAATATCTCTTTTATTCTTTTAGTTGTTATTTCATTTACAATATTTACCACATAAGGTAATTCGTCTAGGATAACATCAATTAATATAGAATCGTGTACAGTGTTAACAACAAAACTTTTAAGTCCATTAGCTTTAATCTCACGATCTATACCTAATAGAGCAGTCAAAGTAATATACGCCGCTGTAGATTGTACTGGAGCGTTAACAGCTTGTCTAATCTCTTCTTCAGTAGTTTCAGAACTGAAATGGCGCTTCTTACCAAAAGGAGTTACAACGTATTTCATTTGACGAGCAAAAGCCTTCTGTAACTCAGCCCAAAAATAAACATTTCTGTACGTATCAAAAAATCTTTTAATATAAACCTTTGCCTCTTTTTCACTTATTTCCTTACCTGTAGCGAGCTTAATTCTATTCGCTAATCCCGCCGGTGTGATTCCATAAACAATACCAAAATTAATAGTCTTACCTATCTTTCTTTCCTCTTCCGTAATCTTTTCTATTGGTTTATTAAAAATTATAGAGCTTGTTAGAGTATGTAAGTCTATGTTCTCATTATATGCTTTTATCATTTCAGGGTCTTGAGAAAGAGAGGCTACTACCCGTAATTCCATTTGTGAGTAATCTACCTCAAGTAAAAGGTCATTTTGTGGAACAAAAATTACCTTTATTTCGGAATCTTTAGGTATCTGTTGCAAATTAGGTCGCTCACAAGATACTCTCCCCGTAACAGTCCCAATAAGATTAAAACTAGGGTGAATACACCCATCGATAGACAACATGTCCTTAAATTTTTCCAAAAAGGTAGAAGTCATTTTCTGTAACCTTCTATACTCTAATAATAAATCGGCAAAACTATTTCCTGCAATATTTAGTAAAGATTCTTCGTTAGTAGATACTCTACCTGTTTTGGGGGTACGCTTTCCAGTATTAAAATTATTTAACTCCAAAATTTCAGATATTTGAATAGAAGAGTTAGGGTTAAACTCTTTCCCAGTTGTTTTTTCCCACTTTTTTACCTCCTCAAGATTCTTTAGCTTAATAACTATTTCTTTCATCCGTTTCTTATATTCTGTAATTAAGTTTTCTAGTTTTAGAACATTTATCTTCATTCCCCTTAATTCCATATCTATAAACGTGTCTACCAATGGAAGGTATAAATTGTTGTGTAGAGCCTTCAGAGGGGGGTCATTTTCGAGTAGTTTTGATAATCTTTCATATGCTATATAAGTAATAAATGCGTCTTTTGCATTATAAACTAAGAGATTTTCTATTTTATCTGCAAGTATATTTCCATCTTTGTCAAATATATATTCAGATAAATCAGCTGCTCCACTATCTTTCACATCTCCCCAAAAACTTTCTTTGTAAGATACCACTCCCATTTCACTCGCAATAAAGGATAAACTATGCGGCAAGTTTTCGTCTAACAAATAATGGGCTATTATTGTATCAAAAATCAATCCACATACTTTTATACCAAAATACTTTAACCACTTCATATCAAACTTAGCATTATGAGCCACTTTAGGAATATCATTCTCAAAAATAACCCTAAGTATATCATAAAATGTAGACTCTTCCCACCTTATTCCATCAAGAGACAGGGAATATAAATTACCATCTTTATACCTACCTGATAAGCCCACGGATATAATCCTACTATTAGAAGCAAAAGGAGAAAAACTAGTTGTTTCTAAATCAAAAGCAAAACATTTTACATTTGAAATAAAATCAATAAGTATATCGTAGTCCTCATTTTTCCCTTGAAGAATCTGATAGGTAAACTCCGGGAGAGTAAAACTACTATCTAAAATTGTTTTTAATATTTCAAACGTTTTTTTGAATTCAAATACTAGGACTGGATTACGCAGAACAGCGGCTGGATGGTAGGTTGGTATTACTATTCTCTCTTTACCAAATAGATTTATTTTCTTAGTTCTATTTACAGCACTCTTTAAACTATCGTTGAAGCCAAGACTTCTATAAGCGACTAATCCAAGAGGAACAACTATATCAGGATCAGCAATTTCAAAATCTTTGGCTAAATAGTAATTACATTTCTTTGCTATATCGGCTGTAGGCGTTTCATTTTGAGGTGGGCGACACTTAACTGTATTAGTAATCCCAAAAGTAAAACTTGTTTCCTTTAATAAAAGTGAAATTTGTTCTCTCAACTTCATACCAGATCTACCAATAAAAGGTACCCCTTGTCTCTCTTCTTCCTCACCAGGAGCTTCACCAATGAAAAGTATTTTTACCTTTCCAGCGTATTGTGGTGGAACAAATGTACAAGGGTAAAGTTTACATTCTTCACATATTGTATTTTTCATAGTACTATAATAATGTCTTTTATGTGAAAAGTAAACCCTGTTTTTTTAAATATATTTTCACTATTCCAACTTTACTATTTTTACTATACGATTATACTTTACCAACTTTACTATACGATTATACTTTACCAACTTTACTATACGATTATACTTTTTTATACTATATCTTGTAATCAAAGATGTATAAAGGGAAAATACTATTTTATGGTAAGGTATTTCTATTTCCACTAATACCAATGAATACAGAAAAGTATAGTAATTAGACAGTAAAGGTACAAAGCCACCTACTACTACACCCCCTAAGAAAACAAAGAAAAGGTATAGTAGTTAACTGTTACACGGGGGGGGTATAGATGACTTTGTAAAAAGGTTTCTAAAATATTTTAGAAATTAGACTAATTGTTGTTTTATTTTTGTCCAACCATCTTTTAATAATAATAACATTAAAGCAAGTTCACCATCTGGAACTTTAAATCTTCCATTAACTAAACCATAAAAATCTCCATAGATTATATCTCTAAGCAACTTCTCCAGCTCAGTTTTATTTTTACCCAAATAGGGTTTAGGCAAAAATATTCTTTTTTTTAAATTAGGTTTACTCCCAGATAATCTTTTTATTTCCCTAATCATTTTTTCAAAGCCTATATCATCTTGAGGTATCATAGGTAGTATCTTTTGTAAATAACTATCCGTTTTCTTTATAAAATGATTAATATATTTCCTTGTTATCTGTTCAAGTCCACAAATATTGTCTTTTAGTTCTTTACTTTCTATTGTCTCCTTTAACTTTACAAAATCTATCTCTTTCATTTAATCCCTCTTTATTTCTTTTATATGCCCAACTTTATCAATGTCAGCTGTATTTTCTATAAAAGCTATTAGTGAATCTATTCCCAGCTGTAAAGCCTTTAAAAGTATAATTAATTTATCCTTCGGTATACCTAAGGCTTGAGAAAGCATATCTAAATTACCATTAAACAGGGCTTGAATAGCCTTACCTCCCTGGGTCTCTGGGAACTCTACTTCTACTTTTAAATTAGGTAAATAATTATACATATCTAATAACATATCTGAACATTTTATCAATTCACTTAGTTTAACAGCAACCCCTTTGCCATCATCCTGTATTAATTTATAAAATATATCTTCAATTCTATCATGTTTCTTTTTTAACATCTCAAAACTATTAGAGATACTTATAGCTATTTTAAGCAAGTTCTTAGTATTTATATCAAGTATCACTTTTTTCTCCTCTAAGCATTTATTTGATCATTTTTTGTTAATCCTCCTACAAAATCAAACACTTGGGGGTCTGCTTGGAAAGCTTTCATTATTTCTGTTGGATTTAATATGTACTTACCCCAACTTAACTTCTTTATAAATCCTTTTTCACACAAGCGATTAAGCCCCCATTTTATTGTCGATTCAGAAACATCACTTAATTCATCTTTTATCTTCTTCACCGTAGCGATTTCACTAGAATTTTCCACTATAGATTTCAAAATTTTCCTTTCAGCTTCTCCCAAGAATATCGTTGGTAGGTGTACTTTATCTACTGGATAGTATCTCTTAACTGAATTATCATCCCCCACTAAAGAAATATCTATGTCATCTATTTCTGCATACCTTGATTGAACTTCAATAGTTCTAATTCTATCTTCTTTGCTCTTATATTGTAAGCCTATAACCACATCAACAACTGCTGCTATACCTGTAGTGCCTAGTATTTTTCCTACTAAATCTATACCTTCTGTATTCTTTTTATAATGATGTATGAAAATCAAAGCTGTATTGTATTTCTCTGCTAGTCGCTTCATTTCTGAGAGAAACTTATACATATATTCGTAATCACTTTCTTTACTTTTATAATCCCTTTGTGGTAGAAAATAATACAGTGTATCAAATAAAACTACTTCCGGATTATTAGTAGCAATTATACTTTCAATGACTTTAATTACTCTTTTTAAACTTCTATCCTCATAAAAGAAAGGGTCTATATCTTGTCTAGAAAGAAAGAGAAAATTTTTATCTATGGATTCTCTAAACCTTATATCTGGTCCTCCTATCATTTCTAGTCTCTTTTTTAGGATTGGTCTTCCATTTTCCATATCAACATAAATTACTTTACTTTGATTTACTTCAAACATATCTAAAAATTTTTCATTTTCTGCTATGCATTGTAGTAGCTGTAGCCCTAATAAGGATTTACCTACTTTAGGTGACCCTGCTAATATGCTTACTGACCCACGAGGTATAAGGTTTTCTACTATATAGGAAATTTGGTTTTCTTCTTCCCATAAACTGTTGATATTACGACCATTTATTTGAAATAATTCTTCCTTTTCTTCCTTCTTTCCCTTATGTGCTTCCTCCGTTACAGCAAGTATATTTAATTGATTAAATATTTCTTTTCCTAATAACTCAATTAACCCCGAGCTTCCAGCAACTTCTTTTTCTCCCTTCTCTTGTAATTTTTTATAAGTAGATTTTACTGTTGAAACCCGCTGTCTTATTTCTTCGTCTTGTGTTAAGTGTCCTAGTACGTTTATTACTCTTTCCACTTCCTCTATAGTATAACCTAGTTTCAATAACCACCCTGAAGCGTAAAGAGCTAAATTTTGCCTATACCCCTTAATCCACATAAGAGATAATGCATAAGTTATAGTAGCTAAGTTTATTGATCTAACTAGGCTATTGAATTCTATCTCTGTTATATCAAAAGAATCATTTAACCATTTTAATTCCTCACCTGAAGGATGTATGGAAGGAGGTATGATTGTTTGTTGTTTGCCTGTACGTATTTCAACAAGTAACTTATTGTCAAATTTCCACTGAATTGTTTTTGTAGTCTCCCCGTTCTTTGTAGCAAATATGAAGTGAGAATATTTCTTCCCCGCCCTAGAAATTATAGCTTTGCAAGAGCTATCTAAAAATAAGTTTATTATTTCTCCAAGGCTACTTATTTCTACATCTACATCTACTAAATTACCTAAAACTAATCCAACATTAGTCTCATAGCTAAAATCATTAATAGTAAACTCTTTTTCTGGCCACCCCTCTATTGTGGGTGCCTTTGATTGTAGTGGTACTGGAATTATATGCAATCTCTTAGAAAAATAAGCTCTTAAGAGATCGTTCATCTTTGAACTCATTCCGCACCTCCAGTTGAACCAAACCCTCCTTCTCCTCTTTCAGTTGGAAAGAGGTGTTCAACTTGTTCCCACTCTATTCTTTCTACCTTACTTAAAACAAGTTGAGCTACTTTATCATATTTTTCAAGTTTTATTTTTTCTTTTCCTATATTAGCTAAAATCAATTTAATTTCTCCTCTGTAATCTGAATCTATTGTCCCAGGTGAATTAGCTATAATAAGCCCCTTTAATGCATAACTACTACGGAGACGCACTTGGATTTCATACCCTACGGGGATTTCCACAGAAATACCTGTACTTACTAATACTACTTCTCCAGGATTTATAGTGACATTTTCTATTATGGCAATGTCTGCTCCAGAAGATCCCTTTGTTGCATAATAGGGCAAACTATAAAAACTATCATCTTTTATAATATCTCCAAGTTTTACCTTTACTTTCAATTATACCCCCTATATATATTTGATAAGTAACTTATCCGCAAATATTTTAAGACTACCTAAAATAGAGCTCAGTACATTATCTCTCTGTTCCTCATTCTCAGAAAGAAGACCAATTATATATTTTAGTTCGTTGAGAATTTCATTATGAAATTCCTTATCTATAAGATAGCTTTCTAATAATCCCTCTAAAAATATATTTAATTGTAAAGCCTTTTTTCCCTCTATATCCGGTATCTCTTCGACCTCTTTTCTTTTATAGATCTGTATTTTATCATCTTGGATATTCTTAGGATTCGACAGGTAAAGTAGGTAATAAAAGTCTGATTTTATTCTGGTTTTTATCATATCCCTTAGTAACTTTTCAAAATTTTTCCTTTGTAGTTCTTCATCCATTAACACCTCCTAAGTGTTATATCTGTATTTAGTTTGTTTTGGATGAAAAGTAAACCCCCAAATTAAAAATCTTTACTTTTCACATAGTTTTAGTTATAATATTACTTATGTTACTTTCTTATTCTTCTATTAATAGGTTTAAGCAGTGTCGCCGCTGGTTTTATAAGAAGCATATAGAACTAGCCCCACCTGAATTCCCTAAGGGACATATTTATCAAAAAGGAATAGATTTTCATTCTAATATGGAACTCGCACTTTCTTTTGGGGTTACTCCAGATTTTAAAAGTCAAGAAACTATAGATAAGTGGAAAGAAGTTATGTCTCTTATTAGTGGATTGGTGTTATTCATTGAACAAAGTTTCTATTTAGATAATAATATGGAACTACACCATGATTACACCCCAGATGCTTGGTTCACAGGCAAAGCAGATGTTATAGCATATACCCCATCAGAAGAATTATATATAATAGAATTTAAAAACTCATTTGAGAATGAAGAAGAGGTCTACAATCAGTTAATAACCTATGCAAGTGCCTATTACATAAACCAAAAAAATTTCAAAGCGTTTATATTTACTCCATTTAAGTGCTATGAAAGAGAACTAAAGCTTGAAGAAATCTTGTTAAAAAGGAAAGAATTACAAGAAATAAGACAAAACATTACCAAATTTTTAAATTCACCAAGCAAAGACCTTTCACCTACAGCAGGATCTCATTGTTTCTTTTGTGAATATATTAATTCATGCCCAGCATATCAGTCTTTAGCTTATAAGGATTCATTTGACCCAGAGACTTTGCCAAAGAGACTATTACAGCTTGAAAACGAGCTAACTAATTTACGGAACTTGGCTAAATTTATGATTGAATCTGGGTATAAAGTACAACATAATAATGTATCCTATCTTCTAGAATTAGTAGAAAACATAGAAGTTTCTCCTAGTCAAGTAATTAAAGTTTTAAAGGAAAAAGGTATAGATCCGTTCGGTGAAGACATAATTTCGGTATTTTCTGTCAATATAGAAGCTCTTAAAAAAATAGCTTTAAAGTATGGAATAGACTTTTCAGAATTTTACCCAACTTTTAAAGCTTATACACGCTTATCTAGAAAAAATGGATAAAAAATTTATAAAGGTACTTGACAAATCAATCTAATTTGTATATAAATATATTATAAAGGAGGTGTAAAGTGAAAGTTTTGGTTCTTCTAAAGGTAAAATACCTATTGATGCTGGCAATGGGGTTGATAGCGTGTAGTGGAAAGGATAGGTCATATGAATTCCTACAAAACGCTATCCTTTCCTATAACCCTGAAACTTACATTGACAAAGAATCACCTACATACTTTAAGACAGCTGTGACCTTGAGTTTACTTCAACAGGCTGATAGTTCAAAATTAATTTCCAAAGCTCCAATTGGAAGTGGTGTCAAGCTGTTTAGTTTTGCAGTCTATAGAGGTGGTGAGTGCGATACATTCCTTATTTTTGTGAGAAAGGTTAAGAATGGATATGTTATTTCTAACGCTTTAATTAAAGGAGTGGCACAATGATTATCTACGATGGATTTGGTTTGGTAGAAAGACACGATTCAATGGGAGACTGGAGAGACATCGTGAGGATTGCAAGGGTCTCCCACATGTCCCTTTCGAAAGACCTTGATGAAGACCTGAAACTTCTTAGAAACCTGCTAAAATGGAGTCATTTATCGCCTTTCGAACACTGCCAAATTATATTCCGCATAGATGGAATTCCTCTTTATTCTGCTGAACAATTTTTAAGATATAGAACTGCTAAAGTGACAAAAAGGTCTTATAGGTATGTAAACCTTCTGGAATTGTTTAACAGGATTTCCATAGGTCTTGGTGAAGACAGTGATTACGCTATTGAACTTTTATTCCATATTCCAAGAGATATAAAGAGTAATCCTGAGGCTAAAAAGGAATACATAAACCACATAAGAGTTTCAATTGCGAAATACAAATATCTTGTTGAGCAAGGTATTGATGAGGAAAAAGCAAGGGGTGTTCTTCCAACTTCTTTAAGGACTGAAATGTATTATACCATTGACATGCGAAATCTTTTCCACATTTTCAGTGAAAGAATATCTCCTCACACTCAACCTGAAACCCGTGAAGTTGCAAAAGCAATGTTTGTAGAGACTTACAAGTATGACCCAGTTATTATTGAAAATTGGGTTGAACAGTATGGCTCAGACTACATCAAGTCTTTCTTTGATTATGTTTTGAAACAGGATTTAGGTAAAGATGATGACTTCAATCTCCAAGAATAAATTGAGACCAGTCATAATTTTTGAGAATGTAAAACAAATCTACATAACCTATTTCATTTTGTAACCAAAAGGAGGTATAACCATGCAAAACTTATTGGATGAACTAAAAAGGGAAATGAAGGTAGAACTGCTCAATGCAGTTCTACGGCCCGAGACGCTGAAAGGATACTATACTAGTGGTACTAAAATGTTGACATTCCCCGACAGGTTGGTGTATTTCGTGATTGACTTTACTGGTTTTGAGGATGAAGAAGGGTACCATGTAGAAGAGTACCCAGACATACCTGACTCAACTGATAGCGTGCCAGTCTTGGCTTTCGTGTACCCAGACATACTCCTTATGGCGGTTACGGATGAGAAAGGATCAAGTGAGATTGTATGGAGTATTGATGGTCCTGATCTTGCTAGAAAACATCTAAAAGAAGTAATAAGGTATGACATCCTTCCACATCTTGAGGACAAAGGTATTGAGCTTAAGGATATCATTGGATTTTACATTTCTTGGCTTGCAACAATGAGGTCTACAAGAGAACTCGATGCTATTCAAAAGACAGTGAGCTATCAAGCCATTCCAAATGATGATGATAACAAATATCTTATTGTCTTTAAGACAACTGTATCTGAGAAGAAGCAAAAAGATGACGTATATAATGTTCTAAAGTATTCGCTTTCCTTTGACAAGGTAAAATACAATGTAACCACACCATTTCCAATTATACTAGATGAAAGAACAAGGATTTTCCAGAAAATGGTAGACGAGATTGAATCTTTTCTGAAACGTGTAGATGAAGAGGTCGATAAAATTCTTAATAGGTAATGGAGGGTTATATGGAGGATAAACCCGAAGTAATCCAAGAAAACAAAATAAATATTCAGGTACTACCAATTATCATTATCATATGGAAAAAAGGAAGCACCGAGTCACTGGTTTTACGTTCGAAATGCGAGGAAATTCCAATAGAAAACCTTACGGATGAGGAAAAGGAAGAACTCTTTGCAACCGCTTTTAATATGATAGCTACCCTTTCATCGACTAATGGAGCTTTAGCGATTGCGGCTAATCAGCTCGGAATCACCAAAAGAATGTTTGTAATCAATCTTGGATTTCCAAGGGTCTTTGTCAATCCGAAGATAATTGAAAAGAAGGATGAGGTTCTATTGACTGAGATGTGTCTGTCTATACCAGATACTCCTGTAAAGGTGAGAAGGTATAGCAAAGTTAAGATGGAAGCTTATGAGATATTTCCATTCCTCAAGTATATTACCCCCAAACAAGTGTATGAACTTGAAGGGGTTTATGCTCAAGCGGTCCAGCATGAAATAGACCATCTAAATGGTAAACTGATTATTGATTATATGAAGACGGGGAGAAAATAGAAATGGAACGAGGAAATGCTAGTGAGAAAATCAAAGCATTAATGGATTGGCAAAGAGAGTTCCATAGAAAACGAGATGAAATTGTCAAAAAGTATGACCTGAAGTCTCCAGAGGAAATCATTTCTTTCTTTAGGTATTCGAATTTATCTAAAAAAGAACCCGATTTCTGTCCATTATATAAAACTGGAGAAGTTTGTCATAAAGGTCTTTCAAAAGGAGAACTTGTTTGTTACTACTGTGCTTGTCCTTACTATGATGCAAACTATTTTGACCCAGAACGTGGGCTGATTGGCAGGTGTTTGATAAACAGTTCACGAGGCAAGTATAATAGACATGGATATTGGGATTGTACAGATTGTACCTTACCTCACAGACCATTATCTGCATTAAAAATGTTAAAGACTGAAAAAGAGAGTGAAAGTAAGAAGGAACACAAAGGATAGTGGAGGAACAAACGGGCAAAGATATATCTAATGAAAGGAGATTTATTGAGGTTGCCTTCCCTATAAAAGAAGTTAGTAAAGAATCTTCAAAAGAAAGAAACATAAGGGATGGGCATATTTCAACCTTACACTTATGGTGGTCAAGAAAACCGCTTAGTTCATCAAGAGCAACAACTTATGCTGCCTTAATTCCTTATCCGTCAACAGAAAATGAAGTAAAAGAAAAGACAGAATTCATTATTGAGCTTTCTAAATGGAAAAACTCTTTGATGGAGGATGTTATTAGAAAGGCAAGAGAAGACATTCTAAGAGCAAATGGTGGAAAGCCTCTAAAGGTTTTAGACCCATTTGCTGGTGGCGGTTCAATTCCATTGGAATGCCTAAGACTTGGTTTAGAGCCCCATGCTGGAGAGTATAACCCCGTTGCGGCCCTCATCCTAAAATGCACCCTTGAGTACCCCCAAAAGTATGGAGGGCAAAACAAGGTTAAAAGAAATGAAGGCTTGTTTAATATTGAGAAAGCAGAAAGTCCATTGATTGCGGATATAAGGAAATGGGGAGAATGGGTTTTAGAGCAGGCGAGAAAAGAGATAGGAAGGTTTTATCCAGAAGATGAGGACGGCTCAATTCCATTAGGTTATTATTGGATGCGAACTATACCTTGTCAAAATCCTTCTTGCAAGGCTGAAATTCCGTTAACAGCTAATTGGTGGCTTGTTAGAAAGAAGGATGAGAAAGTTTTTCTCTATCCTTTTGTTTACAACGGAAAGGTTGAGTTTGCTATAGTTCAAAGGAATGGAGATGAATGGCAGGTTGTGGAGAGTTCTGTTCCTGGGTTTATTCCAAAAGTACCTTCCAATTTTGATCCAGACAATGGGACGGTTTCTAGAGCCTTTGCTGTTTGCCCTGTTTGTAAAAGTACTATTGAGGATAATCAAGTAAGAAAACTCTTCCAAGAGGAAAAGGCTGGTCAGAGAATGGTTGTAGTTATTTTAAGTAAATCAGGGAAAAGGGTTTATAGATTGGCTACTGAGAAGGATGTTGATCTTTACAAAAATGCAGAGGAGTATTTAGAGGTAAAAAGAAAAAAACTTTTGGGGGAATGGGGGTTTGATCCTGTTCCAGATGAGGACTTCTCCTCAAGTGTGATATTCAGCACTCGGCTTTATAAGCTTACAATGTTTGGTGACCTTTTCAACGCTCGTCAAAAGCTGGCTTTAATTGTCTTTACCGAAAAAGTTAGATTGGCGTATAAAAAAATGATAGAAGAAGGATATGATAAGGAATATGCTAAAGTAGTTCTAACTTATCTTGGGTTTGGAGTAAGCAGACTAGCTGAATATACGAGTAATCTGTGTTTTCTTGATAGTACATTGGAAAAGGTTTCTCATGTTTTTAGCAGGCAATCACTTCATATGGTTTGGGATTACTCAGAAGTGAATCCATTGAGTAAAGCTGTTGGGTCTTGGACAAGTATGGTTTTAAGGAGAATCTTACTTTCTCTTTCTCACCTTACTCAAATTCCACCTATAGGAAATGTAACGCCCAATGTTTATAGATCTTCAGCTACCGAGCTTCCATATCCAGATAATTACTTTGATGCTGTCTTCACTGACCCTCCTTATTATGATAATGTGCCCTATTCTCACCTTTCAGATTTCTTCTATGTCTGGTTAAAACGTAGCATTGGGGACCTTTATCCAGAGCTCTTTTCTACCCCTTTAACACCAAAATCAGAGGAGATAGTTGCTTATTCCAAACGGGGTGGGGGTTCAAAGGCTTTAAAACTTATGAAAGATGACGGGCGAATGTGCTTGAATATTCCCTTGGACAAAAACAAGGGTGGTCAGCAGAGTGTTTATGCTGATATAATTACAATTGCCAAGAAGGTGGGGTGGAAGTACCATTCAACAATCGTATGGAATGAGGGCAATATCTCAAGAAGGACAGCATGGGGTTCATGGCTTTCCCCCTCTGCACCCTATGTGATTGCACCGGTTGAAATGATTGCAGTTTTATATAAAAAAAGATGGAAGAAACAAGGTATGGGAGAGTCTGATATAACAAAGGAAGAGTTTATTGAGTGGACTAATGGTATTTGGACTTTCCCTGGCGAGAGTAAGAAAAGAGTTAATCATCCTGCTCCTTTCCCTCTTGAGTTACCTAAAAGGTGTATAAAGTTGTTTACCTATGTTGGGGATACAGTTTTAGATCCATTCCTTGGGAGTGGAACTACCTTAGTTGCTTGTGCACTTTTGAATAGAAGAGGAATAGGAGTTGAAATCGACAAAAATTATTGTGAAATTGCAAAGAACAGGTTAATTAAAGAAGGCAAAGTTCTAGAAGATAATCTTTTTCAATTACAAAGCAAACTGGAAAGGTGAATTATGGAAAGAACGATTTTAGACGTTCAAGAAAATCTTGTCTTGGTAGATAATGAACAAAAATCCTCATATTCTCTAGATGGGGTATTGAACAAAGTAATTCTTGGTGACTGTTTTAAAGTAATGAAGAAGTTACCTTCTGAAATCTTTGATTTAGTCTTTGTAGACCCTCCATATTTCCTTCAACTTCCATCTAAAAAACTTGTAAGGTGGTCTGGTAGTGTAGTTGATGCTGTTGATGATGAATGGGATACATTTAAAGATTTTGATGATTATGACAACTTCACAAGGAATTATCTGACGGAAATCAAAAGGTTAATGAAACCTAACGCTACAATTTGGGTTATTGGAACTTACCACAATATTCATAGAGTTGGAAAGATAATGATGGATTTGGGATTCTGGATTTTGAATGATATTATATGGTTTAAGTCTAATCCAATGCCCAATTTCTTAGGAGTAAGGTTTACAAATGCTACGGAGACTTTGATTTGGGCTGTAAAGGATAAAAAAGTTAAAAATTATACGTTTAATAAAGAAATTGCAAAGAGTTTTGCTAACGGTAAATTACCTGTAAACGTATGGCAAATTCCAATCTGTTCAGGTAAGGAAAGATTAAGGAATGAAAAAGGAGAAAAGGTTCATTCTACGCAGAAACCAGAGGAGTTGTTAAGAAGAGTAATATTGACTTCATCCAAAGAGGATGATATAGTTTTTGACCCTATGGCTGGAACTGGGACAACTGGTTTTGTGGCAAAGCAATTAAATCGTAATTTTGTAATGATTGAAATAAACAAGAGTTATGTTGATGCAACCGTGGAAAGATTTAGAAGAAGGTTTAACAATGAGTAGCATACAATACGGAGTTCCTTCTGAATTACAGGAGGTAGATTATGCCTATTTATGAATTTCGTTGCAAAAATTGTGGTGAGACTTTCGAAGAGATATACAACTACAGCGACCCGCTTCCAACAAAATGTCCTAAGTGTGGTGGTGAACTGGTAAGGGTTTACAGTGGAAGTGTAGAATTGAGGTTTAAAGGAGCAGGGTTTAATGTAACTACCCCAAACTGGAAAATAAAATTATGAGAATAATAATGAATACAATTCTAAGTCTAGAGGATAAAATAAAAAATAGTACACCAAATACAGAAGAAAGAAGAATATATGTCGCTCAACAGGATATAATATCGGATTTAAGAAATCAACTTCTTGTCCTATTTTCAAAGTATAAAAATAAGAAATAATTTTTCAAAAAAGTATGCCTAATAAAACTGTAAATTTTACTCCAGGTATCTCCAAGTAATAGAGAAAAAACATGAAACCCGTTTTGCTAAATAGCAAATAACAAATATGTAAACTAAATATCTATTAGATACTTTAGGTATGTGGGAAAAGTCTAAATGAAGAGTTTATAAGAGATAATATTTTCCTCTAAGTATTATAAGCAAATAAGAGTACCAAAGGCAGTCAGCTTTAAGTTTTAGTTATAAAAGTTTAAAGGTTATGTTGAATGTTTATTCTTGCGATATAAAGTAAAGGGGGTTTTATGTCTATTGACGATGTCTTACAGAAAATAAAAGAAACATATGTTGTTTCTGATGCTTTTATTGACAGAATAAAATCTTTTGCCACATTAGAAGATGAAGTTTTCAAAATTTCTATTAGTTCAATGGTTATAAATAGTGCCTTAATCAGAGAAACTAAAAAGTGTGCTGGGGATAGAAAAAACTTTTCTTTTGAGTTAGATGAGGAAGGTTTATTGTTTTCTGTAGAAATTGCTCCTTTTATAGATAGAATTTATAAAAGATCTTTTAGTGAAACTTACAATACCGTATATAACTCCATTCTTTTAGCCAGAAATTCTACCTTATCTGATCCTAGACTTTCTACACTTATCAATAATGAGAAAATTAGACAAACAATATATGATATCCTTACATCCTACGGTGATAGAGGAGTCATTTTTGGAGAAGAAGAGATAGAAACTATGGAAGATGTAAAAGATACTCTTACTAATATTGCTCAAAAGTATTTCTCATCTCCTTTTTGGGAAGAGATAAAAAGATTTGGTATTATTTCTCCGGATGTTAAAATACCACAACCAATTAACCCTAGTCTAAAAAAGGTTAATAGGGAAGAGTTTATAGAAAGGGAAAAGCCATACGAAACTATTTACAAAATTGAACAGTATTTAAAGGAATTCATTGTTGATAGAAAAGAAAATAAGATGAAAGAGGTTTCCGATCTCATACGCCATCTTGTAATCACTGCCAGAAAAGGTGGAACTATTTCCGAACCGTTTGTTGGAAAGATTAAATATTTTACTAAAGAGGATATAGACACTATAGTTGGAGCTATCTATAACGCAGCTACGGCTACGATCGTTGGCGAAGAAATGGGAGAACGAAAGAAGATATTGAATGTTATTAAAGATGTAATTCTAAGAATGGAAAACGATAAAGAGAATATATTACAAGAAGTAAGTGCTAAAAGAGTTGGAATAAGTAAAAAAGATTTTATAAAAACAGAAAAACCATATTTAACTCTACATACAATTGAACTTCTTTTAGAAGAACAAGTAACAAAAGGAAAAGATAACCGTAGGGCTATTGCAGATACTCTTAGAGAGTTAGTTGAGGATACTAGAAAAAGGAAAAGCATAGGACGCGGAATCCCAAAATATCTTAAATATTTCACCAGTGAGGAAGTTTCCGAAATTACTGGGTTAATTTACGATTTAGCTTTTGCCTCTCAAAAAGAAGTTAGAGATAATATAAATAAAAGAATAAACGAAATATTAAGAAGCGTTGCATCTCGTATATCTCCTCCAAAAAGAAAGAGAACTTATTCTACTGAAGGGCTTTTTGATTTTTATCAAGTAGAAGAAGGAGAAATAGCCCCCTTACAATTTAATGAAAGTTTTGCTATAGATAATGAAGATTTTTTTGTTTTTGGTAATGTTGTTTTAGATAAAACTACATTTGGAAGCTTAATTATTCAATCTGAGGAAGGTAATATTTTAGCTAGCCCCTATATAAAAAGGATAGTATCTGTATTTAAAGAACGTTTATTAACCACTTGTAAAAAATATGCATTTGTAAACTTTGATTCATACTTTGATGAAGTAACAGTTTTAAGTATACTCTTTTCAAGTCGACCGCTTAATCTTATAGAAAGCATTTCTAATTTATTAACAAAAAATATAGTGCGAGATTCTTCTCAAGAAGTATATACTGCTATTTCTAGAATATTACACGGTGTTGAGAAGATCTTTAAAGATAACGGCTTTAAAGTGGTTCACAAGGAATCTCCTTCTAAGAACTCTTATTCAATTAGTGAAAACAAGTTTTATTATTCCTGGACTAGAAATGGAGAAGTAAAATCATGTATTATTGGTTTTCTTATAACAGATTACAGTTCTGAAGAGTCTCAGCCTGAAGTTGACTTTGGGGGTGAAATTGAATCAATGTTAGTAAATGTTTTAACTTGTATCTATCTTGATAAAAATGCATGCCCTAGTATTAAAAGATTCTATACATATGAACAACTAGAGGATATAAAAAACCAAACTTTTATAGATTGGGAAAGTGCTGTAAATGAGATAGGGAATATTGTAAAGCTTTTGGCTTTCTTTTTTGCTTCCCCTAAAATAAAAGTAGATAAAATAGACAGGCTTTGTGTTGCTGTCGGAAGTTCTTTAGAATATATAGAACAACTTATTCAATAGATTTTGTATTCTTTATCTACTTCCAGTTTTTCAGCAACCCATAAAATATATTTTTTCACTTTTGGCTCTGATTTAGCCTCTGGGAAAAATATCTCTAGTAAATTAAACTTTGTCAAAATGTAAAGTAATCTTATTGCATCTCTTAAGTCTTCATCGTCCCCACTCTGTGCTCTATTAATTACTCTTCGCATTGTTCCAGTATAATCTTTTAATTTTCCAGGTAAAGTATAAGGTATATAGAGTGAATTTTTTAGCCCAATTAAGAGTGCCTCAAATATGTAAATATCCTGCAGAAAAAGAAACTTACCTATAGGATTTAAAATCATTGGGGCTTCTTTTTTTATTTTTTCTATTTGACGCCCATATCTAAGTTGAGTTGTAATCCTCCTCGCTTCTTCTTCCGAGCTACAAACTATTTTTTCGAATTGGGGCTCGCCATCTTTATATCCAACTAGTCTATGTATAATATTAACATCCTTTTCCTTTTCCTTATTTTCTTTTTTTGGTCTTCTTTTTCTGCTCAGAACATCCTCCATAGACTTTATATATTCTTCTGACATTGGGTATCCTACAATTCTGTATAGATCATAAAGCATAAGTATTTCGCTCATTTTTTCGTTTGCCTCTTCCACCATCCTTGCTCTTTCTCTTTCCTCTTTTCTTCTTTCTTCTTCCCTCTCTTCCCTTTTTCTTCTAAGATCCATTCCTACTTGGTACTTAAACTCTTCAGGAGTAATACTTAATTTTACTTTTGAAAAATCAATAGAGTTATATATCTCATCAAAGGAGGGTAAGCCTATTTGTTTCCAGTATGGTTCTTTTTCTTTCTTTTTTTTAAATAGTCCCATTTATCCCCCGTCACTTTTTTTCTTTTTTTGTACCTTCTATAACTAGAAGTAGAAAGAGTGCAAAGGAAGTAACCGCTAAGCTTACAATTGTTTGAACCGCTGTAACACCTACTCCTTCTTCATGGAAAATAAGTATATTTATCACAAGACATATAATTAATACAATTACAAAAACGAGTATAACCTCCCATTCAGTATTGGGCGGAAACGAAACATCGAGAAGTTTACTGAAGAAAAGATAAAAATTTAACATGACACTGGCAAGAAACACTAGGACAAAGGTTATTTGGTTAAATATACCCCCTCTCCTTATTTCCTTTATTTTCTTATTATAGCTATCAATCGCGAGTATAGCTTTTATTACTAACCAAATAGCTAACGCGACTGAACCTATAATTAAGAGGAACCCACCCATCAGCTTTGCGAACATTACAACGAACTCCATTTTTTCCTCCTTTTGTTAGTAATATAATTATACACCTTAGAACAAGTATTGTCAATAACTATTTTTTATTTATACTCTTTACGTTTTAGTTTTCTCCTTTGGGGCGTATCCCTCTGGATATCCTCCGTTTTACTTTTCTTTGATTCCGCAGATTGTTTCTCCTCTGTTTCTCCCTCAGGCTTTTCAACTGGTGGCTCGAAGGGTATTTCAACTGGTTGCTCTTTTTCTACTTTGAGTGTTTCAGTTGGTTTCTCTGTTTCTCCCTCAGGTATTTCAGTTGGTTGCTCTTTCTCTACCTTTGATATTTCGATGGGTTGTTCTACTTGTTCTTTTACTTCAATTTTATTCATTTCTGATAGGCAGAGTGCTTCTCTTTCTTCTATTTTTTTAAGTAATTTTTCATAGAAAACTTTATCATACTGAAGTGAAATACTATCAATAAATTGTTTAATAGCATCAAGTTCGAAAATAGTACTATATTTTATCGGGTATTCAAGAAAGAATTCATTTGCAATATTTTTACACACAGAGCAATATTTTCTAGTTGTTACCCTATTCTTTTCATTTATAGCAGATTTAATTACCTCTTCGTTTTTAATTTTTATACAGTTTTCTACTTCGTGGATTTTTACAAACCAACTAAGAATAGATAAATAGTGAAAGCAATAATCTTTAGTATCTATCTTAGTTTCGTGAGTAAAATGCAACGGCTCTAAGTACCCTTCTGTTAGTGTATCCCATAGCTTGTTTATAAAAGATACACACTTCTTACTTTTTACTTCTATTATGAGTTCTCCCATAATTCTACCTCCCATTTGATATATTCCACTCTACTTCTCAAAAAACATACTACATAATTGTTCTAATTTTTCAGTAGGGGTTATATTAAATTTTTCCTCCCCTCGGGGAAGAAGCGCTCGTTTTATTTCTAAAAGAATTTCAGTAGTTTCTATAAAGTTAATAGTACTTTTGGCAGAAAGCATTATATCTAAAACTGGTTGTATTTTTTCTAACCAAAATTGTTCTATTTCTGCCCCCTTCCCTGTTTTTATATATATTAGTCTATTTATTATCTTTTCTATTTCTGAAATTAAGAAGTCAATGTTTTCATTAATATCAATTTCTTCTATAAAAAAATCAATAAATTTGTACCAAAAGAATATAACTATCTCAGATTGCTCTGAAATGTATATTTCAATTGATTCGGCAATCTCTTCTCCAAATATTCTTTTCACCATATCTTTAACTTGATCCACTGTATATTCTTCTATATGTGAAACTGGAAAAATAAGAATTCCTTCTGCTCTAGGATAAAGAGTAACTTTAGCATTATGGCATATTTTTGTAGTAAAAGAAAAAGGCGTAAGTATAAGAGTATTAGTAAATCTACGTGCGATTTTTTCATAATCCTGTTGCATTGGAAGTTTTTTATAACCATACACTACAGCGTATAGTTTGTTTAAGTTATAAATTAACTCTTCTAGTTTTTCTGCTGTACGTTCAAGGTTGTAATTCATAGCCAAATATCCTAAGTATTTCTTCACAAAACCGTTCCAACTTCTCAGTAGGTGTTATTTGGAACAGGTCAAGATTCGATACGTAAAGTTCATCCGATGCAAAGTGGCAGAGCAGGTTTACAATCTCTTTTACATCGGTTACATTCTTAATACGAGATATTGATTTTACAATTCTATGTAGCCAAGCGGTAGAGTTATCTTCATAAAAACTATATTTTGGCTTCATCATATCTTCTAACTCTAAAATCATATATTCAATTCCCCCGCTAATATCAATTTCTTTTATGAATAAATCGATAAAATCAGGATCAAAATAAATATCAACCCCCGAGTCTACTTCTGAGTATATACGCGGTGTCTCTGGATTAGCGACGCCTTCTAACAGTTTTTCTATTTCATTATTTATGAATTTCTTTATTTCCTCCCATCTGTCTTCGGAAACAGGAACTTTTAACCCCACCATTATAAATTCTGTTGGTCGAAGTGTAATTGTAACTTTTTTGTATAACTTTATCGTAATAGGTGACCTTAAAAACATAAGCTCTTTAGTAAGTTCAAGTGCGATTTTTTCATAATCCTGTTGCATTGGAAGTTTTATACGACCATATTCCATACTATATAGTTTGTTTAAATTATAAATTAACTCTTCTAGCTTTTCTGCTGTACGTTCAATATTGTGTTTCATGCCTCTACCCCTCTTGTATCTCTTTTAACAAATCACAAAGCTTTAAAGAAAGTTCTGTTGGATAAACTTCATCTACGTAGCCCCCTATATCTATTATTAGCTCAGTTAAGATATCCACCATTTCTTCTTCATTAATAGGTTCCTCATTAGAAAACAGTCCTACGATTCCCACAAAGGGTACCATTGAGGCTTCCTCAATTATTTCATCTATTGAAGTGGCTTTTTCGATCTCCTCTTTCAAAGTATCTATACAATCATCCAGTAAATCCTCAACCTCATAAAATAAATGAGTAAGGTTAGGTTTAAAAAAATCATAAGGTGAGGAGAACACTATTCTAATTCTACCCTCAACAGTATATTCTATTTTGTCTATAATGTTGTTTGAAACACTATTTATACGTTCTACCAAATATTTAACGTAAGAACCCAAATATTCAATGTAAGAAACCATTTCTTCAGTGGTAGCGTCCTTAGAAACACTATCAACAAAGTCTTTATCCAAATACTCGACATACTCGACTACTGCTTCTTCTTCAATAGAAAGATAAAGGTTGTCACATATGTAGTACTCATAATCCGGTCGTATAATGCTTTCTGGGGGTAATTCTTTCCAAAGTTTGTTGATTAATTTTTCAGTAAACTCTGGGATTGATCTAATAGGAACTAAATCCTTTCCTGTTGACAAAATAGAAATAATTTTAACTTTTCTTATTATATCTTTTATTTTTTCTTGTTCTTTTTCAAATTTATATTCCATAGCCTTGTTCCACTTTTATCTCTTCTAACAAATCACAAATCTCTAAAGAAAGTTCTGTTGGATAAACGTCATCCACATAGAATTGTAACTTTAGGACTAAGTTAATTAAAGTAGATATTATTTCCGTTTCGTCAACCGTCCCCCCCTCAGAAATTATACTTACAAGGTATATCATCAAATCATCTTCAAGACTATCCCCAAAAGTTAAATCCTTAATTATTTCCTCTGCTGAAGTAACTTTTTCAAACCTATCTTTCAAAGTAGTTATACAATTGTCTAACATACCTTCAATCTCATGAAATACCCCAGTAAAATTAGGCATGTAAAGTTCATCGGGAGAATCAAACATTATTTTGATTTCTCTGTCCCTAGTATATTCTATTACGTATACGATGTCACTTAAAAGATTGTTTATATGTTCTCTTATAGATTCCAAATATTCATCTGCTTTTTCTGAAATCACTCCATCAGAAAATTCGTATACCTCATCTGCATCAACATATCTTTCAAGTAGATCAAAAACTATTCGTAAAAATTCTCTTATAAAATCTAAATAATTATATCCAACAGCCTCGTTTACTTCTTCTATAGCTTCTTTAAGTTCCCCCTTGTCTATTTTGAGTTCATTGTCTTTTCTCAACTTATTTATTATATTAAAAAATCTTTTTACAAATTCTAATTCACTTCCTTCTCCTAAAATGTTATAACAATCTAAAAATTCACCTTCATACTCAGGAAAAAGTTCAGGTAATGTTGTATTAAATAAAGTATAAAATACACCTTCTGTAACAAACCTCTCAAAAACATTATCAACAAAGTCGTTGTCTAAATAGGCAACTACTTCTTTTCCTTCAATATAAAGGCTATCACACAAATGATACTTAATGTGCTCCGATAAAAATTTTTCTGGATATGTCTTTCTCAAAATCCCATAGATTAGTTTTTCAGTAAACTCTGAAATAGATTTAACAGGAACTAAATCCTTTCCTGTTAACAAAATTGAAATAATTTTAATCTTTCCTATTATCTTCTTTATTTCTTCTTGTTCTTTTTCAAACTTATACTCCATAGTTCTACCCCTCTTGTATCTCTTTTAACAAATCACAAATCTTTAAAGAAAGTTCTGTTGGATAAACTTCATCTACGTAGTCCCTTGCATCAATTATTAGCCCAGTTAAGATATCCATCATTTCTTTTTCATTAATAGGTTCCTCCCCAGAAAACATTTCTACGATTTCCGATAAAGGACTCCCAATACTAAATTCGTCTAATACTTCCTCTATTGAAGCAACTTCTTCAAATTTCTCTTTCAAAGTATCTATGTAATCGTCTAATGTATCCTCGACCTCGTAAAATAAATGAGTAAAGTTAGGGTTAAAAAAATCATAAGGTGAAGAAAACACTATTCTAATCCCGCCATCATCAGTATATTCTATTTTGTCTATAATATCGCTTGAAACGCTGTTTATACGCTCTTTTATGTAATCTAAATAAATATCCACCGTATCCCCAGCTAACACGACAGCATCTTCATACACCCTATTTTGGTCAATATACTCTTCAAGTAAGTCAAGAAATATATATAAAAATTCTTCTAAAAAGATTAAATAATCCCGTCCAGTAGCTTTATTTATTTCTTCTTTAGCATTTTCAAGCTCTTCTATTTCTATTTCAAGCTCACCCTCTTCTATTAATTTATCTAATATATTAAAAAAAAGCTCTATTCCTTCGTTATATTCCGAGCCGGTTAAAGCATCAAAACAATGGTAGAATTCGTCTTCGTACTTAGGAAAAAGTTCAGGTAATATATTGTTTAATAGAGTATAAAACTCTCCTTCTATAATAGCATTTTCAAAAACACTATTACCAAAATCTTTATCCAAATACCCAACCACTTCAATTTCCCTTTCAATATAAAGATTATCGCATATGTAGTAATCCTCATACTCTTGTATAAGGTTTTCTAAGGGTACTTCTTTCCAAAGATTATAGATTAGTTTTTTAGTAAACTCTGGGGTTGGTTTAATAGGAACTAAGTCCCGCCCTGTTAATAAAATAGAAATAACTTTAATTTTTCTTATTATATCCTTTATTTTTTCTTGTTCTTCTTCAAACTTATACTCCATAGTTCTACCCCTCTTGTATCTCTTTTAACAAATCACAAATCTTTAAAGAAAGCTCTGTTGGATAAACTTTATCTACGTAGAATGGAAGCTTCTTAAGTAACTCAGTAAGAGTAGACACTATATCTTCTTCGCTTATAGTTTCCCCGATAGAAAACATTTCTATAAGAGATAATAATAAGGTATATTTAAGCCCAAACTTATATACTAAGTTATCAAATAGTTCCTCCTCTGAAGTAGCTTCCCTAAACTCCTTTTCCAAAGCAACTATACAATCATCTAATGTATCTTTAATCTTATAAAGTATATTAGTAAAGTTAGGGTTATAAAGTTCATAGGAAGAGTCAAACGTTATTTTAATTTCATTTTCATCAGTGTATTCTATTATTTGAACAATACCGCTTGAAAAAAAATTTATATATTCTTTTAATTCTTCTATGAAAATATCACTTCTAACAAAAACAACCCAATCAGTAAGCTTAAAAACACTTTCTTTATCAATATATTTCCTGAGTAGACTAAGAACTGCATCTAAAAATTCTTCTATAAAGACTGAATAACTATACGTAGTAGCATTATTTATTTTTTCTTTAGCATTTTCAAGCTCTTTTATATTTATATCAAGCTTACCTTCTTCTATTAATTTATCTATTGTATTGAAAAATATCTTTGTTCCTTCATTAAGCTTTAAACTTTCCAAAATATCATAACAGTGGGAGAATTCATCTTCATACTCAGGGAAAAGACCAGGTAATGTTGTGTTTAACAGAACATAAAGTGCTTCTTCTGTAATAACGCCGCCTTCAAAAACACTATTAACAAAATCTTTATCCAGATACCCAATTACTTTTTGTCCTTCAATATAAAGATTCTTACATAGATAATATCGGCTTTTCCTTGGTAAAAACTTTTCTGCTTCTGTTTTTTTCCAAAGATTATAGATTAGTTTTTTAGTAAATTCTGGAATCGATCTAATAAGAACTAAATTCCTTCCTGTTAATAAAACAGAAATAACTTTAATCTTTCTTATTATTCCTTCTATTGCCTTTTGCTCTTCTTCAAATTCATACTCCATAGCCTTATTCTCCTCTTATCTCTTTTAACAAATCACAAATCTTTAAAGAAAGCTCTGTTGGATAAACGTCATCCACCTTGAGTGATATAGTAAGAGTTAACATAAAGGGTAGTATATTTCTTTCATCAAAAAGTTCTCCACTAGAGAACCTTTTTGCAAGATCTATTGTCAGAGTGTCTTCTGGGCTAGATCCATATATTAAATTCTTGATTAATTCCTCTGCTGAAGTAGCTCTTTCGAGTTTTTCTCTCAAGGAAGATATACAATTATCTAATGCGTTTTCAATCTGGTAAAACGCACTAGTAAAGTTAGGTTTGCAAAATTCATCAAGGGGCTCTAACATTATTTTGATTTTCCAATCATAAGTGTAATCTATTTCGTGTTTAATGTTTTTTGAAATCTTACTTATATATTCTTTTATATAGTCTGAATAAGAATTTAAAACCTCCGAATAAATATTTTCATACACCCCATCTTTATTAATATCAATATATTTTTCGAATAGATCAAAAACTATTTGCGAAAATTCTTCTATAAAGTCTGAATAACTATACGCAGTAGCTTTATTTATTTCTTCTTTAGCTTTTTTAATCTCTTCTATTTCTATTTCAAGCTCACCCTCTTTTATTAATTTATTTATTGTATTAAAAAAAAGCTTTATCCCTTCGTTATATTCCGAGCTTGTTAAAGCATCAAAACAATGGTAGAATTCATCTTCGTACTCAGGAAAAAGTTCAGGTAATATATTGTTTAATAGAATATAAAATTCTTCTTCTGCGACAGACTCTTTAATTTCATCATAAAAATAACCTCTATCTATATAGGCAACTACTTTTCGATTTTCAATATAAAGATTCTCGCAGATATAATACTTCTTGTCCTCTGACAAAAAATTTTTCGTCTTCGACCATTCCAAGAGATTGTTGATTAATCTTTTAGTAAATTCTGGGGTAGGTCTAATAGGAACTAAATCCACCCCTGTTAATAAAACAGAAATAACTTTAACTTTTCTTATTATATTTTCTACTGATTCTCTTTCTTCTTCAAACCAATATTCCATAGCCTTATTTTCCTCTTATCTCTTTTAACAAATCACAAATCTTTAAAGAAAGCTCTGTTGGATAAACTTCATCTACGTAGTCCCCTGCATTAATTATTAGCTCAGTTAAGATATCCATCATTTCTTCTTCATTAATAGGTTCATCCTCAGAAAACATTTCTATAAGATCTGTTAAAAAGCTATTTCCTTCTTCATGCAATAATTTTTCAGCTATTTCTTTTACCGAAGCAACTTCTTCAAATTTCTCTTTCAAAGTAGCTATATAATTATCTATCTTACCTTCAATTTCGTGAAATAAACTAGTAAAGTTAGGTCTGTAAAGCTCATAAGCAGGCTCAAACACTATTTCGACTCCCCCCCATTTATTATATTCCATTTTTTGTACAACATCATATTTTAATTTGTGTGAAATATCACTTGAAAGACTATTTATATTTTCTTTTATATCCTCCAAAAAATCATCCATTATGTCCCAAGCAGACACGTTAGCAACTTCATATAACCTATTTTGGTCAATATACTCTTCAAGTAAGTCAAGAAATATATATAAAAATTCTTCTATAAAGTCTGAATAACTATACGCAGTAGCTTTATTTATTTTTTCTTTAGCTTTTTTAATCTCTTCTATTTCTATTTCAAGCTCACCCTCTTCTATTAATTTATCTAATATATTAAAAAAAAGCTCTATTCCTTCGTTATATTCCGAGCCGGTTAAAGCATCAAAACAATGGTAGAATTCGTCTTCG